>Ga0126379_10000282_pt1 | contig 27485 bp, 27 predicted proteins | sample PanSoiMetPlot_24_FD_92640 | JGI IMG/M metagenome (GOLD analysis project Ga0126379, IMG submission 92640) | Tropical forest soil microbial communities from Panama - MetaG Plot_24 | ecosystem: Environmental > Terrestrial > Soil > Tropical forest > Bulk soil | place: Panama | collected 2016-02-17
GGGCCGGTTGAGGACCTTGAGGTAGTGCCCTTCGGCGGCCACGGAAACTCGATGGGAAAAGCCGGTCTCAGCTCGTGGAATTCCGCCGGCAGGCCTCGGCAAGCGACCGCGCGAGCTTCTCAACTGCCGCAGCCGGGCCTGCGCCCCTCTTTTCCGCGGCCTCCGCGACGGCGACGAGGGCGGAGCCGACGATCACGCCGTCGGCAAGCCGCGCCGCGGAACCGGCTGCCGGAGGCGTCCCGATCCCGAAGCCGACGGCGATTGGCAGGCTCCCAGCGGCCTTTCGGGCGCGCCGGATCGTGGCCGGCAGGTCCGCCGGCAGCGCGTTGCGGGCTCCCGTGGTCCCGGGACGAGAAACCACGTAGAGGAATCCGCTGGAGAGCCTCGCGGCGGCCTTCATCCGGGCGGCCGTGGAGGTTGGCGACACGAGGAAGACGGTGTCCAGCCCTGCCGATCGGACGGCCGGCTGGTATTCGCCGGCCTCCTCGGGAGGAAGGTCGGTCATCAGCGCGCCGTCGAAGCCCGCCTCCGCGGCCCGGCGGGCGACCGATTCGATCCCGCCGCGAAGGAGCGGATTGACGTAGGAGAAGAGGACCAGCGCCAGGCTCGTCCGGCGCCGGATCCGCCCGCCGATCTCGAGAACGCCGTCGAGGGTCGCCCCCGCGGCGAGCGCCCGCTCGGCGGCGCGCTGGAGGACCGGCCCGTCCGCGATCGGGTCCGAAAAGGGAACCCCCAGCTCGAGCACGTCCGCTCCGGCGCGCTCGAGCGCCTCCGCCATCTCTACGGTCGCCTCCAGGGAAGGATCCCCAGCGGTGAGGTAGGCGATGAAAGCGGCCCGGTTCTCCGCGCTGGCCTTCTCGAAAACGGCGGCAAGCCGAGGAGAGGAGCGGAGGGGCGGAGGAGAGGAGGAGAGGTTGTTCCTCATCGGACGGTCGGCTTCTCCTCTGCTCCCCGGCTCCTCTGCTCCTCCCCTCGGATCCTTTCGTACTCGGCCATGTCCTTGTCTCCCCTGCCGGAGAGGTTGACGAGGATCCAGGTTCTTCGCGGCATTCGCGAGGCGATCCCGAGCGTGTAGGCCAGCGCATGGGCGCTCTCCAGCGCGGGAACGATCCCCTCGGTCCGCGAAAGGATCTCGAAGGCGTCGAGCGCCTCCTCGTCGCGGACCTTCGTGTACTCGACCCGCCCCGTGTCGGCCAGGCGCGCGTGCTCGGGCCCGACGGCGGGATAATCGAGGCCGGCCGAGACGGAGTGCGTCGGCAGGACCTGGCCCGCCTCGTCCTGGAGGAGCATCGTGCGGGTTCCGTGAAGCACGCCGACCGATCCTCCGGCGAACCGCGCGGCGTGGTCTCCGGGCGAGTCGGAGCGCCCTCCCGCCTCGACGCCGACGAGCTTCGCGCGGGTCGCGAGGAACGCCGAGAAGATGCCGATCGCGTTGGAGCCTCCGCCCACGCAGGCGACGACGGTGTGCGGGTCGCGGCCCGCCAGCCGTCGGAACTGCGCGCGGGCCTCCCGGCCGATGACCGACTGGAAGTCGCGGACCATCGTCGGGTACGGATGCGGCCCGAGGGCCGAGCCGAGCACGTAGTGGGTCGTGCGGACGTTCTCGGTCCAGTCGCGCATCGCTTCGTTGATCGCGTCCTTCAGCGTCCGCGAGCCCGAGTCCACGGCGGCGACCTCCGCTCCGAGAAGCCGCATGCGCGAGACGTTGGGCGCCTGGCGTTCCATGTCGAGCGTGCCCATGTAGACGCGGCACGGAAGGCCCAGCCGCGCCGCGGCGGCGGCCGTGGCCACGCCGTGCTGGCCGGCCCCGGTCTCGGCCACGACGCGGGTCTTGCCCATACGCCGGGCAAGCAGGACCTGGCCCAGGGAGTTGTTGAGCTTGTGCGCGCCTGTGTGGAGGAGGTCCTCGCGCTTGAGTGCGATGCGGGCGCCGCCGGCGTGCTCGGTCAAGCGCTCGGCGAACGTCAGCGGGGTCGGCCGGCCCGCGTAGGTGCGAAGCAGGCCGTCGAGCTCGGCGAGGAAGCCGCGGTCGCGCCGGAACCGGGTCCACGCCCGCTCGAGCTCCTCCAGCGGCGCCATCAGCGTCTCCGGGGCGAAGCGGCCGCCGTAGGGACCGAAGTATCCCGGACGCGAGGTTCTCGTCTTCGTTCTCTTCATGCCCGGGAGTCCGCGCGCCGGACGGCCTCGAAGAAGCGGCGCATCCGATCCTCGTCTTTCACGCCGGGCGAGGACTCGACGCCCGAGGCGACGTCCACCGCCGCGGGCCGGGCGCGGCCGATCGCCGCTTCGACGTTTTCGGGCGTCAGTCCTCCGGCGAGCATCAGCGGGATCGGCCAGGACCTTCCGGAGAGATCCTCCCAGTCCAGCGTCCGGCCGGTTCCGCCCGGCTGCCCGGGAGCCTCCGCGTCGAGGAGGACGAGCCGGCATCGGCAGAGCAGATCCGCCGGTGGAAGCGCCGGGGACCCGTTGCGCATCCGCGCGACCGCGAGAACCGGGCGCGGCAGGTCCAGGTCGCTTTCCCGGAGCGGGCGGTGGATCTGCACCGCGTCGAGGCGGGCGCCTTCGATCGCTTCCAGGATCCGGTCACGGGACTCCTCGACGAAGACCCCGACCCGGACCGTCCCCGGCCGGGCGAGACTGGCGAGCTCTCGGGCGGCCTCGACGGTCACGCGCCGCGGAGAGACGGCCGCGAAGTTGAAGCCGAGCCAGGCGGCCCCGAGCTCGCAGGCGAGCTCGACGTCCCGCGGCCGAGTCAGCCCGCAGATCTTGACCCGGGTCCCGGCCATCGAATTCAGACCTTCAGCTCGCGGAGCGCCTGCTCCGGGTCCTCGTGGCGCAGGAGCGTCTCACCGACGAGGAACGCCTCGTAACCGGCGGTCTTCAATCGCAGGACGTCGGCGCGGCTCCCGATGCCGCTCTCGGCGAGCTTCACGGGGCCGGGCGGGATCTTCGGCGCGAGCGCTTCGAGGCCCCCGAGGTCGGTCGAGAAGCTCGAGAGGTCCCGGGAGTTGACACCGAGCACGTCGGGCGCGGCGGCCGCCGCCCTCTCGATCTCGTCCGCGCTGTGCGCTTCGACGACCGTCGCCAGCCCGCGCGCCCTCGCCCCGCTCGCCAGCGCCGCCAGGTCCGCCGGGGACATTGCGCGCACGATCAGGAGGACCGCGTCGGCCCCGAGCGAGAGGGCGAAATCGAGCTGGCTCTCCGCGACGATGAAGTCCTTCATCAGCACGGGGAGTCCCGAGATCCTCTTGGCCCTCGGCAGCCACTCGGGTTTGCCTCCGAAGTGGTCTTCTTCCGTGACCACCGAGATCGCGGCGGCGTGGCCCCGCCGGTAGGCCAGCGCGAGGGTCTCGACCTTGCCGTCGGCGCCGGGGAGGATCTCTCCCGCGGAGGGCGAGCGGTGCTTGATCTCCGCGATGATTCGGGTGCCCGGTTCCCGCAGGGACGCGACGAAACGGGCGCCGTCGGAGGGGAGCGCCTGGCCGGCGGGAGGCTTCGGCAACCCTCGCTCGATCCTGCCGCGCTTGTCCGCGAGGATGCGCTCCAGGATGCCGCTCACCTCGCCTCCGGCCCGCGCGCGGCGGCGCTTTCGCGGCGCATCCGATCGAAGACTTCGCGCGCCCCGCCGCCGTCGACCGCGGCGCGGGCCCTTTCGTACCCTTCGGCGACGTTCGCCGCGCTCCCTTCGAGGGTCAGGGCGACCGCGACGTTGGCGAGAACCGTTTCGCGGCGCGCGCCGTCTTCGCCGTCGAGAAGCCTCTCCAGCATCCCCGCGTTCTGCGTGGCGTCTCCCCCCGCGAGCTCCGTGAGCCCGACCGGCCGCTGCCGAAGCACCGTAGGGTCGAACGTCCATGGCCGGGTCCAGCCGTCGCGGACTTCGACTCCCGCCGCCGGAACACCGGGAACGAGCTCGTCGAGGCCGTTGGCGACGTGGAAGACGATCGCGCGCTCCGCGCCGAGAGACGCGAGCGCGTCGGCGAGGAGCCTCACCAGCTCCGGCCGGCCGACGCCGATCAGCTGGCGGCTCGCCCCGGCCGGGTTGGCCAGCGGGCCGAGGGCGTTGAAGATCGTCCGGATCCCGAGCTCCCTTCGCACCGTGCCGAGCTCCTTCATCGCGGGGTGAAAGGCGGGAGCGAAGAGAAAGACGAGTCCGACCTCGTCGAGAACGCGGCCGGCGGCGGACGGGTCGAGGTCGATCGGGACCCCGCAGGCGGAGAGGACGTCGGCCGACCCGACGCGGGAAGAGATCGACCGGTTTCCGTGCTTGGCGACCGCCGCGCCGGCTCCCGCCGCGACGATCGCCGTCGCGGTGGAGATGTTGAAAAGGTCGCGGCCGATCCCGCCGGGCCCGCATGTGTCCAGCAGCGGCGACCGCCGCGTCGGGACGCGCCGCATCCTCGCCCGCAGAGCGGCCACCGCTCCGGCGATCTCTTCGGCGGTTTCCCCACGCGTGGCGATGCCGAGCAGGATCGCCCCCTTCTGAGCCTCGGTCGCCTTGCCATCCATCAGGTCGAGGAACGTCCGCTCCGCGAGCTCACGCGGAAGCGGCTTCCGGGCCGCGACGATCTTCAGCGCGTCGGCGACGTCGGGCGTCATGCGCTTTTCTCCCCCCCGTCCCGATGCGGCTCGCGCCGCGGCCCCCGCCTCAGGAAGTTCGCGAGGAGCCGCTCGCCCTCCGGCGTCAGCACCGATTCGGGGTGGAACTGGACGCCGAAAACCGGCAGCGACCGGTGCGACAGCCCCATGACGACTCCGTCGTCGCTTCGCGCGGTCACCGTCAGCTCCGGGGGCAGGTCTTTCTCGCGCACGGCGAGGGAGTGGTAGCGGCCGGCCTCCATCGGGCTGGGCAGGCCCGCGAAGATGCCGGCGCCGTGGTGCGTGATCCTCGACGCCTTCCCGTGGCGCGGCGCCGGGGCGCGCTCGACGACCCCGCCGTGGCGCGCGGCGATCGCCTGGTGGCCCAGGCAGACGCCGAGCAGCGGGATCGCCTTCGCTTCGGCGGCCGCGATCATCTCGATCGTGCGCCCGGCGTTCTCGGGGCGGCCGGGGCCGGGAGAGATCAGGATCGCCCGGGGCCGCCTCGACACGACCTCGCGGGGCTCGAAACGGTCGTTGCGGGCCACGACGACGTCGGGGTCGAACTTCCCCACCGCCTGCACGAGGTTGTAGGTGAAGGAGTCGTAGTTGTCGACGATGAAGATCATGGAGAGATTTGTGATTTGTGATTTGTGATTTGTGGTTTTCGGCCCCCGACCCGGCGTCGCCTCCCGCTTGCCGCCTCCCGTCTCCCGGCCCCCGGCTCCCGCCTCCACTCCCGCGCCGTCTCGATCGCGCGGAAGAGAGCGGCGGCCTTGGATTCGGCCTCCTGGTACTCCTTCTCCGGGACCGAGTCCGCCACGATCCCGGCGCCCGCCTGGATCCGGCAGACTCCGTTCTCGACGACGGCGGTCCGGATCGCGATCGCGACGTCGAGGTTGCCGGCCGTGTCGACATATCCGACCGCGCCCCCGTAAACCCCGCGTCGCGCCGCCTCGAGCTGGTCGATGATCTCCATCGCGCGGATCTTCGGCGCCCCCGTCAGCGTCCCGGCGGGGAAGGACGCGGCCAGGGCGTCTCCCGAAGTCTTCCCCTTCGCGAGCCTCCCGCGGACTTCGGAGACGAGGTGCTGGACGTGGGAGTACCTCTCGACTAACGCGTACCGCGGGACGCTCACCGTCCCGATCTCGCAGACGCGCCCGAGGTCGTTGCGCGACAGGTCCACCAGCATCACGTGTTCGGCGCGCTCCTTCGGGTCCGCCAGCAGGGCCGCGGCCAGCGCCCGGTCTTCGGCGGGAGTCGTGCCGCGGCTCGCCGTTCCGGCGATCGGCCGGGTCTCGACTTCGCGGCCGCGGCACCGGACGAGCATCTCGGGCGAGGCCCCGAAGATCGCCGCCTCGCACGTTTCGAGGTAGAAGAGGTACGGCGAGGGATTGAGCATCCGCAGAGCGCGGTAGACGTCGAAGGCGTCCACATCGAGCGGCGCGTCCCAGCGCTGCGACAGGACGACCTGGTAGATGTCGCCGGCGAGGATCGCCTCCTGCGCCTTGACGACGGCCGCCACGAACGCTTCTTTCGTCATGAGCTGCCGGACGGCGGCGGGACCCGCGCTGCGCGCTTTCCGCGCCGCGACCCGGTACGATGCTTTTTCCGCCGCCGGATGCTGTTCGCCCCGCACGAAGGCCTCGAGGCGATCGAGGCGCGAGATCGCCGCGTCCACCGCCCGTTCCTTGTCGGCCGCCCGCGCGACCTCGAGGTTCGTCAGCAGGAGCAGCCGCTGCCGCGGATGGTCGAAGGCGGCCGTCGCGTCGAACCGGAGGAAGAGGCCGTCGGGGATGTGCCCCTTGCGGCGATGCCGGTCGGGGATCTCCTCGAACAGCCGGACCGCGTCGTAGGACAGGTAGCCCACCGCGCCCGCCGTCAGGGGCGGCAGGTCCGCGTCCGCTACGAACCCGCGCCGCACGACCATCCGGCGGAGCGCCGCCAGCGCTCCCGCCTTCACGCGACGCCGTGACCCGACCTTCTCCTGTTCGACCGATCCGTCGCGCAGAACCAGGCGCGCCGACGGACCGCACCCGAGGAACGTGTAACGCGCAATCGACTCGCCGCCCTCCACGCTCTCGAGGAGGAAGCACTCGCTGCCCGACTCCCGCATGCGCCGGAAGAGGGTGACCGGGGTCAGCTCGTCGGATGGGAAGACTCTAGCGACGGGCACAACCCGGCCGGCCGCCGCCTTCCGCAGGAACTCGCGCCGCTCCGCGTCGCGCCGGATCACTTGCGCCTCGCGGCCAGGGCGTCGTTGACGGTCGAAGGATGGAGCCCTCTCTCCGTCATCGCCGCCGCCAGGTGGTAGAGCAGATCCGCGATCTCGCCGGCGAGCGCGGAATCGTCCGGGTTCTTCATCGCGACGATGACTTCGGACGCCTCTTCGCCGATCTTCTTCAGGATGTGGTCCAGGCCCTTTTGGAAGATCTTCGTCGAATACGAGCCCTCCGGCATCTCCCTCCTCCGGCTCCGCAGCACGGCGAAGAGCGGGGCCAGGTCGAAATTCTCCGGCTCCTCCATGGGAGACGAGTCCAGGGGCTCGTGGAAGCAGGTCTGCCGGCCCGTGTGACAGGCCGGACCGGTCGCGCGGACCTCGTACAGGATGGCGTCCGCGTCGCAGTCGGCCCGCACGGAGAGGACCTCCATTCGGTTGCCCGAGGTCTCCCCCTTGACCCAGATCGCCCCGCGGGAGCGGCTCCAGAAGGTCGCCCGGCGCGAGTCGAGAGTCTTCTCCAGCGCCTCGCGGTTGGCCCAGGCGAGCATCGCGACGGCGCCCGTGACGCCGTCCCGCACGACGACCGGAACGAGACCTTCGGCGTCGAAGCGGATGGAGTCGAGGTTCACGCGACCCTCCTCACGGGGAACCCCTCGGCCGCCAGGACCTCCTTGGCGCGCGGGATCGAGAGCTCACCCCGGTGAAACGTGCCCGCAACGAGGAGCGCGGACGCCCCGGCGCGCGCGCCTTCTACCAGGTGCTCGTAGGCACCGACGCCTCCCGACGCGATCACCGGAACGCTCACGGCCGCGACGACCTCCCGAAGAAGGTCCAGATCGTATCCGGCGCCCGTGCCGTCGCGGTCGATGGACGTGACGAGGATTTCTCCGGCGCCCCGCTCGGAGCCCTCGCGGCACCACTCGACGGCGTCCCGGTTCCAGCGGCGCCGTCCCGCTTCGGTGTGGACGCTCCAGGCGGCTCCCTCGCGCCTGGCGTCCACCGCCAGGATCACGCACTGCGTCCCGAAAGACCGCCACAGATCATCGAGCAACTCGGGCCTCTCGACAGCCGCCGAGTTGACCGAGACGCGGTCCGCGCCAGCGCGCAGGAGCCTCTCCGCGTCGAAAGTATTGCGGACTCCGCCTCCCACGGTCAGAGGGACGAAGATCGACCGAGCGGTGCGCTCGACCACCTCCCGGGCGGCTCCCCTTCCCTCGGGCGTCGCGGAGATGTCCAGGAACACGATCTCGTCGGCGCCCTCGGCGGCGTACCGGGCCGCCGCCTCGACCGGATCGCCGGCGTCCCGGAGCGAGACGAACCGCGTCCCCTTCACGACCCGCCCGTCACGGACATCCAGGCACGGAACGATCCGCACCGCGAGGCCGCTCCGGGGGGCTTCACCCCTCATCACTTCCCGCCCTCCCGAAAACCGACAGCGTCAGCGTCCCCTCGTAAAACGCCTTTCCGACGACGGCGCCGCGAACGGCCGGCTCCGCTTCCAGGACCTCGAGGTCCTTCACGGCAGCCACGCCTCCCGCCGCGATGACCGGCCGGCCGAAGGCCGTCGCCGCTCGGCGCAGCAGGCCCAGGTCCGGCCCGCTCAACTCGCCGTCTCGCGCCACGGCCGTGACGATGAGATCTTCCAGCCCCGTCTTCGCCAGCCGCGTGGCCGCCTGGATCGGCGTGAAAGCCGATTGCTCTACCCACCCGCGCGTGCGCACCGAATCTCCACGGACGTCGAGCGAGACCGCGAGACGTTTCCCGAACCGGGCGAGAGCCTGCTCCACGCTCGACGGGTCCTCGATCGCGGAAGTGCCGAGGATCGCCACCGAGACGCCCGAGGAGAAGGCCGCCTCGATGTCTTCGGACCGGCGCAGGCCACCTCCCAGGCGCACCGGGATTCCTGCGACGCGGCAGATGCGCGCCACCAGCGGCAGGTGAATGGGCGAGCCGGAGAAGGCCCCATCCAGGTCCACGACGTGGAGGGCGCGCGCGCCCGCCTCCGCGAACTGCCGGGCCACCTGGACCGGGTCGTCGGAGTAGCGAGTCTCCCGGTGCGCCTCGCCTTGCCGGAGCCGCACCGCTCGGCCTCCCCGGAGATCGATCGCCGGCAGCAGGAGGAATGGTTCCTTGTTCAATTCCGCCCTCCCGAGATCAACGAAATGGCCGCCCCCAGGAAACGCACTCCGGGCTCGCCGCTCTTCTCCGGATGGAACTGGAACCCGAGCGAGGAGCCTTTTCCGACGGCGGCCGGGAAGCTCTCTCCGTGGACGCAGCGCGCGAGCACGAGATCCTCCGAGGCGGGCCTCGCGACGTAGGAGTGCACGAAGTAGAGGTAACGCTCCGCGCTCCCCCCGTTGCCGAAAAGCGAGACACCGCGGCTCGTCGGGGTGATTCGATTCCAGCCCACGTGCGGGACGGGCGCGCCGCCTTCCAGGCGGGTCACGCGGCCGGGCAGAAGCCCCAGCCCAGGAGCATCGCCTCCCTCCTCGCTCGATTCGAAGAGCAGCTGCATGCCGAGGCAGATTCCCAGGACCGCGCTCCCCCGCGCGGCCGCCTCGCGGACCGCGTCGCCGATGCCGGTGGCCGCGAGACGGCGCGACGCCTCGGCGAAGGCACCCACGCCGGGGAGCACGATGAATGGAGCGGATGCCACCGGCTCCGGAGACGCGGCGAGGACGACCTCGTGGCCGAGCGACTCCAGGGCGCGCCGCGCGCTCCAGAGGTTCGAGAGGCCGAGGTCGGGGACGACGATCTTCACACCAGCGTCCCCTTGGTCGAGGCGATCTCGGCGTCGCCCGAAGGCGCGGTCGCTTCCCGAAGCGCCCGGGCGAACGCCTTGGTGATTGCCTCGGCGGCATGGTGCCCGTTGCGGCCCGAGAGGAGCGCGGCGTGGAGGTTCAGGCGCCCGCGGAAGGCCACGGACTTGAAGAACTCCTCCACGAGGGCGAAGGGAAAGTCCGGCGTCACGAGCAGCATCTCTCTGTCGAAGGGCACTTCCCAGGCGAAGTACGGGCGGCCCGAGAGGTCCACGACGACGCGGGCGAGGGCCTCGTCGAGCGGGACGTACGCGTGGCCGAAGCGGCGGATCCCGCGCTTGTCGCCCAGCGACTTCTCCAGGGCCTCGCCAAACGCGAGGCCGGTGTCCTCGACCGTGTGATGGAAGTCGATGTGAACATCGCCTTTCGCCTCGACGGAGAGACCGATCCCGGCGTGGCGCGCGATCGTGTCCAGCATGTGGTCGAGGAATCCCACGGGCGTCGAGATCTTCGTCGCGATCCGGCCGGCCGGTCCAAGCTCCAGCCGGATCGAGGTCTCCTTCGTCGAGCGCTCGACGGATCCCACGTTCATGCGATCACCTCTCTCCAGGCCGTGAGGAACAAATCGTTCTCCTCCGGCCGCCCGACCGTCACTCGGAGGGCCGGGGCTTTCGTTCCGGCGACCTTGCGGACGAGCACACCTCGCTTCCAGAGGGCTTCGAGCAGCGCCTCGGCCGGCCGCTCGGGTCGAAGGTACAGGAAATTGGCATGGGATTCCGAGATGCGGCCTCCGGGATTCGCCGAAAGCGCCCTGGCCATCCGGTCTCGCTCGGAGAGGATCGTGGAGATTCGCGCGGCCGTGACCTTCGCGTCCGACAGCGCCGCCAGCGCCGCGGCCCTGGCGAACAGGTTCACGGAGAACGGCGGCACAACCTTCTCGACCTCCCGAAGCAGCGTCGGATCGCCGAGCATGTACCCGACCCGAACTCCCGCCAGCGCCGCCGCCTTCGACAGGGTTCTCGAGATCAGGAGATTCGGAAAGCGGCGCAGGAGATCCTTGACGCTTGCTCCTCCCGGCCGACCGTCGCCTTCCGAAAACTCGATGTACGCCTCATCCATCAAGACGAACGCCCCCGTCTCGAGAAGACGAGTCAGGCCGTCGCGAGGAAAAAGCGTCCCCGTCGGATTGTTGGGCGAGCAGAGAACGAACAGCAGGTCCGGGTCGCGCCTCGCCTCGGAGAGCATCCGCTCGACCGACGGCGAAAGGTCCTCCTCGTCGAGCGGAAAGCTTTCCACGGCCGCTCCGGCCGCTCGCGCCCAGGAGGCATACAGCCCGAACGTCGGCGGACAGAGCGCGATTCGTCGGCCCGGCGCTCCCGAGGCGAGAAAGAACGAAAGGAAGAGTGAGTTGGACCCGTCGCCGACGATCACGTGTTCCGCCGGCAGCCCTTCCCGCTTCGCGAGCGCCTCCTTCAGCTCCGACGCGTACGGATCCGGGTACCGGGACCACTTCGAGGACGCCAGCCGGGCCAGGACCTGCTCCCGCAGGCGCGCCGGCATCTCCTCCGGGCTCTCGTTGCGATCGAGCCGGACCGGCGCGTCCTTCGTGGACGTGACGTAGGCCGGCACCTCCGCCATCTCCGGGCGCACCGGCGTTCGGAGGGCGCGGCTCATCGTCCAGCCTCCGGCGCGCGCAGCCGCGCCGCCTCCCCGTGCCCCGGCAGCCCCTCGACCCGCGCCCAGACCTGGGCAGCCGCCGAGAGCGACTCGCCGTCGCGGCGCGAGAGGCTGACGACCGGCATCCGACGGACGAAATCGCGGACCGACAGCGCCGACGCGAAGCGTCCCGTGGCGTTGGTCGGCAGGACGTGGTTCGTGCCGGCGACGTAGTCTCCGAAGACCTCGGAGCTGGCCTCGCCGGCGAAAACCGCTCCGGCGCGCCGGAAGAGCCGGGCGTGCTCGAGGCTTTTCCGCGTCTGGACGCCGAGGTGCTCCGGGGCGAACTCCTCGAGGTATGCGACCGCGTCCTTGACCGAGCCGGCGACGACGATCGCGCCGTACGCTTCGAGGGAGCGCGACGCGCGGGCGCGGGTCGGCAAGGACTCCAGCCGCCGGGCGAGCGAGTCCCGAACGAGGCCGGCCAGGCGGATCGACGTCGTCACCAGCATCGCGGCGGCGGACACGTCGTGCTCGGCCTGGGCGAGAAGGTCCGCCGCGACCCGCTCGGCGTCGGCAGAGTCGTCGGCGAAGACGGCGACCTCGGTCGGTCCCGCGAGGCCGTCGATCCCGACGATCCCCGACACAAGCCTCTTGGCGGCCGTCACGAAGCGGTTGCCCGGGCCGACGATCTTGGCGACCCGCGGAACGGAACGCGTTCCGACGGCGAGCGCGGCGATCGCATGCGCTCCCCCCATGCGGTAGACCTCGGTCACGCCCAGACGCCGGACCGCCCAGCGCAGCTCCACCGAGTCATCCCACGCCGCGGGAGGCGTGGCGACGGCGATTCGCAGGACGCCCGCGATCCTCGCCGGCAGGATCGTCATCAGCGCGGTCGAGACGTAGGGCGCCTCTCCTCCGGGGACGTAAACGCCCACCGAGTCGAGCGGGAGAACGCGCTCCTCGATGAGGCTTCCGGCGACGCGGAGCCGGGCCCCGTCGTTTCTCTGGAGCGAGTGAAAGGCCGTCAGCCGTTCCCGCGACCTCTCGAAGGCCTCCCGGAACTCGGCCGATGGGCGGGCGCTCCCGGCGGCGCCGCGGAGCTTCGCGGCTTCTCCGTCGTACTTCTTCCGCCAGCGGGCAAGCGCCCGGTCGCCGCCCCGGCGGATCTCCGCCAGGGCCCGCGCGGCGACGGCCGCCGCCTCTCCGTCAAAAAGCACCCGGGACCGCTGCGAGAGCCGCGCCAGGTGTCGGCTCGCCTCCCTCGAGGGAACGCGGAAGACCCGGATCCTCATGAGGCGATCATCTCCTCCAGGACCTCGAGCAGCTCGAAGACCTCCCGGCGCCGGCGGGCGAGCGCGGCGTTGCTGACGATCAGGTGCGGGGAGATGTCGCGGATCTTCTCGACCTCGGAGAGACCGTTGGCCCGCATCGTCTCCCCCGTATCCACCAGGTCGGCGACGAGGTCGGCCAGATCCATGCGCGGCGCGATCTCGACCGAGCCCGAGAGCGGCACGATGTCGGCCGCCAGTCCCTTGCGCTCGAAGTGATCGCGCGTCAACCGGACGTACTTGGTCGCGACGCGGACCGCCCGTCCCTCCGGGAACGACGGATCGGCTCCCGCCGGCCCGAGCAGCGAGAAGCGGCATCGCCCGAACGGGAATTCCAGGGGCCTGGGCAGGTCGCACTCGGTCTCGGCGAGCACGTCGGAGCCGGCGATCCCGACCTCGGCGGCCCCCCTCCGGACGTAGGTCGGGATGTCGAAATCCTTCAGCACGAGAAAGCGAAGATTGCGCCTCGGAACGTCCACGACCAGCCCGCGGCCCGTGAACGGAGGAATCTCCAGGGGCTTGCGGGACAGCAGGGCCGAGAGTGGCGCCGCGATCCGCCCTTTCGGAAACGCGACCGTGAGCGGCGCTGTCATCGCGCCTCTCCCACCACCGCCTCGACGCCCACGGCGAAACCCACGGCCGGCCTCGGCGCGCCGAAGGCACCGTAGAGGTCGTCGTAGCGACCTCCCCCCGCGATCGGTGTCCCACCAGACTCGCCGTAGACGGAGAAGAAGAAACCCGTGTAGTAGGAGCGCGAGGCCGGCTCCGCGACGTCCACGGCGACACGGCAAGAGCTCCGGGCGGCGCTCTCCGCGACGCGGCGCAGCGTCTTTCCGGACTCCAGCCGCGAGAGGCCGGGATCGTCGAGGGGAAGGTCTCCTTCGAGGAGCCGGCGGACGCGGCGGGCGAAGGCGTCGGAGACCGAGAGACCGACGCGGCGGCTCTCCGAGAGCTTCCGGTCTCGAATCGCCGCGGCGAGGTCGCGGACCGCCTCGCGGGACGCCTCGGGCCGCAGCATCTCCTCGAGCGCCCCGACGCAGGAGAGGACCAGGTAGAGCCTCCGGGCGCCCGCCGCTTCGAGGGCCGCGAGGCACCGCCCGACGATCTCCACGTCGGCGTCCGACGAAGCGTCTCCCAGGAGCTCGGCGCCGATCTGGTAGAACTCGGCGCCCGCCGTCTCCCGTGCTCCGCCCCGCAGCACCTCGCCGCGGTAGAAGACCCGCTCGGTTTCCGGATCGGCGGCGAGCCTTCCCGAGAGGTGGCGCGCCAGGGCGATGGTGAAGTCGGCGCGGAGCGCCAGGGTGTCGCCGTGGCGGTCCACGAAACGGTAGAGCTCCCGCTCCTCGCGGGGGCTCAGGTGCGCAAGGTAGGGCGCGAGGTAGTCCGCCGACGGAACGATCGCCTCGCGGTAGCCGGCGGCGCGCAGGCCTTCCACGATCGCGTCCTCCGCCCGGCGGCGCAGCGCGGCCTCCTCGAAGACGTAGGCCGCGGCTCCGGTGGGCAGCCGGTGCGTGCGCCGGGGGCTTTCGCGGCGCGTCACGAGGCCTCCTCCGCGGGAGCAAGCAGCGCGGTGACCTCCTCAACCGTCGCGTCGGACACGCCGAAGAGCCGCGCCTGGCGGACCGCCTGCGCGCCGAGCATCCGGATTCCCTCGACGGTCGGGCACTTCGCGGCCCGGGCGGCCAGGATCGTCGAGGTCGGCTGCCCGTCGCGGCGATACACGCAGTCGAAGACGAGCGGCCGATCGCTGAGGACCTCGGCCGGAAACGCCGGCGGGTCCCCCTCGCGAGACCCGATCGGCGTGGCGTTCAGATACAGGTCGGCTTCGCTCTTCGCGACGTCCCGGAAGGCGAGCGAATCGACGGCGAGCTCGGCCGCGAGCTCGTCGGCCGCCTCTTCCCGTCGGCTCGCGACCATCACCTCGTAACCGAGCTTTCGCGCCGCGACCACTGCCGCCCTCGCCGCTCCCCCCGCTCCCAGGATCACGGCCGTGCGACCCTCGCCCGTGTCGTGATCCGCCAGCGGATCGAAAACGCCGTCCACGTCGGTATTCTCCGCCCTCCACCGGCGCCTCGCCTCGACGAGCGTGTTGGCCGCGCCGGTCGCGCGAACGTCCTCGGACGGCACGGCGGTCTGCGCCGCGCGGCGCTTCCACGGGCGCGTCACCGAGAAGCCCCGGAAGGGCGGATCGAAGGAAAGCTCCTGGGGCTTGTCCCGATCGAAGTCGGCGACGGGAAGCGGGAGGTAGAGATTCGGCAGAGCGCGCGAATCAAACAGCGAGTTGTGCAGTCGCGGGGAGAGCGACTCGGAGACTTCGCTGCCGACGATCCCGAAGAGCGCTTCCAGGGGACGCCGCTCTCGAACGCGGTAGGTGTCGAGAAGCTCGGCCAGGGAGAGCTGGCCCGGCGCCGTCCGGTTCTCGACGGACCCGTAGACCAGGCTGCCGCCGAAAAGCGCGGAGAGGATCCGTCCCGGCGCGCTCGCGGGCCCCATCGGGAAGACGGAGACCCCCGCGCCGCCGATCCGTTTCTGGACTCCGGCCACCGCGAGGCTCGACTTCAGATCCGCGGCGCCGGCCACGAGCTTTGCGGCGAGGGCGCCGGTCGCGCTCATCGCGGCGAGCAGGTCCGCGTGGTCCTCCGGAAGCGAGAAAGGCGAGTGGCGCGACACGATCACGCGCCGCCTCTCCGGGAAGCGGCCGTTCCCCGAGAGCAGGCCGCTCGAGAACTCGACGTCCACGATCGCTCCGGATCCGTAGGCGGCCTCGCACGCGGCCGCGTACTCCTCGAGCGATCCCTGGAACCCTCCGCCTTCTCGGACGGTCCGGCAGGTCAGGATCGCCGGCCTCGGGTCGAGCTCGGCAAGCCCGGCGGCGGGCATCTCCTCGTCGGCGAGGTCGGTCCGGTATTCGATCGCGGTGGCGCCTGCCGGGACGAGCGAGACCAGCCTCCGGGCGTCCGCGAGGTTTCGCGGAGCCAGGGAGGCCACGAAGGCCGGCAGCTCCAGGACCTGTTGCCTCAAAACAAAAACCCCCGAGCCCTTCCGGGTCGGGGGTCTCGATCTTGCCGCCTGGTTCGCCCCGCCCGAAGGTTTCGGCAGGGCGAGCTTCGCCCTACCCTCTCACCTCGTGATGCCAGCGATGCGCGGACGGGCGAAATGCCTGCTGCATGAGGCGCGAAACGTTACGCCTGCCGGCCCGGGCTGTCAAGCCGCGGAGGGAGCGCCGGGCAGCGGGTGAAAGACCTTCCGGCGGGATTCGAAGGTCACGAACTCGCGCACACCGCAGCGGCGCGCGTACTCCACCGTCCTTTCGTATCCCCATCCGACCTCGGCCGGAGCGTGGGAATCGGAGGAAAAGGTCACCGGGATTTCGGCGGCGGCGATCTGCCTCAGCAGCCGGCCCTCCGGGTACGGCTCTCCGACGGGCTTGCGCAGCCCGGCCGACGAGATCTCGACCGCGCAGCCTCCCTCCTTCGCGGCGGCGATGGCCTCCCTCTCCGCGGCCTCGCGGGGCCGCTCCGGCCGGTTCCCGAACTTCTTGGGCAGGTCGAAGTGCGTCAGGAGGTCGAAGAATCCGCTCCGCGCCGCCTTCGCCAGGAGCCGGTAGTACTCGTCGTAGAGAACGTCCGTGCCCTCCTTCTCGAACCGCGCGGAACAGCCCGGCGCGTCGATCCATCCACCCGCGACCCAGTGGACCGATCCGAGCACGAGGTCCCAGTCCGCCCTGGCGAGCCACCGCGAAAGCTCCTCCTCGTAGCCTTCCCGGTAATCCGCCTCGAGCCCCAGGCGAACGGCGATCCGGCCGCGGAACTCCTCCTTCAGCTCCCGAACCTCGGCGAGATAGCCGTCGAAATCCTCCTCCTTCATCGCGAGCTTCGGGTCCCGCTCCGACGGGGGGAGGAAGTAGAGCGGAATGTGATCGGTCAGGCCGATCTCGGCGAGACCGAGGTCGATCGCGCGCAGGACGAAGTCGCGGGTCTTCCCGCCGGCGTGGCCGCAGCGGTAGGTGTGGACGTGATAATCGGGAAGCCCGGGAAGGCCCGTCACGCCTTCTTCCAGCGGGTGCCGGAGGGGCCGTCCTCGAGGACGATCCCGCGGGAAGATAGGGCCGTGCGGATCCGGTCGGCTTCGTCCCAGTCGCGGCGCTTGCGCGCGGCGTTGCGCGCTTCGATCTGCGCCTCGATCTCCGCCGGCAGGACTTCGGGCTGCGCGGGCAGGACTCCGAGGACCGCGTCCGCGGAAGCGATCGCGTCGAGGGCCGACCCGGCGCCGGCCGCGTCGAGCGTCCCTTCGTCGATGGCGGTGTTGACGTCCCGCAGGTACGGGAAGAGCGCGCCGAGGGCCTCGGAGGTGTTCAGGTCGTCGTCCATCGCGGCGGTGAACTCAGCGAGAAACTTCCCGCCGCGCTCGGAGGCGGGAAAGGCCCCGGGCCGAGAGACTCCCGCCTTGCGCACCTCCTCCAGCCGGGCCGTCGCGGAGCGGATCCGGTCCACCGCCGCAGCGGCGCCGGCGAGCGCGTCCCACGTGAAGTTCAGCTTGCGGCGATAAGGGACCGAGAGGAAGAGGTAACGGACCGCGGCAGCGTCGTCCCGGCGCGCCAGGACGTCGTCGAGGGTGTAGAAGTTCCCCTTCGACTTGGACATCTTTTCTCCGTCCACGACGAGGTGCTCGGCGTGGAGCCAGATGTTGACGAAGGGCTCGCCCGTCGCCGCCTCGCTCTGGGCGATCTCGTTCTCGTGGTGCGGAAAGATGTTGTCCACCGCCCCGGTGTGAATGTCGAAGCGGCGGCCCAGGTACTTGATGCTCATCGCGGAGCACTCGATGTGCCAGCCGGGCCGGCCCTCGCCGAAGGGCGACGGCCACGACGGCTCGCCCGACTTCGTTCCCTTCCAGAGGGCGAAATCCTTGACGTCTTCCTTCTCGTACTCGTCGTCGGCGACCCGCTCCCCGCGGCGCGTCTGGGTCAGGTCGATCTGGGAGAGCTTGCCGTAGTCCGGGAAGGTCGAGATGCGGAAGTACACCGAGCCTTCCGACTCGTAGGTGTGCCCCTTCTCGCGCAGCTTCTCGATCATCGAGATCATCTCGGGGACGTGGTCGGTCGCCCGCGGGTAGCCCTCGGCCGCCTGGAGGTTCAGGCGCCGGATGTCGCGGAAGAAGGCGTCCACGTACTTCGCCGTGAAGTCCGTGAGCGACAGGCCCTCCTCGCGCGCGCCGCGGATCGTCTTGTCGTCCACGTCGGTCAGGTTCATGATCTGGGTGACTCGCAGCCCCTTGCGGAGCAGGTGGCGCCGCAGGACGTCCTCGAAGAGGAAGGTCCGAAGGTTCCCGATGTGCACCACGTTGTAGACGGTCGGCCCGCACGTGTACATGCGCACGTGCCCCGGCTCGAGCGGGACGAGCTCCGTCGAACGGCGCCCGAGCGTGTTGTGCAGGGTGACGGCGCCGGCCGCCCTCGAAGCGCTCACCAGGCCGCCTTCCGGCGCGCGCGCTCGACCTTCTTCCATGTCAGCTCGCGTTTCAAGCCCTTGAGCCGGTCGAGGAAGAGGCACCGGTTCAGGTGGTCGATCTCGTGGCAGAGCGCCCGGGCGAGCAATCCCGTGCCCTCGACTTCCCGGACCTCGCCGGCCGCGTTGGCCGCGCGGACGAGGACCCGGGCCGGCCGGATGACTCTTTCCGACACGTCGGGAACCGAGAGGCAACCCTCCTCCTCCTTCTGCTCCCCCGAGGCCTCGACGATCTCCGGGTTGGCGAGCACAAGGATGCCGGCCGGGTCCTGACCGACGGAGAGGTCCACGATGGCGACCCTCACGTTGATGCCGATCTGCGGCGCCGCCAGCCCGATCCCGGGGGCGGCGTGGCACGTGTCGATCATGTCGGAGAGGAGGGTGGCGAAGTCCGGGGCCAACGGGTTGGCCTCGAGGTTCTCGCTCAAGAGACGGGGGTCGCCGTAACGCACGATGTCGCGGATCATGAGGAAGTTGGTCCCGGGCCCCTGTCCTCGGGGACTCGCAAAATGTCTCCCGGAAGGGACAGCGGCATCATCGGCTCCCGGCGCTGGTGACTCATAAGTCGTTGAGTTAGAACACATTCTTCAAAAACGCGCAAGGCGGGGCGGCGGGCATGGGGATCGCTCCTTGTCGGGCACGGGGGAGATCGGAAATGACCAAGAACACAGCGTTTCGAACGCTGACCGCCGCGGCCGGGTTTCTCCTGGCGGCGTTCGCGGCTTTCGGGCAGGACGGGAGCGACCGCAGCGCCTACTCCTACATCCGCTCGATGACGGGCGAGGCGACCGTCAATTCCCGCTGGAACGGAGCGGTGGACGCCAAGCGCAACATGCCGCTCTCCGTCGGCGACGAGATCTCGGTTACCCAGGCGGGAAGGGTCGAGGTCGGCATGGCGGACGGAAACGTTCTCTTCCTGGGAGGCGGCACGCGCGCTTCCTTCGACTCCCTCTCGGACCAGCAGGGCGAGCAGGACCAGTTTACGGCGATCCAGTTGATCGAAGGAGAAGCCGTCCTTTCGGGGCTCGGCGTCAACGAGGAACAGATCCCGCGCATCGACACCGATGACGCGACAATCTACATTTCGCGCGGAGCCAACGTCCGCGTGAACGCCGATCCGCGCCGCGGAACGGTCGTCATCGGCCGGTCCGGCTCGGCGGAAGTCCGCGCCCGCGCCGGCACTTACACGGTCAAGGCGGGCCAGTACCTCATGGTGCGCGGCGACGAGGAGCCGGAGATCGGCAAGGGCTCGTTCTCCCGCGATCGATTCGACCTCTGGGTGGCCGATCGCCTCGAGTCGGTGGGAGACACGCGCAGCGCGTCGGTCCGATACGTCGGCGACCAGTACGCCGCCGACGTCTCCTCGCTCGACGGTTACGGCGACTGGGAGTACGACTCGGCCTACGGCGGCAACGTCTGGTCGCCGAGGGTGGACGCCGACTGGACCCCTTACTCCTACGGCTCCTGGTACTACACCCCGGTCGGTCTGACCTGGTGGTCGTACGACCCGTGGGGCTGGTACCCCTTCCACTACGGCAACTGGTTCTACGCCCGCAGCCGCTGGTGCTGGGCGCCCGGGTACGCGTACTCCCCCGCGTGGGTGTACTGGTCGTACTCGCCCGGCTACGTCGGCTGGTGCCCGGTCGGCTACTACTCGTACGGATCGCCGTGGTGGGGCAGCTACCATTCCCAGTTCGGCTGGCACGCGCGATCGAACATCTACTTCCCGATTCACGGAAGCTTCTCGACGAGGCGGATGGACCTGCGCGCATGGAACTTCGTCAACTCCGGCTCGTTCGGAAGCACGACGACGCGGGCGAGCGTCATTCCCGGCTCGCGCATCGGTGATCGCCTGGGCGCGCAGGTTGCCGTCTCCTCGCGGCCGATCGTCGTCAATGCCCGCGACGGGGGCGTTCGCGAAGCGATCCGCAACTACGTTCGCGAGGCGCCGAGGACGATCGAGCGGGCGAGCGTGGATTCCGAGCGGTACGCTCCGGTGCTGGCGCGGGAGCGTACGCTTCCGGCCGACACCGTGACGGCTTTGCGGGAGCGCGCGGTCGTGGCCGAGCGCGGAAGGCTCTCGGGCCAGGCGGCGGCGGAGATCGCGCCGCGGGGCTCCATCGTCGAGAGATCGCGCACGGCGCCGACGGCCTCCCTCGGCACGCGCGAGACCGCAACCCCGGGCCGCGGCGTGACGGAGCAGCGCTCCGTCCCCGACTCGATGGTTCGCGATCGCGGAAACTTGGCCGGAGCGGAGCGCTCCTTCCGCATGACCCCGCAGCAGACCCAGGACTGGCGTTCCCGCGGCGGAGCCGCGCTGGGCGAGTCCCGCGACGTATCCCGCGAGCGGGTGCAGACGGAGAACGCTCCGCCCGCGGCGCGCGCCGAAGGCTGGCGCTCCCGGCCCGAGGCTCCTCCCGCCCAGAGGGTGATCGAGGGCGCCGTTCCGGGCCATCGCTACGTCGAGCCCCGCTCGGATTCGTGGCGCGGGCGGGAGTTCCGCCCGGAGACCTCCTCCCAGCCTCCCGCGCGGGTCGAGCGCGTCCCGGCCCAGCCGGCCGAGGGAGCTCGCCCGCCTCGCTCCGAGCGCTACGAGCGTCCCAACGTCGAGCGCCAACCGTACTCGCTGCCTCCGCCGAGGGTCGAGCGGCAGGTCGAGAGACCGCAGGAGGTCCATCCCGCGCCGCGAGTCGAGCGCCCGCCCCAACCGCAGCAGCAGCAGCAGGCACCGCGCGCGGAGGGGCATCGCGACGCGCCGCAGCGCCAGGCCCCGGCCCCGGCTGAGCACCCGAACCGGGGACGCCCGAACTGAGGTCCGCAGAGTCGCCGAATTCACGATCCCGAGATCTCCTCACTCCTTCCCCCGGCCGCGCCTCCAGCGCGGCCTTTTTTTTGAATCACCTACAATGGCCGCGAGCATGGACAGACGCTCTCTTTCGGTCCTGGGGTCCGCCCTGTTCGTGTTCTATTGCACGGCCGTCGGGGTCTACCTCCTGTTCCGGCCGTGGTCGCCGGCGCGAGCGGCCGCCCTCCCCCACTCCGGGTTCTTCCGCGGCTTCGTCTCCGGCCTGGGTCTGATTCACCTGGCCGCGGGCTGGAGTGACCTGCGCCTTCTCTCGCGCCGGCTCGGCGAGCCGCCGCCGGAAGCCGGATGAAGGCCCTCTGGGTCACGGACCGGCGCGCCGCGGGAGATGGGCGCTTCGAGGAGCTCCTCGGCCGGCTCGGCGGGATGCCCGGGCTCACGGTCCAGCTGCGGGAGAAGGGGACGTCCGACCTCGAAGCGCTCGAGTGGGCGCGAAGGGCAAGGGAAAAACTGGGCGCCTCCACGCCGCTCTTCGTCAACCGGCGGCTCGACATCGCGATCGCGTCCGGCGCCGCCGGCGTCCACCTCCCGGCCTCCGGGCTTCCCCTTTCCCGAGTGAAGACGGCGGCTCCGCGCGGGATGCGGGTCGGGGTCTCCACGCACTCGGCGTCTGAGGCGGCGCGGGCGATCGAGGAAGGCGCGGACCTCGTCGTCCTCGGGCCGATCTTCGACACGCCTTCCAAGCGCGAGTTCGGCCCGCCTCTGGGGCCCGAGACCCTGGAGGCGCTGCCGCGGCGCGCCGCCCACGTCAGCGAGGTCTACGTCATCGGCGGAATCAGCGCCGGCACGCTCGCCCGGCTCGATCCGTGGCTGGACCGGATCGACGGCGTCGCGGCGATTCGATACTTCCAGCAGGCTCTCGACCCGCGGGCCGCCGCCGGGGAGCTGACGCGCCGATGACCGATCTGAAACCGATCGAGGAGCGTATCCCGATCATCGTCCGGCGCCTCGCCGGCTCGCTCGTCCTCGCCTTCATCGTGCTGGGAGGCGTCTGGCTTCTGTTCGAGCTGCACATCTCGACGGTGGACCGCCAGGGCCGCAACTACGGCGCCCTCGCCATCGGGGTCGCCTGGGCACTGGTCATCACCCGGCTCCTCGACTACGCGTTCTTCGACGTCGCCTTCCGCCTTCGCCGCAAGACCGCCGCTCCCGCTCTGCTGCGGCAGCTCGTCGGGCTCCTCATCTTCGGGATCTGCATCGCGATCCTCTTCAAGACCATCCTGCCGGACATCAGCCTCGGCGGTCTCTTCACGACCTCGGCCATCCTCACCGCGGTCATCGGTCTCGCCCTGCAGGACACGCTCGGAAACCTCTTCGCCGGCCTCGCGCTGCACCTGGAGAAGACCGTCCAGGTCGGCGACATGGTGCGGCACGGCGAGACCTACGGGATCGTCGAGGAGCTTTCCTGGCGGGCCATCAAGATGCGGATGATGGAAGGCAACCTGGTGCTGGTCCCCAACAGCGTGGCCGGCCGTGAGAAGCTCGAGATCTTTCCGAGGCCGGGGCCGCCGATCGCGCGCGTGATGCACGTCGGGCTGGAGTACGACGCGTCGCCCGAGAAGGCGATCGCGACCCTGCAGCGCGCCGTCGCGGAGCTCCCGGGAGTCTCGCCTTCGCCCGAGCCCGTCGCGTACCTGAAGAGCTTCGACGCCTCCGCCGTAACCTACGAGCTTCGCTACTGGCTGGAGGACTTCGGCGATTACCTGCGGGTCGACTCGAACGTCCGGGAACGGGCCTGGTACGCGCTGGGACGCGCGGGCCTCGCGATCGCCTACCCGGTCATCCGGCAGCACCAGTACGCCGCGGGGAAGCTCGACGCGACGTGGCGGCATCCGGACATCCAGGGCGTCATCGCGCAGACCGAGCTCTTCGCGCCGCTCTCGCATGAGCAGCACGAGCTCCTCGCCCAGGGATCGCAGGAGCGCTTCTACGCGCCGGGCGAGGTCGTCGTTCGGGAGGGCGAGAACGGGTCCTCCATGTTCATCATCGAGAGCGGCAGGGTTTCCGTCTCGATCATGGGCGCCGCCGGCGAGAGCCGGGAGCTGTCGGTCCTCGAAGCGGGGTCGGCGTTCGGGGAGATCAGCCTGCTGACGGGAGATCCGCGAACGGCGACGGTCCGGGCGCTGACGGAGACGGCCCTGGTCGAGATCGAGAAATGCTCGCTCTCCCCCGTCCTTCATCAGCACCCGCAGCTCGCGCAGACGCTCGAGACGACGATGGAGAAGAGACGGCGGTACCTCGCCGACCAGTTCGACGCCAGCCGGCAGGCGGTCGCGAGGACCGAAGAACCGCTGCCGCTGTCCGAGCGGATCGCGCGGTTCTTCGGCCTGTGAGCGGCTCGGGCGGTCTTCTCGTCGGCCTCGACGTGGCCGAGGTCGGACGCGTCTCCGAGGCGCTCGACCGCTGGGGCGAGAAGTTCCTGGAGCGGGTCTTTCTCCCCGGCGAAGTTCTTCGCGGACGCCGGCATCCGCGCGCCTTCGCCGAGCACGTCGCCGGCCGCTTCGCCGCCAAGGAAGCCGCCATGAAAGCGCTGGGCACGGGTTGGCGCGGCGTCTCCTTCCGCGAGATCCTCGTCCGCCGCCACCCCTCCGGAAAGCCCTTGCTTGAGTTCCGCGGCCGCGCGCTCGACCGCGCCAACTCCCTCCAAGTCACCTCCGCGGAGCTCTCCATCACCCACACCAAGACCATCGCCGCCGCCGTCGTCGTCCTTCGCACAGATTAGGTTGCGATAATCTCGAAACGCAATGAGCTCGTCGGACTACAAGAGCACGATGAACCTGCCGCGGACCGGCTTTCCGATGAAGGCGGATCTGCCCAGGCGGGAGCCCGACCAGATCGAGGCGTGGCAAAGGATGGGGCTGGAGGAGAAGAGACGGTCCGTGGCGGCCGGACGGCCGCGTTTCATCCTGCACGACGGCCCTCCCTACGCCAACGGGCACGTCCATCTCGGCACCGCGATGAACAAGATCCTCAAGGACGTCGTCGTGCGCAGCCGCTCGATGATGGGCTTCGACGCCCCCTACGTCCCCGGCTGGGACTGCCACGGCCTCCCCATCGAGCAGAAGGTGGACAAGAAGCTCGGCTCGAAGAAGCGGGAGATGGACGCCGTCGCCATCCGGAAAGCGTGCCGGGAGTACGCGTCGGAGTTCATCGACATCCAGCGTCAGGAGTTCAAGCGCCTGGGCATCGGCGGACTCTGGGACCGGCCGTACACCACGATGAACTTCGATTACGAGGCCGACACGGCATGGGCCTTCGGCCGCTTCTACGAGCAGGACCTCGTCTTCCGCGATTTGAAATCCGTCCGCTGGTGCTTCACCGACCAGACCGCACTCGCCGAGGCGGAGCTCGAGTACGTCGAGACCGAAGACCCCGCGATCTACGTCGCGATGTCGACGGAGGATCGCGCCAGACTCGACAAAGCCTTCGATCCGCGCGACCGCCCGGTGGAGCTGCGGAACGCGCCCGCGTTCCTCGCGATCTGGACGACGACGCCCTGGACGATTCCGTCCAACCTCGCGATCGCCGTCCATCCGGAGGAGGAATACCTGCTTCTCGCGGCCGGGAACCGGCTGTACGTGGTCGCCGAAAGGATGGCGACGGCGATGGCGGCCGCGGTCGGCTGGCCCAAGTGGGTCAGCGTCGGCCGGGCGAAGGGCTCCGCGCTCGTCGGTCTGCGCTACCGGCATCCGCTCGCTCGGGAGATGCGGGGCGAGCTGACGCCGGAAGAGGAGGCGCGCTCCTTCCGCGTCGTGGCCGGCGACTACGTAACGATGGACGCCGGCACCGGGCTTGTCCACACCGCTCCCGGCGCCGGGGAAGACGACTTTCAGACCGGCAAGCGCGAGAACCTGCCGATCCTCTCTCCCGTGGACCCGGCCGGACGGTTCACCGCCGCCGTTCCGAAGTACGCCGGCAAGAAAGTCCTCGAGGCGAACCCGGAGGTCGTCGAGGACCTGCGCGCGGCCGGCGCGCTCCTCCACGTGGACACGAAGTTCCGGCACGAGTATCCGCACTGCTGGCGCTGCAAGCGGCCCGTCATCTTCCGCGCCACGATCCAGTGGTTCATCCGCCTGGACGATCCGAAGGTCAACGTGCGCGAGCGCGCCCTCGAGGCGATCCGCCGCGTCGGATGGGTCCCGTCCTGGGGGCAGGCCCGCATCGGGGGAATGGTCGAGAACCGGCGCGAGTGGGTGATTTCCCGCCAGAGGCGGTGGGGCTCTCCCATCACGCTCCTTTACGCGATGCGCGACGGCGAGCGCGCCGAGGTCTATCCCTGGAAGGACTCGCCGGAGGAGAAGAAGAGGTTCTTCGACCGCGTCGTCGAGATCATCCGCCGCGAGGGGGGCGACGCCTGGTACTCGCGGCCCGCCGAGGACTTCCTGCCTCCGGGAGCCGACCTGCGGGGCTTCGCGAGCTTCGAGAAGGAGACCGACATCCTCGACGTCTGGTTCGACTCCGGGGTGTCGCACATCGCGGTGCTGCGCTCCGGGAAGTGGCCCGAGCTGACCCGCAGCGATCCCGGGCCGCCCGCCGACGTGTACCTCGAGGGGCACGACCAGCACCGGGGCTGGTTCCAGTCCTCGCTGCTGATCTCCGTCGCCCTCTACGGCGACGCCCCGTACCGCGAGGTCATCACGCACGGCTTCTTTCAGGACGTCTCGGGCCGGAAGATGTCCAAGTCCCTCGGTAACGTCGTCGAGCCCGATACGATCATGAAGAGCTACGGAGCGGACATCCTCCGGCTCTGGGTCTGCTCGCTCGACTACCGCGACGACAGCCCCATCTCCGAGGAAATCCTCGCGCGCTGCGCGGAGGGGTACCGGAAGATCCGCAACACCGCCCGCTACCTGATCTCCAACCTCTACGACTTCCGTCCCGAACCCGACTCGGTCTCCGCCGCGGACCTGCTGCCCCTCGACCGCTGGATCCTCGGGGAGGCCCGTGAGGTCTCCGGCCGGGTCCGCCAGGCGTACGAGGCCTACGAGTTCCACGTCGTGTACCACGCCCTCGTGAACTTCTGCGCCACGACGCTTTCGGCCTTCTACCTCGACATCGTCAAGGACCGGCTCTACGCGTCCGCCCCGGACTCACGGGAACGCCGGTCCGCCCAGACCGCGATGGATCGCATCGCCCGGTCCGTGGCGACCCTGGCGGCCCCCGTCCTCCCCTTCACCTCGGAGGAGATCTGGAGCGCCCTTCCCGATCCGAAGGAAGAATCTGTCCACCTGGCGCGTTTCGAGACGCTGGACGGGGCTGCCCGCGACACTACGTCCTCGCCCGCTTGGGAAAGGCTGACGAAACTGAGAGAGGAAGTGGCCGGCGTCCTCGAGGAGGCGCGCCGGGACAAGGTGATCGGGTCTTCCCTCGAGGGGGCGATCGCGCTGACCGCCAGCGACGATCTGGATCGGGATCGCGCGGCCACCGGGACTCAGGGCCCCGGGCTGGCCGACCTGTTTATTGTCTCGAATGTCTCGAGCGAGAAGCGCGGCGAATCCCCAGACGGGTGGCGCGATTCCAGCGCCTACCCCGGGCTCTCCCTGCGGTTCGAGAAGGCCGCCGGCCGCCGTTGCGACCGGTGCTGGAAAGTCACGCCGGAGGCGAAGGAGACCGGCCTCTGCGACCGGTGCCGGAACGTCCTCCGGAAGCTCGAAGAACACGGCGCGATGGGAGCCTCCGCGTGGTGAGCAACCTTCCCCGGATCAAGGAGAGCGCGCTCTACCGCGCCGCATACTTCCTCGTCTCGCTGTCGGTCCTCCTCGTGGACCAGTGGACCAAGGGCATCATCACCCGCGCTTTCGACGTCCACCAGTCGCGAACTGTCGTCGGCGGGTTCTTCGACCTGACCTACGTCCGCAACAGCGGCGCGGCCTTCGGGCTCTTCGCCTCCGTGGACTCCTCGGTCAAGGCGATCATGCTGAACAGCGTGGCAGTCCTCGTTTTCATCGTCGTGTCCGCCTACGCCCTGCGTTCGTCCCACAAGAGCGTCCGGCTGCAGGTGGGCTTCGCCCTGATCCTGGGCGGAGCAATCGGCAATCTCCTCGACCGCGTCCGGTTCGGCTACGTGGTGGACTTCCTGGACTTCTCCGTCTCCGGGCATCACTGGCCGGCCTTCAACGTCGCCGACTCGGCCATCTGCATCGGGGTGGGCCTGCTCTTCCTCGACATGCTTCGCAGCGAGGAGGAGAAGCCCGCCGCGGCCCCGCCGCCTCCGCCGGCGGTGACCGGCTAGATGTTCCCGCGCCTCTTTCACATCGGCTCCTTCTACCTCCCGACGTACGGCGTCGTCCTGGCGATCGCCTACCTGACGGGCATCTGGCTGCTGAGGCGCAAGGCGGTCGAGGCGGGACTTCCGGACCAGAAGATCCTGGACCTTTCGCTCTACATCCTCGCCTCGGCGATCCTCGGGGCGAAGCTGATGCTCGTCATCGTGGAGTGGCGCCGCTACAAGACGCACCCGGCGGACCTGATCGAAGTTCTGCGCTCGGGCGGGGTCTTCTACGGCGGCCTGATCTGCGCCACGGTCGTGGGGATCTGGTACCTGCGAAAGCATCGGCTGCCGGCCTGGCAGGTGAC
>Ga0126379_10000283_pt1 | contig 27453 bp, 20 predicted proteins | sample PanSoiMetPlot_24_FD_92640 | JGI IMG/M metagenome (GOLD analysis project Ga0126379, IMG submission 92640) | Tropical forest soil microbial communities from Panama - MetaG Plot_24 | ecosystem: Environmental > Terrestrial > Soil > Tropical forest > Bulk soil | place: Panama | collected 2016-02-17
CGCACTAGACAGGTTACCCACATTGGAGTCCGCGTCCTTTCCGCATCTATCAAACGAATGCTCTGGGGCATTCGAAATACTGATTCCCCCTTCGTCCGGGTGATGGACTCAGCAGCTTTATACTGAACTTGTGGACGGGAACGTTAACGCCAACACGCAGATTCGCGAGGTCGTCACCCAATCGGCGGAAGAGACGATCGCCTTCGGGCGGACTCTGGCCGAACTGCTCACTCCACCGAAATTAGTGCTCCTGCGAGGCGATCTGGGTGCCGGCAAGACCACGCTGGTGAAAGGAATTGCCGCAGCATTTGATGCGGCCTCAGAAGAAGACGTAACCAGCCCGACGTTCACACTTATCCACGAATACCAAGGGCCGCGCGCCATTCTGTATCACATCGATCTTTACCGCATAGACACGCCGCGCGAACTGGATACTCTCGCACTCGACGACCTGCGCAGCGAGAACAGCCTCCTGCTGATCGAGTGGGGGGAAAAGTTTCCACGGCTGGTGCGCGATCGCGATGTGGAGATTTCGTTAGAACGCCAGGGCGAGAGCGAAAGAAGAATCACAATCAGCGGAGTCCAGTAGGACACCATCGCTGCGTTTCGCTGAGGCGCAGGGATTACAAACCTAGCTCCTTCACTTCCCCTTCATCGTGGCCGAGCCAGTGAGCAACCTCGTGCCAAACGACTCGCTTCACCTCGGCTCGCAGGTTGCCTTTCGAACACCGCAAGATGGGACCGCGGAAAACAAAAATCACGTCGGGCGCGGTTCGCAATACTGTGGATCCGCGTTGAGTGCGGAATACGCCGCTATAGAGTCCCAGCAGTTCAGTGCCCGGCTTGCGCCCTTTCAGAGCCTCCCGAGGAGGCTCATCGGCCACTTGGATTCCGGGAAAGTCCGGCAGGTCTTTGATCTTATCGGGCAGTGTGCTATACGCCCACTCCACGATCTCCTCGAAGCTTTCGGAATCTGTTGGCTCTTTCATCAAACGACCAAGCGGGTGAGCTGTGCCACCAGATCAGCGCCGGGAAAGATCCCCACGACTCGCAATCGATGCACGATGGGAGTTTGATGGCTCGATTGTAATTCTCGCGCAGACCGGTGGTGCACTCCATTCGCGCACGACTGAGAACAGGATCGCCACTGCGAATACCACGAAGATGAGGCGCGGTCTCTTCATAAATCTGATTATCCCACTGGCGAAACACTGCGGTTTAGATCGATTTATGAATTGCTGAATACCATTCCGCGTTGTCATCCTGATGGCGCCGTTTTTTGGCGCCGGAGGATCTATGCAACTCTGCCGCAGTGCTCATGCAGCCAGGGACTGCATAGATCCTCCGGCCTGCAAAAAGCGCAGGCCATCAGGATGACACCATGGAGAAATTCATGCCTTCCAAGGCCCATATCCTGCAATTGTCATTCCCAGCGGAGCGAGGAATCCCTAACCCGCGGCAGTTGTCTTAAGGTAGGATGCTTCGACTCCGCCGGAGTTCCGCTTCGCTACACTCCGGTTGCGCTCTGCCTGACATTATTCTGGGTGACCCCTCATCAGAATCCCATGATGTTGTAGCCGCAATCCACGTAGATCACTTCGCCAGTAATGCCGGTGCTGGCATCAGAGGCAAGGAACACACCCGTCGAGCCGACTTCGGCGACCTCTACATTGCGTCCTAGGGGAGACCGCTCGGCGTGCGATTTCATCATTTCTCCGAGGCCGGAGATACCGCGGGCGGCAAGAGTCTTCAATGGTCCTGCAGAGATGGCATTGACGCGAATCTTCTGTTTTCCGAGATCGCTTGCCAGGTAGCGCACGGTGCACTCAAGAGCTGCCTTAGCTACGGCCATGACATTGTATTTTGGAACCACTTTCTCGGCGCCGTAGTAAGTCATGGTGATAATCGACCCGCCATCTTCCATCAGGGGAGCTGCAGCGCGTGAAACCGCAATCAGAGAGTACACGCTGACATCGTGTGCGATCCGAAATCCTTCGCGAGTGGTGTTGATGAAGTCTCCCTTGAGTTCTTCGGCGGGCGCATAGGCGACAGAGTGTACCAGCGCATGCAGCTTGCCGTGCTTCGATTTCAATTGTTCGAACAGGCGAGCAATATCTTCGTCTTTAGAGACGTCGCACATATAGCCTTCGGCACCGGGTAGCGAGAGAATCAAGTCTTTCGCCTCTTGCTCGAGACGCTCATTCTGATAGGTGATAGCCAGTTTCATGCCGGCGGCGTGCAGTCCCTGAGCGATCGACCAGGCGATCGAGCGTTTGTTGGCAACTCCGAAGACAACGGCGTTCTTGCCCTGCAAATCAGCAGACATAAGTCTCCTTGAGGAAATGGCAAGGATACCAGCGACGGGCGTCATTTTGCCATCCACGGGGGCGAACGGCCGCTTCTCTCGGCGCTCTCAGCGGATGTTCTCCGCGACCCTCAGCGATAAAGCCTCTACCGCTGAGTTCGCGAAGAACTGCCGCAGAGTCCGCAGAGAGCCAACGCAGAACAATCAGTTTTCTTGGCGCTCTCTGCGGATGTTCTCAGCGTCCTCAGCGGTCAAAGGCTTTTCATCTCCGAGGCCAAAGAACCGTCGTACAGTTCGCGCAGACGAGTTGGCTCTGAAGCCGGAATTTCAGTCGGCTGCGATTTCCTGGCTGACCCGGTTCGCCACTGGCCAACTAGCGGCAACGAAAGACAGGCCGTACACGCAAGCCAGGATGGCGAAGCCGACCACCAGACTGACATTGTGCGCGACTGCACCCACGCAGATCGCAAGTACAACCTGCAGGAAAGTTCCGCTGAAATAGAACGTGTTCTGTACGCGTCCCATGAGGTGTCTAGGGACCATTTCCATCAGGCTTGTGTTCATCGCGACGCCACCAACTCCGCGCCCCGAGCCCATGGCGAAGTAGGTCACAATCGCAAGAATCAGAAAGCCGGATATCGGCGCGAAGGCCATGCATATTGCCAAGACCGCCATCGAGAACGCAATCGTGCGGCGTCCGCCAAGGCGGGCAATGATCCGGGGCGCATAGAGTGCGCTGACAAAGGCCCCAGTACCCCACCCGGCGTTGAGCCAGCCATATCCTTTGGCTCCGGCGTGAAACACACGATCACTGAGCGAAGGCGTGACGACTACACCAGTCACCATCGCACCGATGAATAACGCCCAACTAATACCGAGCATGACCACCGGGCGGTGATCGCGCAGAAAGTGGAGCCCTTCCTGCATCTCGCGCCAAAAACGCTCGAGCTGACTTTCAGCCGCGACAATGTCGGACTTCAACTCGTCCGGCCGAATAACGACATGGCGCCCCTTGCGAACAGCAAGATAGCAAAGGAACGAGACCACATACGTCGAGACGTCGAGCATCAGCACACCGCCGAGGCCGATGTGATCATAGATAAAACCGACGATAGCGCCAGCAATAAGAAACCCGCCCTGCACGCCCGCAAGCAGAAAAGTATTCGACTGAACAAACTCGCTTTCGGGTGTCAGTTCCTGAATCAGCGCAGTAATCGTCGGCCAGAACATCCAGAATCCGGCCGCAACGAGCGTGTTCATCAAGTAAAGCTGCCAGACTTGAACTTGCTCGCGGAAAGCGAGAATCGCCACCGTAACGATAATCAATGCGCGTATCGCGTCCAGCCACATTACGAGGCGTCTGCGGTCCTCGCGGTCGATGACCACGCCTGTGAACGGAAGCATCAGCATGGCGGGAATAGTCTGCAGAACAGCAAAGGTCCCCAGCGCTGTTTCGGAGTGTGTGGCTTTGAGGATGTACCAGGCCACCGCGGCAGAGTTCATCCCGCTGCCGACCATCGAAATCAGGTTGGCCGCAAAAACGAACCGCAACGGACGATGGCTGAAGCTGGTACGCATCTTTCTACTTTAGCTGAAAAGGGAGGTGTGAATGTCGGTGCGGCCGACACCAGGTTTCAAGGTTTCAAAGTTTCAGAGCTTCAGCCTGTCAGCCGGACCTATGCGTAATTCTTAGTTCGAATGTTGCTTTTCCGTGTCGAATGTCAGCCCCCCTGTGAGGCAGGCCCTTGCGCAGCGCCGCATTCAGCGCTACGATTCGCGTGCTACTCAAGAGTCGAGTCATCTTGCGTGTACGCTGGAGGCGGGCTATGAGACAGTGCAAGGGATCGTTGCTGCTTGTGGTTTTCTCTTTCGCATTTTCCTTTTCTCAGGCGTGGGCCCAGGTAGATCACATTGTGATCGCGGCAGGAACCGACGAAGATCACGCCCTGCAGGCTATTTCGAGCGAGCAGGATGCTACTAAGAAATCCGCGATGTACCAGGATTTCGTTCAGAAGTTTTCTTCGAATCCTCAGGCGGTCGCGTACGGAAATTGGCAACTGGCTCAGACCTCTCAGGCAAGCGGCGAGTTAGATAAAGCGCTCGATTATGGCGACAAGGCACTGGCGGCGTCACCGCACAACCTCGACATTCTGGTTTCACAGGTGAGCGTCGCGCAGCAGGCGAAGAACAATCTCAAGTTGATCGACTATGCCGCGAAGGGCGGCGAAGTCTGCCATTCGATCGCCAAGCAGCCCAAGCCCGAGGGCATGAGCGACGATGACTTCAAGCAAAAGATCAATCAGGAAACGGCCGCCGCACAGAGCAATTGCGATTTTCTCGAGACCAGCGGCTTCAATGTCATCACCACCGAGACCGATCCCAAGAACCGCATGACCGAGATTGAGAAGTACACCGCGGCCTTTCCGGATTCAAAGTTCAGCGCGCAGGTCTCGAACTACGCCATGTACACCCTCGGACCGGGACAACTGAACGACCAGGCCCGATTGGTTTCTTTCGGCGAGAAGATTCTGGCCAGCGATCCAAACTCGGTGCCCGCCTTGTTGCTGCTGGCCAGTTACTACGGAGAAGACAAACAGCCGGGAAGTACGGCCAAGGCGATTACCTATGCCCAAAAGGTTATTGACGTATCGAAGGCCGATGCTCCAGACGCGGATAAATCCCGGAAGGTAGCAGCTGGCGCCGCCTACAACACGATCGGCTGGGCTTATCTGAAACAAGAAAAAACAAATCCCGCCATTACCGAACTGAAATCGGCATCGACGCTACTTAAGGGGCAAGATGATCAGCAGTATGCACGCGCTCTGTATGGATTGGGTTTTGCCTATGGCAAGTTGAACAAATTGACGGAGGCTCGCGAAGTTCTCACCGAGGCGGTGAAGATCCCCGGACCGTTGCAGCCGATGTCACAGGACTTGCTGGCCAAAGTCAACAGCGCACGTGCAAAAGGAAAATAGAAGGCGATAAGGCTGGGTTCACTTCTGCGGCTGAACCAGATCTTCGGAAAGTAGCTGAGCTTTCCATGCGAGCGTCTTGCCGCGCTCCACATCTCCTGTGGCCAGTGCGTCTTTCGACTGATGGACAAACTGGCGAATTTGTACGACGGTGTCCTTCTGAGCCTCGCTGAGCTGCAGTCCAGAAATTTTCTTCAGGTTTGACTCAGTCAATCCCAACAACTGATTGGCGTCAGTCCTTTTTTGCGAGGCTTGATCGCCACCCGCTAATTGAATACTCGGCTCCGCAGTTCCTCCCTGGCGTACAACGATCTTCGGTGGCGGACAGTCCTTTGCTGGCGGAGTTGCGGACGCATCGCCCGATTGAGGAGAAGAGGATGCATTTGCTGTACTAGAGACGCCCGTTTGCCCCGCTGAGTTTGTAGCATCGCATGGAGCAATCGATGCCTTCTTTTTTCGGCCTCGCTTTTTGGCAGGGGACGCCTTGGATGGAGCCGTTGCCTGTCTTGCAGATGGAGCAGTCGCGGGGATGGCTGGGCTTTGGTTCTGCACTGAATTGGACTGGCTGCTTGAGGCGGAGCTTGGTGCGGACACCGCCTGGGTCTGAGCGGAGTTCTCCTGCGAAACCAACCCGGTGGAGTAGATACCGAACAGCAGGATGGCAGCGGCCAGAATCATGCGGGTCCCGTGGTCAATACCAATTTACCCTCCATAGTACGCTGTTGCCCTAAGGGACTGCTATGGGATCTTCCCATTGCCAATGGATTCAACTAGTCACCACGATTCGACGTTGCCTCGTCCGGGGCATAGTCCAGATGAGGCTCTGGCACGGCTCCTGCGGCCGGTATATGGAAGCGGAATACAGTGCCGTTCATTTCGCTGGATTCAAAATCCACTGAACCGTAGTGCCATTGCAGGATCTGATAGGTCTGAGCCAGGCCAATGCCGCTACCGTCTTTCTTGGTTGTGAAATAGAGTTCAAAAACCTTGTCGTGCATCTCCTTGGGAATCCCGGGGCCCTGGTCCTGCACCTCGGCGACCACGATTCCGTTCTCACGCCGCGCGGAGATCGTAAGAATCCCGCCCTGCGGCATGGCCTGGACTCCATTGATGACAACGTTGAGGATGGCCTGTTTCATCAGGTCCGTATCTACTTTGACCGGCAGCCAGAGGTTGGGCATGTGTCGCTCGATGGTGACCCCGTGTTGCTCAGCATCGGGCCCAGCTAACTGTGCGACGTCTTCCAGTAGTCGGCGCAGATCAACTTCTTCCAGATGCAGATCGCGCGGCCGGGTGAAGTCGACGAGCGTTTGCACCACACGGTCGAGGCGGCGGATTTCGCTGTCGATGATATCCATATGCCGCCGTGTGTCAGGTTCCTGTTGCGCCAGCTTGTTTTGCAAAAGCTGTAAGTGAAGAACGATGGCGTTGATCGGATTCTTCACTTCATGCGCCACGCCGCGGGTAAGGCGACTGCTGGCCGAGAGTCGCCGTGACATTTCGATCTCGTCGCCGATGCGCCGAACGGGTTCCGTGTCACGCATGATCAACAGCGCGCCGATCTGTGAGGACTTCTCCTGAACGAAATCGAGCGACACCTGCACGCGCTTTTCTCCAGCAACGTCGAACTCGCGTTGTGAAATCGGATGCCGGCGCTCGAACGCATCCAGCAGCGCCGTGCCAAGCAGCGACTTCCTGTCGAACACCTCTTGCACTGTCCGGCCCAGTAGCTCGCTGCGTGGACGTCCGAGGAAAGCCTCAACAGGCGCACTCACCAGTACAACCCGCGAATCACGCGCAAACAGCATCAAGCCATCTTGCAGCTTTGACATTAATTGGTCGACGTTATCCTTCAGTGCAGAAAATATTTCTTTGCTGTCGCGAATCTGGCGGCCGAGATTGGCAATCTTGAGAGTGACCAGTCCGTACTCGTCGTGTTTGGACTCGGTGCTGGACAGATCGGTATCGCCAGCGCTGACGCTGTCGAGATTGCGGCTGATTTCCTTGAGGGGCCCCAGGGCCAAGTTGGAAATACCGGCAGCCAGGAAAAGGGATAACACTATCGACGCGATTGAAATATAGAGTGCCCTGATCAGCCGCAGTCGCACTTCGCCGCGGAGAAAGTTAGGCTGTACTCCAATGCGAATGGTTCCAAATGGAGTCCCGTTCAAGTCTAACGGATAGGTGACGTCATATACGGTTGCAGGTCGGAAGACCAAGCGAATCTGATCACGAAACTTAGCTCGAACGACCTCCCTGAAATCCGGACGGGGGGAAATGATCTTTCCCATCAGGCCGTTGTTTGTATGCAACAAGGCCTTGCCGTTTGTGTCGACGATGGCGACGTCATAAATGTACGGCCAGTCACCGGGCCCGGACTGCAGGAGATTGTTCAGATTGACGTCGGTTTGGAGGAATTCTGTCAGCGCGCGCCGTACGGCCACCGGGTCGTTGGTATCAATCTTCGTGCTGCTGAAATCGGGAGGCTCGTTACTCGCCGCGAAGGCAAGTTGGTGGGTCAGACTGGTCGCAGTGTCGAATGCACCGACAATCCGCAAACGAAGAATCTGAGAAATGTAGAGATAGGAAAACGCCGTGACCATTGTGGCCACCATGAGAGTGATGACCAGCACGATGATGGTTTTCCGTCGAAACATGATCAACCAGCAACAGCAGCCTAACTACTGGGTACTTCTTCCTTCCCCGGAGTCATTTCCGCCGCGGCGCTTCCATATTCTTTCAACTTATTGTGGAGCGTCTTTAGACTGATACCGAGAATTTCCGCGGCTCTAGTCTTGTTATTGCTAGTCGCCTCCAGCGTCTTGAGAATCAGCATCTTCTCGGCCTCTTCGACAGTAGTACCCACCCCAAGCCGGACCGCATCCGGGTCGTTGGCCGCAGCGCGCAATGGGGCTTGCCCAAATCCAGGCGGCAGATGCTTGGTTTCGATCACACCGGTGTCGCATACGATGACAGCGCGCTCAATTGTGTTGCGTAGTTCGCGCACATTCCCCGGCCAGGAATAATTGTTGAACTGGTTCAGAACCGCCTCGCTGATCGCCGTCACCTTGCGGCCATGCTTTCCGCTCATTTCCGCTAGAAGCAACTGCACCAGTCCGGCGATGTCTTCTTTATGTTCGCGCAACGGAGGCATATGGATATTAAAGACGTTCAGTCGGTAATAAAGGTCGCTGCGCAACTCTCCGCGGGCCACTGCCTCGTCTGGAATTTTATTGGTGGCCGCGAGAACGCGTACATCCACCGCAGTCTCGACCTTGCTTCCCAGGCGTCGAAGCTTGCGATCCTCGAGTACCCGGAGCAGCTTGGCCTGAGTCCCGACCGGCATCTCGCCGATTTCATCCAGAAGCAGCGTTCCCCCTTCCGCCAGTTCGAAGCAGCCAGTACGGCGTTCGAGAGCTCCAGTGAAAGCGCCTTTCTCGTGGCCGAAAATCTCGCTCTCCATCAAGGTTTCTGGAATGGCTGCACAATTGATTGCGACGAATGGACGGTCCTTCCGGGAACTGAGCTCGTGGATCGTGCGCGCAACCAACTCTTTTCCGGTTCCGCTGGCACCTGTGATCAGAACTGAAGCGGTGCTCGGCGCGACCATCTCGATGAGCCGAAAGATTTCCTGCATTTTGCGCGACGAGCCGCTCAGGCGGCCCAGAGAACCCGTATCGCGCAGGCGGCGTCGGGTAGCTTCCAATTCCGCTCGCGTGCCGAGCAGGGCCGAGGCATTCGAAAGAATCGTACGCAGCCGATTCGTGTCGATGGGCTTGGTGATGTAGTCATACGCACCCATCCGCATCGCTTGCACCGCACTGTCGATCGTCCCCTGTGCGGTAACGAGAATCACTGCCATGGTCTGAGCCTGTTCGGCCAGCCGCTCCAGCAGATCAAGTCCCCCCATTCGCGGCATCTTTAAGTCGGTAATAACGATAGACGGGGACCACTGGGTCGCCTTCTCAAGTCCTTCGGCACCGTCGCGGGCTGTCTCTACGCGGAATCCCCAAGACGTGACCAGTTCCGCCAGACCGGAACGCTCGTTTTCTTCGTCTTCTACGATCAATACTTTTTCGTGGCTCATCAGTTCGCTCGTACGTCAGTCAACCTTACGCTGCTTCAAGAGCTCTAATACCCGGCGTGGAACCCCGCGTTAGATCTTCACGATACGCGGCCAGCTTCCTCCGGAGCAAGGTCCGGAACGTGCACCGTTTAGCCGCGGGATGATATGACCCTGAATGTCACTATGAGACGGCAATCGGACGGTGAATACCAAGAGATATCTCTAGTCTACCCTTTTGATTTAGTCTGCTGTGAGATAGAATTTTTGGTTCCCGAAACAGGCCCGCTTCATCTGCTGATCTGGCGTTCAACATTCCCGTAATTTTTAGCCTACATGGAATCCTAAAAACTAATTTCTGGAGGTTGTGACAATGGGAAGCGCAATCGGCTTCCGCGGCAGGGTCATTGCTTTTGCTTCGGCACTCTTCTGCGTTGCTCTCATATCGGGATCGGCTCTGGGGCAGAGCGATTCCTATCCGAAATGGGATCTTTTTGCCGGGTACCAGTGGCTGCATCCCGGAGCCACTGTTCCAATGGCGGGAAACCCAAACAACCCTACCCCTTACAAAGTACCCGACATGCCCGCCGGTTTCGGCACCGCACTTACCTACAATCTCGCCAAGAATTGGGGAGCCGAAGCGGACTTCGGATATAACTGGGATAGCGGCAACTACGAAACCACCGTTTCGGGTGGCCCACGTTTCATGTGGCGTACCGACGGCGCTAATTTCTTCCTTCATACCCTCCTGAGCTTTAACCGCTTGTCGGTAAATGCAGCTGGTAACCCCAACAACGGGATCGGAGCCATCCTGGGCGGCGGCATGGACCTTCCGATCACCAAGAAGTTCGCCTGGCGCGTCTTCGAAGCCGACTACGTTTGGGGACACCACAACTATGCCAGCATAGCTGCACCCCAGTTTCCGAACCTGCGGCGCGTGGATGCGGAGGGCGTCAGACTGCGGACCGGGATCGTCTTCAGTTGGGGCGGTGAAGAAGCTGTCCCACCCGCGGCCTCCTGCTCAGTCCAGCCGACGGAAGTGATGGTCGGCGAGCCGATCACGGCAACAGTTACTCCCAGCAACTTCAATCCGAAGCACACGCTCACCTTTAGTTGGACCGCCACTGGCGGTCAAGTCACGGGCAAAGATACCAGCGCGACGATCGACACCAATAACGTCGCGCCAGGCAGCTACGCGGTTACCGCGCATGTCACCGATTCAAAAGCGAAGAAGGCAAACGAAGCCAGTTGTTCGGCGAACTTCACCGTCAAGCCGCTTCCGCCGAAGAATCCTCCGACGATGTCGTTGTCGGCGAATCCGATCGAACTCGCTCCCGGCGGAACAGTGAACCTCTCTGGCAACTGCAGCAGCCCGGACGGCGTACCCGTGTCGGTTGCTAATTGGACGTCCACAGAGGGTTCGGTGTCGGGCAGCGGAAACTCAGCAACACTGAACACCGCGGGGCTGCAGCCAGGCCCAGTCACGATTACGGCAACTTGTACCGACTCGCGTGGCTTGACGGCGCAAGCATCGACACAGATCAACGTTCAGGCTCCGCCACCGCCGCCAGTCGACAAGGCGCTCGAAGCCCGTCTAGCACTACACAGCGTCTACTTCGCAACGGCGCAACCGACAGCGAAGGATCCTAGAGGGGGGTTGCTTCCGAGCCAACAGCAGACGCTGCTTGCGCTTGCGACAGATTTCAAGAAGTATCTGCAAGCCAAGCCGGATGCACGTCTCACGCTGGAGGGCCACGCCGATCATCGCGGGTCAGCCGCCTTCAACCAAGTTCTGACCGAGCGCCGCGTGGCTAGGGTCAAGAGCTTCCTCGTGGAGCAGGGTGTTCCCGAATCCGCGATTGAGACCAAAGCCTTCGGTGCCGAGCGCAACCTAACCACCGAACAGGTGAAAGCGTCGATCATGGAGAACCCGGATCTGACCACCGAGGAGCGCAGGAGAGCTCTTGCGCGAATCAATGTGATTCGGATGGCCAGCAACCGCCGCGTTGACGTGACGTTAAGTGCGGCAGGCCAGACCGAAACCTCGGTACGTCAGTTCCCGTTCAACTCCACAGACGCTCTCAGCCTGATTGGCGGCCGAGAGCCGGCCAAAAAACCAACGGCCAAACGCACCACCAAGAAACCAGTGAAAAAACAGTAAGGTTTTCACCTGGTAACCCATGCAGTATCAATACGGAGGGCACAATCGCCCTCCGTTTTGTTTTGCTCAAACCCCAGCCCGTCGATGGAAGTGCATGGCGGGAACAAGAAAAATCTACACATACTCCACCAAAGTGCTATCGCCAAGCTATTGATTTGATGAGACCTTGAGTTGGTATTCGGGTTGCCACTCCCAATTGAAAGAAAAGCAGCGCGAAATATGGCTGTAATGGGTGAATTTCGCAAGCCCTATATGCGGATCGTGTTCGCGTTATCTGTGCTGGTGTTGGCTGCCGGATGTTCTCGATCCCTCCGGGTTCCCGATGGGGGATCAAATCAGGCAGGTCAGGCGCCTTTTCGGACAACCGCCACGGCCGATGGAGCTCTTCCTACCGCTCGCCAAGGTGCCGATCCTGAAGAGGCCGGGTTGCCCTTCCAGGACGGTCAAAGTATCCCAGCCGGTACATTACTCACGGTGCGCCTCCAAGGCGCACTGACTTCTGCTGCCGCTGGCGGAAATGACCTATTTCAAGCGCTCGTGGACCAACCGGTCGTGATCGATGGGAACACGATTGTCCCAAGAGGTACGGCCGTTGTTGGCAAGGTGGAATCGGTTCGAATTTCCGCTTTGAAACCCGAGCGCGGCTATGTCCGTCTTGCGCTCCAGTCAGTTCACTTGGCAGGAGTAGACTTTCCCGTACAAACCGCAAGTCTGTTCGCGCGCCAGGTACCCTCTGCCGACTCGCAACCTTCGACAGTCCGTTTAGAGGACGGTCGAAGGCTGACCTTCCGCGTAATGGAACCCATTGCCCTTCATCCTCATCCCACCCGAGCCAGTCGCTAACTTTTTTGAGTTTTCCACAGGAAGATTTCCCTTTTTAGTGACATCTGCACTTAGCTCGCACAGCCTCGTGTGTCTATAGTGGGCCGGAATGGGAGTTGGACCTCCGACGTCAGGGAATCCAGATTCCCGTTTTGGGAAAACTGAGGTAGCAGGCGACCCATTCTGGCCGCTTCATCTCCCAATTTTCCCGGCACAGTAGGAATGTATGAGTGCTGCTGCTGAGGTCCTGCGGATATGTGAGAAGTATGAAGAGGAGTTCCCTTCACTTCTACATGATGCTCCATATGCGTTCCTGCTGTGCAGGCGAGATGGCACGATCACGGCTACGAATCCCGCAATCGCGCAGTTTCTGGGAGCAACACCGAACCATCGACCGGGGAAGCGGTTCCCTGATCTGATCCCAGCCGACAAACGTGCAGAGGCAGAGCGTTTTCTTCGTTCTCTGTTCGACGGTGAGCGCCATGGGTTCCAAATCGATACGGAAACGTCGCAGTCAGACCGTCATGCACTGCGCTGGACAGCATGGTTGGTACAAGGGGAGGCTCCCGCCGTGCTCGTCATGGCCGAAGAGATTCCGGAAAAACTATTCGCCCAACAAAGGTTGCGACAATCGCAACGCCTCGAAGCAATCGGCCGCCTCGCCGGAGGCGTGGCTCACGACTTCAACAATCTCTTAACGGGAATCTTGCTCTATTGCGATCTGCTAGTTGCTGGTCTTGAGTCCGGCCATCGTGCCCACAGGTACGCTGAAGAGATCCGCAAAGCCGGCTTGCAGGCGACGGGCATAGTGCGCCAGTTACTCGCCGTAGCCCGGCCGACCAGTTCTTCGCCGCGCCCGTTCTGCCTGAACGATGTCGCAGAAGGAATGCGCAATCTCTTATGCCGCCTGATTGGGGACAGTTTCGAACTGCACTTCGATCTCGACACCCAGTTGGGATTGGTCAACATGGACCCCGCGCAGGCACAGCAGGTCTTAATGAATCTGGTCCTGAATGCGCGAGATGCAATGCCTAACGGAGGGCATATCTCTATTGAGACTCGCAATTGTAGAGTGCAGGTCCTGCCTGATGCGGGAACCGGCAACCACTCCTCTGGCTTGCCATGCGCGCTCTTCGCCGTTTCCGACAATGGGGAGGGAATGGATGAGTCCGTTCGCGCTCACATCTTCGAGCCCTTTTTTACCACTAAGGCTGACAAAGGCACTGGTCTTGGTCTGGCGACCGTGCATGACATCGTAACGACAAGTGGCGGGCTTATCTATGTCGACAGCAAAGTTGGGCAGGGCACTCGTGTGAGCGTACTGCTTCCGCTCGTGACACCAAGTTCAAATCCCGAAAACGTCGGGAACAATTCTCATTTCATGTAAAGGAACACTCAAATGACGTCAGCTGCGTTAAGTCCGATTAGCAGTCCCGCACCCCAATTCGAAGCTGCGAATTTTCTAAATCTTCTGATTATCGATGACGAGCGCACGATTCGAGAGGCGTGCCGGGAAGTAGCACACTCTCTCGGTTTCACTGCTCATGTAGCTGATTCGGCAGAGCAAGCCTATCGCATGCTCGACCTGCAGGCCTTCGATGCAATCTTGCTCGATTTGCGCTTGCCCGGAGCGGGCGGACTCGATGCATTGCGGCGCATTAAGGAGCGGCGCCCCGATGCTGTCGTTATCGTGGTAACGGGCTACGGCACCGTCCAGTCGGCGGTCCAGGCAATGAAGAACGGCGCTTACGACTACGTCACCAAACCGTTTAGCGTCGACGAACTGAAACTGCTGCTCGAGCGCGTGGCCAGCCATCTCAAGCTGAAGTCAGAAAACCGCATGCTGCGCGAAAAGGTAAAGTCAAAACAGGGATTCGGTGGAATCGTCGGTCGCGCTCCCGAGATGGAAAAGCTCTACCGCATCATCGCCAAAGCCGCCAACAGCATTCATCCCGTACTCATTTTGGGCGAGAGCGGCACGGGCAAAGAGATGGTTGTCGATTCACTATTCGGGACCATTTCGCGACAAGCCATTTATTCCCGTAGATTGTGGTTCCCTTGTTCCCACTCTGATCGAGAGCGAATTGTTTGGTTACGTCAAAGGCGCCTTTACCGGCGCCAATCAAAACAAAGACGGTCTAATGGCGATGGCCGAGGGAGGAACCATCTTCCTCGATGAAGTCGGCGAACTACCTGTGGATCTTCAGGCCAAGATGCTGCGCGCGATTCAAGAGAAGGAAATCCGTCCGGTTGGCAGTACGCGACGTGTCCCGATTAAGGTTCGCATTCTGGCAGCAACCAATCGCGATCTCGAACAAGCCGTTACACAGGGAATGTTCCGGCGTGATTTGTATTTCCGGCTCAATGTGCTCAGTTTGCGAATTCCGCCGCTGCGGGAACGACGGCAAGACATCCCGCTTCTTGTCGGACACTTTCTCGACCGCATGGCCCGCACATCCGGAGTGGAAAAGGTGCTCAGCGACGAAGCGTTGAAGGCCATGCTGGCATACGACTGGCCCGGCAACGTACGCGAATTGGAGAACTGCCTGGAACGCACGTACGCTTTCACCAGCGGACCGGTCATCCACCTCACCGATCTGCCGCGTGAGATCGGCAATCTACCGGCGGTCTCCTCCACGAATGGGAACGGCAATGGCCACTTGAAGATCGTCCCGATTGCGGAGCTTGAAAAGCAGACGATTCTCAACGCCATCATGGAACTGAACGGCGACAAGCTGCAGGCAGCACGCCTGCTGGGTATCGGCAAAACAACGCTGTATCGCAAGCTCAAGGACTACGCCGCAGAAGGACTGAGGACCAATTAAGAACTGGGCTCCAGCCGGAGTGTTCTGTAGTGGAACTCCGGCTCCGTATAGGTTTGGCTAAGTGCCACGTTTTCAGCACTGCGATTTTGGCGGCGCACGTGCTCTGGAAAGGACATGATCCTACTTATCACTCCGCAATCTCGAGGGCCAGAGTTGGCTTCACTGGTCCAGGCCAATCTCAGTCAGGAGACCCAATGGGTGCAGTCCGTGCAGGAAGCGACAACCCGCCTGCGCGAACGCCCCTATTCGGCAGCGATTATCGATCAGTTCTTGCTGGAAACCGAGCCTGAAGAGAGCGATCAAATGATCGAACATCTGGGGACGGCGTATCCCGTTTACATCAACTTCGCGGTGACCGGACTTGATCGCCTCGTTCGTGAGGTACGCTCCGCGCTACACCGGCGCAATCGTGAAGAGCTCGCTGCGCGGCGCGCAGTTGCTGAACAGATGCAGAGCGAAATGCGCGAGACACTCACGGTGATGCTTCTCTCCTGTGAGCTCGCGATGTCGGTGCCCGATGTCCCGCTACTCGCAGCAGAAAAGATCCGCACCATCGATACGCTTGCGCGCGAGCTTAGGTTGCGCCTCGAAGTCAATTGACCCGAAACCCCGGCAGAATAGTGGTTTTGCGCTATTGTGCCCAATCTTTCACTCCGTTAACGTTTCGCTGCTCATTCATTTCTGTGAACGTGGGATCGCAGAAAATCTGAAACATACAGGCAGAATCCTCTGAGCTTGGGTGCCAGCCAAGTCAAGGAGCGATTCTGCCATTTGAGCGTGTTTCTGCGAATCTCTTGGGGGAAAACGTGGGTCAGCGCATAACTGTAACAAAGACTCTAATTTGTGCCGTGGTAGGACTTTCACTTGGCTGGAGTGCGGCTGCGCAGCAGATTACCGGAACCATTCGCGGAACTATAACCGATCCCTCTGCCGCTACTGTACAAGGGGCTTCCGTTACCGCCACGCAGGTAGAAACGGGACTCACGCGTAATGCCACCACCGATCGGGTAGGCGAATACATTCTGTTGGAGTTGCCCGTAGGTCACTACACACTGCGAGCCACCGCCAAAGGTTTCTCCACCTACATTCAGCAAGGAATCGTCCTCGATGTGAATGAGACCGCTACAGTTCCTGTGCGTCTTGCTCTGGGTACGGAGACACAGAAACTCGAAGTGCAGGCGGACGCTCAATTAATCCAGTCGACGGTGACGAGCCTCGGGAAAACCGTGACCGAGCGCGACGTTCTGGAACTCCCGCTGAATGGGCGCAACTTCGCGCAACTCGGATTGCTTCAGCCGGGTGTCGTGCCGATCACTCCGGGACTTGCAGAAGCTGGAGGAACTCTCCGCGATGGGCAAGCGTACGCGGTCAACGGCCAGCGGCCAGAATCCAACAACTTTCTGATTGATGGAGCCAACAACTTCAACGGCGTCGATGGAGGCTTCGTGCTCAAGCCGCCCATCGATTCCATCATCGAGTTCAAGATTCTCACCCATAACGCCAACGCTGAGTTCGGTGATGCGCTGGGATCGACCACCAATATCATTACGCGATCGGGGACGAACGATTATCACGGCTCTCTCTGGGAATTCATTCGCAACGACGCCTTCGACGCGAACAACTATTTCGCCACCAGCCAGGAACCCCTAAAGCAGAACCAGTTCGGTGGAACCTTCGGCGGTCCCATCCGCAAGGACAAGACGTTCTTCTTCGGATACTACGAAGGCTTCCGCAACCGGCAGGGAGAGACACAGGGCAGCACCGTCCCGTCACTCGCCGAGCGCCAAGGGAACTTTGCACAGCTCTGTCCGGAAGGTTTCAATGGCGGCGGAATCTGCAACAATCCAGCGCACCAACTCTTCAATATCTTCGCAAACGCGCCGATTCCATACAATCAACTACCATTCATTAACCCGCTGTCGCAGCAACTCCTAAGTCTGTTTCCAGTACCCAATAGTGGAACAAACATCTACAACACAACGCAAACCCTCCGCGACAATACGGACCAATTCGGAGTTCGGGTCGACCACTATCTCTCGAACGCTGACACGCTGAACTTCCGCTACATGTATAGCAACGGCACGCGGTTCGATCCTCTCTCCACCTCCGGCGCCAGTGTACCCGGATTCCCCGTAGGTGAAGATCATCGCGCACAGAATTTCGTTGCGCAAGAGACGCACACCTTCTCGCCCACGGTTATCGGGATCGCGCGATTCTCCTATCTTCGGAACAAGTTCCTATTCGACGAGCACCTGAATCATGACAGTCCAACCAGTCTAGGCTTTCAATACTCGCCAAGCCTGCCGCTGGCACAAGGGCCTCCATTCATCCAGGTAAACGGCTACACAACCGTGGGTGATCCCATCACCGGTCCGCGGGATACCTATGAGAATGCCTACGATTACTCAGGCTCACTTAGCTGGATTCGCGGAAGACACGAACTCAAGTTCGGCGGCGGCTATCAGCATCTGAACGTCAGCGCATTGCAGGGGATCGCCACCAACGGATTCTTCGTCTTCGATCCCGGATTCCCCATCGCCGGGGATGGGTTTGCGGCATTCCTGTTCGGTCAACCAGTTTTCTTCCTGCAAGGCCGTGGTGACTTCTCGCGTGGCATTCGCGGCGACGGGCTGAATGGATATGCTCAGGACACTTATAAGGTCACCTCGCGCCTGACGCTGAGTTTCGGTCTCCGATATGACCTGCCGTTTCCTTACACCGAGATTCACAACCGGCAGACTTTATTTGTTCCCGGCCGCCAGTCGGTCGTGATGCCGAATGCTCCCCAAGGATTGCTATATCCGGGCGACCCGGGAGTTCCAGCAGGCTTGATCCCAACGTTCAAGAAAGCATTCGCCCCGCGCTTTGGCTTTGCCTACGACCCGACCGGAAAGGGCCAATGGCTGGTGACTTCTGCCTACGGCATCTTCTACGAACCGTATTACACCGGCCAAGGTGGGCCGCTGCAGTCGCCGATCAGCGCGCCGCCGTATCTGCAAACGGCGCAGATTAGTGTCCCGAACTTCTCGGATCCGTTCAACGGAAACCCTCCTGCCCCTGGCACATTTGCCACACCGCTCACGAATCTCACGCTTACGCCCAATCTGCCACTTCCCTATTCGCAAGACTGGGATCTGAACGTTCAGCGTTCTTTCGGCTCAGACTTTCTGCTCGAAGTGGGATACGTTGGCACCAAGGGGACCAAGCTTCCGCGTTTCATCGAGGGCAATCCGGCGGTCTACGTTCCGGGCTTTGACAGCGCCGGCCAGCCAAACTCAACTTCCGGCAACGCCGACCAGCGACGACTCTATTCCGGCTGCACCTTGAACGATCCGCCGAGCAGTTGCACGTTCTCATCAACCGGGTTGATTGCCGGCATCGCTAATTCCTCCTACAACGCACTTGAAGCCAGTTTGCGCAAGCGCTTCAGCCATGGCATTGCGTTTCTCGCTTCCTACACGTTCTCGAAAACCATCGATGACGCCTCGTCGTTCAACATGACAGGGTCGGCGTCGAAGCCGGTTGCAGGCGAAAACGATCTCGCCCAAGATCCGTTCAATCTCGCTGCCGAGCGTGGACGTTCGTTGTTCGACTCACGGCATCGTTTCGTGCTGAGCTACGAGTGGGCTCTTCCCATCTGGCGTCAGCCGCATGGCTGGTATCAGCAGATTCTGGGAGCGTGGCAACTGAACGGAATCGCAACCATCATGAGTGGAACTCCCTTCACCGTCTTCGATTCCGTGGACGTATCGCAGCAAGGCGGCGCGCCTGAGATCACGGGCTTCTCCGCCAGCCGGCCGAATCTGGTTTCCGGACAGAACCCCAACAGCGGCCCCAAGACTACGGCTGCATGGCTCAACCCTGCGGCGTTCCAGCGTATCACTCCGGACGCGACTTCACCCGTTCAACAGTTTGGCACGGCGGGTCGCAACATCGCGCAAGGCCCGAGTTATGCCGACTGGGATTTCTCAGCCTTCAAGAACATTCGCCTGGCCGAGGGCAAGCAACTCCAGTTCCGCGCCGAGTTCTTCAATTTCTTGAACCACACCAACTTCCGGCTACCGGACAGCGATATCAGTTCACCTACGTTTAACCAGATTCTGGCGGCAGAGCCGCCTCGACTGATTCAGCTTGCATTGAAGTTCCAGTTCTAGCTGAATGTTGTAAGAAGCCGGATTTTGTTACTAGAAAAGCCTTCCGCCAGCGGGATTTCGCTTCCCGCTGAGCGGGATTGCATTAGAATGGTGCACGGCGGAAATCGCCTCTCCCACGGCTTTCGCGCCCGGAGGTTCTGTGCACGTCCTGGTCACTGCCGACTCGATGACGAGTTCGTGGACCTTTGCCCGCGAGCTGGTCACTGGACTTGTGACTCGTGGCGTCCGCGTAACCCTGGTCAGTTTCGGTGACATCCCACTCCCCGATCAGACCTCGTGGATGGATCACCTTCACGGCCTCGACTATCGGCCCACCGCATTTCGTCTCGAATGGATGCAGGAAGCCGAAGAGGACCTTCCAGAATCGTCGGCCTTTCTTCTGTCCCTCGTTCGGGAGCTTCGCCCCGACGTTTTGCATCTGAATCAGTTTTGTTACGGCAACTTGCCCGTCGACATACCGCGCGTCATTATGGCTCATGGCGACCTGATCACGTGGTCGCAAGCCGTACACGATCGTCCTCCGCAGACGCCACGTTCACTAAATTGGTATCGTCGGACGGTCCTCAACGGGCTGATGGGCACCGATGCAGTCGTTGCTCCTTCCGCATGGATGCTCGACCGCGTCTGCGACAGCTACATGCAGCCGCGGCGGGGAGAAGTCATCTATCCCGGACGTAATCCGATCTTCTTCAATCCTTACGTCAGCAAAGATGATTGTGTTCTGGCGGTGGGACGCTTGGTCGATGCGGGCAAACAGGTCTTCCTGCTCACACAGCAGCAGCATCCATTACCGGTCTGCATCGTGGGAGCGGAACAAACGGTCCCGATGCCCCGTATCCCAATTCGTGCGGACGTGAAAGTTGCGACGGAAGAGACATCCGTCGCGATTCGCGGCCCGCAGACGGATGCGCAACTGCGCGCGCTCTATAGCCGGGCGGCCATCTACGCAGCCACATCGCGTTACGAGCCTCTGGGCATGGCCGCGCTGGAAGCAGCTTTTTCGCGTTGTGCAATCGTTGCCAACGATATCCCAAGCTATCGCGAGATCTGGGGTGACGCTGCGCTGTACTTCCGCACGAACGACGCCGCGAGTTTGGCAGAAAATATTCGATTGCTCAACGAAGACCGTTCCATGCGCCGCGCCTATGCCGAGCTTGCTTATACGCGCGCTCGCGAGCGCTTCACCACCAAGCGCATGATCGATCAGTACCTGCACCTTTATCGCAGTCTCGCATCGGTCCGGACTGTCGCAGCATAATCCTCGAACTCTTTTCGCTGTTCGTTATCGCTCACATTTTGTTAGTCGAGACGTCACTCGCCTAGGCCGCTAAGGATTCTCTATGCAGATCGTCTTTCAAGAAGTTCGCTACGCTGTCCGCCAGTTGATCAATTCTCCCTGGTTCACAGTGACCGTCATCTTCACTCTGGCGCTTGGGATTGGCGCCAACAGCGCGATCTTCAGCGTGATGAATGCAGTCCTGCTCAAAGGCCTTCCTGTGCCTAATCCGCAGGAACTCGTTTACCTGCATGTCCCGACAGGGCAGCCCGACGGTGCGTCGAACACCGGCGACTCCACAACTTCATTTTCCGAGCCGGTTTTTGAAGCCCTTCGCCAGGACCATCATGCCTTTGCAGACTTGATTGCATTTGTGCCAATTGCCATTGGCAAAGTCGCCGTACGGTATGGCGACACTCCGGAAGAGGCCGAAGGCGATATGGTCAGCGGTAATTTCTTTTCGGGGCTCGGCATTTCCCCGGCTCGCGGTAACGGATTCACACTCGAAGATGAAAAGTCCCACGCCCAAAATGCCGTGCTGAGCTATTCCTATTGGACGCGCCGCTTCTCGCGCAATCCGTCGATTCTTGGCCAAACCCTCTTCATCAAGGGCAATACCTTTACCATCACCGGAGTTGCGCCGGAAGGATTCTTTGGCATCGAACCCGGACAATCTACTGACTTCTGGATTCCGTTGCAGAACCGGCCTGACATGAATGCATGGGGAAGCGCTCCCGAGTACAACACACTCTACGGGACGCCGACGTGGTGGTGCCTGGAACTGATCGCGAGGTTGGCGCCGGGCGTATCGCCGTCGCAGGCGGTGGCCGAAGTTACTCCGCGCTACCAGCGCGTTGCTTATACCGGGCTGAGTGCACCGGACGCCAACAAACCCAAGGTGACTTTGGCATTCCAGCCGGCAAGAGGAATCGAAGGCCTCGATACCGGTGGCAATTACCAGACTGGCGTGAAAGTCCTGATGGGCCTCGTGGCGTTGGTGCTGGTCATCGCGTGCACGAACGTCGCGATGCTGTTGGTGGCTAAGAAGAGCGCGCGGCAGCGCGAATTCAGCCTGCGTCTTGCTCTCGGCGCAAGCAGTTGGCAGATTTTCCGGCAGCTCCTGCTGGAAAGTGCGCTGCTAGTCGCCATTGGCGGCGCACTGGGATGGTTGTTCGCGCTTGCTTCCACTCGCGCCCTAGCTGCATGGTCGCAGATCGAAACGGGGTTGAGTCCTGATCTCTCCGTTGTGATGTTCACATTTGCAGTGTGCGCGCTAGCGGCACTGGCGTTTGGACTCGCTCCGCTGATTCCGGCCTTGCGCGCTCCCGTGGCGGGGTCCCTGAAGACCTCCGCCTCTACTGCCTACCGCTCTCGTGCCGGCAAATTGAGCGGCAACATCGTGATGGCCACGCAGATGACATTCTGTTTCGTGCTGCTGGTAGCCGCCGGACTCATGCTTCGCACACTCAAGAATTATCAATCGACGAATCTGGGGATGCGGACCGATGGCCTGCTAGTTTTTGGGATCACGCCGCAGAAGACGTCCAGCACAACGCAGAATCTGCAATTCTATCGTTCGCTGCTCGACCGCCTGCGCAGCCTGCCGGGCGTCGAATCCGTTACGTTTGCCGAGAACCGCCCGGGCGGCGGCTGGAGCGACAACAATCAGGCCATGATCGATGGCGTCCTGCATCCTTTCTCCGAAGCTCCGCTTCGCTCGAACGACGTCGGGCCTGACTTTTTCCACGTGATGGGCGTGTCAGTGGTCAACGGCCGCGACATCAACGACACTGATACTGAGGCTTCCCCACGCATTGCCGTAGTCAACGAGACATTCGTCAAGAAATTGATGCCCGGCATGAATCCGATCGGACATCAACTCGGTGACAAATTTCGGCGAACCATCGTTGGCGTGGTGAAAGATAGCAAATACACGCGTGTGGATGAAGGCCCCATGCCAATGGCCTACTATCCTTACACGCAGGTGAATGGTGTTAGACATCTTGAGGTTGAGGTGCGGGTGAAGGGAACCGCCACGGCGCTTCTGCCCTCGATTGAGAGGGCCGTGCATACCATCGACACGAACCTTCCGCTGGAAAACCCGATGACTCAGCAAGCTGTGTTTGAAGAGTCGTACTCGTCATCGCAGATGTTCTCGCGGTTATCAGCCTTCTTCGGATTGCTGGCTGCGTTCCTGGTAGCGATTGGTCTTTATGGAACGTTGGCTTATCGCCTGGGCAGACGCACGGCAGAGATCGGAGTAAGAATGGCACTAGGAGCGAGGCCCGCAGGAATTCTCTGGCTGCTGCTCCGTGAAAGTCTGCAAGTCACGGCAGCCGGACTCGCATTCGGATTTGTACTCTCTTTAATCTCAGCAGGATTCATGGAGTCACTACTGTTCGGCCTCAAGCCCCGCGACCCAGTAACGTTCGCGGGAGCCCTCCTTACAGTTGTTGCGGTCGCTCTAGCAGCCAGTTTCCTGCCTGCCCGGCAAGCGGCCGCGATCGCTCCGATGCAGGCCCTGCGCACGGAATAGCCGCCCGTCTGCCGGAACCCGTAGCGTGAGACATTCCACCACTAAAGGACACGAAGGAACACGAGGAACTCCTTCGTGAACCTTAGTGTCCTTGGTGGTAAAAAGCTCTTAACGCCGAGATCATAGTAACTGCTGCAGCGTTCGCTGAGAAAAACCATCGAGCAGGGACACAGCCTTCTCAGCGCTCTCTGCGGCAGTTCTTCGCGAAGTCTGCGGTCAAAAGCTCTTACCTCCAATCATAGGAAAACTCAGCGACTCCACCGATGCGGGGGTTCCGTGGTATCTTCATATGCTTACTAGAAACCCGTAAGGTTGGAGGATTTTACTCGTGGCTCAAGTGAAGATTACTGTCCGTCCGAATGGCCCGTTCCGCGTCGAGGCGCCCGAGGGCACTATCGAACTGGTCGATATCAACGGCAATCAGTTCGACCTCACCGGCAAAACCGCTTTTTCCCTTTGCCGCTGCGGAGGTTCGGTCAACAAGCCGTTCTGTGACGGAACCCATAGCAAGATCGGCTTCCAGGGCGCCGAACTGGCTGTCAAAAAAGCCGAAGGCCAAGCGTAGAGCGTTCAAAAGGAGTGGGGGAAGGGCACGGCGTTACGTCGTGCCCTTCGTCGCGATGTGAGTTTAGAAACGTGCGTCGGGGAGGCGAACGTGGATTCACGGGACCGGGAACTGGGGATGCATCGCAAGATCACGCGCCGGGAGTTTCTCAACGGCGTGGCGGTGACGACTGGCGCGGCTATGATGCCAAGGCAGTTGTTCGCTGGCGATTCGACGAGGCCGGAAAAGGCCTTAAGCAACTACCCTCCGGCTCTCACTGGAATGCGCGGCAGCCATCCTGGCTCTTTTGAAGCGGCGCACAGCCTTCGTGACGGTACGTTTTGGGATTCCGCCGGAAAGCCGGAGGACACTGGCGAGACTTACGATTTGATCGTAGTCGGAGGCGGGATCAGCGGACTCGCCGCGGCTCATTTCTATCGCAAGGCTGCTGGCGACAAAGCGCGTGTTCTGATACTCGACAATCACGATGATTTCGGGGGCCACGCCAAGCGCAACGAATTTCGCGTCAACGACGCATTTCGCCTGGGATATGGCGGCACGTTTTCCGTTGAGAGTCCCGCTCCATACAGCACAGTTGCGAAGGCGCTGATCGAAGAGCTCGGAATCGATGTGTCTTCGTATCCGAAATACGTCGCCAAGGATCTCTACCACTCACAGGGGCTACGGCCCAAGATCTTTTTCGACAAGGAAACATTCGGGGTAGACAAGCTGGTCGTGAATCCCAACCCTCGGGGCGGTGGTGAGAGCGAAGATGCGGCGGCGGAGACTCCCGATCTGCTCAAGAAATTCTTGCTGGAAGCTCCTCTGGCGGAGCAGGCAAAGCGCGATCTACAGCGTCTCTATAGCGAACCGAAAGATTATTTCCCCGGACTCAGCTCAGACCAGAAAAAAGCGAAGCTCGCGCGAATCAGTTACGCGAAATATCTCAGCGATGTAGCCAGTGTTCATCCGGACATCGTCAAGATGTACCAGGCCCTGCCACACCCACTGTTTGGACTCGGGATCGACGCCGTTGCCGCCCAGGATGCGTGGGGATTCGATCTGCCTGGCTTTGATGGGTTAAAGCTCGATCCGACGCCGGGCAAAGGCATGAATCGCGACGCCATTCCAAATGAAGAAGCTGAGAAATACTTCTTTCACTTTCCTGATGGCAACGCAAGTATTGCTCGTCTGCTGGTTCGCAAATTGATTCCCGACGTTATCCCAGGTAATTCTGCGATGGACGTTGTGCTGGCCAAGGCCAACTATTCGAAGCTAGATCAGTCCACAGAACCAGTCCGGATCCGCCTGAATAGCACAGCCGTGCGCGTGAAACACTTGGGAGATGCTTCCAGCGCGAAAGAAGTTGAAGTCACTTACGCGAAAGGAGGCAAAGTCTATACCGCCCGAACGAAGAACGCGGTCCTTGCCTGCTGGCACGTGGTGATTCCATATATCTGCGAAGAGTTACCCGATCCACAAAAGGAAGCGCTGTCCTCAGCCCAGAAAGTTCCCCTGCTCTACACCAATGTTGCGATCCGCGACTGGAAGTCATTCGAGAAGCTCGGCACCAATTCGGTTTATGCGCCGGGTATGTATCACACCTTCGTGAATCTTGACCTGCCTGTAAGTATTGGCGGCTACGAATGCGCCCGCAAGCCGGAAGAACCGATCGTCGTGCACATGATGAAGGCGCCTTGCCATCCAGGTCTGCCATCGCGGCAGCAACACACCTTCGGACGAATCGAACTGTACTCGACGACATTCGAAACCATGGAGCGGAACATTCGTGATCAGTTGGGTCGCATGTTGGGGCCGGGTGGCTTCGACCCAGCCCGCGACATCGCTGCAATCACTGTCAACCGCTGGCCCCACGGCTATGCGTACGAGTACAACTCGCTGTTCGATTCGTTCTGGCTTGAAGGTGGCGAGACACCATGCGAAGTTGCTCGCAAGACCTGTGGCCGTATCGCGATCGCCAATGCGGACGCCGGTGCCTACGCCTACACGGACGAAGCCATCAATCAGGCTTACCGCGCCGTGACAGACCTAACAAAAGCGTAGCTAGCGGCTTGTCGCTGAGAGAGCGTTACCGTGGCGGGACTTGAAGAGTTGTCATCCTGAGCGGAGCAACTGCTTCGCGTAGAGAAGCAGTTGCGGAGTCGAAGGATCCCTGCCCTCAATCTCACCGACGACGAATTCTGTCAGTTCCTCCGATAACTAATTCACTGCGACCGTCCACTAATGTAGGATCTGCGTCAGTCCGATCGCGAGCTCAGTAAGTCGAAAACGCACTCGACTTCAGACCAAGCGTGTTCCGTTCGACCACGTGATCGAGTGACGTGCGCAGCCGGCGATGGTCGTCGTCCTCGATTGCCACGAAGCGGAAGGGCTGCAGCACACTGTCAGCCAGCTTCTTCATCGGGCTGAGGACTTCCGCCATGCCATGCACCGGTCCAGCCTGCGTCTGAAAAGCGACTTCGACGAAATCGCCTTGTCCCAACGATTGCGCCAGGCGCAACAGGCCTCCAGTCACGGAGATAGTTTGGAGTTTAGCTTTGGTGCGACGACCATCTTCGAGCCGGATCGCTGCGAGAACGGAATCTCCCAGCTGGACTCGGGACGCGCGCCGCGATGGGTGCGGTTGGGGGAAGTGAGTCATAGGCCAACTGCACTATCGCACTACGCATGGTTGCGTAACAGATTACTGTGGCCCCTTGTCCGAATTCCGCATCACAAGCCGCAAGTGGGTGCCTCCAAGGCCCGTCGACTGAATGGGTTAAGCCACTGTTTACTCTATGATCAATGTCCGAACAGACATGCTGGCTTCGCTGCCTTTTTTCGCGTGCGGATGCATTAGTATCTGAACGAACACGAGGACCCTGAATGTCACCGGCTATTTCCCTGGCTCTTCTCCTGCTGTTTGCTGGCGTAGTTTCATACGCACCGTCATCCTCTGCGCAAACTGCTCCGCGACTGCGTGTCGGTATCGTCGGCCTTGTGCACGGACACGTGGATGGATTCTTCAAATACTCGGGCAAGAGCCCCGCCATCGAGATTATCGGCATGGCGGAACCGGACCCACAACTACTCGCCCAGGCAGGCGCCACATACGGTTTCGACCGCTCGCAGTTGTTTTCGAGTCTGGAAGAAATGATCGCCAAGGCTCACCCGCAGGCGGTGCTCGCATACACAAATACCCTCGATCACAGAAAAGTCGTCGAGATCTGCGCCCGCCACGGTGTTCACGTCATGATGGAAAAGCCGTTGGCGGTGAGCTTTGATGACGCGCTCGCGATCCAGAGAGCGGCTCAAACCGGCAATATCCACGTGCTCGTGAACTATGAGACCTCGTGGTATCGAAGCAATCACGCGGCATATGACCTGGTTCGCGAAGGTGCACTCGGTGATGTCCGAAAAGTCGTGGTGCACGATGGCCACCGAGGCCCCAAAGAAATCGGCGTCGAACCAGAGTTCTTCGCGTGGCTCACCGATCCGAAACTCAACGGCGCCGGCGCACTCTTTGACTTCGGATGCTACGGCGCCGACTTGATGACCTGGCTCATGAATGGCGAGCGTCCGCAGACCGTTACGGCCGTCACACAGCAAATTAAGCCTGAGGTTTATCCGAAAGTGGATGACGAGGCCACGATCATCCTCACGTACCCCAAAGCGCAAGCGATCATTCAAGCCTCGTGGAACTGGCCCTTCGACCGCAAGGACATGGAAATCTACGGGCAGACCGGCTACGCGATCACGGTCAAGAAAGATGACGTCCGGGTACGTCGTGCAGGA
>Ga0126379_10000284_pt1 | contig 27423 bp, 30 predicted proteins | sample PanSoiMetPlot_24_FD_92640 | JGI IMG/M metagenome (GOLD analysis project Ga0126379, IMG submission 92640) | Tropical forest soil microbial communities from Panama - MetaG Plot_24 | ecosystem: Environmental > Terrestrial > Soil > Tropical forest > Bulk soil | place: Panama | collected 2016-02-17
ATCTTGTCGCCGTCGGTCTTGAACAGCACCGCGGTCCCGCGCAGTTGGCGGATCTGCTTGTTGGTCCGTTTGATCATGCCGTGACGCTTGCGGGATTGCTGGTAAAGGACCATCCCGCTTGTCGTCACTTTGAAGCGCTTTTTGGCGCCCGATTTGGTCTTAAGCTTGGGCATTTGGCTCTCCTTTGCGGCGGCAGGCAAAACGGCGCAGCCGACCGCTTTATGCTCTTGTGAGCGTGCTGATTCACCGTCGCCACGGCAGCCCTTTCGGCCGGGCGACGGAAGGGCGGCGTTATGGCAGAGGCCACCGCGAAATACAACCCAAACGCCGATTAATGGGCCAAGCCGCGCTCGACCGTTGGAGCTAGCGGCGCCTTCAAATATGGAACGTGAGCGATCGAGGCCCTTTTTGGTCGCGCACGCGCAGGATGCCGCCCACGGCGGGCCTCGCTCCCCATCACCTCGGCGCCAGCACCATCACCACTTGGCGACCTTCGAAGCGTGGTTCCTGCTCCACCTTAGCGACTTTGGAGGTGTCATCCTTGACGCGATTGAGGAGCTGGTAGCCAAGCTCCTGGTGCGCCATCTCGCGCCCGCGGAAGCGCAGCGTCACTTTCACCTTATCGCCATCTTCAAAAAAGCGCTGCATCGAGCGCATCTTCACGTCGTAATCGTGGTCGTCGATCATCGGCCGAAGCTTGATCTCCTTGACCTCGACTATCTTCTGCTTCTTGCGGGCTTCTGCCGCCTTCTTCTGCGCCTGGTATTTGTATTTGCCGTAATCGAGAATTTTGCAGACGGGCGGAGACGAATTAGGGGCAATCTCGACGAGGTCTAGTCCGACCTCCTGGGCCTTATCCAAGGCGATCTGGATTTCAACAGGACCAAGGTTGTGGCCGCTGTGATCGATCAATTGGACTTCACGAACTCGGATCTCCTCGTTGATGCGCGGGCCGTCCTTTGGGGCGGGTTGCGCGGGTCTCGTTGGGCGACGAATGGCTCTGCTCTCCTCGTGTCGTTGCAACAGTCCTGCTGCTTCAGGCCTAAGAAAGATCGGGACAATCCGTGCATAAGTCAACGGCTTTCCATCACTTCGTGACCGAACCGGCCCTGGGGCCACGATCATCCCTGCTCCAGGCATGCGGCTCATTCGCCGCCAACGCGGCGATGTGATCCACCGGGCCGCGCTGCGGATATAGGTCGCGCGTTCTTCCTGTCTTGCTAAAGGTCGCGCTGCAGCAGCGCGCTATAAACGGCGTGGGTTGCGCGCGCAGCGCTATGCGGAGCAAACATGTACTCGGCGAAGTGGCGTGCGCGTGCGGCCATCGTGCGGTACGCGGCATCGTCGAGGCTCAATGCGTCGATGATCGCGCGGGCAAATTCCTTTGCATCGCCTGGCTTTACCACCCACCCCGTTCGCACCTCTTCCGGCATTTCCGGCGGCGCGGCCACGTGTTCGGGCAAGACGCCAATGTTCGACGCGACGACCGGCCGGCCCATAGCTTGCGCTTGTGCCACCACGCGGCCGAGTGCCGGCGGCTCGATCGAGGGCATCGTCACGGTATCCGCAGCGGCCAGCGCCGCCGGCAGATCGCGGCAGTGTCCGACCTGCCGAACCAGTGACCGCACACCTTGGCGCTGCGCCTGTTCCATCACGGCGCGCGCGTATTTGCGATGAGTGCGATGTTCGCCGGCGAGCACGAAAACAAAGCCGCGCATGCCGCTATCGAGCATGGTGCGCGCGATCTCGGGCACAATGAGCTGCCCATTCCAAGGGGCGACGCGTCCGGGAACGAGCAAAATTCGGGCCGCCGGCGGAATTTGCCAGACCTTGCGCAAAGCCCCGATCCTCGCGGGGTCGACCGCCGCGGGATCGAATGCTGCGATGTCGATGCAGCGTGGGATGATGGTGAGCCGCTCGCGCGCAATCTTATGGCGCGCAATCACGGGGACGGCGGCAAAGTTCGAAGATGTAATCACCCAATCGCCGCGGGCGAGCGCGGCGGCCCAATATGCACGTAGGTGGGAAGCCGGCGGAACGTCGGGCAGTGTGGTGACGAGCCAGATCGACGTCTGCGCTGCCGCCATGTTGGCGATCCACGCTCCGCCAGCGCTTTGCGCGTGCACGATGTCGATCCGCTCGGAGGCGATGAGGCGTTCCAGAGTGCGGGCGCTTCTCCTGAGCTGGAACGGATTGATGGTCGCATTCACGAGGGGAACCCATTCGCCGCCGGATCCCGTGAGCTCCGCAACGAGCGGTCCGTCCTCGGCTGCCACGATGGCGCGCGCGCCGATTTCCCGCAGCGCCGCGGCCACATTCAGCGCAGTGCGGGCAACCGGCTCGTCGCGCAATGCAGGCACGATCTGCAAGACGGTCGCTGCGGCCAAAGTGCGCGGGTGTGCCTGCCTCTCGTCGTTGCTCACGGAGTTCTTCCCCTCGCGCCGCGGCGGCTTGTTTGCCGTTCGGCTGTGCTTGTATTCAATGGCCGCAGGGGACCCAACACGCCGCCGAGCGGCATGCTCGTGGCCTCCGAGGCTGGACTTGCGCAGATGGACGATCTTTGGCCCAAATTCTTGAATGTTGGAACCGGCATTGCGGCGCGCCAAATCGCCGTCCGCCGGCGTGACGGATCCACTCCCGGACTGTTCTGGCTCGGTGGATTCAAGTCAGACATGAGAGGGACCAAAGCCGAGGCGCTCGATCGATGGGCGCAGGAGAATGGCCGGGCGATGACGCGCTTCGACTATTCCGGTCACGGTGAATCTGGCGGCAATTTCACCGCTGGCACGATCGGCAGCTGGTTCGAAGAGGCCCTCGCCGTGTTTGACGGATTTTGCCGCGGCCCGCACGTGGTCATCGGCTCGTCAATGGGGGGATGGCTGGCGTTGCTGATGATCCGCGAACTCGCATGCCGCACGCCAGCAGATGCGCGCGTGACGCGGCTGGTCCTGATCGCGCCGGCGGTCGACTTCACGGAAGAGTTGATGTGGAAACGCTTCCCGCCGGAGGCCAAGCGCGAGATCGAAGAGACCGGCGTCTGGGCCCGGCCGTCGCAGTATTCCGATGACCCCTATCTCATCACCCGCAGTCTCATCGAGGAGGGACGCAAACACCTTCTGCTGGACGGCATGATCGAGACTGGATGTCCGGTACGCATTCTCCAGGGAGTGCAAGATCCCGACGTGCCGTGGCAGCACACGATCGAACTGACCTCTCGCTTTGCCCGCGACGACGTCGTGCTGACGCTCGTAAAGGACGGGGACCATCGCTTGTCCCGGCCCGAGGACATCGAGCGGCTGATCGCTGCCGTAGCCGAGTAGCGAGAGGCCGCTAGCCGTGCTGGCGGCGGCTGTCAGCAGGGACCTCTGCGCGATCAGACATGGTGTAGTCCCTGATCACGCCGGCAATCCTTAATCGATAGTCGGAGAATATTTCGGCGCGGCCCGCGATCTGCGCGCGCCGATGTTCCTCGATATTTCTCCAAGCGTTCACCGCCGCTTCATCGCGGAAGAAGGAAAGCGAGAGAATCTTGCCGGGCTCGTAGATGCTCTCGAACCGTTCGACGGAGATGAAACCATCGATTTTATCGAGCAGCGGCCGCAGCTCGGCCGCGAGATCGAGATAGCGTTGTTTGTGCCCAGGCTTTGGCCAGACTTCGAAGATCACCGCGATCATTCAATACCTCGCAGAGGAACGGTTACATTCGGCGCGCTTTTCTACGGCGAAGCCATTTCGACTTTCCTAAAAGCGCTGGCCGAGACCCCGCCCAATACCTGCCATTTCAACAGAACCAACGGCTCAGGTCACCGGCCTGAGAAACGTCCGTTCCTCACTCAGGATGAAATGTCGCTCCTGCGCAAAGCGAAAATTGGCTGCACCTTCGGAATCGGCCTTCAGTCGCGCGCGGTAAGCCTCGTAGGCAGCGAGGCTATCGAGCGAGATCAGACCATAAGCAATGTTATTGGTGCCTTCATGCGGCATCCAATAGCCGACGAGATTTCCACCACACTTTGGGACGATAGAAAGCCAATGCCTCGCGTATTCTTCGAAGGCATCGTCTTGAAACGGATCGAGTTTGTAACGGATGAAAACGGTGAGAGTCATGGCAGCCTCCGGGCGACCGGGATCTGCATTTTGCTATATCTTCGATATGGCACGTTTCGGAAATAACCGAACTATGCACGCGGGAAGGCGATCCCGCCCGCCGCGCTCCGCGCTGACGTTTGGCTGAGTTCTAGGCCGACGTTGCCCGTTTCGTCGCCGAGAGATGATCGCCGGCTTCGTAAAGTGCGCACAGGCCATCGCGGTAGGTTGGATAGCGCAGCTTCACGCCGAGCACCGCCTTGAGCTTATGATTGCGCGCGCGAATGCAACCCTCATAGAAGCTGAGTGCCATGGGCGACAACAGGTTGCCGGCGTCCTCATAACGAACCTCTGGCGGCGGCGGGATACCGATGAGACGGGCGGCAAAAACGATTTGATCGCTCGGCGAGACCGGCTCGTCATCAACTATGTTGAACACGCCCTCGGCGCCACGTGCGAAGGCTGCGTCGATTGCCTGCGCGATGTCATAGACGTGCACGCGGTTTGAGACGTGTCCGGGCTTTGCGATGCGCTGTGCGGCGCCGTGCAGGAGCCGGACCATTCCATTGCGTCCCGGACCATAGATGCCGCCGAGCCGCAGGATTGCGACCGGGAAGTTTCGCTTCCTCCCGAGCGCCTGCCAATCGAGTTCGGCGGCGATGCGCGCGCCGCCTCGGCGTGCTCGCGCCGGTATCGTTGGCGCGGTTTCGTCAATCCACGCGCCGCCGCTATCCCCGTACACCCCGAGGCTTGACAGATAGACTACGGACTTAAGTCGCGCCGCCTGGGCGATCTCGCCTTCGAGCATGACGAGCACGGGATCGCAGTCCTCTGTCGGCGCGGCCGATACGAGCAGCGCATCGGCCGCCAAAATGGCAGCCCTGAGCTCGCCCGATGCAGATGTGCCGTCGAATAGCAGCATGTCGACCGACTTGCCGCCGGGGCGTGCCTTCCCGAGCGCAGCGAAATGGTCCGCGTTGCGTGTCGTTCCCAAGATGCAGTCGAAGCGCGCGCCGAAAGTGCTGACATAGTGCCGGGCGCAGTAACCAAGCCCGAGACAGACCAGCGTGGTCATCAAGCGGCCGCCTGCAGTGCTGCCATCCATTCCTCCGCCACGAGCGGCTCGTCCCCCCGCGCGAGGCGATCTCTCGCTAACGTCGCGAGCCGTTCGGCGCCTAAGAGTCGGCCCAGCGCCCACACGGCAGCGCCGCGCACGAGTGCGGAGGGATCGTCCAACAGCCGGATAACCTCGGGCACCAGCGTCGCATCGCCGGAGTTGCCGATCGCGATCAGCACGTTGCGGACGAAGCGGTTGCGGCCGGTGCGCTCGATTGGCGATTTCGAAAACAGCTTGCGGAACGCGCCATCGTCGAGGCGGGCCAGATCGGCGAGGCGAGGGGCGGTCAATTCCTGACGTGCCGCGAGCTTGCTCTCGCGGCCGGCCTGCGCGAATTTGTTCCACGGACATACCGCCAGACAATCATCGCACCCGAAGATGCGATTGCCGATTGCCGGGCGCAGCTCGCGGGGAATCGGGCCCTTGTGCTCGATGGTCAGGTAGGAGATGCAGCGGCGCGCATCGAGCCTATAGGGCGCGGGGAAGGCCGCGGTCGGGCAGACGTCGAGGCAGGCCTGGCAGTTGCCGCAATGATCGTTCTCGGGCGCGTCCGACGGCAATTCGAGCGTCGTGAAGATCGCGCCGAGGAACAACCACGAGCCGAACTGGCGCGAAACCAAATTCGTGTGTTTGCCCTGCCAGCCGATACCGGCAGAAGCAGCGAGCGGCTTCTCCATGACCGCCGCGGTATCGACAAAGACCCTCGCATCTCCGCCGGCTTGCGCAGTCAGCCAGCGCGCCAGCGCCTTGAGTCGAGCCTTGATGATCTCGTGGTAATCGTCGCCTCGTGCGTAAACCGAAATGGCGCCGCGGTCGCGGCTGCGCAAGATCTGCAGCGGATCGCCGTCGGGGCCGTAGTTCAGGCCGAGCATGATGACGGAGCGGACCTGCGGCCAGAGCGCACGCGGGCTCCCGCGCCGTGCCGCGGTTGTCTCCATCCAAGCCATGTCGCCATGGGCGCCTTCGGCGAGGAACTGCTGCAGGCGCTCCGGTGCTTGCGGGATCGAGTTCGGCCGTGCGATGCCGACGATGTCGAAGCCGCGCTCGAGCGCCGCGCGCACGAGCGCGGCCTTGAGCGCCGCGGCATCATTCAGAAGTCGAGGTCGGCGTAGGTCTGAGACGGCGGAATGCCGGCCAGTGTCTCGGCGAGAATCGGCCGGAATGACGGGCGCGACTTGATCTGTGCGTACCAGGTCTTCGCGGCTTCGTCTTCGTTCCATGGTACGTCGCCTAGGTAATCGGCGGCCGATAGATGCGCGGCTGCAGCGAGATCTGCGTAACTCAGCCGCGGGCCCGCCAGCCAATCGCGTGTGCGCACGAGCCAGCCGATATACGCCAAATGATACCGCATGTTGTGGCGCGCCGCTCGGATCACTTCGGTGTCGGGTGAGCCGCCGCCTGCACTTGCCGGCATCTGCCGCTTATATAGGCGCTCCATAGTCAGCGGCCCGCTGACTTCCGCAAAAAATTTGTCGTTAAACCAGCTCATGAGTCGGCGCACTTCCACGCGCGAGCCCGCTTCACGCGGCAGCAGACGCTGATCACCGAGCTCGGCTCCTCTCGTCTCATCCAGATACTCGGCGATGATGGATGCCCCGGGAACCGCCGGACGCCCCTCCTCCACCGCCACCGGCGTCGTACAGGCGGGGTTGAGAATGAGGAACTCCTGGCGACGCTCCCACACGCGCTCCTCGACGGTCCTCGCTGCGATGCCGTATTCGCCGAGTGCCAGCCGTACGAACCGGGAATGCGGGCAGAACGGGTGATGGAACAGCGTGAGCATGCGGCCGTACTGATTGATGGCGATCTTGGGGCCGCGCTTCGCGCGGCGCCGGTCACGTTAAGTCGCTTTCGATCCGTTTGGTAGGATGAGCAGTGCGCAACCTGTGCAATGTTCACCTTTTCCCGTTGCTCCAAGGTTAATGATACGGGAAAAGGGCATCTTCCGCACCTTCGGCTGCCGCTGCCGTGCGGTCGCCTGCCCCTGTCCGCGGAGCCATCATGTTGGTCGAACTATTCAAGGCGTTCGTACTAGGCGTCGTCGAGGGATTGACCGAGTTCCTGCCGGTGTCCTCGACCGGACACCTGCTTTTGGTCCAACGCTTTTTCGGTTTCGACGACGCGGATTTCGGCAAGACCTTCGCAATCCTCATCCAATTCGGCGCAATCCTTGCGCTGTTATCGATCTATTTCTTCCGCATCTGGCGAATTGCTGCCGGCATGTTCAGCGATCCTGCGGCTCGGCGCTTCGTCATCGGCGTGCTGATTGCATTCTTGCCGGCGGCGGTGGTCGGCGCGCTCGCGCACGACGTTATCAAATCGGTGCTGTTCAACGTTTGGATCGTCTGTTTCACCCTCATCGTGGGTGGTGCGATCCTGTTGTGGGTTGATCGGCTGGATCTCGATACGCGCTACTATGAGGCCACGAAGTTTTCTTTGCCGATGTATTTCGGAATCGGCTTGGCGCAGTGCCTATCCATGATACCCGGCGTGTCCCGCTCAGGAGCCACGATCGTAGCCGCCATGCTGCTGGGCGCCGACCGACGCTCGGCAGCAGAATTCTCGTTCTGGCTTGCCATGCCGACCATGGCGGGCGCCTTCGCCTATGACCTGCTCAAGAGCCGCGGGCAACTGAGCATGGACAATACGATCCTCGTGGCGTTCGGATTCGCAGTCTCGTTCCTGTGCGCCTGGATCGTGGTGAAGACGTTTCTCGACTACGTGCAGCACCACGGCTTTGCTCTGTTTGCCTGGTGGCGCGTCGTCGTCGGCGCGCTCGGGCTGATCGCGCTGGCGATCGGATACTGAGCGTTTGTCTTCGCGCCGAAGCGAGCCGCGAACGCCATCGTTTGGTTCGAGCGCTCCCTGCGCCTTAGCGCCGGTGCTGATCACCGGCGGCCGCTCCTTTGAATTGCCCGGCCTTGCGGAACCGCCACAGGTAAGAGGGGACGACGGTAGCCATGGCGAGCGGCTCGATACCGAGTGCTTCGAGGGTGCGCCCTTCGCGCTTGGCCGCCTCAGAGACGACGGCGTCGCCCCGTAGCAGCTCGACTTGGTCGGGCGTCAATAGCGGCTTGGGCAACAACTGAAGAAAGCCGGCCTGGAATTTGGCGAGCGCGAACGGGATCGGCACCAATAACCGGCGCCGCTCTATGACCGAGAGCATGAACTGCATCAGTTCCTTGAAGCTGCGCACTTCCGGTCCACCGAGCTCGTAAATTTCTCGATCTCTGGAGCGCCCTTCGATGGCGGCCGCGATCGCGCTTGCGACGTCGCCGGCAAAGACGGGTTGGAACCGGGTGTGGCCACCACCAACGAGCGGAAGAGCTGGAGAAAAACGGGCAATGGCCGCAAACCTGTTGAAGAAGTCGTCTTCGGGGCCGAACAGAACCGAGGGGCGCAAAATGACCGCCGATGGCACAGCGCTGAGCACCAGTTTTTCGCCCAGCGCTTTTGAGCGTGCATAGTGCGAGGCGCTTTCTGTATCGGCGCCGATCGCGGAGACATGGATCATGCGCGCGTCGAATGCTGCCGCTGCGCGCGCGACGGCTTCAGCTCCCGCGGATTGCACGGCATCGAATTGTTGTCGTCCGCGCTCGAACAGAATGCCGACAAGATTGATGACCACGTCGGCCTCGCGCGCAGCCGCCTCGACGGAGGCCGGATGGCGCACGTTGGCCTGCACGGCATGGATCTGGCCGACCCGACCCAGCGGCTGGAGGAAGCCGGCAAGCTCGGGGCGACGCACCGCGACCCGGACGCGGTACCCCAGTTTCGCCAGCGCACGCACGACGTGACGGCCGAGAAAACCCGAGCCGCCGAACACGGTGACGAGTGTCTCGAGCGGAATGGCGGTCATGTTCGCTCAAAATTCCTCGCTCGCCGAATACAGGATCGATTTGAGGCTGTACAGGGCGCGTCCATTTGACAACGACGGGCCTGCTCCGTACCTAATCGCGCAAAGCCCAGGTGGCGGAATTGGTAGACGCACTAGTTTCAGGTACTAGCGCCGCGAGGCGTGGAGGTTCGAGTCCTCTCCTGGGCACCAGGTTTGTCTCCTCGCCGGCCCATGCGCCGTCATGACCGTCCGCTTGCACCGCGGTGATCTGCCCGACCTTTCACGCTACCGCGGCGCTGCGGTCGCAATCGACACCGAAACCATGGGGCTCGATCCGCACCGCGATCGGCTATGCGTGGTGCAGATCTCGCCGGGTGACGGTTCCGCCGACGTGATCCAGACCCCCGCGGGCGCCAGCGAAGCGCCGAATCTGACAAAGCTTCTCGCCGACGGGACCATTCTCAAGATCTTTCATTTCGCCCGGTTCGATCTCGCCGTGCTGTACAAGCGTCTGGGGGTGATGCCCTCACCCGTTTATTGCACCAAAATCGCTTCGCGCATCGCCCGCACCTACTCCGATAAACACGGCCTCAAGGACCTGGTGCGTGAACTCTTGGGCGTCGAGCTTTCGAAGCAGCAACAGCTCTCCGATTGGGGCGCCGAAGCGCTGAGCGAGGCGCAACTCGTCTATGCGGCCTCCGACGTGCTGCATTTGCATGCTCTCAAGGAGAAGCTTGACGCTATCCTGCTTCGGGAAGGTCGCACCGACCTAGCCGCCGCATGTTTCCGCTTCCTGCCCGACCGGGTACGGCTCGATCTTGCCGGCTGGGCGGGGGAGGACATCTTCGCGCACGCCTAGCCTTTTGCGATCCACAATCCGAATGGATTGGTAACCAATCCGCCCTATCTCCTTCCGCTGGTGAGATTTTCCGTCGAACCCACGCCCCAATCCACGCCCAGCCATGCCGCGCCGGGGCCATATTTGGGCGCGAGCATGGGGCTAGAACGGGTTACTATCGCCAGTGGGGCCGCCTGATTCTCTGCGGGCGGAGGGGCTCGGGGATGAACTCTCTAACGGCCGTGTCCGAAGTTGAGGAGCGAGCGCCGCGGGTGCTTGCCCGCTTCGGCCGTGCCGATGGCGATCGTGCCTTCCGCGCCGCGGTGCGCCATAGCCGGCACGTACGCGTCCTGCGGCTCGCCATTCCGCTCACCGCCGCCGCCGTCTTGCTTGCGACGGCAGCCCTTTCGTTCCTGTTCAAGCCACTGCGCATGCTCTCGGGCATGCCGGTCGACGTCGGTCGGATGGTTGTGTCCGGCACCAAGATCATGATGCACCAACCCCGTCTAGCCGGCGTGACCCGCGACAATCGCCATTACGACATGGTCGCGCATGCCGCCGCCCAGGACGTGACTACCAAACCGGACATGGTCGAGCTACAGGGCGTGCATGCGACCATGGAGATGCGAGACAAGGTCACCTTCGAAACCACTGCGAAGGGCGGACTCTACAACACCAAGACGGAGCAGTTGACGCTCAACCAGAACGTCGTGGTCACGTCTTCGAGCGGCTATCAGGCGTTCCTCAACGAAGCGGTGGTGGACGTTCGAGCCAGCAAGATCGTTTCGGAGAAGCCGGTCGAGGTGAAGACGGCGACATGGACCATCAGCGCAAATCGCATGGAGGTCAGCGAGGCCGGTGATCTCGTGCGTTTCGATCGCGGCGTGTTCGTCACGTTGGTGCTGGATAGCACGACGTCGGGCGCCGGTGGGGGGGCGCGCAAACAATGAGAGGCTGGGCAGCACGGTTGTCGCACGCGCGGCTTGCGGGCACGGCGGTGACCCTTGCCTGTGCGATTTGGGCAACGGACGCGAGTGCGCAGAAGAATCAAAATCCGCAAAATCAAGGTCCACCCAACGCGCTGCAGGGCTTCTCGCAGAACCGCGACGAGCCGGTAAAGATCCGCGCGGCCTCGCTCGAATTTCGCGACAAGGACAAGATGGCGACCTTCACCGGCGACGTGCATGTGCTGCAGGGCGATACCGAGATGCATTGCAAGGTGCTCGTCGTTTTTTACGAAGAGGAGACCGGCGCGCGCGCCGTCAAGACGGCCGAACCGGGGCCGGGAGGCGACCGGCAAATCCGGCGGATCGAAGCCAAAGGCAACGTTGTCGTAGTGCAAAAAGATCAAAATGCGACCGGCGACGCGGCCACTTTCAACATGCGCGAAAACACCGTCACGCTGGTCGGCAACGTCGTGGTGACGCGGGGCGCAGACGTCTTGCGCGGACAGCGCTTAACGGTCGATCTCACCAGCGGTGTGTCGAAGATGGACGGCGGGCGGGTCGATGGCATATTTCAAGCCGGGCCGCGAACCCCTCCTGATCCGCGCAACAGCGCGGAGAAAAACAACACGGCTGAGAAAAGATGACGGCGCTGGTTCTGGCGCGGCCGAGCGGCCGAGCTGCGACGGATAGACATGAATTGAAAGCAGCTTGGAATATGCCGACCCCTCGTACCATGATGGCGAGCCCGGAATCGGCTCTGGGGGTTGATGAGAGGGTGCGGCCCTATTCCACTGGGGTCGTTTTGGCCGGGCTTTAAGGGCGGAGGCGTGCTCAACATTTTCGCGTTGTTTCGAAACCGTCGCGCGCCTCGACCTCGACGCAAAGCGGGCAACGGCGGCTGGCAGGACATCGGCCTGACAAGCCTGGGCGGGCCGATGCCGGCTGCCCGTACCAAGAAAGCGGCTTCGAGCCGTCCCAGGGCGCGCCGAGAAGCCGTCCGGCAGGAGCCCTCGCGCGGCTATCTGGCCGGGCACAAGCTCGAAAAGAGCTACGGAGGACGGCGCGTGGTCGACGGCGTGAGCCTCTACGTGCGCCGCGGCGAGGCGGTCGGGCTACTGGGACCCAACGGTGCCGGTAAGACCACGGCCTTCTACATGATTACCGGCCTGATCAAGGCTGACCGCGGTCACATCGAACTCGACGGCTACGAGGTCACTCACCTTCCGATGTACCAGCGGGCGCGGCTCGGCATCGGCTATCTGCCGCAGGAAGCATCGATCTTTCGCGGCCTCAATGTGGAGGAGAACATCCGCGCGGTTCTCGAGGTCGTGGAGTCGGACCGGCGTCGCCGCGAGGCCGATCTCGATGCGTTGCTGGATGAGTTCGAGATCACGCGCCATCGCAAGACGCCCTCGATCGCGCTTTCGGGCGGAGAACGCCGCCGGGTCGAGATCGCCCGCGCGCTTGCGAGCCGGCCGAATTACATGCTGCTCGATGAGCCGTTCGCCGGCATCGACCCGAAGGCCGTCGTCGAAATCCAGAGGCTCGTGCGCCGTTTGACCAACCGCGGGATTGGCGTGCTCATCACCGACCACAACGTCCGCGAGACGCTCGACCTCACCGACCGCTCATACATCATTTATTCGGGCCAAGTCCTCATGGAGGGCCGCAAGGACGATATCGTGAACGATCCCGAGGTCCGCCGCCTCTATCTTGGCGAAGAGTTCCGCGTCTAGCCGTTGTCCCCGCTATTCCGCGCGCCTCCCCCTGCGCGCTTCGCGCTTGCCTCCTAATCCTGGTATACAGCGGGCCAGGAAGGCGATAAGCAAAAATCGGACCAAACGCCCCTCGCGCTTGCGATCGATTTGGTTGAGCAGGACAGCCGCCCGCCCAGAAGGCCCATGGCACTTACCCAGCGACTCGAGCTTCGGCAGAGCCATGCCCTCGTAATGACGCCGCAGCTGATGCAGGCCATCAAGCTGCTGCAGCTCTCCAACCTCGATCTTGCCGCATATGTCGAAGGGGAGCTCGAACGCAATCCTCTGCTCGAGCGAACTGGAGAAGTCCACGGAGCCGGGGATGTCGCCAGCCCTGACATCTCGGCGGAGCCCGCCGCAGCCGACTGGATGGAGCCTGCCGCGCATCGAAACAGCGAGGCAGCCACAGATCAGCCCGCCCTCGACATCGACGACGTTGCTCCCGCCGATCCGGATGCCGCGCTCTCGCGCTCGAACGGCGAGGCACCGATGGGCTACTCCGAATGGGCCGGCACGGGCGCGGGCGGGCGCGACAATACCGATTACAATCTCGAAGCTTTCGTCTCGGTCGAGACCACCCTCGCCGACCATCTTGCCGAACAGCTCGCGCTCAGCGTCGCCCACCCGGCCCGCCGCATGATCGGGCAATACCTCATCGATCTGGTCGATGAGGCCGGTTATCTCAATGGCGATCTCGCAGCGGTCGCGGAAAAGCTGGGGGCGCCGGCTGGCGACGTCGAGGCAGTGCTTGCCGTTCTGCAGGGCTTCGATCCCCCCGGCGTTTGCGCGCGCAATCTCACTGAGTGCCTCGCAATTCAGCTCAAGGAGCGCAATCGCCTCGACCCCGCGATGCAGGCGCTGTTGGCCCACCTCGATCTTCTTGCCAAACGCGATCTTGCTGCCTTGCGCCGCATCTGCGGCGTAGGCGAGGAAGACTTAACAGAGATGATCGGTGAAGTTCGCAAACTCAATCCCAAGCCCGGCCTTGCCTTCGGCTCGACCCAGGTGCAGCCGATCGTGCCGGATGTATTTGTGCGCCCGGCGCCGGGCGGCGGCTTCGTGATCGAACTCAACTCCGACACGCTGCCCAAGGTGTTGGTCAACCAGACCTATCATGCCGAACTTGCCAAGACCGCGAAGAGCGAGAAGGACAAGACCTATCTCGCCGGTTGTCTGCAAACTGCGACTTGGCTCATGCGCGCGCTTGACCAGCGTGCCAAAACCATTCTGAAAGTATCGACTGAGATTGTGCGTCAACAGGACGGTTTCTTCGTGCGCGGCGTTCAGCATTTGCGGCCGCTCAATCTCAAGACGATCGCCGATGCGATCAATATGCACGAGTCCACGGTCTCGCGCGTCACCGCCAACAAATACATGGCCACCAACCGCGGTATCTTCGAGCTGAAATATTTCTTCACCTCGGCAATCGCTTCGGCGGACGGGGGCGAAGCCCATTCGGCAGAAGCGGTGCGCCATCGGATCAAGCAACTGATCGACGCCGAAAGTCCCGAGCACGTGCTGTCCGACGACACCATCGTCGAGAAGCTACACGAGGCCGGAATCGACATCGCCCGGCGGACCGTCGCAAAATATCGCGAGGCGATGCGAATTGCGTCATCGGTGCAGCGGCGGCGCGAGAAACAGGCCGCGCTTGGCGCGGCCTCCTGACGCACCATCGATGATATTGTACTGGGGCCCTTTTTGCGGCGAACTGGAGGCTGCCGCAAAGCGCTCGATTGTGCCTGCGCGGCGCAAGCCGCCGTGCTACGGATCATCGAGCAGCGGGCATGGGAGGGCTGTCAATGCCACTTCGCGTGTCGGGCAAAAACATCAGCGTCGGCCAGGCGCTCCGCGAGCGCATCAATACGCGGGTTGCGGAAGCGATGGCCAAATTCTTCGACGGCGGGTTTTCCGGGCACGTGACCATAGGGCGGGAGGGATTCGGCTTTCGCACCGAGTGCGTGGTCCATCTCGACTCCGGCATTGTGCTCGAGGCTGACGCGCTCGCGGCAGATGCCTATGCCAGCGCCTATCAGGCGGCCATGCGCATCGAAACGCGATTGCGCCGTTACAAGCGCCGACGCAAGGATCGCCAGGCGGCGCGGCGACATCGAGGTCTTGAGCTCTAGCGCCACCGACCGCCGATCGAGAAGGACGCCCATTGACGGCCCACCGCGGGGTACCTATGGTCCGCCGCCTTTGCGATGCCGAGCCCGGTTGAGCTCCCCCATCTCCGGAAAGATCTATGCTCCTCACCGATCTTGTCGCGCCCAATGCCATCATTCCGGCACTGAAGGTCAACAACAAGAAGCAGATCCTGGAGGTGCTGGCCGCGAAGGCCGCCGAGCTCTGCGGCCAGACCGAGCGTACTATTCTGGAGACGCTGCAGCAGCGCGAGAAGCTCGGTTCGACCGGCGTGGGCAACGGCATCGCGATTCCACACGGTAAGTTGCCCAAGCTCAATAAGCTGTTCGGATTATTTGCGCGGCTCGAAAGGCCCGTCGATTTCGAGGCGCTCGATAGCCAGCCCGTCGATCTCTTGTTTCTGCTGCTCGCGCCGGAAGGGGCTGGAGCCGACCATCTCAAAGCGCTTGCGCGCGTCGCACGGCTGTTACGCGACGCCGATATCGCCCGGAAATTGCGCCAGTCACGCGATGCCGAAGCGCTCTACGCGGTATTGGCGATGCCGTCGGCTTCGGCGGCTTGATTGCGGGCTAAGGCGCCCTCAGAACCATATAGCGTTGCAACAAGACCAGGCCGGCAATCCGAACGGCGAGTTCATCCATTTTGATCTTGCGAAGCCACTTCAAAACCAACGTTTTGAAGCGGCTACCCTCGCGAAACATGAATTCGTTCGCTTCGACAAACTTGATCTCGACCCCGGCGGCGCCGGCGATTTTTCGCAACTTCGCCTTCGTCGGATAATTGTTGAAACGCATGATCTCGGTGTTGCTGCGCACCCGGTGACGCCAATCCGCTTCGGTGCCACGCATCCATGCAATCCAGGCACAAAGCGTGAGATACGAGCGGCTGAAGCAAAGCCAAGGAAAGGGAAGGCCGACGTGTCCTTCCATCAAATTGTTTGGGCCGGGAAAATGATGCACCGAAATCGCTCCCGGTTTGAGCACGCGGACGATCTCCGACATGGTGGTCGCGTAATCGAAAACATGCTCGAACACTTGATCGCTGAAGCAAAAGTCAAACGTGCCGTTCTCGAATGGCAGCCGGTATTTCTTGAGGTCCAGCAGCTTAAGCCGGCGCGCGACTTCGGCTCGGGGTCTTTCCGCGACGTGCCAGTATTTGTCGAAGTCGCGGTCCCAATATTCGAGCACATCGACGCCGAATGCCTCGTAGCCCTGCTCCAGCAAGCCGCGCACCGACTCGCCGATCCCGCAGCCGAAATCGAGAATTTTGGCGCCGGGAGAAAGACGCAGCCCCAGCCGCGCGGTGGCAAAACGCAAATGGCGTTCTGCCGCTCGCGCGTGATCGGCTGTATAGGCATTGACGATCTTTTCGCGAGCCGGGAGCGCGCCAGCGTAAGGGGAACAGGTCATCGCCGAAAGTTTAGCGACTTTTGGCCTGCCTTCAAACGAGAGCTCAGTGCAGGCTGACGGTTTCGATCTTGCGGTCCGCGGCGTCCGCCATCGCCGCTTCACGGCTGTCGGCGAGCAGGATCGGAGTGCCGTTCGCCGCATAGAGCACGAAAACCTGATGCCCGGGCGGGAGCAGCGGCGCTTCCGCACACAGAAACGCGACCTCCTCCGAACGGATGGCCCGAATATAGGCAAACCGGCTCTCGCCCAGGGCCGCAAATCTTTCGGCCGACATCGCCGGAGCGGGCATTGCGGACGGATCGAACATGGCACGTGCTCCTCGCGCTTGCTTTGCGCGCGGTCGCACTATCCTTCACTTCGAACGATCTGGCTGTAACCGGGATCACACAGGCGGGTCGAATATTCCCGACATGCCAAGTTATGCCGGCACTGCGGCTGCTTCCGCCTGTGTCCTAGATCACACAGTCGGCCGAAATCATGCGGGCACCAGCGTCAGTGCACGCTGACGGTCTCGAGCTCCTGGCTCCAGGCGTTGGCGATGGCGGCCTCGCGGCTATCGGTCAGCATGATGGGGGTGCCGTCGGCCGCGTGCAGGGCATAGAGCAACGTACCAGGCGCAAGCTCCGGCGCCTGCGGAAATTGCTTCTGCACGTCCTCGGAGCGAACCATCTTCACGTAGGCGATCTTGCCCCCGCCCAGAAGCGCAAGCGCTTCCGGCGAGATCATAGGTCCTCGGGAGGTGATGTTGTTATTAGTCATGGCACTCGATTCCTTGCCTGATTTAACGCGTCGAGCCCTGCTCCGGTTCAATCACGATTGGTGATGTTGATCGACTTTACGAGTCGTTGCGGTTCCGGCCGCACGAGATCGATCAACAGCAGCCCGTTCTTCAAGTCCGCGCTCAGCACTTCCATCCCGTCGGCCAGCACAAAAGTGCGCTGGAACTGACGCGCGGCGATGCCGCGATAGAGATAGTGGTGCTCCTTCTGGTCCTGCTGGCGCCCGCGGATGACCAGCTGGCTCTCCTCGACCGTCACGTCGAGTTGATCGCGGGTGAAGCCCGCGACCGCCAACGTGATCCGCAGGCGCTCGGGTTGGCCGTTCTGGCGGGCAATGCGCTCGATATTGTAGGGCGGATAGCCGTCCGCGGCCTTGGCGACACGATCGAGCGCACGCTCGATCTCGTCGAATCCGAGCAGGAAGGGGCTGGACAGAGACGGAACTCGGGACATGGTCTCAAAGCCCTGGTAAGCGACTTTGAGGGGCCCTTACGGCGCCCCCTGACCGACCCGATGGGCGTTCCAGCGGGCGGTCCCGCAAATATGGGGAGTTCCCCTCAAGCCTGCAAGAACGGCCCCGCCTGGGCACGGCGGCCAAAACGCCCCGCCCCAATGCATTGAGCGGATGGCGTTGCCACAGTATTGATCGCCAGCTTGCGCGCGGGAGGGCTCGGTGCGAATTGCGATCATGGGATCGGGAGGTGTCGGCGGCTATTTCGGCGCGCGGCTCGTGCAGGGCGGCGCTGACGTGCATTTCATCGCGCGCGGTGCACATCTTGCCGCCATGCGCGAGCACGGGCTCGCGATCGAGGGCGGGCCGCAGCCGATCCATCTGCCGAAGGTCAGTGTGAGCGACGAGGCGAAAACCATCGGCCCGGTCGATGTGGTGATGTTCTGCGTCAAGCTGTGGGACACCGAGATTGCCGCGCGCCAAGTGCTGCCGCTCATGCAGTCCGAGACCGCGGTCATTTCGTTTCAAAACGGCGTGCAGAAGGACGATATGCTGCGGCCGATCGTCGGGGAAAAAGCGCTGGTGGGCGGCGTCGCCTATGTTGGGACGGCGATTGGCCGGCCTGGAGTGATCGTGCAGACCGGCTCGGTCGAACGACTTGTGTTCGGAGAATACGATGGCCGCCGGTCCGCACGCGTCGACGCGTTCTACGCGGCTTGCCGGCGCGGCGGGATCAATGCCGAGATCAGCGAGGACATCCTTCGCTCGATCTGGGAGAAGTACGTCTCGCTCGTCGCCATGTCCGGCGCAACCACGAGCACGCGCCGCACCATCGGACCGATCCGCAGCAATCCACTCACGCGGCAATTTCTGCTCGATCTGGCGCGCGAGGTCGTCGCCGTCGGCCGCGCGCATGGGGTGAAACTGCCAGAGGACTATGCCGAACAGCGCATGCCGTTCGTCGACGCGTGGCCGCCGGAAATGACGACCTCGATGCACCACGATCTGCAGCAGGCAAAGCCGCTTGAGCTGCGCTGGCTGTCGGGTGGTGTGGTCGATTTAGGGGCCGCGGTCGGCGTGCCGACGCCGATGAATCGCGCCGTGCGCGACATCCTGACCCTTCACGCCGACGGCGCGCAGGCCTGACGCACGGCCTCACGCTTCCGGCAGCTTGAACAGGCGCATCGCGTTCGTGCGCCCGATCTTGCGGCGATCCGTTTCAGTGATCGGCGCATGATCGAACCAGTCGGCGGCGTCGCTAAAGTCCTCGAATGGATAGTCGACGGAGAACATGACCCGCTCCGGCCCGATCTCGGCTATGGCGTCGACCAGCGCGGGCGTGCTGAAGTGGCCCGAAGTCGTGAGATAAAAATTCGCTCGGAAATAAGCCGCAACCGGCTTGCGCGCCGCGTATTTGTGCGGGGCCTTCATCCAATTGTTGCGATTGTCGATGCGCCAGAGATAGTACGGCAGGCCTTCGCCGAGATGGCCGAGGATGATTTGCAGTCGCGGATGTTCGTCGAACAATCCGCTGCCAATCAGGCGCAATGCATGCACCGAGGTTTCCGCCGCGAAGGTCCACGTCGGTCCGAACAGCCACGGGTGACCTTCGTACAGCGCCGAGTGAACCGAAGGCGGACGCGGGTGCAGATAAAACGGAATGCCGAGGTTCTCGACCGCGCGCCAGAACAGACGATATTCCGGTAGATCGTAGTGCAATACGCGGTTCGGCTCGCTCGTCTGCGAATAGCCGTTGACCAGCGCGCCCTTGAATCCGAGATCTTTGATGCAGCGTTCCAGCTCTTGCGTAGCGAGCTGCGCCTCCTGCATGGGCAGCGCGGCCACGCCGACGAACCGGTCGGGACGTTTTGCGATCTCCGCCGCCAGCGCATCATTGGCGCGGCGGGCGAGCTGCGCCGCTTGTTTGGGGTCGCGAATGGCTTGGATCGCCGGCGCATTGAGCGACGCGATCATGATTTCGACGCCCGATGCGTCCATCAGGCGTAGCCGCTGATCCTGAAAATCAAGGAGACGATGACGCAATTCCGCCCACACGTGGGCGCCGAACGGCTGCGAGTCGCCGAGCGTGTCTTCGATCGCGAAATGATCCTCGAGTGTGACCTTTCCCTGCATGCGTTCTCCAAAGAAGCGGTGGATGCGCCGGACGAGGCGCGCTGCGCCTTCACTATGCGCGGACTCGCCGCCGGTTGCCAGATTGCGGCGGCGGCTTTGCGCCGGCGCGCGCGGCGGCTAAGGTTCGCGCATGACGGTGCCGCTGCTGACGTTTCGCGCGATTCGCTCGACCGCCGTCGAGGTGCCGACGACCTATGCGCTGGGCACGAGCCGCGGGGTCATCACGAAGGCGCCGCTCCTCCTCATTGATTTGGAAACCGAGGAGGGGATCACCGGTCGCTCCTATGTCTGGTCCTATTTTCCCGCAGCGGCTCATGCGATTGCGAAAATGCTCGAGGAGGTCGCGCGCGTCGTTAGCGGCGAGCGCCTCGCACCCGCCGAGCTATGGCAAAAGCTTTCCGAGCGCTTCGCGCTCATCGGCGTGCAGGGCATCGTGCGCATGGCGATGGCGGGGTTCGACGTAGCGGCCTGGGATGCGCTGGCGATCGCCGCCGGCTGGCCGCTTGCGACGCTTCTCGGCAGCACGCCCAAGCGCGTTCCTGCCTACAATTCCTGCGGCCTCGGATTGATGGCGCCGGACCGGCTGGCCGACGAGGCGGAAAAACTCCTCGCCGGCGGCTTCCGCGCGGTCAAGCTTCGGCTCGGCTATCCCACGCTCAAAGAGGATCTCCTCGCGCTTGATGCGGTGAAGAAGCGCCTCGGCAGCGAGATCGCGGTCATGGTCGATTACAATCAGGCGCTCAGCCTCGCTCAGGCGCTCGAACGCGGCCGCGCACTCGATCAGGAAAACCTTTATTGGCTGGAAGAGCCAATTCGCCATGACGACTATGCCGGCTATGCCACGCTCGTGTGCGAGCTTAAGACGCCGATCCAGATTGGAGAGAACTTTTCCGAAAGCTCGGCCATGGCTGTGGCGCTCGCGGCTGGCGCCGCCGATTACGTCATGCCCGACCTCGAACGCATCGGCGGCGTCACCGGCTGGCTACGCGCGGCGGCGCTTGCCAATACGCACCGCATCGAAATGTCGTCGCACCTTTATCCCGAGGTGAGCGTGCACCTGCTCGCGGCGACGCCGACCTGCCACTTCCTCGAATACATGGATTGGGCCGACAAGATTTTGGCCGAGCCGTTAAAGATCGTAGACGGCTTTGCGGTCGCGCCGCAACGGCCCGGAAACGGTCTCGTGTGGGACAAGGCGGCGGTGCAGAAATATCGAATAGCCTGAGCCGCGGCCTCACATCTTCACCCACCCGGCCGGCGCCTTCTTGCCGGGGTGAATGGCGCCGCAATTCTTGCACGTGCGCGCCTTTTGGTCGGCGTAGAATGCATCGTAGAGCGGCGGCAAATCTTTGACCAGGTGCTCCACTTTCACCTCGATGCGGTGTACGAGCGCCTGGCATTCGAAGCAATACCACTCGAACGCATCGAAATCGTTGGGCCGCGCCGCCTCGACGACGAGCCCGACCGAGCCTTCCTGCGGCCGTTGCGGCGAGTGCCGCACGTGCGCCGGCAGCAGGAAAACCTCGCCCTCGCGAATCGGAACATCGTAGAAGTCGCCGTCATCCACCAGCTTGAGCAACATGTCGCCTTTGAGCTGGTAGAAAAATTCCTCCACCGGGTCGTCATGGTAATCGGTGCGCTCGTTAGGTCCGCCGACCACCTGGACGGTCATCTCTCCCTCTTCGAACACCTTCTTATTCCCGACCGGCGGCTTGAGCAGGTGCCGATGCTCGTCGATCCATTTCTGGAAATTGAAGGCGTGGAGTCGTCGCTTCTCCATGGGTCCTCTCCTTCTTCGCTCGCAAGACGAGCGCCGAGGGCTCCTATTTGATGAGACTCGTGACTTTATCGACGATCGGCTTCGGCGTCGCGTAGATTTTGGTGATCAATGCTGCAAGATGCTCACCGTCTTCCGGGGCGAGCTCGAGCTTCGAATTTTTGGTTTCCGCAATGAACTCCGCATCCTGCATGGTTGCGTTGAACGCTTCGCGCAGCGCTTTCAGCCGCTCCGCCGGGAGATCCGGCGGCGCGACGAAGGGGCGCCCGATGCCCTGGCCGGCATAGAGAAATTCGATCGCCTTGCGCTGTTCGGCGGTGCGCGCAAGATCGAGCACGAACGGAATGCCGCCAAGCTCGGGATTCGGCGCGGCGCCGCCTTGAAACAGGATCGAAACCGTCTTCGTCGGGATCCAGTCCGGCCGCCGCACGCGGATGCTGTCGAGGCTTTCGCAGATGCCCTCGACCTCCCCGCGCTCCATCGCCAGAAAAACGTCGGAGGATGCCGGAAATCCGCCGATGATCTTGAATTTCGTTCCCATTAGCGCGTTGAGAGCCTTCGGATAACTGCGCGTGCCGGTGCCCGGACCGGTATCGCCGAGGATCAGTTGCTTCTCGAATAAATCCGTCGCGGATTGGACTTGTGCCGTGTGGTAGGCGATGCACACATTCGTTTCTTTTGCCGGCGTTCCGATCCACGACAGCTTGGTGGGATCGAAGCGCGCGCCGGTCGCGCCGGAGAGTGGCCCAAGCGCCGCGTCGCGCGCGATGATGCCCAGCACCGTGCCGTCCCTCGGCGCGATGTTGAAGAGATAGCTTGCCGCCGTGTAGCTGCCCGCTCCCGGCATGTTTTGCGCAATGAGGGTGGGATGGCCCGGCAGGTGCCGGCCGATGTACCGCGCGACGGTTCGGCCCCACAGGTCATAGCCGCCGCCAGGTCCGAAACCGATGATCATCTGCACCGGCTTGACGGCCGGCGCCTCGGCGCGCGCGAGCGCGGCCACGACGATCAGCGAGACCAAAACCACGGAGAACTGTCTTAATCGCATGCGCGTGTGCGCCGGAATCTCGGACGGGAGCGCCAAGGCGTTGAAGTTGCGCTGCGCATTGTAGAAACTATTCCGGAAACAATGAAATACCCCGCCATTCGTTCACGCGCGTTCCGATCGAGGCGGGATCGGCCAGTGCGCAACCCATTTCTTGCGTGCTATGACGCACGAGTGCTCATCTGACTTGCGCCCCCGATCCCCAGCTGCCGGGAGACCATCTTGCCCCTGATGTCCGGAAAGCGTGCCTTCCTCGATCTACTGAAACAGGAGGGCGTCGAGGTCATGTTCGGCAATCCCGGCACGACCGAATTGCCGCTGATGGACGCGTTCGCGACCGAGAATGAGCTGCGTTATCTGCTCGGGCTCCAGGAGGCCGCCGTCATGGGGATGGCGGACGGCTATGCGCAGGCTTCGGGCAAGCTCACCGTCGTCAATCTTCACGTCGCGCCCGGGCTGGGCAACGCCATGGGCATGCTCTACGACGCGCAGAAGGCGGGCTCGCCCATTCTCGTCACCGCCGGCCAGCACGAGCAGAGTTTTACCGCCACCGAACCCATTCTGTGGGCGGACTTACCGACCATCGCACGCCCGCTGGTCAAATGGTCTTCCGAGGTGCACCGCGTGGCCGACCTGCCGCGGCTCGTGCACCGCGCCGCCAAGACTGCATTGGCGCCGCCGACGGGGCCGGTATTCCTGTCGCTGCCCGGCGACATCCTGCGCGCCGACGCCGACATCGATCTATCCGCGCCTAGTCGCGTTGCGCCGCGTCTGCGCGGTGACCGCGCCGCAGTCGAGGCGGCCGCGGACTTGCTCGCGCAGGCCAAGCATCCCGTGATCATGGCAGGCGATGCGGTCGCGCAAAGCCGCGCGCATGCCGAGCTGGTCGAACTCGCGGAGCTTTTGGGCGCGCCCGTCTATGCCGAATTCGTGCCCAACACGGCCTCGTTTCCCGCCTCGCATCCGCTGTTCCGTGGATCCATGGTCCGGCTCGCGCCGGATGTGCGCAAAGTGCTCGAGCAATATGACGTGCTGTTCTCGGTCGGGGCCGATTTGTTTACGCTGTCGCTCCCGTCCGACGTCGATCCGATGCCGGCCACGATCAAGCTCATCCATCTCGACGTGGACCCCTGGGAGCTCGGCAAGAACTATCCGCCCGCGGTCGCGATCCTCGGCGATCCCAAGGGCACGCTGCCGGAGATCATCGCCGCCGTGCGCGAGCGCATGACGAGCGGGGCGCGCGGCGCGGCGCGCGAGCGTCTCGCAACAGCAACGCGCGCCATCGCCGCCGAGCGCGAGGCGCTCGCAGAAAAGGCGCGCGCGCTCGCGAAAGCTTCGCCGGTGCAGCCGCTGGCGCTGCTGCACGCGATTGGGCAAATGCTGCCCAAGGACGCCGTCGTCATCGAGGAGGCGCTCTCCTCCGCTCCCGGCATCCGCCAGCTCATCCGCAGCGATGACCCGCAGAGCTACTTCGGCTTGCGCGGCGGCGGCATCGGCTGGGGCTTGCCGGCCGCGATCGGCGTGAAGCTCGCTTTGCCCGATCGGCCGGTGGTCGGCCTCATCGGCGACGGCAGCGCGATGTACACCTGCCAAGGACTTTGGACTGCCGCGCACTACCACATCGGTGCCGTTTTCGTGATCCTCAACAACAGCTCCTATCGCATCCTTAAGCAGCGCCTGCATGCCATGCGTGGGCTCGCCGAGCAGACCGACAGCTATGTCGGCATGGAGCTCCTCGATCCCAAGATAGACTTCGTTTCGCTGGCGCGCTCGCTTGGCGTCGCGGCCGAGCGGGCCAAGACCGTGCATGAGACCACCGACCTCATTGCTCAAGCATTCAAGAACGGCGAGCCCATGCTCATCGACGTCGAGCTCGATCGCGCGTTCAAGCCGATGTGACCGTGCTCTGCCGCGCGCTCGGTCTGCTCCCCTCCCCCGCCTGCGGGAAAGGGTTGGGGAGGGGGTGAGTTAGAAAGCTCCATCAGATTGCGTTCCCCCTCCCTGTCCCTCCCCCGCAAGCGGGGGAGGGAACGATGTGGCACCGCCCATTGTGATCCCGCGAGCGTTCTACCCCCAACGGGACTTGGTCTAACGATCCCCTCCGCCCCCGGGGAATAAGGGGAATAAACCGCACATCCCCCGAGTCTTGGCCCCGTTGGCGCGCGCGACCCGTGCGGCGCTTTCGACCTGCCTCGAGGAGATGACCCATGCTCAATCTGTCGCGTCGCGACTTCGTGGTTTCGGCCGCCATGGCGGCCGCGCTTGGGCTTAATGCCCGGCTCGCAGTCTCGCCCGCCTTCGCCCAGAAGACGCCCGACCCGGCCAAGGGCTTCGTGACTTACAAGGTCGGCGCGGCCGAAGTCACCGCGCTTTACGACGGCATCTGGGAAAAACCGCACGATCCGGCATTCATCGCCAATGCCTCGGTCGAAGACGTCAAGGCGGCGATGGTGAAGGCTGGATTGCCGGCCGATTTCGTCTCGATCCCGGTCACGGTGATCGTGGTCAAGACCGGCAGCAAAACCGTTCTCTGCGACAGCGGCACCGGCGGGCAATGGCAGCCCACGGCCGGCAAGATGACGGCCAACATGAAAGCAGCCGGCATCGATCCCAAGAAGATCGACACCATTCTCATCTCCCATTTCCACCCCGATCACATCTTCGGCCTCATGGAGAAGGACACCAACAAGCCGGTGTACGGGGATGTCGAGATCATCGTTTCGGATGCAGAGTACAAATTCTGGACCGACCCGGCGGTGATCGACCGCCTGCCCGAAGCGAGGAAGGGACTCGCGCGCCGCATCCAGGCCGCCTTCCCGACCTGGAAGAACATTCGCCAGGTCACCGGCGAGCCGGAGGTGGCTCCCGGCATCCGCTTCGTCAGCTCGCCCGGTCACACGCCCGGCCACCGCGCGTTCCACCTGTCATCTGGCGGGAACGAGCTCATGATCTCCAACGATACGGCCTATGTGCCGGCGCTGGTGGTCGCCAATCCCGGCTGGCACGGCCAATACGACCAAGATGCGGCGCTCGCCGAGGCGTCGCGGCGCAAGCTCCTCGACCGCGTGATCGCCGACAAGATGATGATCTGCGGCTATCACTTCCCGTTCCCCGGCGCGGGCATGATCGCCAAGGACGGGTCTGGCTATGCGCTGACCGTCATGAAGACGTGACGCGGCGCAGCCTCACACCGCCATCGAAACGGAGAGCATCATGAGAACGCGGCTCTGGATTTCGGCTTTGGTGATCGGCGCATCGCTCGCTGCAACCAGCGCGCTCGCCATCGACAACATCACGTCGAAGGATGCGCCGGAGCTGGCCTCGGTACGCGCCAAGATCAAGGCCAAGGCTTACAAGGCGGCGCTTGCCGAGCTCACGCCGATGCTGGAAACCAATCAGCACGCCGACGTCTACAACCTGATGGGCTTTGCCTTGCGCAAGACCGGCGACTACAAGCAGGCCTACACCTTTTACCGCAAGGCGCTCGATTTCGATCCCGAGCACAAGGGCGCGCTAGAATATCTCGGCGAACTCTACGTCGAAACCGGGCAAGTCGACAAAGCGCGCGAGAACCTCGCTCTGCTGAAAAAGCTGTGTCCCGTCGGATGCGAGGAGATGTTCGACCTCGAAGAGGCGATCGCCTCGGCCAAGGTGAATTGAGGCGCGGGCGATGCGCTCGCGCGTAACGGAGGCGGCCGGGCTTGCCGGCCGCCTTCTGCTCGCGGCGCTATTCCTGCACGAGGCCTGGAGCAAGGTTAACGTGTATTCGGCGGCGCTCGCCTATATGCGGGCGTTCGGCGTTCCCGCGGAGCTGTTGCCGCTCGCCATTGCCGTCGAATTGGGCTGCGGGCTTCTCATCCTTTGCGGGTACCACACCCGTGTGGCTGCGCTTCTTCTCGCTGCCTTTTGCATCACGACTGCCGTTCTGTTTCACACCCGGTTCGGTGACCGCAACCAGCTCCTGCATTTCGAGAAGGATCTGGCCATCGCCGGCGGGCTCCTCGTGCTGTTCGCCCATGGCGGCGGCGCCTGGGCGCTCGATTCGTTGCGCCCACCGCAGGCGAGGCGCCAGGAGCCACAATCCCGCGGTGCCGAAGCCCCTGGTTCCTATGTCTGATTCTTAACGTTTGCGGGCCGTCCGCGGAAAATTCGGGCGCCCAGGCCGTCGAACCTTTCGCCCGCCAAAGCGACTAACGTTCTGAGCCCAATTCGGGCGCCACAGGAGTTTTCGCGCCCACAGCGCACCAGAAGGGGGGCCTTCGTGCAGAAGTCTCAGCGGCCCAATGCGGGCCCATCCGCCTATTTCCGCAATCGGCAGGGCCTGTTGGCCATGACGGCGAGCGCCGCCCTGCTCGCCGGTCTCGCCTCCGCGAGTGCCCTTCCGCTGAGTCAGCAATTCGAGGTCGGCCGCTGGGCAAAGCCCCACGGCGTGGTCCTGGCGTCGCGCGACAAATCCTCCACCAAGGCAAAGCCCGCCGCCGAGGATGTCGCCGCCAAGGCCAAGGGCATCCTTAGCGTCATCATCACCATCGATAAGCAGCAACTGACGCTTTATTCCGACGGCCAGCCGATCGCGCGTACGCACGTCTCCACCGGCGTGCCGGGCCATCCGACACCGACCGGGGTGTTCAGCATCATCCAGAAAGATCGCTGGCACCGCTCCAACCTCTATTACAACGCGCCGATGTTCTTCATGCAGCGCGTCACCTGGTCGGGCGTGGCGATGCATCAGGGTGTGGTCCCGAGAGGGCCCGCCTCGCACGGCTGCATCCGCCTGCCGGAATCCTTCGCTAGGCAGCTGTGGGGCATCACCAAGCTCGGCGTGCGCGTCATCATCGCGCGCAGCGAGGTAACGCCCCTCCCGATCGCGAACGACCGCCTGTTCACCATCAAGCCGGCGCCGGCCGAGCCCACTGCTTCGGCTGAGACGGTGGGCGGCACGGCCGGTACGCTCAACGTCGCGCAGCTGAACACCCCCAAGCGCAGCTGGACGGTGTTGGATGCGCCGAAGCCCCCCGCGATCGATGCGATGGCCTATGCCGCCCCGGCGCCGCGCGACACCACGAACACGGGACCGGATCTGAGCATGGCGGAGCCGCGGCCG
>Ga0126379_10000285_pt1 | contig 27416 bp, 29 predicted proteins | sample PanSoiMetPlot_24_FD_92640 | JGI IMG/M metagenome (GOLD analysis project Ga0126379, IMG submission 92640) | Tropical forest soil microbial communities from Panama - MetaG Plot_24 | ecosystem: Environmental > Terrestrial > Soil > Tropical forest > Bulk soil | place: Panama | collected 2016-02-17
GGCGTCTGATACCCCTGCTCGTTCATCGGGATGGCGGCCAGGATCGGCGCCAGCGAGGCCGGATAGCCCTTGGCCTCCAGGGCCGCCACAGCCGACGGGACGAACGAGTTGATGAAGGCAGTGGACGAGCTGCGATCGATCTGCAGGTCGGGCGGGGCCGCCTGGGCCGTCTGGCCAACCTGAGCCGTTGGGGCCTGGGTCGCTGGCTGGCCGTTTGGACTGGTGGTCAGCGGCTGCTGGGGTGCCCACTGGCGGACGTAGGCGTCGTACCAGGAGCCATCCTGGGTCTGGGACGGCTGGACGCCCGTGCTGCTGTCGCCGTAGTAACCGGCCCAGGCGCTCGGGCTCTGCTGGCGCTGCTGCTGATACCACTCGGCGTCGCCATAGGACGGCTGGCGCTGCTGCTGGGCCTGCTCGGGCTGGTACCAATCGGCCGGCGCGGTGCTGGTGTCGCCGTAGTAGCTACCCCAGTCGGTGGTGTCGCCGCCGTCGGTCGTGCCCGTGTCGACCTGACCCTGGTCCTCGGGCTGGTCCTGCTGGCCCTGATCGGCTGACGTGTCGTACGAGGTGTCGTCGGAGCTGTCATCCGACGAGCCGTCTGACGTGTCGTCAGCGTAGTAGTACTCGCCGTCGTCGGCGGACACTTAGACGTATCTCCCCTGGCGGGCGTCCCAGACCCGTCGGCCAACCCGCTGGCCGTACCAGTCGAAGTTGGTCGAGGCGGCATCGGGCTGCGGCATGTCCGGCCCCCCGATCGGCATGTACGGCGGCAACCGCTGGTCGGGCGGCTGATCAGTCGGCGGCTCCTCGCTGGGTGGCAGGTCCGGCGGCAGACGGTCACCAGGCGGCATATCCGGCGGCGCCATCACCGGCGGGATGTCCGGTGGTGTGGTTGGCTTGGGCTGCTCGGGCGGCTGGGGGTGCTCGCCGGGCGGGATCGTGAAGATCGGCCCACCGTCGGGCGGGGCGGCGCCGACGGGCACGGGCGACAGGGTTGGCGCCTGGTCGGCTGTCGACGGCGGCGACAGGTCCGGAATGACGATCGTCAGGTCCGGCATCTGCTGGTAGTCGTTCCGCGAGTTGTCGGACTGGTTGGAGTTGTTGCTGTCGCTGCTGTTGTCACTGCCGCTGTAGTCGTCAGACATCGAGCGTCCTTCCTACTCGTACCGGCCGGTGCTCGGGTTGAACGACGGCCCCAGCGAGCTGTCGGCGAGCGAATTGGGCGGCCCAAGGTCCGGCGGTGGTGGGCCGAGATCGAGCTGCGGCGCCTCAGGCACCGACGGCTCTGGTCCCGTGGTCAATGGCGGTGGGGCGGCCGCTGCTGTCCTCACGGGTGGCGGCGACGGCAGGTTCAGGGGCGGGGCGCCGCCCCCAGTCCCGAGCGGTGGGAGCGGGCCGGCTCCACCTGGTACGCCGCCCATGGGTCCGCCCACCCTGGCCGGCGCGGCCGGATTGCCCTGGGTCCCGACGTCCTGTTGACCAACGTTCACCACGCTGTTGGCGATGTGCATCACCGGCGCCTGGGCGCCAGGGGCCGCCCCACCGGCCACACCGACCGTCGAGGGTGTCGGAGCTGGTGGCGGCGGCACGATCGGCGGCAACGGTGGCGTCTGGGCCGCCACGGGTGGCAGGGTCGGCAACGGCCCGCCAGGCGGCAGTCCGATCGGCGGGGGCGCCCCCAGCGGTGGGGCCCCAGGCGGACCACCCGTGGGTAGGCCGGGTGGTCCGCCGCCGAGAGGCCCGCCCGTCGGCAAACCGGGCGGCAAGCCGGGTGGCAACCCGGGCCCGGTTGGCGGGGGGCCTGGTGGGGTACCTGGCAGGGCCGGCGGCCCGCCGGGCGGAAGGAAGCTGCCATCAGGGGTAGGTCCGCCGGCCGGTGGGGCGCCCCCGGGCGTGGGGCCACCACCACCAGCCGCGCCCGCCAGGGCGGCTAACGGGTCGGGGCCGGCCCCCAGGTCCGGCGGCAGCCCGCCACCAGGCGGCATCGGGGGCGGCAGGGCCATCGGCGGCTCCTTCTCCTCGGGTGGCGGGTCGTCCAGGACACGGCCGGATCGCGGTCCGCCCGAAGCGTCGATCAACCAGTTCGGCAGGTTCCTGGTCGGGCTGGTCACGTCAGCAGCTCACGTCGGCCATCAGGCCCACCAGGCGTGTCTGCAGGTAGCCAGCCTCGGTCTCCGGCAGTCTGGTCCTGAGCTGCTCCCAGAGCCTGCGTACCTCCTCGGGTTTCAGGTCCAGCGCTTCGGCTGCGCTCGGCAGCAACGTCGCCACAAAATACGCCTGCTGGGACGTCCGTTCCTGCTCGTCCATGGTGCTCGCCTCTGCCACGCATCGTCATGCCTGCAGTACGTTCCCAAGGTTCGCGAAACGAGTTTGACTGTATGCCTGATTGAAGTCGTCAGGGTTCAGCCCGAGTGCCTGGAGCGCGCCCTCAAAGGTGCCCCGCTGGGTCTTGCTCATCTCCTCCAGATCCTGCGGGCCCAGCGCGCCGACGCCGCCCTGGGCGACCTGGGCGGCCTGGTTCAGGGCGTACTGCTGGGTCAACGGATCAACCGAGCCGATCCCACCCATCCCGCCCAGGCCCAGGCTGTCGGCGCCACCAGCGCCACCACTGGTATCGGGAGTCGACGGCGTGGTCGTGGGTGTCTGGAAGCTGGAGCCGCCACCACCCAGTGAGCCCGCGTCCTGGATGCTCGGCTGGGACGAGCCCGAGCCATCGGACGGCCACTGGGGGGCGTCAACGGGGCCGCCAGGGCCGGCTCCAGGCTGTGCGGCCCCCTGCCCAAGCCGCTGGTTGAGCAGCGCAACGCCCCGCAGGAACCGCTCATTGGAAGCAGCTCGACCCTGGGCCGTGGGAGTGCCCATCCCGCCTGGGCCCTTCGTCGCCGGCGGCAGGTCGCCACTCTCGGCGTCTCGCTGGCCGCGCTGCTTCAGCTCCTGGGTCAGCCGCTGGATGGCCGGCTCCTGAAACACCTTTGGATCGATGTAGGGGGTCGCGCCAGCGTTGGCGGCCGCGACGGTGGCCTGAGGTGACCGCCCCACAAAGTTGCCGCCCGCGCCCATCCCGAGGTCGCCGAGCTGACCGTCAACCACGTTGCCGACGGGACCGCCAGGATTGGTGCCTGGCTTGGCCTGGTCCTCGTCGGTGCCGGCGCCGGTTCCGGCCGCGCCTGTCGAGGTGCCGCCGCTGGTGTCGGTGCTGCTCGGGCCCTTGGGGGCCTGCTGCTCTTGCAGCGCCGTGCCGCTGGTGTCAGTGGAGCCGCCCAACCCCTTGAGCGCATCCAACGGGTTGGCCTGGGCCGCCCCGAGGTTCGTGGTGGCCTCGGTCTGCGCGCGGGTCGTAGAGCCGGTGGTCGGCAGCGCGGCGGGCGTGCCGGTCGCCGTGGCGGCGGCCGCCAGGGGTGAGGTTGAGGCTCCCTGCCCGAGCACGTCGGCAGCACCCGGCGCCTGGGCGCTCGCGCCCACGTTGCCGCCCAGCATGCCCAGCAGGTCGTTGGGCGAGACGGTGCCTGGCAGGCCACCGCCACCCAGGCGATCGCTCAGGCTGTTGAAGCCGGCGATCCCGCCGCCGCCCAGGCCCATGGCGGCTGGGTTGTTCGCGCCGCCGCCGAGCGCGCGGAAGTAGGCGCCGGCCCGAAACACGTCCTTGGGGGACGACAGGAGCTGGGCCGCGAGCTGGGCCCGCTGGGTCGTCTCCTGGGATCTGGCGGCGCGGGCGGCCTCGGTGAGCTGGCCGTTATCCATGTAGCCGCTGGCCTGGGCGGCCTGCAACCGGGCTTGCTGCTGCTGGAGCAGGTAGTTGCGGGCGAACTCGGACTCCTGCTGGTTCAACTGGCCCGACTGGAGCTGGAGCTTGAGGTTTCGCTCCTGGGCGCTCTCGCCGCTCTGCCACTGCTCCTGCTGGCTCTGCAGGGTTTGCTGCAACTGGCGCTGGGCCAGGTTCTCGCCGCTCTGCCACTGCTCCTGGCCGCCCTGCAACTGGAGCTGCAGGGCGCGCTGGGCGGCCGACTCGCCTGACTGCCACTGCTGCTGGCCCTGCTGCAGCGCCATCTGGCCAGCCCTGGCGTTGATCGCCTCCTGGGTCTGCCAGTTCTGGGACAGCGCCTGCAGCGCGGCCTGGTGGGTCTGCTGCATCGTCTGCATCTGGAGCTGCTGCTGGCGGTTCTGGGCGGCCTGCTGCATCTCGTTCTGGAGCTGTTGCTCACCCAGGGTCGACTGGCCCTGGGCGGTGTAGCCCGTGAGCTGGGCCAGCGCCTGGGCCTGCTGGGCCTGCTGGGTCTGTTCGGCCAGGGTCTGCTGACGGCCGCCCAGCGTCTGCTGGTCGGTGTTGATGGTGCCGTCGGGGTTCAGGCCGTAGCCCATCAACTGGGCGTACTCCTGCTGCAGCCGCGTGTTCTGGATGTCCTGCTGGGCCTGCAGCTCCTGCCGCCACCGCACAGCCGCGTCGGTTGGGGTGGCGGCTGCCCCAGGTGTCGCGCCAGGCTGGGCGCCCATCAGCTCGATCATGCGGAGCTGGTTGGTCTGGTCCTGCCCGGCGAGCTGGGTCGCCTGCGACAGCATGGCCGAGTTCATCTGGGCCTGGGCCGCCAGCCACGCCTTGTTGAGGTCGTCAGAGCCGGTCGTCGACGAGAGCGGCGCGAGCTGGTGGAACAGGTTCATCAGGTCGGTCAGGGTGTACTGACCTGGCGTGGTCCCTGGTGGGGCGGTCGGGGCGGTCGGGGAGGTCATAGGTCGGTCCCCCTGGCGAGGCAGGCGCTAGGGGGACCTTGCATGACGTGCCGTTGACAAGCTACCGCCACAGATCGCTTGACGGTCCGCGCGGAACCGAAGTACAGTGCCGGTGACCAAGGCGGGAGTGGGGTCTCCTCCATCGGTCTCGACCCCCGTCGCGGGCAACCGTCCGACGGGGGTTTCTCGTTGCCTACGACGGGCTCGGCTCCCCCAGCGGCGGGTTCGGCAGTCCGCCCGGCGGATACGGGCTGGAGTCGGTGTCTCGGGCCTGTGACTCCGGGTCACCACGCCCGGCCCTGGTCGCCGCCAGCACCTTCAGGTCCGGCTGCGGCAGCTCGCCGTACCGCTTGTGCCAGCGATCGGTCAGCTTCAGCATCCCGTCCACGAAGTCGATCTGCTGCTGCCAGTCCCGCCCGCTCTTGATCAGGGTCTCGCGGAGCGGAAAGCATTCGCGGGTGACCTGGTCCTCGATCTTGTCGATGTCGGTCCAGCCGCCCTTGACGAGCTGCACCCTGACGGCGTCGGCGTACTCGTCGATGTCGGAGAGCGGGATCGGCTCTGGCTTGTCGTCGGGCGCCCAGGGCGCCAGCGGCGTCATCCAGTAGATCCGCAGCAGCGCCTCGTCGCTGGCCTTCGAGGCACCAGGGTTGGGCGAGCGCGCCGCGTTCATCTGCAGCGCCAAGGACCCGACGTAGCTGTTCCAGCCCTGGGCCAGGTCGAGCCGCTGCTGCGGATCGAGCTGGGGCTTGGGTGGGCCCTGGTCCGAGCCATCGGCCCGTTTGGCCAGATCCAGCACCTGGGCGCGGATCTTCGGATCGGCCAGCAGCGCCTGCAGCGCCTCGGCCTGGTCGTTACCCAGCCCGTCCGACGGCTGCGGGCCTGGGCCTGGAGCCGGACCATCCGGTCCACCCGGCTGCTGGGGCGTGTCAGGAGCCGGCCCTGGTAGGGTCGGAGGTGCCGGGCCGCCCGCAGGTGCCCCTGGCGGGGTTGGGGAGCCACCAACGGGTCCTCCGGGCGTTGTGCCCGGCGTCGGGGCCGGGCCGGCGGGCGGCGGCTGAGCGACACCCCCCGTCGGAGCCGGCGTCAGGATTCTAGCAACCAGGCCGTTGACGACGGACGGCGGCAACGCCTGCGGCAGGCCGTTCGGGCTGGTCACCGCAGCCTCTTGACGGCTGAGTAGCGCTCCACCATGTGCGCCCGCACGGGACGGTGCGTGGGTGGCACTGGCTGCGGTGGCGGCTCGATCGGCGTCTGGGCTCCCTGGGCGTCGTGGGCAGCCTGGGCCGCCTTGGCGTACTTGGCGTAGCTGCGAGACCGTCGAGCCAGCCGCTGGGCCGCGTCGACCAGCTCCTTGGCCTGCTCGGGTGTCGGCATGGTGTTGGGCCCGACCAGCGCCTCCATCACCACCAGCAGGTCGGCCGGCTCGATCTGCTCGGGATCCCAGAAACCGGTGACCAGCGCCATCGTCTCGGACGGCGGCAGGCCGGAGGCGGCCTCCATCCGCTCCAGGTAGCCCAGCAGGCCAGGCCGCGCGTTGCCGTCAAAGAACGTGTCGACGACGGCCCGCGTGGTCGTCCCGAACGCGGCCGCCTCGCGGGCGGCGTAGATCAGGATCTCCCGCTTGGCCAGCATCGACGGCGAGGTCAACAGCTCGAACATGCCCTACCGTCCGCTCGGGACCGCAGGCCCCCTGCGCTTGTCGTGATACGTTTTGGCGGCCTTCCTGAGCTGGGCCGCGATCACGCCGCCGAGCTGGGAATCGACGGTCGACGCCTTGCCCAGCTTGCTGCCCTGCATGCCTGGCAGGTTCGGCGCGGCCGCCCCCTTCTGGGGATACGCCTCCTGGTTGGTGGCGCCCTCCTGGCCAGGCGGGAGCTGCGGTGGGGGCGGATTGACGCCCTGGCGAGTGGCCGCGATGGCCGCCAGCAGCTCGGGGCTGATCGGCGGCCCACCCACGGGCGGACCACCTGGAGGCATGGGCATCGGCAGCCCGACCGGCCCGCCAGGAGCCGAGCCTGGCGGTCCAAAGCCGCCCTGGCCACCGCCGGTCAGGCCGGCGCTCAGGGCGGACGGGTTCAACTGCGGCTGAGGCAACGGGGCGGCGTTGGCGACCCCGCCGATCGCCCCCAGTGGGCCCGAGGGCGCCTCGATCGCACGGGCAGCGCGGTGGCTCAGGTCAAGCTGGAGGTGTCTGGCCAGCAGCTCCGGCGGCACACCGGGCGGCGGGATCACGCCCGGCGGCAGGAAGCCCTGGCCGGCTCCAGGCCCGCGCTGGGCATCGACGATCGGCGAGGCGCCGTTGGGCCCAGGCGCGGCCCCATTGGGTGAGCCGGCCGCCAGCGCCTGCAGGGCCGCCAGCGGGTTGCTGCCACCGGCCGCGCCGTCGGGCGGCAGCAGCCGCTTGGGCGTGAACGGGATGCGGGCCTTGGTCGGCAGCCCGTCTGGGGACAGCAGGCCCTGCTTGACCAGCAGCGCCTTCTGCTGGTCCTGCTCGTCACTTCGCAGACCCTGGGCAAACTGCAGCACGTCGGCCCGTCCCTCGGGGGTCCGCGCGGTCTGGTCGTTGAAGATTTTGACGAGGGTCACTTCCGGCGCGGGATCGTTCCAGGCTTCCTGGCGGTACTGATCCCACGGCACCAGCCCCTGCATGTGCTGCTGGGCCAGTTGCTGCCGCTTCAGCTCGTCGGCGTCGTCGGCCTCGAAGTAGGCGTGGACCTGCTGGTTGGTCTTCAGCCAGGCCGGATCCAGCTCGATGATGTCGGTGGTGGTGCCCTTGGGCGAGCTGGAGACCATCGAGACGGGCGTGTTAGCGTAGACCGGCACCTTCTTGCCGGTCTGGTCGGCGATCCAGCAGGCGTACTCCAGGATCCGCTCGGCAATGAACTTGTAGGCCAGCCGCCCCGCCTCCAGGACCTGGGAGAGCGCAACCTCCAGGTACTCCTTGGAGAGCGCGCGGTCGTGGCCAGAGGCCGATCCGCCGCCGCCGAAAACGGCGTCCGACGGGCTCATGGCGGCACTGGCCTGCAACAGGAGCTGCAGGAGCTGCTGGGCGCCAGCACCTGGCTCTGGGGCCGCCGCGATCTGGGGACGGCCTGGCACGACCACGTTCTCCATCGGGCCCAGGCTGAAGCGGAACAGGTCGCCGTTCTTGGCGAACAGGCTGCCGTAGCGCTCCAGGATCTGCGGGTCCAACTGGATGAAGGCGCCCGCGAAGGCGTTGCGCCAGGTGTAGATGTGCATGGCCGTGGCGATCCCCTCGGCCGCGTTGATCGAGGACAGGACCGGCCACAGGAAGGGGATCGCCTTGCGGGTGACGTCGTCGATCGGCAGGTGCAGGCCCCAGAACCAGCGGATCGGCAGGGTCGTGCAGCCGTACTCGCGCTGCAGGTCGATCACGGCATCGACGATCCGCGCGCCGGTGGCGGTGTCGTCGTTCGACTCGGCCTCGCCCGGCATGTAGTTGGACTGGGTGTAGCTGTCGTCGGCCGGCTGGGTCGATCCCGCCGTCTGGGGCCGCTCGAAGCCGGTCCAGGCGTAGCCATCGACGAAATACGCCACGTATGGTCTCATTCGCTCGTCGGTGTGCCACAGCTCGTAGACGACGATCGGGCTGCCCTCGTCGCCGCCGTCGTTTGACGTGGCCGGGATCAGCATGTCCTGGTCGTTGCCCCAGATCAGGTCCTTGCCAATCGCCTCGACGGCGTCATACTGGCGGCACACCAGGATCGCCTCGATCCGCTCGTTGTCGTCCATGAGCGGGATGCAGTGCCGTGCCGAGATGATCTCGACCTCGAACGGCAGCCGCTTGGCCAGCCACTCCTGCTGCTCCTCCTGATACGCCTTACGGGAGGCCGTGCGGTCCTCCTTGAAGGTGATCGGGTTGCCCTGGCTGTCCTTTCTGGGCGTCTGGTAGTAGGGGTGGTCGCGGGTCCGCCCGCGCGTGTCGCGGTGGAAACGCCGCCTGGGAACGGGCACACCTTCCTTGTCAACCCGCACGTAGCGCTCGGGGCCGGTGCGGTTCAGGCGCCTGGCCTCGGCCGACCAGCCTGGCTCGCTGTCGTCCAGCTCCTCGTCCGAGAAGACCACGTCCGCTTCTGGCTTGTAGCGCCGCTTGCGCCGGCTCGACAGGTCGTCGTACTCCTCCTGGTCGATCAGGTCAAGCCAGGTCGGCACGACCCGCCAGTGGGCGTCCGACGACAGGCACTTGACCACCACCGCCCCCTCGATCAGGCAGCGCCCGACCAGCTCGGGGTAATTGACCAGCGGTCGGCCGTCGATGTCCGACTCCATGACGGCGTTGGTCCAGGTGTCGACGTCGGTCGCCACGCCCTGGGCCGCCATCGACAGCCCGACGGCGTAGCGCTGGGTCTTGGGGCGCTTGTTGCCCAGCAGATTGATGATCTTCAGGGGCGTGGTGACCTTCTGCGGGAAGATCACCACCATGTGCTCGCGCCCCTCGACCCCTTCGAGGAACTCGTCGGGCAGGATAAAGCGGGTGCCGCCCAGCAGGTGATGCTCGACGTCGTCGAGGCGCGTCCAGTAGTGGGCCTCCCAGGACGGCGCGTTGCCCTCCCAGAGGTCGTAGATCTGTTGCTGGATGACGCGGCCGCGCCTGATGCGGGTCGCGCGGTACGGCTGGAGCGGGGACGATCCCGGCCCGGCTATCGGAGTGATCGTCTGCGCCATCGGGGCCGTGGTCCTGTCGCGCCCCTCCCCAGAGGCTGGCAGCCTCGCCCGATGGGTCGTTGTGACGGCTGGTCTAGTCCTCGAAGAACTGCATGTGCAGGCAGTCTACCGTAGTCGTGCCGCACGAGCCGCACTGCACGGCCACGTCCATCGGGTCAACCCCTGGCGGCACACACGGTGTGCCATCCGGATAGGTCGCGCCGTCCGCGTCCAGGATCCGCTCGGTCACCAGCCGCTCGTAGGCGCGGCGGGAGATCGTGAACGCCCAGCAGCGGGCGTCCGGATCGGACGCCAGCCGATCCAGCAGGACGTGGTACACCCGCACGCGGGCCCTGGCGTCGTGGCGGTGGCCTGGCCTGACCCGCAGCCGCAGCACCTCGCGCTCCGGATCGGGCAGCTCGGGCTCGGGCGCCAGGTCGCGGAGCTGACGCACGGGCGCCCGCGACGGCGGCCCCAGCAACGTCGGCGGCGGGTCCGTCAGCGTGCGCTCCTCCGGCCCCCGAGCCACCTTGTTGGCCTGCTGGCGCTCGCGGAAGGTCCGTCGCGGGTTGACCTCGATGCGCTCGCCCTGGAAGCTGCTCACGGGCTCACCTCTCTGAGCGGCGGGCCGTAGCTGGGACGGCCGAGCGCGACCTGGGCCTCGGGGATCATCCGTCCGGCCGCCAGCATGGTGTCGGCGGCGTCCAGCGCCCGCAGGAACAGCACGATGTGGGAGGACAGCAGCACGTAGGTCAGCGGATACGGCTCGCTGTCGTACGACTCGATCCTGGCGGCCGTCTCGGCCAGCGACAGGCCCCCGTAGCGCATCACGGCAGCAAGCCGCAGGGCGGCATCCAGCAACGAGCCGGCCTGCGGCCGCAGGCGCTCTTGCGGCTCCTCGCGCTGGACCGTCTCATTGACCATCCGTCACTCCTAGCGCTGCCAGTACGGCTTGCCGACGCCGGCCGGGATGGCACGGGCGCCGCCGGCCAGCCCGCCGACCAGGCCGGCCCCGCCCGACGCCATGGCGCCGTAGGGGGCCTTGACGGGCCGCCCCATCAGCTCGCGGATGTCGTCGGTTCGCAACGCCAGCCAGCAGATCGCCATCGCCGTCGTGTCCACCAGGTCGTCGTGCCGGCCCTTCGGAAACTCCTTGTGCTGCTGCACGAACAGATCGGCCCAGTCGGCCCCCTCCGGCAGGTAGCACAGGCCGCCGGCCACGTACGGCACGACGGACAGCGCCCTGGCCTCCTTGGTCATGCCGTCAGGCGAGAACTCCATCACCGGCAGACTTGGCAAGGTATCCTCGTCGCCGCCACGCCGCAGATCCTGGATCAGGCTGATGCCCGAGGCTTTCTTCTCGATCATGAACGGGACTCTCCACCTGGCATGAATGTCCCTGAGGCGGGCCCGTAGGTCCGGCGTCTCCAGCTCCAGCTCGGCCGCCGCCATCACGTACAGGCGGCCGCCCAGGCTGCCCCAGACGGCCACGGCTGTCGGATCGCCGCCCTCGACACCGTAGGAGCTGTCGACGAAGATCATGCTGGGCCGCAGCCCCTGGTGCCACATGACGCCGAAGTTGTAGCGCCGCCAGTAGTGCTCCTTGAACTGGCCGCCCTCGGCCGGCGTCGGCACCTGCTGGTACTGGGCGGCGTAGGCGATCGGGCCCAGGTTGCGGCGCTGGCGCCGGACGAACTCGTCGTCCCACTGCTCGGGCACCAGCAGCTCGCCAACCCTGGTCCTGGGGTCCGCGAACCCCAGCCTGTTGGTCCTGGGGATCAAGAGCGCTTTCGACGGCACGCTGTCGATCGCGGCGTCAGCCCCCGAGTCCTCGAAGTCAGCCAGCACCAGGGCACGCCTGCGGCCCAGCTCGTCCAGCTCCTCGTCATCGGCCAGCTCGGCGCCCTGGCTCTCGGGGTACCCGTCGACGGGCTCACCGTCATCGTCCTCGCCGCCGGCGATCGCCAGGTCGACGGCCCTGACGTACAGCCTGGGGTCGTACTCCATCGGCAGGATCAGCAGCTCGTAGTCCTCGCCGCCAGCCAGCATCTCGGCCCAGACGTGCCCGACCAGGTCGGCGTGGTGGGTCCGCTGGGCCGTGATCACCTTGGCGGCCCCCATCGAGTTGACGCGGCTGCTCATGGTCCGCAGCCACCACATGATCACTTCCTTGCGCTCGCCGTCGGATTCCACCTTGCGGGCGTCGTGGGGGTCGTCCACCACCAGCCGATCGCCGCCCTCGCCCGTGGCGCGCGATCGCACGCTGGTGGCCAGCCGTCGGCCATTGCGGTCGTTCTCAAACAGGCGCTTGGCATCGGTGATCGAGCTGATCTGGAAACGGTCAGCCCAGCGCTTCTGGTACCAGCCGCTCTTGATCACCCGTCGGGCGTAGTCGTTATCCCTCACCGTCAGGTTCAGGTCGTACGAGCTGAACAGGTAGCGCAGGCTCGGGTCTCTCACCCATTCCCAGCACGGCCAGCACACCGACACGATCGACGACTTCAGACACCTGGGCGGCAGGTCGATGATCAAGTTGGTGAGCTGGCCGCCGCTGATAGCCGCCAGGTGCTCGACCACGGCGTCGTGCGACCAGGACCACTTGATCTCACCCGGCACGAAGATCGGGAGGGCAGCCCGACAGAACCGTCCGAGGTCCTGCTCCATCGCCCAGGTCTCCTCGCGGTCGGGCGTGACCTCCAGCTCCTGTGACAGCACGTCAAGGCCGCGCTGGAAGGCCGAGCCAGGGTTCGGGTCGACCCAGGACAGGGTCAGCGGGTCGGGCGACGGCCCGATCAGGGCGCCGGTGCGGGCGCTCCGTCGGGGCCGCCCCCGCCCAGGCGCCAGCGGCGGGCGGGCCGGCATCTCAGGCCCCCCGATCTGGCACGGTCGCGAGTCGACGGAACTCGGCGTCGATCAGCCGCAGCTTGATCGGGTCGTCGATCAGGCGCGAGACGGCCGCGCCCAGCGCCTTCATGCCGACCATGTACTGCTCGACCGTGATCATCTGCTGGCGCTCGATCAGCAGACGGTTCTCCTGCTGGACCAGGGCCGCTTTCTCGCGCACCAGCTCGCGCACGTCCCGCATCGCCTGCTTCTGGGACCGCCGGCGGGTGATGGCGTCCTGCAACCCGTCCAGCTCGCGCTGCATGCGGGTCCATTCCCAGCCGCGCCACTCGTTGCTGATCCTGGAAACCGTGTCGACGATCGTGTTCAGGTCGGGAGACGCCTCGGCGTCGGCGATCTCGGCCAGGGTGTCGGTGATCGCGGCCTGCAACAGGGCGATGTCGTCCCTGACCGACAGCAGCTCGGGGTCAGCCAGGGCGGCCTGGTACCGCAGCAGCACCTGGGACGGCAAGTCGGCAGAGTATCGCCCGTGAATGGTGTTCGGGTTGGCCAGGCCCCTGGGCGCGCCGCCCCTGTGACGGCGGCAACGGCCATTCGACATGACCATGTAGTCCTGGCAGCGCCCACCGTTGCGCTTGAGGGCGCCGCAGACCGTGCGACCGTCCCTGGTTCCGACAGTCGCCTCCGGCGGCACGACGCTGATGACCTTGCGTGGCATGGCTAGCGCTCCCGACGGACGAACCGATCCCAGCGCTCGTCGGTGTGCTGAAACTCGGGCCATTCCTCGATCAAGGTGGTGCCCTGACGCTCATCTGACCCCTGGTAGACGAAACGGTGGGCGCCAACCCGCTCCAGCAGGCCCGTCAGCCGCAGATGGATCTGATCCCGCAGCGTGATGCCGTCGTGGCCTGGCTCATCAAGGTCGACGTTGTAGTGGCATCGCAGGATGTCGCCATACCAGGGGCCAGAGCCGTACGGGCGACCCTTGTAGTAGATGACCTTCTGGGTGTGGGCGTCGGACGGCACCACAATCCGCCGCTTCAGCTTCGGCGGTAACCACAGCGGCTCGGGCGGCGGAGCAACCCCGTACGACATCTCCATCCGCAGGCCCGGCGGGATCGGGCGGGGCGCCTCATCGATCATGGCGCCTCCTGCGGGTCTCTGAGCAGCGCCTCGGCCGCCGCCGGCACGTCGTCGGGACGGCCCCAGATGACCTGGGTGACGTAGCGGGCCCGCTCGTCGTGGCCAATCTCCGATGGCAGCACCAGCACACGGTGGGCGTACGCCTGGACGTGCCGAAAGTCGGCGTTCGCCATCAACGCGGCCACCTCGAATGGCTCAGAGCCGGCCAGCACGATGATCGGCAGGGCCAGAATCGCGTCGTCGGGCAGCTCGTCGGCCTGCTGCAGCAGCTCCTGCAGCCGCGCCTGCTCGGCCCGCTGCAAATAGCGCCAGATCTCGGCCTCTTCGAGGTTCAGGCTCCAGATGTCGACCCAGAGGGCAGCCAGCAGGCCGCCCTGGGCCTCAGCCGTCGCGATCGCCATCAGCCGTACCGCCTCGACGGCGCCTGCCAGGTCGCGGGCTCTCGCCAGGACGTCACCCTCGATCGCCTGTTTGGGCGGCCGCCTGATCTGGGCCGCCTGGCTGTCGATGCTGACCTCGAAAGTCGTTCCGACCAGGCTGAGGGCGACGTGATGGGCGCAGTGTGGCTGATGGACCACGCGGCAGCAGCTCAACAGGCCCTGCGGGATGCGCACGTCGCTGTCGGCCAGGCTGAACGACAGGTCCGGCCGCTCCAGCCGCGCCGACAGCGCGTCCCAGCTCGGCGGATCGAGCACTTCGCGAGGGTCGTCGAAGACCGATGGCATCCGAGCCACCTCCGTACGTGGCTCAGACGCTGGTCGGGCCCCAGGCGCCCCGCGTCCGCTTGACCATGCCGACCAGCAGGCTTCGGCCGACCGAGGTCTCCTTCTTACCGCTGACCCGCATGCTCATGGTCGAGCCGAACGGGCGGGTGTAGGCCGTCATCAGGCCCTTGCCCGAGTTGGTGTTCTCGCCAAACGGCCGCCCGCCCCGACGGCCGCTGCCGCTGCCCATCCGCTTCATCGTGCTGTCCTCCCGAGGGGATCGCCCTCGGGAGCCGTCATGCCACGGGCCCCAGATGACAAGCTACCGCCACAGCTCAGACCAGGGCGGGCGCCTCGGAACGGGTGACGTCTCTGATGACCAGGAACCGCCCCCACTTGATGGTGTAGATCTCCATCGGCGCCCTGGGCGTGGCGAGCTGGACGTCGAAGGTGAAGCTGCCGTCGATCTCCAGCGGGTGGGTCTCCTGGGACGGGATCGTCACCCGATAACGGCCCTGATCGGGCGGATCGAGGATTGTGATCGAGCCGTCCTCGGTCGAGGCGTTGATCGTCGTCACGTCGGCGTCCGGATCGGCCAGATCCAGCTTGGCCGTGAACCGCAGGGTCACCCCACCCAGGTCGACCGGCAGGCCGTTCCTGAGCAAGGCCGTCCAGATCGGCAGTTTGACCGTGTCGCCTCGGTAGATCTCGCCCAGGTCGATCGGGATCGGCGGCATGACCGGCAGTGGACCGCCCGAGATCTCGAAGGCGCCCTGGTTCTCCAGGCGGGCGCGCGCCAGGAGCCGGGTCCGCACGGTATGCTGCCCGAAGGCCGTGACCTGCAACGAGCCACTGGCCCTCGGATCGGCCGTGCCCTGGCGGCCGGCAACGACGACGGCGTCCGTCGCCAGGACCGTGTCGATGCTGACCGCCTCGGCCGTGCCTCGCCCGGCCACGTTGGCCAGCCCGACCGTGCCCTGGGGGCTGCCAGTCGCCTCGGCATCCTTGCCGACCGCCCGTGGGACCGTGAGCTGGGCCCAGGTGACGACGGCCGACCTGGGTGCCGTCGATGGGCCGACCAGGACGGCCTGGAACCCCAGCACCAGGCCGGTCGTGTAGTCCTCGGGCGGGATCGACTCGATCTGGACGTCGGTCAGGGCGTGCTGGACGGTGTTGAGCGCGCCCAGGTTGGCCTCGGTCCACGACGCGATCGGCGTCACGCCGTCGGCCGCGTAGAGCGTGACCACCAGGTCAATCTGGTCGCCGCCGGCTGCGCTCTTGCCGACTCGGTAGGCGACGTACTCGTTGGCAAACTGGCCCGGCGCGTTCAGAAAGGCGAAGCGCAAGAGACAGGTGTCGCCCACAGGCGACGGCGACGACTGGATGTAGTCCGTATCGACCGGTGGAGCCGGCTCATCGATCGAGGAGGGCAGGTCAGGACCGCCCGTCTCGTTGGTCCAGCCGCCAATCGTGATATCCGAGACGATCGGGGCGGTCTGGCCGCTGTTGGTGATCGGCATCCCGACGAGCTGGGCTGCCGCGCGGACCGCTCCGACGGCAGCCGTCACCGCGCGGCTGGCCAGCGTCCGCAGGCTGGCGGCCGCACGGAAGGTGACCGTCGTCAGGCCGCCGACCCTGGCCCCAGCGACAGCGTGGGCACCCGCCTGGATGGTAATCGACTCGGCTGAGCCACGGGCCATGACGAACTGGGGGCGGGCGGACCCCTGCAGCAGGGCCGTCGGGGCCGGAATGAGTGCTAGCACGATCGCCGTCGAGACAGCCGAGGCCGAGGTGCCGCCCGAGACGGTGACGGCAGCCGCGCCGGCTGGGCCGGCCGTGCCCACGGGGTGGGTCTGATGGAACAGCGCGGCGCCAGGGCCGGTCGGTCCACCCGACCAGACGTCCGGATCAGCCGATGGGACGGTGAAGGAGCCCGACCAGGGGTCGAACGAGTAGCCCTGGATGCCGTCCGAGGGCTGGGTCCAGCCGGCCATGGTCGAGACGGCCAGCGGGTCCGCCGCGTAGGCGCCGAACGCCAGCGCCAGCTCGTTGTCGGAGGCCGTCGACGGGTTCGGGAAGGCGACGGTGGCCGAGGCGGTCGCGTTGGGCTGGACACTCGTGCCGAGCGGGTCGAACGGGTCTCTGGTGGTCGGACAGCCCCTGACGGCGTAGACGCGGGCGCCTCGGACCGACGAGACGCTGTTGGTGACCAGCGTCAGGACGGGCGCCGTCTCACTGGGCGTGGCGCGGCGCCACCACAGCTCGGTGTGCTGGGCCGAGCCGTTGTCGGCGCTGATGATGCTGGTCCAGCCGGACGGCGCGGCCAGCGGCCCGTTGCTGGCCGTGTGGGTGAACAGCAGCAGCAGGATGTCGTCACGGGCCCAGCCCGTAGGCAACGACGGGCTGAAGCTGGCACCCGGCGTCGACTCGAAGCTGGCGGTGCCGGCCCCGACCAGGACGGGCGGAGCTGCGGCGGCCATCGCTCAGGGATCCAGCAGCAGCTCAGTCGGGGGTGGCGGGTCGGGTGGGGGCGGGGCTGGCGGCACGGGCGACGGCCCGCCGCTCAAGCCGCTCGGCGCGTAGCTCTGGATCGAGACCACGCACAGCCAGTCGACGGCCTGGGTCCGTCCGCCGATCACCTGGAACAGGACGTCGTTGCCCGAGACCACCAGCCTGGCGTTATGGGCCGAGGCGGCCTGGTCGGGGATGAAGGCGATCTCCATCTCGCCGACGATCAGGGGGCCACCGGTGGCCGCCCGCTTCCAGACGTAGCGCAGCTCGCGGTAGCTGACGTCGAACGAGACGGGTACGACGCCCTGGTAGATGGCCGTCGCCACGTACAGGTGGCTCGGCTCACACGGGAACGTCAAGACCGTCGTCGGCGTGTCGTTGGTGGTCCTGACGGTGCCCGGGAGCGTGATGACGGCGGCGACGTCGGTCACGGGCGGCGGCGGCGTGTGGGCGTCGACCACCGTCTGGGCCTCGGGTGGCCAGTCGTCGGTGGTCTGGCCCGTGCTGTCGACCGTGACTAGCAGGGGCCCCAGCAGGGCCAGCTCGCCATGCGGGATGCCGGCCGCCGTCAGCTCGCGAGCCAGCCGATGCAGGTCGATCCGCTTGCCAGTGGTGTCGATCTGCGGCACCCGAGCCTCCTAGAGGAACAGCGGCACCTTGTAGCCGGCGCCGTTGATGATGATGTAGAAGAAGTAGGCGGCGGTCGCTGAGCTGCCGCCGCCGTACACGGTGGTGCCGCTGATGTGGAGCGTCCCGCACTGGGCCTGCCCCGAGCAGGCGATCGAGGCCATCGTCGCGCTGCCGGCCACGTTGAGGCCGCCGGAAGGCGCGTACAGCGAGTAGCTCACGTTGCTGTTGGTCTGCAGGATGCTGGTGGCGACCACGGCGGCGCTGGTGTTGAGGTTGCCACTGGCGTTGACGGTGCCGCAGGTGACGCCGCCGCCGCCGACGTTCAGGCTGGCCCCATTGACCGAGCCGCCAATCTGCAGGTTCCCGTTGGGGGCGTAGAGCGCGTTGCCGCCGGCGTCGCTCCTGATCTGGCCGCCTGGCGCGTAGATCGCCAGCGCATTGCCGCCGACCTGACCCTGGATCAGGCCCGCCGAGAGCACCCCACCGGTCGCGGCGTAGAGGCCCCAGGTTGCCTCGTTACCGGTCACCCGCCCGCTGAAGTTGCCAACGCCGGCCGTGACGGCGCCGGCTCCAACGTTCAGGCTGGCGCCGTTGAGCGCGCCGTCGGCGGTGACGGTGGCGCTATGCAGGATATTGGCCCGCAGCTCACCCTGACCGACGTTGCCGCCGTTGAAGTAGGCACCCGAGACGCCGAGCTGGGTCGAGATCGGACCCTGCGTCGAGAGTGAGGCGGTGGACGAGAGCGCCCCCGTAAAGGCGCCCGTACCCGTGGCCGTCAGCGAGGCGATCGAGAGGGCGCTGGTCGGGTCAACCTCGGGCCCCGCAACCTGGCCCCAGACCACGGCGCCCGAGGCGTTGGTCTTCAGCACGCGGCTGTTGGTACCGCTCGGGGCGATGTCGCCCAGTGCCAGCTTGCCAGGCACGTTCTGGGTGCCATCCGAGCGCAGCAGGTTGCCGGCCCCGACGTGGACCAGCTTGGTCAGGTCGATCGCGCCAGCCAGGTCACCGTTGGCCACCGAGCCCGCCGCGTGGTCGCCGAGCGCGATCTGGCCCCAGGCCGAATTACCGGCGCTGGTCCGACGCAGCACACCGGCCGTGCCGCCCGGCGAGCTGCTACCGTAGCCGAGCTTGACGCCCAGCGCCTTGATGTTGGTCAGCAGGCGGTTGGTAGCGGCCGGGTGGCCAGCCCCCGCGTGCATCGTGCCAAGCGTCTCGCCCGTCAGGGCAGCGGTCGGGATGTTCGGGTCGCCGGCCGGGAAGTCGATCGCCATCGCTCAGTCCAGGCTCATGGTGGCCGAGGTTATCGTATGGGTACCCTGGGCCCCGAACACCTCTGGGATGATCTTCTGGAGGGTGCCGGCCCCGATCGCCGTCAGGTTGATGGCGGCCCCACCGGTGGTGGCCGCGAGCTGCAGGTCGTCGGCCGTGGCGTTGATGACGTAGTAGATCGTGCCCTCGGCCAGGCCACCCGGCAGCGGGTCGCCCGGCACGCCCCAGACGATCAGGCTGTCGTTGTTGACGAAGCCGTGCCCGACGCACCTGAGCAGGTCGGCCGTGATGTCCGGGCAGACGAATGATTGCACCACGCCGCCGTTGTTCGGCGTCATGCCCAGGAAGTTGCCGGCCGTTGCGGCGTCCCACATCCCGATGAAGCGGACGGTGGTGGCGCCAGGCACGTCGAAGATGACCGAGCCCGAGGTGGCCTTCTGGGCCAGGTTGGCGGCCGCCCAGGTCAACGCCTTGCGGGCGTACGCGGGTGAGCCTCCAGCCACCTCGTTGGCGCCGGTGGCGGAGTAGGCGGTGTGGAGCGAGGCGAACTTCGCGCCGGTCGCGATGGCCTCGTCGAGGGAGTCCAACATCAGGTTCTTGGCTTGCGCGCTGAATCGCATCGGCCTGACCCTCCCGAGATCGGAGCGGATCGTGCCAGAGCACGGGTCCGACAGTCGACCGCCACGGCTCAGCCTGGCGTGCGGGTGACGTCCCTGAGCACCTTCATGACACCCCGACGCACCGTCACGGTCCTGGGTGGGCTCTCGGCCGTCCGCACCTGGACGTCGAACAGGTAGGTGGTGTCGTCTTCGAGCTGCTGGGTTGACAGCGGGTCAATCCAGACCCGATAGGCGCCCGAGCTGGCCGACTCGATCACCACGCCGCCGTTGGCCGTGGTCCGCTGGATTACGGTCGGGTCGCCATCGGCCTCGTCCAGGTCCACCTTGGCCGTAAACCAGACGGCTCCGCCCGTCAGGTCCAGAGCTATGCCCATGTTCTCGGCGTCGTAGTAGTCCAGGGCGTACCAGACGGGCAGGTTGATGGTGTCGCCACGGTACACCTGACCGATGTCGGTCTCTGGCAGCGGCAGAAAGATCGGGATCGGCAGTGACGGCTCGTCAGCAAGCTGGTGCTCATGATCCGGCGGATACGGCGTCGTCGGCGGGGGCAGGATGAACGGGACCGGCAGCGCCATCAGTGGACCTCCTCGTGCAGCTCGCGGGGGACTCTGCGCCAGCCGACCCGATAGCCGCCCTGAAAGGTGAAGCGTTCGACCAGGCCCTGGCTCTCCAGGCCGTCGAGGGCATGTCTGACCAGGTCGCGCCTGACGGCCAGGGCGCGCGACAGCGCCTCGACCACGATGTAGGTGTTGGCATCCGTCGGGACCAGCCGCAGGACGCGGGCGGCCAGGCCGGTCGAGCCGTCGTCACGGGAGATGGCGCGGGCCGTGCGGCGGGTCTGGCCCGAGGCGACCCGCACCAGCACGGCGTCCTTCGGGCGCGCCAGCCCCAGGGCCAGGACGCGGCCGGTCGGTGAGATCTCGGCCACCAGCAGCTCACGGGAGCACAGCAGGCAGCGCAGGTCGCCCTCGTCGTGGACGGCCGGGCCGCCACAGGCGGGACAGGGGGCTGACAGGAAGAAGGTGTCCTCGGGCACCAGGAAGCGGCCGACGAACAGGCGACCCTCTTTCCTGATGTGTGGCGGCATCGGCGGCGCAGACGGCTGGTCAAACGCGGCGGTCACAACCATCAACGGCGTCCCTTCGCGGTCCGCTTCTTCTTGCGAACGTGGTAGGGCAGGGCCCGATACCGCGCCAGGGCAGCCTTCGAGGTTTTGCGTGGGCCACCCTTCTTGCGGGCCGACGTGTCGTGCAGCCCCGAGTCATGGGCAAACTTGCGGGCGACCTTCGGCAGGTTCACCCACAGGTAGCCAGCCTGGGCACGACTGCGGAACGGCAACGCCCTACTTCCCCGAAGGGCGAGAGTGGGTCTCCCGCGTGTACCCCGTAGCGTAGCGCAGATGCGCGCACAACGCTAGTAGAGCGGCCGCCGGTGGGGGACCCGCCGTGCCTTCAGGGCCGGCGCATCCGTGACGGCACGCCTCCGTACCTGGGCCTCGGCCGCCACCATCGCCGCCTGGCGCAGATACCCGAGCCCGGCCGCCAGGGCGTCGACCTGCGACTCGCGCCAGCCGTCGGTCCGCCAGCCGAACAGCTCCAGCAGCTTGGCCTGGACGATCGCCTTCGAGGCCGTCCTGTTGCCCGTCACGCGCAGCTTGGCGTCGTTGGCCTCGATCGCCGCAACCTGGAGCGCTGCACAGCCGTAGGCGCGAGCGCCCAGCTTGATGGCGTCGATCCAGCCGAGGGCGTGGCCCAGGCCCAGGCCAGCCCTGAACTCCTGGCCACCACTGGTCTTCCGGAAGACGCCGTCGCGGGTGTACGAGGTATGCGCGTGGGAGGTGATCTCGATCACCAGCAGATGCGGGCGCGCCTGCATCAGGTGGGCCAGCAGGTGCTCGCGGAAATAGTCGTAACGGCGCTCGTTCCAGTCGAAGTCCGCTTCACCCTTGCGCCGATCGGGCGGGGCGATCTCGGCCAGCACGTACGGCGCCGAGGGGTCCAGCGGATCGCCATGAAACAGGCCGGTCGCCGTCAGGCTAAATCCAGGGCCGTGAGACAGGTCACGACGCCCTCCTTCCGTACAGCACCTGCTCGACGGGCCACCCCGCGTGCAGGCGGTAGAGCAGCGTCTTGTACTTCGTCCCGCTCGACCGACTCCAGTCCACCAGGGAGATGGTCCGCCCCTCGTGGATCACCGTCACGGAGTCGGACCGATTGCGGCGCTGGTCAACGCGGATGACCCAGCGACAATTGTCGGGGCTGTAGGGGCCATCGTTGTCGATGCGGTCAAGACTATAGGCCGGCGACGGTCGTGGCCCCATGTCGGCGTAGAAGCGCTCGAAGCTGGCCCACTCCGGACAGACCGTAATCCCTCGCCCCCCGTAGTAGCGGTACTGCTGCGTGTTGGCGTCGTCGCACCGCTGGCGCATCCCGCACCAGACGTTCCACTCGGCAGTCTTGCTCCGCCCGTGCGTCCGCGTACGCCCCCCGGCGATCTCGTTCTTCAGGCACCCGCACGACCGGGTATGGCCGCTCCTCAGCTTGGCCGCGAGGACCAGCACCTCGTTCCCACAATCGCAGCGGCAGCGCCAGCGGAAGCCCCCGAGGCCACGCTCGGCGCGCTCAACCGCAACGAGACGCCCGAACCGCTGCGACGCCAGTGCTAGTACCATGGCGACAGATCCAGCGCCGTCAGGGTGCCCACGGCTTACTCCACCGGCAGGTCGGCGATCCGCTGGGCCGTCTCGGCGAAGGCCAGACGAAAGCCGACCCTGGCCAGAGCTGAGGTCCCAGGCACCTGGATGCGGATGCCGTCGGGGCCGGTGGCGCCAATCCCAGCCGAGGTCGACCGCCGCACGGCATCGATCGCCTCCGGCAGCACCAGCAGCAACGTCGGGATGTCCAGCAGGTCGTGCTCGGCCTCGATCGTCAGGATCAGCTTCATCGTCGCCTGAGATCTCCACTGAACACCAGGTCAGGACTGACCGTCCGTCCATGCACCAGCCAGGTCCCGAGGTTGCCGTCCTGCTCACAGCACCGCTCCAGCTCACCGTCCGATCGGCGGTGGACCACCCTGGGCAGCGCGTGGGGCGGCAGGCCGAAACCGTCGAGCAGCAGGCCCATCGCCGCCTGGGCCTGCCTGGGGCAGGGCGCGGCGCTCTCACGGTGACTGGCGGCGTGCTCGGACTGGTGGCAGGGCTCAAGCGTCAGGACGTCGAGCAGCAGCTCTTCCAGCGCCCGCAGCTCACCGAGCAGCCTCGGCACGGCACAGACCAGCAGTCGGAGGTCCGCCTCGGCCACCGATCGGCCGGGCTCGGGGCGGGCCCGTTCGTAGGCCGCCTGGAGCTGCTCGCGATCGAGCGGCCCGTCCTCCTCCGCCCCAGTCACGACGTCGGCGCCGTCGATCCAGTCACGCTGCTGCGGGAATGGCGGCGGCACGGACGGGAGCTGGCCGACGGGACTGGAGATGAATGGCTGCGGCACGGACGGCCCGATCTGCGGCAGGAAAGCGCTCTCCTGACCCGTGAGCTGACGAACGTACTGACCCGTGAGCTGACGAACGTAATCGGCCAGCGGCGGCGATGGTGGCGTCTGCTGCTGGTACCCGAGCTGCCGCAGGTAGTCACTCGGGTCCTGTACGAGCCGCCGCTGGATCTCGGCCTGATCAGCCTGCTGCTGCTGGTACGCGCGGCCCGTCAGCTCCTGCTGGGCCGCCAGGCGCTTGAGCGCCTCGAACGAGCTTTCGGGATCGCCGAACGGGTTCTGCCGATCAGGGCTGGTCACGTCGGGTACTCCGGTAGCACGGGTTGCAGCGGCGCGGGCGCGTCGGGGCCAAAGAGCGACGTTGCCTGCTGCTCCTGGGTCTCGGTCTCGCCGATACAGGGGCCGCACATGCCGCCGTCCCTGGCGTTGTACCTGATGTGGCACCTGACGCAGTAGTACTCAGGGTGGGTGGCGTACCTCGTCTGGTTGTGGGCCTGAAAGGCGATGAACTCGTCGGTCAGCTCGCCCCCAACCTCGTCACGGAGCGGCGGGAACGGGGTCGGATGGACCCCATCGTGATCGGCCGTATCAAACACCCGCCCACGATACTCGGGCGGCTGGCGGATATCGGCACCCGAGGCGATCCAGCGGGCCCGCCGCTGGTCCTCCAGCGCGCGGATCACCCGCCGCTCACTCTCTCGGCGCTCACGCTCCTCACGGGTCCACATCACGGCTCCACCAGCTCGGTGATCGAGACGATCGCGACCCTGGGGATCGTGGTGGCGTCGTCGACCGAGCCCGTTTCGGCCTGGTTGGGGACCAGGGCGATCCGATCGGGCGCATCCAGCAGCAGCCAGCCGACCGACTTGCACAGCAGGCTGCCCTGGACGGTCGCCAGCATGTCGGTGTACTGATGCCAGCCGTTGGTCCCGTTGCTGTCGATCCACTCGACCTTGACCAGCTTCATCGTGGGGGGCCAGGCCACACAGCCTCCTCAGATGGCGGGGCGCAGGAATCGGGCGATCTGGCGCAGGATCTCCTCCCAGACATCCTTGGCGTAGGTCAGGGGCGGAGCCCGATGCAGCACCAGATCGGTGGCACGCACGGTCGCGATCGTCGCGGCCGAGTCCGAGCGCCGCTGCTGGTACCGCCGCATCTGCTCCTCGGCCTCCTCGACCTGAAAGCGGAAGATGTGAATCCAGAGGCCGGCCTTGGCGTGGGCGTCGGGATCCTCGGCCCGCTTCGGGTCCATCGGGCGGCCGGTCGGCACGTTATAGACCGCCCTCGGGTTGATCAGCTTGCCGTCTGGAAACTCCTCCGAGGGCGGCAGCAGCACGGGCATGTACAGCTTGCGCAGCTTGTCGAGCATCAGCTCGTTCATGGCGTACCAGTTCGCCTGCCCGAAGTGCTTGTTGGAGCCGTAGGCGATCTCATGGGGGATCTTGGCCAGGTCAACGGCCCGTTTCACCAGCGTATCGGTGGTGGCCGACGGCCACTGGCCCAGGGCGACCTGCTCGACGACGATGTCACGGGCCTTCTGATAGGCACCGTACTCGCGGCGCTTGCTCACGGGAGGGCCTCCAGTTTGCCGTGCCGCAGCAGCGACTCGGCGTGCACGTACGCGCTTGCAAACCAGCGGATGAACGTCACCAGCGAGCGCTGGATCTCGGCCACCTGGTCGAGCGGCAGCTCGGCCACCAGCTCCGTCGGCTCGATCCCGGTGATGGAGCGGGCGATACGGTCGCGCACCTTGATCGAGGCCAGGATCCGCTGGGCCCGCAGCAGCTCGCCCGGGTCGATCGACTCGATGATCGACTCCACTTGCTGCTCGGGCGTCGGGGCGACAGCCGGCACGTACCGCACCCGTTCGGCCAGGGCGAACGCCTCGTCGGCGTCAACCGTCAGGAACGGCTCGATCTGCTCGGCGATCAGATTGGCCGTCTCGGTCTTCAACGCCACGATACGGCGGTTGACCCTGGCCTGTTCCTCCAACAGCTCGGCGATCTCCAGGGCTGACGGCAAATCGAGGGTGCAGGCTTCGATACGGTCGAACAGGTCAGGGTGATGCTTCTTCAGGCGCTGCATCGCCTTCTGCTCCTCTTCCTGCCTCGCCTTGCGCTTGACGGCGTCCTCGTACGCCTCCTTCAGGGAGCCACCGGCGATAACCTCGCCGACCTTGTCTAACGCGTACTGGTAGACGATGCTGGCCTGCTTCATGACGCTGTCGCCAACACCGACCATTGCGCGGAGCTGCGGCTGCGTCAAACGGTGCTCATCACCGTTTTTCTCCTGGTCCCTGACGGCCCTGGTGATCGCCATGGCCCGCGCACCTGGCCCCATGTGGCGGCGATTGGCGTTCTCGCTGATGATGAACGTGACGACGTCAGGCGGGTCGATCGTCACATAGGTGGGCGGCACCTTCGCCAGCTTGCAGGCCGCCAGACGGTTACGGCCGTCCAGCAGGCGGCCCTGTGGGTCCAGTACGATCGGGTGCAGCAGGCCATTCTGCTTGATATCGGCCGCCAGCACCTGCAAATCCTCCTTTCCCAACATCGGAAAGACGCTGGCGCAGGGGTGAATGGGCGGATCAGTCGAGGCGGGCATCGGGATCCTCCGTAGCGGGGTCTCCACCCCGTTCTCGTCCGGGGTGAGCCAGTATAGCCGCAGGCGGCTGCGTCAGTTCAAGCGGCACCTGGACGTACGCCTCATCGGGGTGCTCCAGGTCCGGTCGCGGTCGCCATGGATCCAGGGTCACGGCTGCCCTCCGACGTTGGGGTTGGCGCGGCCACGGCCAGCGTAGCCCTTGCCAGGGTAGTCGACCCAGTCGGACAGGCGCCTGGTGCGCAGGCCACTGTTATAGGTCTCCAGGATGACGCGACCGATCCTGCTCCCCGTGGACCCACGGGCGGGCGTGCCAACGCCGGCGTTCCTGAGGATGTCCTCGGGTCTGGTCAGGGCCAGCTTGGACACCAGGCGCGCCTCATCGGCCTCGCCCTGGTAGCGGATCCAGAACTGTTTGACGCCGTCGATGATGGCACCGATCCAGGCCCGCCGCTCATTGCGCCAGGCCTGGCGAATCAGGTCCAGCACCTCACGGAACCCTCGGGAACCCGTTTCGTCGTACAGGCGATCGAGGGCACTGACGGCGTTGATGACGCCATCGCCAGCGGTGAGGCTTTTGCCGACCCGCAGGCCCATCGCGGCCATGATGTCGCGCATGTCGATGGCGGCAGGCTCCCGCTCATGCAGGCGGGCGTTGAACAGGTTGAGGGCCGTGACGTTGGTCTTGTAGTTCAGGAAGCGAAAGAGGTACGCCTCCTGCTCATAGGTGAGGTTATCGAGCACACGGGCGAACAGCACGGTCATGCCGACCTTACGGGCGAGCTGCACGCGGTGATTGCCATCAACGATGGCGTACTCACCCGCGCGGGGCCTCGCTGGCGCCCGTGACGCCAGGACAATAGCGCCCAGCGCCATCGGCTCGAAGCGCATGCGGATCATGGCGTTGAGCTTCCACTCCAGCACAGGCCGCTGGTAGGCATCCGTGAACATCTGGTCGATCGCGACGTACTCCGAGCGAGCCGACCGCAAGATCCGCTCGTACTCCTCCTCAGGCGACAGGGGCGGCGGATTCGCGGCTGTCTGGGCAGCCCGACGACGGCCCACCTGGGGGGTCCACCAGGGAGCTGGGGGCGATGGCGTCGCCGGCGGGGTGGGCTCGGTGGGCAACAGGTCCGGCGGGATCAGGCCACCCTGGGCGGCCAGGTACGCTGCGATCTCAGGATCAGGCGGGACGGGCGGATCTCCCATGCGGTCCTCCTAGCGGGTGACGGCGTAGACCCTGGGCTTGATCGGGGCATCAGGATCGCCCTTCAAATAGGGCGCGATCCACTTGAGGTGATGGGCCTGCTCACTGGGGTACCACTGGGAGCGGATATGGCCGGAGACCCACCACTGGTGGTGATAGACACGGGCGGCGTCACTGGCGTGGGCCTCGACGCTGGCACGGGCGTCCCGACGGAGGGTCACCACGGCGATCTCACCCTCCGTCGGGCGGGTGGGCAACAGGATGCCCTCGCGCACGCCAAGGCGGCGCAGGCTCCTCGGCAGGCGGGCACGCACGGTCTCGACGTAGGGGCTGTTGAGGAAGGCGACGCGGGCCAGCAGGCCCTTGATGGGCTCATGACTGGCGGTCGGCAGGTCATCGGGCCAGATGGCGCCGTGGGGAATATCGCCCATGGCGACATGCAGGTGGCGGGTATGGAGGTCCATCAGGTCCGTGACCATGCGGATGCCCGTCGCCGTACGGGCGAGCAGGGTCCAGTTGGTCTCCAGCGCAGCGTTGCCATGGGCGGTCTGGCGCGACCAGAACATGAACGGGTAGGGCAGGGCCTCATGGCTGATGACGTGCGCTGGCAGGGGCGTCTGGTCGACGAGGGCCTCGATCTCATCGGTCCAGAGGTAGGACTGGGCCATCAGGATGGTGGCGGCGAGCGAGACGGCGTGGCGCAGGCTCTCCTGAGGATCCAGACGATCGGCATTGAAGCCGATGGTGACGGTCCCGTCGAGGTCGACGCAGGCGAGCGTGAGGGCGGCGTACAGGCGCTCACCCTCAGCGTGCCAGGGCTCGACGTTGCGATTATCGGGCTGACCGAGGTGCGCGATATAGCGACGCAGCAGGGTGCACTTCCGCAGGTGTCCTACCAGGGCCTGACGGACCTGCTCCAGGCGTTCAGGGCTGAACATGGCGGGATCGATGTCGCCGGCCAGGTACGCGTTGAGCCGCTCCCAGTCACGATGATCGATCGGCATCAGGTCCC
>Ga0126379_10000286_pt1 | contig 27416 bp, 23 predicted proteins | sample PanSoiMetPlot_24_FD_92640 | JGI IMG/M metagenome (GOLD analysis project Ga0126379, IMG submission 92640) | Tropical forest soil microbial communities from Panama - MetaG Plot_24 | ecosystem: Environmental > Terrestrial > Soil > Tropical forest > Bulk soil | place: Panama | collected 2016-02-17
CAGGACCAGGAAATCACCAACACTTCAAGCGCGGTGGAAGAACTCACCGTATCGATGAAGCAAGTATCCAACAACGCCGAAGCAAGCGCCGAAGCCGCTCGCCGCGCATTGGACGCCGCCGAACAAGGCAACCGCGCGGTGCGCGACACGCTGGAAGGCATGCAGCGAATCCGTTCCTCCGTGCAGGCAACCGCCAAGAAAATCAAATCGCTGGGCGACCGTTCGCTGGAAATTTCGGAAATCATCAACGTGATTAACGACATTACGGAGCAGACCAACTTGCTGGCATTGAACGCGGCAATCGAGGCGGCGCGCGCAGGAGAAGCGGGCCGAGGCTTTGCGGTCGTCGCCGACGAGGTTCGCAAACTGGCCGAGCACTCCCGTAGCGCGACGAAAGACATCGCGGCACTCATCAAGGCGATTCAGGCCGAGACGAACGAAGCCGTGGTGGTCATGGAAGAAGGCACGAAGGAAGTGGAATCGGGTGCAACCCTGGCCGATCAAGCTGGCCGGGCGCTGGACGCAATTTCCAGCGTGGTGCGCCAGTCCGCCGAGCTGGTTCAGGAGATTTCACTGGCCTCCAAACAACAGGTGCGCGGCACGGAAGGCGTGGCGCACGCGATGCAAATCATTTCCAACATTACTCGCCAAACTTCTCAGGGAACACGTGGAACGGTGGCGACGGTCAGTCAGCTCGTGAAACTGTCGGATCAATTGAACGAAGCGCTGGCGCAATTCCGGGCGCAATCAAAGGCGAATGCGTCGGCGTTGGAAGAGCCACGCCAGCCCGTCCCAGCGGGCGCTTTGCGGTAGCAACGAGTTCGAGTTCCGGAGAATACTCCGGCGCTAGAGTGGGACGGCCATGAGCGAACGCCACCGGGCGGGACACGGTTTGAGCGAACACGAATTGAGCGAGATCCGCATGCTGATCGAAGAGCGGACGGGAATTCATTTCGACGAGTCGCGTGAGAGATTCTTCTCCACGCGCGTGCGTGAGCATCTGCACACGAAGGAGCAGCAGCGCGGCTGCGACCTGCTGCGGACCATTCGCAAGTCGAATTTGGAATATGAGGCGCTGTTGGAGCGATTGCTGACGCAGGAGACATCGTTCTTCCGTTATCCGGCGGTGTACGAGGCATTTGAAAAGCGCGTGTTGCCCGAACTACATACCAAGAAATTCTGGAAGAATCCGCGAACGCTGCGCGTTTGGAGCGCCGGCTGCTCCACCGGTGAAGAGCCTTATTCCATCGCGATCACGATCGTGGATTCCCTTTCCTTTGCCGACGCGTGGAACGTCGACATCCTCGCTACGGACGTAGGCCGGCAGGCTTTGCGTCACGCCGAGCGCGCTACATATTCGGGTCGCAGCATCGGCAGCGTAAGCGAGAAGCAACTGGCTGCTCACTTTGTGCCAGTCGACGGCGGATACCAGGTGAAACCGCGCTTGCGAAAAATGATTTCGTTTGCACAGATGAATCTGGCGTCGCCGGTGTATCTCGGCCGCATGGACCTAATTTTCTGCATGAATGTACTGATCTACTTTACGGAAAAACGCCGCCAGAGCCTGGTGCAGCGCTTTTACGAGGCGTTGGAGCCCGGCGGATATCTCTTTCTGGGGCACTCCGAATCTATTTCCAAGATGCCGGTGAAATTTCAGGCCATCGTGCTGGGCGATTGCATCATGTACCGGAAACCAACGGCAGGGGAATTGCCCAAGGGGGAAGTGGTAGCGGAGGGACGCGCGTGAGTACCCCGGATCGCGAAGCCGTGGAGCTTTTCCTCCAGGAAGCTTCCGAGCACCTGCAGTATCTGCGGGAGTACGTCGGCGTGTTGCAAGAGGTTACTCCGCGGAAGGAGGACATGGAGCGGCTGTTTATTGCTGCTCATACGCTGAAGGGCACTTCGGCGAGCTACGGCTTTCCGAGATTTTCTGAGGTGGCCGGCAAACTTGCACACATCTTTCAATATGCGCTGAATGCACCTTTGGGCGACGATCTGCACGGGCCGCTGACCGAATTCCTATCCGATGGCATTTCCCTGCTCGAAACCAGCCTGATCGAGGTCAGCGACACCGGTCAGGAAAATGTCGAGGACGTGGCCGCATTCAAGGAGCGCTACCGCTTTGCGTTCCCGCCGGATCCGCCGCCGCTCAACCTGGAAGCCACAGGGCAGGGCAGGCCGGCTGGTCTCTACGACTCGATTGAAGAACCCGCGGGAGCGCAGACTGGGCTTACCGGGTCGTATTTCGATGCCCTGCCGGCTGACGATGAAGTCCCAGAAGAAATCCAGGAATTTTTCCAACCGGAAGCGGAAGAACATCTGCAAGTTGTGAGCGATTGCCTGCTCTCTCTGGAAGGCAACAACAATCCAGAAGAAGTCAATCGCTTGTTCCGTGCGATTCATACAGTGAAAGGCTCTGCAGCGCAGGTTGGCCTGAAGCGTCTGGGTGCGATTGCGCACCGCGTGGAGGATTTGATTGGACGGCTGCGCGATGGAGCAATTCAGCCTTCGCCCGCGGTTGTGGATTTGTGTCTGGCTTCCGTCGATGTACTGAAGAAGACGTTGCGCCGCGAGTGGACCGACGAAGCTGAAATGCGCGCCGGTGTGGATTCGTTGCTCGGCCGAGTCGCGGAATTCGCTCCGCAAAACGCCGAAGAGCTATCGGTCGAAGTCGCGGCTCCGGAGCTTACCACCGAAGAGGATACGGCTGCCGCGGCGGCAACACAAACCATCGCAAAGACTCAGCAGCCGGCCGGAAAGAAACCTGCGCCGGTGGCAAAGTCGGTCCGCATAGCACTAGCCCGGCTGGACCGCATGATGAACACCGTCGGCGAATTGGTGATCAACCGCACCAAGATGGTTGGTCGCGTCGCCGAACTCGAAAAGCTGATTGAAACACTCAGTTTTTCGAAGGAACGGCTGCAAGGGAAAGTCAGCGAATTCCAGGATAAGTACGAGTTCAACCGCATTCGCAATACGCAACTAGGAACGCCATGGGCCGCAAAGCAGACCAAGCAGATACTGAACAACGCGGCCGCGGGTGAAGGAGCGCTTTGGGAAGAGTTCGGGGAACTGGAGATGGACCGTTACGACGACTTCAATATCCTGTCGCGGTCCATGGCGGAAATCTCCGCCGACGTGAACGAAGTACTGTCGCAACTGGAAGGTTTTATAGGCCGCGTAGAAGGCGACATCGACGAATTTACGAAGTTGGCGCACCATCTGCAAGATGAAATCACCGCGGCGCGAATGGTCCCCATTGGAACGCTGTATTCCCTGCTGTCGCGTACGGTGCGCGACGCCGCACAATCGGCCAGGAAACAAGTCGAGCTGGATTTCTCCGGCAGCGAGACGGAACTCGACAACAATATTATTCAGCAGATCTCCGATCCTCTGGTTCACCTGGTGCGCAACTCGGTGGCCCACGGAATCGAAGGCGTGGAAGATCGCGCCCAGGCGGGAAAATCCGATCAGGGCAAGGTGCTTCTTCGCGCTTATCACCGCGGCAATCACATTTACATTGAGGTGGAGGACGACGGCCGCGGCATCGATTACCAACGCGTAAAGCAGACTGCCATTGAATCCGGGCTGGTCTCTCAGGAAACGGCTGGACGGCTGACGGAACGCGACCTACGAGAAATGCTGTTTCACCCAGGCTTTTCCACGGCTTCCGTAAAAACAGAACTTGCCGGCCGCGGCGTCGGACTCGATGTGGTGCGCTCCAACTTAAATGCGCTTAACGGTGAAATTGAAGTGCAGAGCACCAGCGGACAGGGCACAAAGTTCACGCTAAAAGTGCCTCTGACGCTGATCATTTCGCCGGCCCTGTTCGTGCGTTGCGGTTCGACGCACTTTGCCCTGCCATTGGCAGTGGTGGAGGAGATCCGGCGGATCCGCGCCGATGAAATCGAAGATGTCGGCGGAAAGCTGCTTACCAAGGTCCGCGATGTGGTCACCGAAGTCGTGCGCCTGGATTCTTATTTGGGCCTGCCGCCGCTGGAGCCCATCAATGGCTATTTCCGGATGGTGGTGGCGAACGCGGGAAGCCGTCAGATCGGCCTGGTCGTCGAGGAGGTTCTGGGCAAAGACGAAATCGTTATCAAGAACCTTGGCGAATACCTGCGCCGCGTGAAGCTTTTCCCTGGTACCACGATCGCTCCTGACGGCAGCTTGATTCTGCTGATCGATTTGAACCGCATGGTGGCCAGCGAACCCAACGAACGCCGCGCCATTCAAGCTAGCGCTAGTGCCGCGCGTGTATTCGCGCCAGGATCGACGGCGGTGGCTCGCGGTACCATCCCCACCGATGCAATCGATCGCGTGGAGCAGGAACGCGTGATCGTGATCGCGGACGACTCCATCAGCGTGCGCAAATTCGTTGGCCGCATGCTGGAGAAGAATGGCTACCGGATCAAGCTGGCTGCGGACGGCCTGGAAGCTGCAGAATTGGTGGCGCAACACGGTTGTCACCTAGTAATCACGGACCTTGAGATGCCGCGCATGACCGGTTACGAATTGATGGCACAATTGCGGCAGAGTCCGGCAACGCGGCGCATACCGGTGATGGTGGTGACCTCGCGCGCTGGAGCCAAGCATCGCGACCGGGCGCTGAAAGAAGGCGCGGCGGCGTTCCTTACCAAGCCGGTGCAGGAAGATCAGCTATTGGCAGCGGTCGAGCAATTGATGGGCAGGGAGGCGGCACGTCCGAACGTGCCGGTAGGATAGACGAGCCATGGTAACCAGCCCACAGAAAAAGTTTCGCGTGCTCGTCGTGGACGATTCTGCGTTCATGTGCAAGGTCCTGGAAACCATTTTCAACGCGGACGAGCATCTGCAAGTGGTCGGCAAGGCCAGAGACGGGCGCGAAGCAATTGCACTCGCCGAAACGTTGAAGCCCGACGTCATCACCATGGATTTGAATATGCCGCACCTGGACGGCCTGCAAGCCACCGCGCACATCATGACCAGCAACCCGCGTCCTATTGTGGTTGTGAGTTCCGAGACCCGCGAAGGTGCTGCGAGCACGCTGAAAGCACTGGAGCTGGGGGCCATCGAGTTCGTCACGAAGCCCTCAGGCGGGATTGATCTGGACATGCAGAGCGTCAAGGAAGACTTGCTGAGGAAAGTACGCATGGCCGCAAAAGTTCGCGTGGTGCGCACGGCATCGCGCATGGTCAACGCCGTACAGTCTCCGGGCACCAAGCCACTGCCAGCAAACCCGACGCCTCGGCCAACAACTCCTGCCATCAACTTTTCGAGCGATATGCGCTTTCCTGTTGTGGTGCTCGCCGCGTCCACGGGCGGACCGGCAACGGTGATGCGCATGGCGCCGGGATTCACACGCGATTTTCCGGCAGCGGTTTTTCTGGTGCAGCATATGCCGGCATCCTTCACCAGTCAGTACGCGCTGCAATTGGCTGAATTTACGAATATTCGAGTAAAAGAGGCGGAGCACAACGAATCGGTGCAGGCGGGCGTGCTCTACATCTGCCCGGGCGGCCATCATCTTCGCGTGGCACCTACCGGACGAATTCAGCTGGACGCGACAACAGGCCGCATCGACGGATACCTGCCGAATATTGATGTGACCATGGAATCGGTGGCCGCGTTTGCAGGCGCGATGAGCATTGGGGTGGTACTGACGGGCATGGGCTGCGATGGCGCACGAGGCGCCCGCGCGATCAAAACCGCCGGCGGCCTCGTGTTGGCACAAGACGAAGCCACTTCGGTGATTTTTGGGATGCCAGACGAAGTCATCAAAACCGGCGTCGTGGAGCAGATACTGGCCATCGATGATATTTATCCGGCTATTGAGCGGCGGGTACTAAGCCTGAGCAAGGCATTGCCTGTGGGAGTGCGCTAATGGCCCCCGGCTCCGCACCAGTGCGGCGAGGTCATCCCGTGCGGACGGAGCAGATTATTCTGTTCCGCTGCAGCAATCAAATCTTCGCCATCTCCTCCGCATCGGTGCAAGAAGTGCGCAGTGTAGACAGCCTGGCGGGCGCTGCCTGCGAGGTAAACGAATCCACGATAAGCAAGGTTCGCCACGCGCTGCGGCGCGGCGACCGCAGCATTTACGTTGTGAACACGGCGCTTCATTTTGGGCTGAAGCCCTCGCCACCCGCGCTGATCTTCTTGCTGCGGAAGTCGCGAGTAGCGTTGCTGATCGACGGCATAGAGAAAATGACCACCATGACGCGATTGCAGGCGCTGCCGGCTTCGCTCTGCCACGAGGAACGGACCTGGTATCGCGGATTGACAGTGCTGGAGCAAAACGTGTTGCCGGTTGTGAGCCCTGAGGGATTTCTGACAAGCCAAGAACTGACTTTTCTTGATGCGACCACGGGAGCGCAGTTCCACACCGACGCGAATATGGATTCGGGAATGAGAGTCGCGCCATGAGTTGGAACCAGCAAGCAGATTCGCGCTCCTGCGTCCTGTTGCGGCTTGGCGAGCGACGCTTCGCCCTGGCCGCGGACCAGGTTGCTGAACTTGTGGCGCCCAGCCGCATTTTCCGTTTTCCTCATCGCACTCCGGAAATCGATGGGGTGATTCTGCGACGTGGGCGCACCGTGCCGGTTTGCGACCTGGCGGAAAAACTTACTGGGAAAAGACTAACGTCACGCCGGTTTTACCTGATTGCGATGCGCTTATACCACTCCGTAAAAGAAACCGTGGCCTTGCCAGTCAGCGGCGAGTGCGAACTGATTCATGCAGACCTGACGCCAGCGGGGCCTAGCGACTCTCCGCATGTTGCTGCATGGCTTTCCCATGATGGCGAAGTGATAGAAGTGCTGAATCTTGCCGCGTTGACGCCAGGGATTGACCCAGCGAATGGAGTAGCAAGCGGCGAGCCCGTCCCGGAGGCGCGCGCATGATCGTCCCGGGCAAAGCCGCGAAAATCCTTCTGATCGACAGCAATGTGCTATTCGCGAAGCGCTTGGGCGACGCACTGAAGCGCGAAGGATTCGAGGTCACCATCACTACGCAAGCGGGATTTGCGTTAACTACGCTGGAATACGATCCTCCTCAGGCGATCGTCTGCGCCACCAAGATGCGCGAAATGGGCGCGCTGGAAATGGCGAAAATCGTGCACGCCGACGCGAAAAACGCCTCCTTGCCAATCATTGCCATGGGTGACGGCAGCCAGCGTGCCTTGATGGAAGCATTTCAAGCCGGGTGCGACGATTACATCGACCGCCACCTTGCGCCGGCCACGATAGCCTCGCACATCAAAAACATCATCATCAGCAAGGTCGATGGTTTTCAGCCAACACAGATGCTCGGACAAGCAGATACCAGTCTGAGCGGCAATTTGACACACCATGACCTGACAGGCGTGATGCAAATGCTCGGGCACGCACACCAGAGTGGGGCGTTAACGATTAACGCCGGAGAAACGGACGCGGTTCTGTTTTTTGATGCCGGCGAAATCACCCACGCGGAATGCGGCGCTCTGTTTGGCGATGAGGCTGTGCTGCATATACTGAAGAGTTGCGTGCAGTCTACGGGCGTGTACAAATTCGTGTACGGAGCAAGTTCCGCGCAGCGCACTGTTTTACGGTCCGCTACCGACCTGATGCTGGATGCAATGCGCGAATTCGACGAAGACCTTCACGACACGGGCAATGAACTAGCGGACAAGGAGGCTCTGTGAGCGAGACCGTCGCCATGCCGCCGCTCAGCGAAGCGGAAACGAAGCACACACCCAATGTCTATTTCATTGATGACAGCGCGACAATGCGCGAAGTCATCAAGATCGCTTTTCGCCGCGAAAATATTCACGTGATCACCTGTGCCGATGCTTCGTCCGCGCTTTCTCAGTTTGAGGAGCATCCGCCCGACATGGTCATCACCGACGTAATCATGCCGGACCAGGACGGCTATTCCGTATGCAGCCAGATTAAGCAGAGCCCTCTTTATGGGCAGACACCCGTGATTCTCATGTCCGGTGTGGTGAACAAGAATGTTGCCGATCGCGCCGTGGCGGTGCAGGCCGACGAACTGGTTAGAAAACCCTTTCAGCCGCAGGAATTGATTGGCCGGGTGAAGAATCTTCTGGGCCACTCAGTCGCGTCCGTACAAGCGGGGGCAGAACGTCCCGCCGGCACACCTTCGTTGAGCAGCCTTTTTGCGCCACAGCAGTCCACCATTCCTCACACCCGGGCGACACCGGTGCAGTCTGCGCCGGCGCAACTCGCGAATGCGGCCGACCAGAAATCCGCGGACGCCGCGTGGCCACGCGCATTAGCAGAGGCATTTGTTCAGCAGAGTTCGGCTGCGTCGCACCAGCCGCACGCGGCGAATGTTGGCTCGCGGCCGACATCGCATCTAAGCGATGTGCAAAAGCTGCGCGCCGAAATTGCGCACCTCGAACTGCTGATCAAGAAGCTCCAGACGGAGCTACAAATTGAGCGGCAGTACAATCAAGCTCTTGAGCTTCACGTGCGTACATTGACTCAAGTAGAGTGATTGGCGAACCTTCACGGGCTAGTTCTAGAACTGATAGTGTCGTCGAGTTGACGCTGCAATTCGAATTGAGTAGCCTCACCCTGCACTGCGATTCAATCATGATTCGAGAGGTGCGGAATGAAGGAAAACCAAGACCATAAGTTCTCTCGGCGTGAGTTCGCTCGTCGCACCGCGTTGCTCTCGGCCACAGCTTCGATTGTTCCCGCCGGAATCATGTTACCGCCAGAGGCGTTTCCAGGTGCTTCCCCATACGCGCAATCGGCCGACCTTCCGAAACTTTCAGCGGAGAGCCAAGCGGAAGCCGACGCTCGCTTTGAACTAGTTCTCAGTCGGTACGGCAATCGTTTGAGCGAAGAGGAGAAGCAGAGCACAAAAGCTCTTTGTTATTCCCTACAAACGACGCTTGAGCACGTGCGTTCCTACCCGATCAAGAATGGAGACGTGCCCGCCCTTTTCCTGAGGCCCTTGATTGACCGCAATAGGGCCAAGTCCACTACCGCCAAGGTCCCGGCGGCTTCCACAAACAAACCCTGATTGGAGCGATGAGATGCTGGGAGAATCGGTTCTCTACGAATCCGTCAGTGAGCTGGCCAAGCGCATCGAATCCAAGCAACTGTCTCCCGTCGAACTGACGGAAAGCTACCTTGCACGCAGCGAGAAACTCGGCCCGAAATTGAATGCTTATGCGCGGCTGACTCCGGACCTGGCGCTGGAACAGGCACGTGCCGCGGAAAAGGACATTCACCGAGGGCACTATCGCGGCCCCTTGCACGGCATCCCGTACGCTGCCAAGGATCTTCTCGCTGTCAAAGGAATACCCACAACCTGGGGAGCCAAACCCTACGTGGACCAGGTCTTCGATTACAACGCTACCGTGATCGACCACCTGAACCACTCCGGCGCAATCTTGCTGGGTAAAGCAGCGATGATCGAATTGGCCGGTGGCATGGACTACATGTATGCTTCTGCGTCATTGCAGGGCGAAGCGAAGAATCCGTGGGACACCACCTGCTGGACGTGCGGCTCTTCTTCCGGCTCTGGAGCCATCGTAGCAGCTGGGTTGGCGGGCTTTGCTATCGGCACGGAGACTTGGGGATCGATCATTTGCCCTTCCGCTTTTTGTGGGGTTAGCGGCTTGCGTCCCACGTTTGGCCGAGTCAGCCGCTACGGTGCCATGGCATTGGCCTACTCGATGGACAAGATCGGGCCGATGGCTCGCTCGACGGAGGACTGTGCGCGTATTTTCGCAGCGATTGCAGGGCACGACGCACTGGATCGCGACACTCTGGGGATAGACAAAGCGGCCTTCACATATTCGCCCGCCGCGGAGTTGCGAGGCCGCACGCTCAAACTGGGATGGCTGACGAATGCTTGGACGAAGGTTGATCCCGGCGTGCAGCGGTCCCTGGACGTCGCTCACAAAGTGCTGCAAGGGCATTTTCCCGGGATGAAGGACGCTGCTCTTCCCGATGGGCCGTGGGAGCAGGCGGCAAGCCTGACTGTAAAAGCCGAGGTGTCGTCCGCGTTTGCACCGTTGATTCAATCCGGGCGCGTACGTGAATTAGCCGACCCTTCGGGCCGCATCGGCGGGTACGTTTACGAAACGGTTTCCGGGGCTGACTATACGACCGCGCAGCGTATTCGCGAGATTCTGCAACTAAAGATGAGTGCGCTCTTTGACTCCTACGACGTTCTTGTAACTGCCTCGCAACCGGTCGCGGCTACACCTCTGGATCTGAATCTGATTACAGGTCTCGCGTTTCCCGACCCGCTGGGAGGAATCGGCAATCTTTGCGGCCTTCCGGCTCTTTCTGTGCCTTGCGGATTCACGGAAAAGAACCTACCAGTAGGAATTCAGTTTGTTGCGCGTGCCGGGGACGACGTCGCGGTGCTGCAGGCAGGAGGGACATTTCAGCAAGCCACGGATTGGCATCGCAAGCACCCGAAGATCGTTTAGCTGGGAACCGTCCCAATGGATCGCGTCAGGCGCGAATCTGGCTTTGCAGAATTTCTCTTACTGCCCGGAGAATAGCCGCCCGGCTGAATGGCTTGGGCAATAGGCGCACCGAAGGGTCGGCATTCGCCATTTCCGTGGCCGCATGTTCGCTATATCCCGACATGAACAGAACACACAGTCCGGCGTGCTCTCTCTGCAAACGCACCGCGAGTTCCGGCCCGCTCAGGCCGGGCATTACCATGTCGGTGACCAGTAGATCGATCTTTCCGTTGTTCTCAGCGGCCAAACGCAGGGCATCAGAGCCATCCTTCGCTTCGATCACCCGATAGCCGCCGGATTCCAGGAATTGCCGGGCAATCTCGCGCACATCTTGTTCGTCTTCGGTGAGCAGCACGGTTTCCGTGCCATTTGGTACTTCCGCAGGGGGTCTCGGCATGGCAGCCACCTCTTCCTTCTGGTCGACGTGGGGCAAATAGATCTTGAAGGTAGTGCCCTTGCCCAATTCGCTGTAAACCCAGATGAATCCGCCGCTTTGCTTCACGATGCCATAAACCGTAGCCAAGCCTAGACCCGTGCCTTTGCCTTTTTCCTTGGTGGTAAAAAATGGTTCGAAGATGTGCGTCTGCGTTTCCGCGTCCATGCCGGTTCCATTGTCGCTCACGGAAAGCTGCACGTACGACCCTGGCCGCATCAGCGGATGGGTCACTGCGTAAGATTGATCCAGATCGCAGTTGCAGGTCTCGATCAGTAGCTTGCCCCCATTAGGCATCGCATCTCGCGCGTTCACCGCCAAATTCATGATCACCTGTTCCATCTGGCCGGCATCGGCACGGATTGAACCCAGCTTGGTGTGCGGGCGAATGACCAACTCAACGTCCTCGCCAATCAGCCGCGGCAGAAGTTTGCCCATCTCCTCGACTACCGAATTCAGATTGATTACCTGCGGCTGCAACACCTGCATGCGGCTGAACGCCAGCAATTGCCGCGTGAGCGCCGCAGCACGATCCGCGGCGCGGTCAATCTGCTGAATTTTTCGCGTGATGTGATCGGACGGAGAGAGCACGTTCAACAGCAACTCGGTGTGCCCCTTAATAACCATCAGCATATTATTGAAGTCGTGTGCTACGCCGCCAGCCAGACGACCTACAGCTTCCATTTTCGTGGCTTGCCGCAGTTGTCCTTCCAATTGTCTTCGCTCGCTGATGTCCTGGCCCACGACGAGGCGTACGCGCTTCCCCGCATAGAGCAGTTCGTGGGAAATAATTTCGACCTCAAACTGCCGTCCGTCGCGTGCCTGGTGCAGCCAGATGCCGTGCTCCTCGGTGTTGGATGTTAGCGCTTTGATGAAACTACGCGCCTTTTCCTGCTCGCAGGAAGGCCGGATCTGCAGAATCGTCATGGACTCAAATTCTTCTTGTGAGTATCCATACAGACGAGCGGCTACCTCGTTGACGCGCAGAAACTTCAGACTGTCGATCTCATAAAGCCAGGTTGGCAGCGGGTTGTGTTCGAAGAGCAGACGAAGTATCGATTCACTGCGGCGGAGTTCCACTTCGCCGCGGCGGCGCTCGATAGCCAATGCGATGTGCCCGCCGACGGAGTCAAGGAATTCCAGATCGCGCATGTCGAAGGCATTTTCATTGCGATAATGTTGCACCACCAGAACGCCAATCGTCGCGGTGGGAGTCTTCAGCGGCACTCCCAGCCAAGCAGGTGAGGGCGAGCCAACCAGTTCCACTTCACCGGCCTCCGCCAAAATGTCAAATTCGGATTGTGGAATCAGTTTCGCGCGGCGCGTCCGGAACACATACGCGGTACAACTTCGTCCGACCTTTTGTGGAGCCGGCGCGGCATCGTATTCATCCACGAAAAACGGAAATTGGAAGGTGTCCTCTTCCGGTTCGTGCAAGGCCACGAAGCAGTTCTCGGCGGAAACGACTCGTTTCAAAGCTGCGTGAATCCGCGTAAGCAACTGGTCCAGGTCCGATGTCTCGTTCAACGCATGCACGATCTCCGCAATCACCTGCCGCTCGGATTCCATGCGGTTCAGGTGCGTCACTTCCAGAGCGTTCAGTTGAATGCCTTCCAGACCAGGTTCTTTCAGGCGATCCCGACAAGTGACATCGAGCCAGCGCCAGGACCCATCTTTTGCGCGGACACGGTACCGCTCTGTGGAAGACGAGCTTTCTGGTGCCGCCACTTGCCTCAGGCGACCCCGTAGTTGTTCTACGTCCAGCGCGTGAACGATCGCGAACAGGCTCCGGCCCAGGAGTTCCTCGGTGCCATAGCCAAGCACACTCTGGAATGTGGAATTAGCAAACTGAACAGTGCCGTCCTGCCCGAGAATCGCGATCAATTCGCGGGTGGAGTCGAGAAGAGTCGTAAGTTGTTGAGTTCCCAGCTGAATCCCGGGCTCACTCACCGTTCTCTGGGCCATGAGCTTGTCGCTTCGTGTGCCAGCAAGGCCGAGAGTCTCCCGCCGGCGAAGATTTTGAATGCCTCCCGAGGAGGGCTTGGAGTTCAAGTCGTCTTGCGACCACAACACTGCGGCTTTTATCTACATTAGACAAAACAGATGGTTGCGTAAACGCTCGCGATCGCAAAGTGTTCCAATCCGTGACTGGCCTCCAGGGCAGGTACTCTCTTGCCTACTGCTCTTTCGTGGCGCGTCACATGATAGTGTTACTCTCGCTTGCTGATCGCGGCTGCACATCTGCTTTGCGGAGGAAAATGCGCCATGCACGATATTTGGGTCCATTTGTTTGTCCCGTCTCTGCCAATTCTGGAAAAGATCGTCCGGCCCATTATTGTTTACTTCTTCCTGGTACTGGTGTTTCGTCTGTCGGGAAAGCGTGAGTTGGTGCAACTCAATCCCTTCGACCTGGTTGTGCTGCTGACCATTTCGAACACGGTGCAGAACGCAATTATTGGGGATGACAATTCCCTGACCGGCGGGATGATTGGCGCAACCTCGCTTGTGATCACCAACTACCTGGTCGTCCGCTTCCTTTACGATCGCCGGAAACTCGACCAGCTGGTGGAGGGCAGCCCGGATGTGTTGGTTCAAGGCGGCAAAATCCGCAGGAACAATTTGAAGCGCGAATTGATTACCCTGGCTCAACTGGAGGCGGCGGCACGCAAGCAGGGCTTCGGATCCCTGTCGGAAGTGGACCAGTGCATCCTGGAACCCGGTGGCACGCTGTCGTTTGTCGGCAAAAAGCCGGGCGTGGAAGAAAGGCGGCATCGGGAACTGCTGAATAGGATCGACCAGTTGAGTGAGGAAATTGCGCTGCTGCGGAACCCAAGGCCACCCAGTGTCGCCTGAGGCTCGCTCTTAACGGTTTGACGGTCAGTGCAGCAAAACGCCGCTGGCTGCGGTAATCACGCCCACAAGACCTAGTACGATTCCAGCAAACCAGAAACCTTTCTTTTTGGTCAGCAGCGTGAAAGAGCAGATGATCAGACCAATCTCCAGGAAAACTTCTCCGGCATCGTAGCGATCCGCACGACGTTGCACCAGGTCCCTCTCCTTCTCAAAGTCCTTGGCTTGTTCGCTAATTTGATCTTTTTCCTTTTCGTAGCGCTCTACTTCCGTCAAATACTTCTCGTGCAGTGCCGCAGTCTTTTCTTTATCGGCGGGTGCTAGTGCGCCCAAAATGTCCGCTACACCATGCGTTTCACGAAGCCGAATATTCTTGGCCTGAAAATACGCCCATTGGTCGCTGGCCTTTGCTTGCAGGAGCAGTTCTTCGGTGTGAGCGCGGTGGCCGAGCAGCGTGACCATGGCCACCAGCACCGCGAGAATGGACAGTGTCACTGTAACGGGCAGGGTCAAGGGGACTTCCTCATGCTCTCCCCGCCCGCCGTGCCCTCCGTGGCCTTCCAGCACTTCATGCATCAAGTGTTCTCCCTTTCGCAACTTTAGTCAGATGGTTGAATAGAAATTGTTTGCAGCGCATGGCTGGCCGCCTTGATCGTGCGCTCGATGTCGCCCGGCGTGTGCGCGGCAGAGACGAAAGCAGCTTCGAACTGCGACGGTGCGAGAAGAATGCCCCGTTGCAGCATCTCGCGGAAGAATCGCGCGTATTGTTTAGTGTCAGACCGCTTGGCATCACCGTAGTTTGCCACCGGCTGTGGCGCAAAAAAGACCGTGGAGAGCGAGCCGATTTTGTTGACCTGCGCGGGAACGCCAACTCTCCGCAGGGCCTCTTCCAACCCACATGTCAGGCGGTTAGCTAATTCGTGGATGCCCTCATAAAGCCCAGGCTTGCTCAATTCCTTCAGAGTGGCGATGCCGGCGCGCATGGCCAAGGGGTTACCCGCCAGGGTACCGGCTTGGTAGACCGGGCCAAGCGGCGCCACATTATCCATCAGCGCGGCGCTTCCGCCGTAGGCTGCGACGGGCAGGCCGCCCCCAATGATCTTTCCCATGGTGGTCAGGTCGCCCTGAACGCCGAGCAATTCTTGTGCGGAGCCATTGCCAAGGCGAAATCCTGTAATGACCTCGTCGATAATTAACAGCGCCGAATTCTTGCGCGTGATTTCCCGCAAACCCTCTAGAAATCCTTCCTTCGGCAGAACCACGCCCATGTTCGCCGCCACTGGCTCGACAATTACGCAAGCGATCTGCCCCTTGCGTTCAGCGAAGACCCGCTCGACGGCCGCCAGGTCATTGTATGGAACATTCAGAGTCAGCGCCGCCAACGACGCAGGAACGCCAGGGCACTCCGCAATTCCAAGCGTGGCCAATCCCGAGCCCGCTTGCGAAAGGAAGCTGTCTGCATGGCCGTGGTAGCAGCCCTCAAACTTCACGATGAAATCTCGTTTGGTCACGCCGCGCGCCAGGCGAACCGCGCTCATGGTTGCTTCCGTGCCGCTAGAAACGAAGCGGATTTTCTCTAAAAAGGGGATGGCCTTGGTGATCAGCGTGGCCAGTTCCACTTCCAGTTCCGTAGTTACGCCGAAGCTCGTGCCCCGCTGCGCTTGATCGGCAATCGCGGCACGGACCGCTGGATGTGCGTGGCCCAGCAGCATTGCTCCCCAGGAGCAGACATAGTCCAGCAAAACGTTGCCGTCTGCATCGTAAAGGTTCTGGCCGCTTCCCTTTTCGATGATAAGCGGTTCGCCGCCAACAGAACGAAACGCGCGTACCGGACTGTTGACGCCGCCGACGAGCACTTTTTCAGCTTTCTCAAAAATTTCTCGCGAACGACGTCGTTCGGGTGTGACCTGCGGATGTGTCGAACTCATTTCGTCACCTGTTGGTTCAGGACCTTAGCCAGCGAGCCGCATCCTTGGCGTGATATGTCAGGATGATCTGCGCCCCGGCCCGCTGAATTCCCGTCAGAATTTCCAGCACCACTCTCTTTTCCTCGATCCAATGGTTTTGCGCAGCGGCCTTCACCATCGAAAATTCGCCGCTGACATTGTAGGCCGCCACCGGAATATCAAAACGATCGCGCACGCCGCGAATAATATCCAGATAAGGCAGCGCCGGTTTCACCATAATCACGTCCACGCCTTCTTCCAAGTCCAGTTCTACTTCCTTCATCGCTTCGCGCGAATTTGCGGGGTCCATCTGGTAACTGCGGCGGTCGCCAAACTTCGGCGCCGATTCTGCCGCTTCGCGGAACGGTCCGTAGAAGCCGGAACAGTATTTGGCAGCGTAAGAAATAATGGGAATATTTTCAAACTTGTGGGCGTCGAGTTCCGCCCGGATGGCGCCTACCCGACCGTCCATCATGTCCGAAGGAGCGACCACATCCGCACCGGCTCGCGCGTGGGAAAGCGCCTGCTCCGCCAGAATTTCCAGCGTCGCATCGTTCACAATTTCTCCGTTTTCGATCACACCGCAGTGCCCGTGGTCGGTATACTCACAGAGGCACACGTCCGTTATCACCAACAGATTGAGCTTCGCCTTGCGGATGGCCTCGATCGCTTTTTGCACCACGCCGTCTACGGCAAGCGAGGTGGCGCCGCGGGCATCCTTCTTCTCTGGCAGCCCAAACAAAATGACCCCTGGGATGCCGAGCGCCTCCACTTCCCTGCACTCTTCGACAATTTGATCGGCAGATTGCTGGTAAATGCCCGGCATGGAACTGACTTCCTTGCGCACTTTGTTTCCCGGACAGACAAACATGGGGTAAATGAACCCAGCGGCACTGAGGCGCGTCTCTCGCACCAGCCCTCGTAAAGCCTCGGTGCGGCGCAGACGTCTGGGGCGATCGATAGGAAAACTCATTCTGGTTTCGCTCCTGCAGGCAAACCCTGATGAGGCTTGGTGAAAAACTCTGCCAGCGCCGCGACAATCGCCGTGACGGTGGTGTCGCGAGCTACAACAATTCGCGTCGCACCGGCCTCGCGCAGCGCACTCTGCGTCACCGGCCCGACTGCCGCAAACGTGGCTTCCTGAGAGAAAGCCAAAAACCGGGCGTGGCCCAAAAGATCGAAGAAGTGATGTACGGCTGATGGGCTGAAGAACAGGACCGCATCAGCGCCCTCACGCAGCACCGCTTCGTGTGGACGCATTCCCTGCGCCGACGTGGCCACCGTAGTGTAGGCGGTCACTTCGGACACAAAAGCGCCCCAATGATTCAGCGTGTCCACAATATCGCGGTTAGCGCGGTCGCTACGCGGCAGCAGCACTCTCTTCCCCTTGACCTGCGCGCCTAATTCTTCCGCGAGCGCAATGCCCTGGTGCTTTGTGGCAACGTATGCGACCTTGAGCCCGGCGTTCCGCACAGATTCGGCCGTTGCCGGGCCCACGGCGGCAATGCTTACATCAACCAGCGTTTTCGCCAACTGTAGTCCCAGGAAGTCGCTTCTCTCCTGTAAGGCGCGCACGGCATTCTGACTGGTCAGAAACAACCAGTCGTATCTTGCGAGGTTCCGAATGGTGTCATCCAACGGTCTTAGGTCTTCGGGCGGCGCAAACGCCACCAGCGGCAACGCAATTGGGATTGCCCCCTGTTCCTGCAATGCCGCAAGCAGCGACTCACTTTGCGCCGCCGCTCGCGTCACCACGACGCGTTTGCCCGCCAGCGCTTTGGCAGCCGCTTCAACCACGGGAACGCTGCACCTCTTCCAGAATGTTCCGAGCACCGCCATCCGCGAGGAGTTGCGCCATGCGCTCGCCCAGTTGCGCCGCTTGCTCCGGAGGAGCGGTCGCGCGCTGGCGAATGTGTTGCACGCCGTCCACCGAACAGACTACGGCTTCCATCACCAATTCACCGCGCTCCAGACGCGCCCAGGCTCCCAGCGGGACCTGGCAGCCACCCTGCAGCGTGGAGAGCAGCGCGCGTTCCGCGATGACGGCTGTGCGCGTTTCCGCATCGTCCAACTTGACTAAAATCTCGGCAGCTTCCGTGTCTTTCGTGCGCGATTCAATGGCAATGGCGCCTTGCCCCACAGCAGGAAGAGAAATGTCGGTGGAAAGCGGTTCGGTGATTTTCTGACTCCAGCCCAAGCGGTCCAGCCCTGCCTTGGAAAGCACGATCGCATCGTACTCACCGCCTTCCACCTTGCGCAGACGCGTATCGACATTTCCGCGCAACTCGCGAATATCCAGGTCCGGCCGGAAGCGCCGCAACTGCGCCTGGCGGCGCAGGCTGCCGGTGCCCACCCGCGCACCTTGTTTCAGATTCGAGAGGGTTTCGCCGCGGTGGGAAATCAGGCAATCGCGCACGTCGTCGCGGCGGCACACGGCAGGGAAAAACAGCCTTCCTGGCGTTTCGGTTGGAATATCTTTCACGCTGTGAACGGCCAGGTCTATACTTTCTGCCAACAGCGCTTCCTGCAGTTCTTTGATGAAGATTCCTTTACCACCGATTTGCGTCAACGGGGCCTGCTGCATCTTGTCGCCCGACGTCTTGATAATGATAATTTCGGCTTCCACTCCGGCAATCTGGAACAACTGCTTGCGCACGAATTCCGCTTGCCAGCGTGCCAGAATGCTGCCTCGACTGCCAATGCGGAGGGGCCTCACGGTTTCTCCCGGTCTGATAGGTACAAGTCTCGAAGTGCTTCCACGCTCTGGATCTTCTTGCGATGTTCTTTTTCAGAGCGCAATCGCTCTGCCGGGGCGATTAGCAACTTCTCGATCAACTCATCCATCATGTTCCCGATGTGCTCGCGGTCTTCCTCGCTGAAGTGGTTGACGCCTAAAAGCCTCTCATGCAGGAACGCGGCGCGCCTCTCTTTCAGGCTTCCCCGCAGCGTTTCCAGCACACCGATCAATTGCACGCTGGCTTGCCAAGAAATAAATTTGCCCACGTGTTCTTCCACCAGCGCTTCCGCTTTAGGGACCTCGGTCTGTCGCGCGCTGCGGTTCTGGTTCACGATTTCCGTAAGGTCGTCCATGGTGTAGAGGTACACATTGTAGAGGTCGGCGGCGGCGGGCTCGATGTTGCGCGGAAGGCCGAGGTCCATGAGGAACAGTGCGCGATTGCCGCGAGCGCTCATGGCACGCTCGATCATCGCTCTGGTCAGCACGGTGTCCGGAACGCCGACGGCAGACACGATGACGTCCGGCAGCTTCAGCGCGTTATCCCACACGCCCCAGTCCATCACCTTGCCAGCGTATTGGCGGGCAAGTTCCTCGGCTTTGTCGCGCGAGCGATTTGAAAGATAGAGATTCTTGATTTTTCGGTCGCGTAATTGCGAAACGACCTGCTCGCTGATAGGTCCTGCGCCAAGCACCAGCGCACTGCGGTCACTCAGCTTGCCGAAAATACGCTCGGCCAGTTTCATACCCGCCGAGGCCACCCCCATGGGCCGGGTGCCAAGCTCGGTCTCGGCGCGCACCCGCTTTCCGATTTCCAGCGCCGCCTGAAATAACCGGTTCAGCACCGGTCCCGTGACGTGGCTTTCATGCGCGTGCAGATACGCTTCCCGCACCTGCCCCAATATCTCCGCTTCGCCGAGAAGCATGGAATCAAGTCCCGCGGAGACGCGGAATAGATGCCGCACGGCGTCGTGATCGTAGTGGTGATAGAGCGAGAGATTCAGTACATCGGGCCGCAGGGAGTGGAAACCGCTGAGGTAAGTGGAGAGAGCGCCCGCGGATTCGCGATTTCCGTCGGCATGAACGCCGTAAATTTCAGTTCGATTGCATGTGGAAAGAACCAGCGTCTCCTCAAGGATGCCTTGGGTGCGAAGCTCTTCCCCGGCCTTGCGCGCCTGATCAGCGGAAAACGAAACCTTCTCCCGCACCTCCACGGGTGCTGTGCGAAAATTCAGGCCGACGAGGACAATTTCCATGCTGTGAGCTGCGCGCTCCTAAAAATACCTGTGACTTTGCGAAAAGAACAAATTCACCACCGCAAAATTCAAGATTACGAGCACAAAATTAAACACGCACAACCGAGAAGCCCGCGCTCCGCGCCACGCCGCCGTCCGCGCCAACCGGAAATAAACGGCATACAACAGCAGCACGAACAGCGTGAAGAAGTATTTGGGATCCAGATAGGAAGAATGGTCCGCCATGTGGCGGTCTACGGCTAGAAAACCCAGACCCGTGCCAATGGTAATGGCCGCAAGCCCAACCAGCACGCTCGTATGACTCATCCGTTCCAGCAATTCCAGGGGAGGCAAGCGCCATACCGCCTCGCCCAGGCGCCGAATGCGTAGCAACCGCTCTTCTCCCAGGTACATCAGGCTCAGCACGCAGGCCAACGCGAACGCGGAATAGCCCAGAATGCTCAGCGTCACGTGGAGGGCAAAAATAATCCCATGTGCGGGTGCGGGAGCACCGGCATGACTAGGCGTCGCGTTCGCGGCGAAGAAAAACGCCAGAATGATCGGGATGACGAAAGCGCCTACGGTGCGCTGCCGGTGATAAATCTCAAGGCAAAGATAGGTCACAGCCAGCAGCCAGCCGAATAGCGACATGGCTCCCTGCAGGTCGTGATACGGGACGGTGTGGGTGCCACGGGCGCGCATCAGCAGCGCCACGTAATGCATAGCTAAAGCCAGGAACATCAGTAATGTAGCCAGGCGCCCGGTCAGTTCCTTGCCCCTGTACAAAAAGCGCAAATATAGGCCCATGCTGGCCAGATAGGCTAAGACGGTGAGATAAACGAATGGAGTATGGGTCATCGGCTTGTTCGCGCCCGCTCTGGAGTAATGCGGGAGCGCACCCTTCCCCAGTTGCGCGTTTCACCTGATGATTTGAGTATAGCGTAGTCGGGTCGGCTATCACATTGATAGGCTCCTCTGGTCGGAATTTCCCGGACAGTTGGCATCAGGCTCAAGTGTCGGCACGATGAGCGACAGCTCGTTGTCTCTAAGCGCAACGTGCGTACTGCCATGCGACCGGGGAGGGCCGGAGTGCAAGAAAAATCGTCTGGGGCGGACATGGGTTGCGACAATAACTCGTGACTTTGTTCCATGGGTGACGGTAAACGCTCATCGCGGAAACTGCCCCAATTTCCCAAGCCTGCCTTACGGGGCATGATTCCGGGAGATTTGCTATCCTTGCAAGGATAGAAATATGACCACTCAGGCCCCTTCGTTGACACGCAAAGAACTCTTCCTGCGCACTTGCCGCTGTGAAGTTGTGCCCCGCCTGCCGGTCTGGATGATGCGTCAGGCCGGACGCTACCTTCCGGAGTATCGCGAAATCCGAGCGCAGCATTCGTTCCTGGAGGTCTGCAAGACGCCCGATCTCGCCGTGGAAGTTTCCCTACAGCCATTTCGCCGCCTGGGCGTCGATGCCATCATCATTTTCTCTGACATCCTGATTCCAGCCGAGGCCATGGGCCTTCAGCTGGACCTTGGCGATGCAGGCCCGAATCTCCCGGATCCTGTACGCACAGCGATGGACGTGAAGAAACTGCGCATCTTTGATCCCGAAAGAGAAACCGGCTTCCTGATGGAGGCGCTGCGCCGCACCATTAAACACGCTGGACGCGAAGTGCCCGTGCTGGGTTTTGCAGCGTCGCCCTGGACGCTAGCCTGTTACATGGTGGAGGGCCGCACCAAAGAAGGCTTCGCCACCGTGAAGAGCTTTTTCTATCGCGAGCCCAAAGTCTTTCGCGATCTACTCCAGAAAATTTCCAAAGCCACCATCCTCTATTTAAAGGGCCAGATTGCCGCGGGAGTCAGCGCAGTGCAACTGTTTGATACCTGGTGCGGTGAACTGAACCTCGCCGACTACACCGAGTTTGTTCTGCCGGCGGTGCAGGAGGTTATCGCGGGACTGGGCTGCGTTGTTCCGGTGATTTACTACACCAAGGCCTCGCACCACCTCCTGCCTTCGATTGTGAAAGCAGGCGCCAATGTACTCAGCGTGGACTGGCGCGTGTCTCTGAAGGAGATTCGCACGCTCGCCGGATCTCGCGTGGCATTGCAGGGCAATCTGGATCCCTCCGTCCTTCTCGGGCCCAAAGAAAAAATCCGCCGGGCCACACTCGACATCGTCGATGAACTCCATGGCGTTGGCCATATCCTCAATCTCGGGCACGGGATCTTGCAACAGACATCCGTAGAAAACGCTCAGCTGTTCATCCACACAGGCCAGCAAGCGGCGCTCAGCGATGCCAGCCAGGTGGCACAGTCGCGCTGTTGAGCGCGCAGGAGGTTTGCGCCGTGCCGATCATCAACCCGACGCTCCGAGAAATGCGCCAGGAGCTTTCCATAGACGAGGAATTCGTCAATCGCTACAACCGCCCCGGACCTCGCTACACCAGCTACCCGACAGCGCCGGTCTGGACCGAGTCCTTCGGCCCCAATGAGTACGAAACGGCGATTGCCTTGGCTGATCAAAAGCACTCTCCAGTTTCCCTGTACATGCACCTGCCCTTCTGTGAGAGCCTGTGCCTGTTTTGCGCGTGCAACGTGATTATTCGCAAGGATAAGAGCGGCACGCCGCCCTACCTCGACATTCTGAAAAAAGAAACGGCTCACATCGCTCGCGGCGTTTCGCGCGATCGGCAGGTGGTGCAACTTCACTGGGGCGGGGGAACACCCACTTATCTTTCGCCCGAGCAGATTGAAGATCTTTTCGGCTACACCCGCGAGCGGTTCACGTTTGCTCCCGACGCGGAGATCGGGATTGAAGTCGATCCGCGCGTGACGACCCGTAAACACCTGGAAACCGTGCGCCGGATGGGCTTCAACCGCTTGAGCATGGGCGTCCAGGATTTTAAAGAAGAAGTCCAAAAGGCCGTGCATCGCGTTCAGCCTTATGAACAGACTCGCGATCTGATTCGGGCAGCGCGGGAGCTGGGGTTCGACAGCATCAATGTCGATCTGATTTATGGCCTGCCGTATCAGACCGCGGATAGCTTTGCGCACACGGTAGAGCAGATCGTGGGCCTGTCGCCGGATCGCATCGCCATGTTCAGCTATGCGCATGTGCCCTGGCTGAAGAAGCAGCAGGGTTCGTTCGTCGGGCACCTGCCCGAAGGCATGCAGAAGTTCGACATTTTTCGCAGCGGCCTGCTGAAATTCCTGGAAGCCGGCTATCTTTACATTGGTATGGACCACTTCGCTAAAGAGAATGATGAGCTTGCCGTCTCGCAACGGAATCGCACTCTGCATCGCAATTTTCAGGGCTATACGACAAAGGCCGGCGCGGATCTCTACGGCATGGGAATCACCGCCATCAGCGGCATTCAAGAGACCTATGCGCAGAACTTTCGCGACATCCTTTCGTGGGAAAAAGCCGTTACCGAACGTGGCATCGCCACCATGCGCGGCTATCGCTTGTCGCTTGACGACGTCATCCGTCGCGAAGTGATCAGCCGCCTATTGTGCCACACCGTGATTGTGAAGGATGAAATCTCCAGACAGTTCGATATAGACTTCGACAAGTACTTCGCTGCAGAACTTGTGCGCTTGAAAACACCGGAGGGCGATGGCTTGGTCGTGATCAACGACAAGGAAATTCGCACCGCATGGCTGGGCCGCATTCTTATCCGTAACCTGGCCATGGTGTTTGACCCTTATCTCGAGAGGCAGCATTTGGATTCCAAGCCGCTCTTCTCGAAGACGCTTTAAACTGCGCGGCGCGAACCGCAAAATACTCCGGGCCGAATTGCCCCGGTTTCGCCGTCGCGTCGCGTTAGCGGAGACTATTCTGATGCCCAACCAGGTCCAAGCCCTCGTCGTGGGCGCCGGAATATCCGGTCTGGCCACGGCGTTGGGCTTGCAGAAATCGGGGATCTTGACGATTGTCGTCGATTCGGCCACGCGTCCTGGTGGAGTGATTCATTCCGAGAAGCGTGACGGCTACCTTCTGGAATGCGGCCCGCAGAGTTTCAGCGGCAACTCCGCTATCACTTCGGTTTCATCGGATCTTGGCCTGCTCAGCGAGCGTCTGCTTGCCGATCCCAAGGCCCCGCGTTACGTCCTCGTCAACGGTAGGCTGCAACTCGCTCCCATGGGCCCGGGCATCCTGGCCTCGCCACTGCTTTCGGGAGGTACGCGGTTGGCGCTGCTCCGCGACATTTTTGGCAAGAGTGCTCCGCCGGAACCCGATGAGTCCGTTGCCGGGTTTGTGCGGCGAAAATTCTCGGCCACGTTGCTGGACCGTCTTGTGGGTCCCTTTGTCTCTGGTATCTACGCCGGCGATCCAGAAAAGCTAAGCCTCCGCGCCGCCTTCCCGATTCTTTACGAGGCGGAGAAGAATTTTGGCAGCGTGATTCGCGGAGCCTTGAACATCATGAAAGCGCGGAAAGCCGCGGCGGGCGACGCTGCACACGAGAAGGCGACGCTACAAACCTTCCAGGATGGCAACGCATCGCTGATCGATGCTTTGGCGGAACGGCTGGGCAACGCTCTCTACTGCAGTGTTGAAGCAGGGTCTATTCAGGCGCTCGATCCTGCCACCGAACCGACCGCGCCCAGATTTCGCGCAACACTGCGCACGCCGAAGGGCGAAGAAGTGATCGAAGCGGAACGGTTAATTCTTGCCGTGCCCACCAACGTGGCAGGGAAACTCGTCGCGCCACTGCATGCTGACTTCGAACCGGCGTTTTGCGGCATTGAGTACGCCGGCATTGCTGTCGTGTCGCTCGGATATCGCAAAGAGGACGTTGCGCACGCGCTAGATGGATTTGGCTTCTTGGTGCCACGTTCTGCCGGACTGTCGATACTCGGCACGGTCTGGAACTCGTCGCTTTTCCCGGGGCGCGCTCCCGATGGACAAGCGTTACTCACGAGTTTTGTCGGCGGCGCAAGCAATCCCGGCGCGCTAAAGCAATCGCCCGAAGAACTTGTTGCCCAGGTTCACGAGGAACTCACGCCACTTTTGGGGATACGCAAGGAACCCGTCTTCCGCAACGTCACCATCTGGCCGCGTGCGATTCCCCAGTACAATCTGGGCCACGCCACCCGCCTGGCGACCATCGAAAAACTGCGCGGCAATTTCCCCGGACTCTATATTGTCGGGAACTTTTTGAATGGCCCCGCCATCGGAACGTGCATCGAGCACGCCCTGAAGGTAGCCAATGAAATTCGCGTCAGTTTCGCCAACTAGACTCTAGCCGTTTTTCTGTGCCGGTGCGCTAGCCGGATTTCTCTGCGCTTTGCCGCTTCTCTCCAGCGCCTTTTCTCTTCCGCCGTTTTCACAATCAATGGGGGCACTTGCTTAGGCAATCGCGTATGCTCATCGATCGCGACAAACGTTACGTACGCGGTCGTAGTTTGCTTGCGTTCCCCTGTCAGAATATCTTCGGAGTACACTTCGACCCCGATTTCCAGTGAAGTGTGGAACACGCGGTTCACATGCGACCTCAGGATCACGATCTCGCCCAAATTCACGGGATTCTGGAAATCGATGTAATCCACCGACGCCGTCACCATATAGCTGTTGGCGTGACGGCTGGCCGCCATTGCCGCCACGATGTCGACCAAATGCATAACGTGTCCACCCAGCAATTTCCCCAGCGCGTTGGTTTGCGCCGGAAGCACCACCTCTGCCATTTCGGATGCCGACGCGCGCACTGGCTTCCCTTTTGGAGTAGCCTCAGTTCTTGTGCTGCCGTTTCGATTCATCGCAGTCCTTTTCTTCGAAGCGTAACCGTGTCCGTCGGTCCGCTTTTCCATTCACATTTGTGTTGCTTGCAGAGGGGCTTGCGCACCTCTTTGGGTGCTACTCTCCTCCACGTATAATACGGGACACCACTATGACCGACCAAAAGAAAACCCGGCGTCAAAAACTTGAGGAGTTTCTTGCCAGCAATCCCAACGATGCTTTTTCGCGCTACGGTACCGCCCTCGAGTGCATCCGCGAAGGTGATTTGCCCGCCGCGGAATCCCACTTCCGAACCTTGCTGCAGACAAATCCAGACTACGTGCCGGGTTACCAGATGTTTGCGCAAATGCTCGCGCAGAATAATCGCGCGGACGAGGCCAGAATCGCTTTGTCCAAGGGCATCGACTCTGCTATCCGCCAAGGAAATCAACATGCCCGTTCGGAAATGGAAGCCCTTCTATCGGAATTAGGCTGATTCCAAGCTGGAGCCACGCGAATGACGGAAGCCGCCCTTCCCAGCACGCCGCAAGCTACAAACGTATCCATGCGTATGGCTTGGCTATTCGCTGTGCTCGCCTTTCTGCTTCAGGTGGCATTCAGCGGACGATACGGCTATTTTCGCGACGAGCTTTACTATATCGCGTGCAGCAACCATCTTGCCATCGGCTATGTCGACATGGCTCCGCTTACGCCCTGGCTGGCTCGCGCCAATCACTACCTATTCGGCGATTCTCTCCGCGCCATCCGCCTTCTGCCAGCCTTGGGTTTCGCCATCAACGTAACTTTGACCGGTTACATCACCAGAGAACTTGGCGGAAAACGCTGGGCCATCGGCATGGCCTGCGTCACGGTGATGCTCGCTCCGGTCGTTCTTGGCAACGGTACGCGGCTGGCCATGAATCCGCTGGAGCCGTGCTTTTGGATGGGCTGCGTCTACGTTTTGCTGCTGACCATCAATCGCCAGCAACGGAAGCTACTGGTCTGGTGCGGCGTGCTGCTGGGTTTTGGCTTGCTGAATAAGCACTCCACAATCTTTTTCCTGGGCGCTCTTGTCGCCGGACTGCTCCTCACACCGCAGCGCAAACTCTTCGCTACCACGTGGTTTTGGGTCGCCACAGCGATCGCCTTCGTGATTTGCCTGCCGAACGTGTTTTGGCAATACACGCATCATTTTCCGACGCTGGAAGACCTTCGGAACGTCAAAGCCATGCATAAGAACATCGAACTAGCACCGCTGCCCTTCATCAAGCAGCAGATCATGATGCTCAATCCCATCACCGACCTTGTTTGGATCGCCGGGCTGGCTTTTCTTCTTTGGCATCACTCCACAAAGCCGTTTCGCTTCCTGGGCTTCACCTACCTCTTTTTTCTTGGCGTGATGATGGCGCTCCACGGAAAGGACTACTACCTCGCCCCCATCTATTCCATGCTTTTCGCGGCAGGCGGCGTGTTCTGGGAAACACTCACCGAATCGCGGTCCCGGCTACGCTGGGTACGCGCTGCGCTGCCGTGCGTGGTCGCTGCCATCTGTCTTGTTTCCGTTCCTCTCGCCCTGCCCGTTCTGCCTGCAGACAAGATCGCGCCGTACATGCGCGCCCTAGGCATCCCCAACACGCGCACGGAAACCACCATGACGGGAATGCTGCCTCAGCACTTTGCGGATCAATTTGGCTGGGAAGAAATGGTTGCCAGCGTCGCCGGTGTTTATACTTCCCTTCCGCCCGAGCAGCGTGCCAAGACCGCCATCCTCGCGGGAAATTATGGCGAGGCAGGGGCCATCGATTTCTTCGGTCCACGATACGGCCTGCCAAAAGCCATCAGCGCTCATCAAAACTATTACTATTGGGGGCCGCGAGACTATACCGGTGAGAGCATCATCTTGCTGGGGTGGGGACTTAAGGATGCGCAGCGTTGGTGCCGCAGCGTCGATGTGGGGCCTCGCAATGCGCCCTATTACGGCATGGGCTGGGAATTCTACGACATCCTCGTCTGCCACGATTTCAAGATGCC
>Ga0126379_10000287_pt1 | contig 27364 bp, 39 predicted proteins | sample PanSoiMetPlot_24_FD_92640 | JGI IMG/M metagenome (GOLD analysis project Ga0126379, IMG submission 92640) | Tropical forest soil microbial communities from Panama - MetaG Plot_24 | ecosystem: Environmental > Terrestrial > Soil > Tropical forest > Bulk soil | place: Panama | collected 2016-02-17
CACCTGCCCGGTGAGCGGGTCGACGTTCTTCCAGATCCAGGCGTTGTTTCGCCACGCCAGCGACTCGCCCACCGCGTCCCAGAAACAGAAGCGCGTCTGCTGCCCGTTGGCCGGACCGGAGAAGAGCTTCGCCTGCCACACGGTCGGGCGCGCGATGCGCTCCACGCCCTCGCCCGAGTAGCAGCGAAGCCTGAGCCCTGCCAGCGCTTCGGAGCGGATGCGGGCGGCACGGGTCAGCGCGGGGATGCCGCGCGCCTCGTCCTCGCCCGCCTGCGAGGCCTGGCTGCGCAGGCCCTGGTAGCCCCACTGCACCATGTCACTCAGGGCGAAGGCGCGCTGCTCGACGGGGCGGAAGAAGCGCGGCAGGGCGACGGTGAAGCTCACACCGCCACCCGTGCAGGCTGCTCCAGCCCGAGCTCGTCGCGGCGGCGGTAGTAGGTGCGCTGCGCCTCCACGCGCCCGCGGCTGCGGCGCTCGGGCCGGTGCTCCAACTGCAGGCGTCCACCCAGCTCCAGCGCCGGCCCGGCGCACAGATTGCGGCCGTGCATGTCCACGACCGTGTAGTGGTTGCCGTCGTAGCACAGTCCTGGCAGCGCGCGGTACAGCAGGCGCATGGGCGCGCCCAGGCCGTCCGCGTCAGCGAAGGAGACGCTGGCGGCATCGCCGGAGAACTCGGCCAGGGCGCCCAGGTGCCCCATGGCCGAGCGTACGAAGTGGTCGGCGTCGAAGACGAGCAGCCAGTCCTCGTCCGAGGCGGCGCTCGCGCAGGCGAGCCGCAGCGAGAAGGAGCGCTTGGCCACCTCGTCGCCCAGCCACGGCTCGCAGGGCACGTGCAGGGTCAGGCCCAGGCCGAGGCCCGCGCACGTCTCGGCGATCACCGCCCGCTGCACCGGCGGCGAGGCGGCGCGGGCGAGCGGGTAGCTCTGGTAGGCGCCGTCGACGCATACGAGATGGGACACGTCCGCCGCCTTGAGCGAGGCGACCGCGCCCGCAAGCATGTCCGCCGGCTCGTCGTAGAAGCACATGACGGCGATCAGCCTCATTTCAGGCTCCAGATCAGCAGCACCACGATCCCGCCCACGAGCCCGGCGACGAACGCCTCCCAACTCCAGGTGAAGGCAATCACCATGCGAGCGCGAACACCTCTGCCGGGGTCTCGACCGCGAAGGACACGGCCATGGCCAGCGCCACGGCGGCGTCGATCTTGGCCTGGCCGCGCCGCGGCTTCACCAGCCGCCAGCCCTCGCCGTGCTGCTTGGCGCCGGCGGCGAGCACGTGCAGCGTGAGCTCGCGCTGCCCGGGATGCTCGAGCCGGCGGCCGGAGATGGCGGCGGTGAGGCGCTGCGCCGCCTGGCACATGGGCGCCGGCTTCTGCGAGTAGGAGACGACGCGGGCGTCGAGCTCGAGGTCGATCTGCTGCGCCAGCTGCTCGCCCCCGTTCTCGGGATCGATGACGAAAGTTGGCCGGTGGTAGAGCTCGGCCAGGCGCTCCACCTCGGCCCACACCCGCGCGTACGGAGTGGAGGAGCCGTCACGGGGCGGGACGATGATGGTCGCCTCACCGACCACCAGCCTCTCCCCGTCCCGCCACAGCGGCACCAGCGCGGTCGTGTCCCACTTCCAGCCCAGGTCGATGCCAACGAACACGTCCTCGGCGTCTTCGGGGATGACCGCGCCGGCCGACTCGCACTTGCGCCACTCGTGGCCGGAGATCGCGCCCAGCTCGCCGAACACCCACACCCCGCAGGCGAAGCGCGCCCACTGCCACGGGGTCATGGAGGGCGAGTCGTGCCGCAGCCGCAGCGCCGCCGGCGTCTGCCACGGCGCCGGGTTGGCCGTCTTCACCAGCTCGAGGTCGTCGCGGTCCGCCTCCGAGTCCAGCGCCCACTCGTGCATGGAGAACGAGCGTGAGTGCACGTGCCGGTAGGCGCCCTTGCTCTTCATGCGCGGCAGCGCGTACGCCTGCTCGCGCAGCCGGCCCAGGGGCGAGTCGGGATCATCGCCGGCGGTGGAGATGGTGATCATGCGCCCCTTGCGCGGGCCGAGGCCGTCGCGAAAGATGCCGTACAGGGCGTCGGACTTGTGCCGGTGCAGCTCGTCCACCAGGGCGAGTGTGGGGATGACGCCATCGGCAGTGTTCTCGTCCGCGGCCAGCACACGGATGTAGCCGTTGCCACCCAGCAGGTTGATGCGGCGGTAGCCCTTCTGCACCTCGAACGTGTGCTCGAGCTCGGAGCGGCGCACCAGGCCGGTTGCCTGCTCGTACAGGATGGTGGCCTGGTCGCGGCTGGCGGCGCCGATCATGCAGGCGGCGGCGCCGTTGTAGTAGCGCAGGTGATAGAGCGCGAGCGCCGCCAGCAGCGTGGTCTTGCCGTTCTTCTTCGGGATGAGGATGAGCGTCTCCCGGCAGCCGCGGAAGTAGTCGGCCAGCATCACCTTCTGCTCCGGGTACAGCGTCAACCTCCTCCCGTCCTCGCGCACCAGCTTCCGAGAGAACTTCACGAACCCGTCCAGCGTTTCCTCGACTGGCAGCGTCAGTTTTGCCAAAATACCCCGATTTGCAGGTATTTTCCGCGAAAATTTGGCGGGGTGTCGCAGCGCTTTCGCGCTGCATAAAAGACCCCCCCGTCGTTCGGCACTCCCCACCCGGGGTGGCTATGCCGCTGAACGACCATCAAAAAATCAACCACCCCTAGGGTTGTGCTGCCGGCAGACGGCCATTACCTCGGACGTAACCAGCTCCGGCCCGGGAGTCAGATGGTGCACCTCGGTGGCCGGCCTGCCGCACCAACACAGGGGGTTGGCATTGAGGACATTGGCCCGATGCATACGCCAGGCATAGGTCGAGCCTCCATTCCAGCGTGCATGTGGCGAGGGGGGTGGGTAGCGCTCGATCACTCCGCCACCGCGGAGGGATCGGTGCCGGGCATCGTTCCGCTTACACCACGAGTCTGAACCGGAACTCCGCGCAGTTGCCGCTTGTCTCCACTCATCCCGGCCTGAAAGGAGCGGCCGCTATCGAGCAGCGCCTGCTCGAGCACGCGCTGCTGCTCGCGCAGCATCGCTTGCCGCTCGGCAACGCGGTAGCGCGGAAGTAGATGTCCCTCTTCCATCCCTCCTGCTCGTGTGGTCTGTGCGCCACGCTCCGAATGAGGGCGCACTACGGCGACGCGAAGATAACACGCCTAGCGGACGTTAGTCAAGCAGTGCGCCGCTCGAAGCTGAGAACCAGCGCGGCGAGACCCACTGCAGCGCCCGTGGCCAGAATCACCCACGCGTGGTAGGCGTGGTAGTCGACGGCCGTCAGCAGACAGATGGAGCCGATGAGAAGTAGCTTTTTCATGTCGCAATCGTGTCACCTTGCGTCCTCGATCGCCTGACCAATCTGGGTCATAGTCGGCGAACCCGCTTCCGTCGACGCTCGAGGCGAAACTGTTCGTACACGCCGACCATGAGCAGGCGCACCCGCTCGCGGTCGCCGTAGCAGGCGACCAGCAGCCGCCGGCGCATGCAGTGGTGGCAGCGGCACGGGCGCACTCACTTGCGCCGCTTTCCGTACACGTACAGGAGCGTGAGGACGACCAGCACTTCCGTCATCGCCCACCACCAGCTCACAGCGGCGCCAGGTCGTGCACGTTGTAGCGGTGGTCGTTGAGAGCACGCTCTGAACGGAAGCCGACACTGCAGATGTGACACTCCCACGGTCTTGACTTGTCCCCGGGGCGGGCGCTTTTAGCGAGCCCGCCCGGTACAGAACCTTCGTAAGAAGGTTCTGTAGGGGCGCTACCCGCGGAATCCGCCGCGACTCCGCCGCGACCTCCGCGTGGATTCCGCGCGGAATTTGGATATGACTGAGCACGCTTGCGCTCGCGGTCTTTACGGCGTTTTGCCTTTATTTGAGCGGCGGAAGCGTTCCATTCGAGGTAGTCGTGAATGACCCATCCACCCTCGACCTTTTCCCACAACCCGGCCGAAACTAGCGTGGAACTTAGACGCTGGTTGTGCCCTAGGTTTCTCCAAACTTTGGACAAACTTGGAACAAACCCGTCGGTGAGATGTGCCGAGCAGTAGCACAGAGCGGCTACGTGAAGATGGAATGCAGCGTGTGACAGCCCGACGATTTTCGGGTTGTTACAGAACTTGTCGTCAAGCGCCAGATAGGGCACGCAGCACCTCCTGCAGACCGAGCCGTTGCGGCCCCCACGGCTCGTGTTCGACGCTGAGCCCGTGCTCGCGCATGTGGCACCAGCGGCACAGCAGCTCGAGGTCTTCGGGCAACTCCCGGGTCAGCCGCTCGTAGGTGCGATGGTGAACGTGTAGGCGGTCGACCACGCCGCATCGCTCGCAGCGATAGCCACGCGCCCGAATGAGGGCAGCCTTGCGTGCAGTCCACCAGGGCGAATGCAGATAGGCGTAGTAGTCGAACTCGCTCACGGTCGCCTCGGAATGCGCGCATCCCAGCCGTCGATAACGATCCAGCGTTCGTCCACACTCACGCTTTACACACCGGCCAACAGTGAGAGCTGGCCCTCGGCCGCGCGCAAGTTCTCGCATGCGGTAGCAAAGTAGGAATCCTTCAACTCGATGCCGACGAACTTCCGACCCTGCTTCAGAGCGACGTGCCCCTCGGAGCCGATGCCAGCGAAGGGCGAGAGGACGAGGTCGCCAGGATTCGACCACAGCTTCACCGCCCGCTCGATGACGCCCAACTGCAAGGGCGCGATGTGGCGCTCGTCCTTCTCGCTTCGAGCGACCGCCACATTGAGCACGTCCGTCTCGCGGATGCCGCCGGGATAGTTCTCGCCCGCCCGGTACCACACAGGCGCAGCCCACTCGATCCACTCCTCGTCCGTGATCCAGCCTTCCTCGTTTTTGTACCGCTCGGAGAGACCGGCGCGGATGGGCTCGGGGTTCTCGCCTGGCTTGCGAAACTGGAGCAGGTAGTCCGCCAGAGCCATGTGCATCCGGCTCGAGTCCTGCGCCAGCGTCTTGAACAAGAGACCCTGGTCTTTGGTACGAATCGCCTTGACCTGCGGATCCTTGTCGATCGTGACCTCGCCGTAGTAGACGAAACCACCTTCCTCCATTGCCCGAATTACCTCGCCGCGAAAGTCGCGCAGGCCGCTCACGCCGTCCAGGTACTTCACCCGCACGCTCTGACACAGGTGGACGCAGCAGGAGCGGCCGGGCATGAGCACGCGCAGCAGCGAAGGGATGAGAAACGTGTAGTGCGCGATGAACTCCTCGATCGAGCGTGTATTGCCCATGTCGCGCTCGGAATCGGTGTACACGTACATGCCCGGGAAGGGCGGCGAGAAGATGGACAGCCCAACGCTCTCGTCCTCGACTTCCGCTATCCGCTCGACGCAGTCTCCGAGCATGAGCTTCCACCCGTGTCCCTGCTCGGCGCTCACGTCGCAGCCACCATCTCGGCGAACATCTCCTCGGCCTGGGTCTGCTTGCGCTGAATGTTCTGGAGCACGGTTTCCTCCCTCCGTGAAGCGATGATCAGCACCCGGACAGGGCGGGTCTGGCCGAAGCGCCAGCAGCGGCGGACGGCCTGGTAGAACTGCTCGAACGAGTCCGAGAGGCCGACGAAGAGCACGTTGGGGCAGTGCTGCCAGTTGAGCCCCCAGCCGGCGATGGTCGGCTTGCTGACGATCACCCGCGCCTGCCCGTTCGTGAAAGCGGACAGGCGCTTCGCCTTCACATCGGGATCATCCGCCCCCTTGACCTCAAGCGCATCAGGGATCGCCCGGGCGAGGGCCTCGGATTCAGCATTGAGGTCACACCACACCACCCATGGCTCCGAGGAGCAGTTGACGTACTGGGCGGCGAGGCTCACTCGCTCCGCCAGCGACTCTCGTCGAGCCTCCCGCCGCTCGGAAAGGGTGGAGACCGCGACCGAGAACAGCCGCTCGTCCGATACCGAGTCCGCATCGACATGCTCCACCTCGTAGGTAATCGGCGGCAGCCTGAAGCCATCCTCGGGATAGCCGAGGTCGGCGGGGGAACGAAGCGCCCGCGCCCATGAGTTGACCCAGGTCCAGAACGGCCGCCGGCCATGCCCCTTCAGGCGCCAATGTGCAGCGGAGAGCCCGTCGTTGACGAAGAACTGGGCCAGCATCTGCTTGCGAGACAGGATTCCGAGGAACTCGGCATGACCGCCGAGCTCCTCGTGATCGTTTGGAGAAGGTGTCGCGGTACAGCAGAGGCGATATCTGACCGTCGACCCGAAAGCGGTCAGCGCCTCGCGCGTCTTGCCGTCAAAGGCCTTCAGAATGGAGGATTCGTCCAGGACGAGGCCCGTCCAGGGCAGTATCTTGAAGCGTTCGAGGCGCTCGTAGTTGGTGACGTTTATGCCCAGGTCAACGTCCTCCGCTTCGCGGCAGACGGTCACATGCACGCCACACTTCTCACCTTCACGTCGTGTCTGCTCGGCAACGGCAAGCGGAGCGAGAATCAACACCTTGCCGCCCTTGTTGCGCCACACATTCTCGGCCCAAGCGAGTTGAATCAGAGTCTTGCCTAGGCCGCAGTCGGCGAACACGGCCCCTCGGCCCCACGCCAGCGATGTCTCCACCAACTCACGCTGAAAAGGAAAGAGAAGTTCAGGCATGGTGACGATCTCGACACGCTCACCTGCCCTAGGGGCTCGCTTCTCGGCCAAAAAGCGCTCATAGGTCTGGGTCACTTCTCCGCTACCCACTTGCCCGGCGGCTTGACGGACGGGCGCGGAAACGGCTGCGGCGGATACACCGCGCAGTACACGCACACATTGCGGCCGGGTGCTGCCTTCCACAAGGGCAGCAGGCGCCCACACAAGTCGCAGCCGTACTTCTCAGCAAGCTTGGGATCAGACGACCGCACGGCGCGCCTTCCATCTGTGCCATGCGGCCCGCTTGCAGATCAGGCAGCAGCGGGCGCCGCTCTTCGTCCGATACAGATTCTCACCGGAGAGCGGATGTCCTCGAGGACAGTGGGTCTTGCGAGCATTGACGGCGCTGAAGCTCTCTCCGCGTCTCAGATTCTCGCCCAGGGTCACCGGCTCCAGATGCTCCGGATTGACGCAGTGCCGCACGCGGCACAGATGGTCGAGAGTCAAACCCTCGGGAATCGAGCCGACGAACAACTCGTACGCGACGCGATGAGCGAGGGTCTCGTTGTATCTCCCGTATCCGCCTCTGCTTTGCGAGCCGCGCCAGAGCCAGCAACCGCCAGGCCCGGACTTGTCGATACGAGACTTGAAATGCGCGACCTGGCGCCGTCTCATTCCGGCTTCCACAGCGGCAGCACGTAGCCGCACAGCCGGCAGGAGAACTCGTCCGCCGGTCGACGCATCAACTCGTCGCCTTTTCGTAACGGTCGGAGGCGTTACGAAAAGTCACTACTGCGGACGGAAACGGAGCCGAGTTCTTGCCCTCTCCGAAACTGAGCCGACCGCGCAAAAACTCGATTTCTCCTCGCATCGCCCACTCGTGCCACCAGCGCGTGTCCGTTCGTGCGGGCACTAGGCACACGACCACCTCGCACCCGTTCTGTGCCGACTCCCACGCCTTCCGCACCCATGCTCCGATGGGTGGGCCGTAGGGCGGGTTCATGAACACGCGCCCCGTCCACTCCTGCGCGAGCCCGTCGTCGGAGCGAGTGAAGTAGCGCTCGCACTTCGCACTCTCGGCTGTGGCGCACGGATCGAGATCGAAGGGGCCGAAGCGCTCATCCAGGTGCGCGAACAGCGCCGCCGGCGTTGCCCAATCGTCCGAGCGCGAGGAGCCGAAGACTTCCCGCGTCGTTCGTAGACGTCGGTTGCGCTTGCGGTATGACTTTTGCCGACAGCGATTTGAGCAGGTAGTGCGCCACCGTCCACTACCCGGCGGCTGCTCGATCGGCTCATGACAGACAGCGCAGACGCGCCTCACGCCGGCTCCCATCGGGGCGCTGTGCCATCCCGGCCCACTCGTTCCCAGGGGCGAACGCTCCGAGGTATCTCAACGCGTCCCCGTGTATTCACGGACAGAGCCCGCCGCTGGAACACCTCGACGTCCCACCACACCTTGGCGTCCCCGTCGCCGTCGTGGGAGAAGCCCACCGCTTGCAAGACATCGAACGACTGCGTGAGCAGGTGCGGCTCGTCCTGCTCATGGGGGCCACGCTTGCACTCCACGATGTAGAGCCAGCCGCGAATGCCCGTTTGCTCCTGCGCGAACAGGTAGTTCTCCCAATTCCACTCATCGACTCCGTGACGCCAGGTACGCGTTCTCTGATGGAGCACAGGTGCGGTCTTCCACTTCACTTCACAGAAGGCGTTGCACCCACTGTGCGCGACCAGTAGATCCGGCGTGATGATGCGCTCGCCGGGCAATTGAAACGACGGCGCGCCACCGTCCTCGATCATGTCCAGCCGCAGCACGGCGACTCCACGGCTCAGAGCGAGTTTCTTCACTGCATCAACGGCCAGTTCTCCAAGCGTCCACTCGGCCGAGGGAACCGTGACTAGTACACCCTCGAGTCGAACTCGACATTCAGCCGCTCCTGCAAGCGCCCGACCAGCTGCTCGGCCTGCGCTTCGGACAGGTTCTCGACCACGTCGGTGCCGTAGTCCTTCTGCAGCTGTAGGCGGAAGGTGGGCCAGGTGACCACCTGCTCGTTGACCAGGCGTGCGGCCAGGTCGGTGATCTGGTTGAGCTGCTCGGTGGACGCCGGCGGGCCCTTGGCCGAGGGAGCGGGCGCGTTGGAAGGAGGCGATCCAGCCTCGCGCCCCTCCCCCGACTTCTTGCGCCGCCTGGACGCCTGCGCGGATGCCTTCTCGGCACCCGCGGCGTCGTCGTCCTCCTGCGCCAGCCCCAGCAGCGAAAGCACGCTGTAGCGGCGCACGTACGAGTGCAGGCTGCCCTGCTGCTGCGGGCTCAAACCCTCGAGCTGCAGCGGCCACTTGCCCTCCAGCCTCGCCCCGCCGACGTGGAACAGCACCGTCCGCAGCACCGTGCGGCCGTCCACGATGTCGGGCGGCTGCGTGAGGGTCAAGCCGTTCCGCCGCAAGACCGGGAGGACAGCTTTGAGAATCTCCTCCAGCGGCGCGTAGGCGTACTTGAACTTGCCCGTGTCGACCGACTCCGAGCGCACCACCGGCGGAAACTCGGCCTGCGCCTTGGCCAGTGCTTGCGCCAGCTGCCCCTCAGCCGTCGGTTCCATCGCCCTCCTCAGCGGTGTCGGGTTGGAGGGCTTCATCGATCAGGCCTTCGGTATCCCGGTTCATCGTCGCCAGAGCAGTTTCTTTCCAAGCCTCCAACTCCTCGATGCGCTTCTCTTGCTCATCGCACCTACGCACAAGCGCGTCTCCCGTCTTGACCATGCCCTTGCGGAGACTCGCGTTTTCAGCCTCCAACTGCGCGATGCGCTGCTCGGCTGCTTCATAAGCCGAGCACATCGCTCGCAGGCACCGCTCACAGTGTTCGAGCTCGGGAGCCAGATCAACCCGTTCCATCGCGCTCCTTGCGGTCGACGTTGGCGAGCGGGCGCGTCCTGCGCCGCGCCTCGAGCTCGTCGATCGCGTCCTCCTCGCCGTCGGAGATGAACCAGCCCGGCGAGCGGTGAGCGAGCCAGATGGCGGCCGCGAACACGGCCGCCAGCACGATCGCCAGGGCGAGGATCACCCCACGCGCCTCCACTGCACGCTCGCCACTCCCGCGCTGGTGAAGCCGAGTGCCGAGGCCATTTCACTCGACAGGTCGAAGGAGCGACCGGCGATGTACGGGCCCGAGTCTGTCCTGGTGCCGGTCACACACGCGCCGGCGCGGCAGAACTCCACCCGCGCGCCGCAGGGGACGATCAGGCTGGCGAACGTGGACGGGCCGTTACTCATCCCACAGCCGCCCGATGTCCCATCCGTCCCGTAGTAGGAGGCCACGGCCGAGCTCCAGCCGGCCGTCGCCGCGGAAGCGTGCCTGTGCGCCCTCAGCTTGGCGCGTGCGGAGCGGAAGCGGGCGTACCAGAACTCGGGGCCGTGATGCCGATACAGGAGCATGTGCCCGCCCTCGGAACAGCGGACGTAGCGGCGGGTGCAGCCCTTGTGCCTTTCTGCGCTCGTCGCCGCCTGTACCAGTCCGGCGAGGATCAATGCGATGAGCGCCGTGAACAGAAGCCATCTCACTCTTCACCTCCAGGTCGACGGGAGCCCGCGTCATGCGCGGGGCCTTCGGCTTGGATCCGTGTGGTCAGCCTCCTTTCTGCGCCAGTACGCAGAGACGCTGGCGCTGATCTTCGCCCTGTGCTCCTCGGACAAGGTCTTGCCCTTCCAGGGCGGGCGCCCGCCACCCCTCTTGTGTGCGCTCCAGGGCGAGGAGTTGTCGGCGGTCTGGTGGTAGCTGCTGTGACAACGGCGATGAGCGACGACGATGTTCTCGTCCACGTTGTTGCAGGGATCGCCATCCAGGTGATGCACACACCCGTCGAATCGCTTTGGCCCGATCCTCTTGACCACATCGCCGCAGAAGTGGCAGGTCGAGGGCCTACGATGGGCCGCCGCCACGAATGCAGCTCGAGCGACTTTTCCTACTCGTCCGGGGATTGGCGCTCACCTCCCCCCTCTTCCCCAACCACGTACAGCGCCTCCGCCCGCCGGCGTCCGACCTGCAACTGCGCCACAGGCACTTCGTACAGCTTGGCCAGCTGCCGCAGCTGATAGCCGCGGATCGGCGCTCCCTTCTCCCAGCGCTCGATCGTCTTGGACGAGATCTGCAGCCGAGCCGCTACCCACTCGCGCGAGTAACCGAGCTCGTCCCGTGCTTGCCGCAGCGGAGAGCCGTCTACGGTCGCGTCCGACATCACCTAGACAATAACGGTCGGGTCTGCTACAGTCAAGCTGTCTAGAAGATGTCTAGTACGTTCCTCATATCGAAGCGTAGGCTGGAGCAAGTGACCCAGTGGGTGGAGATCGGCACCGACACCCTCCGGGACGCTCGACATCGCCTCGGCCTCTCCTATGAATCAGCCGCTCGGCTGGTTCCGGTCTCCTCCAAGACCTGGGAGCGGTGGGAGAAGCGTGGACAGGTGCCGCGCCCACACCTGTACCGCGTGGCCGAGGCGCTCGGGCTGGAGCTGGAGTGGGAGGAACCCGAGCCCGTCCCGGTCAGCGCTGTCCAGTCGAAACAAGACCGCTTGTCCGCGATCGAGCGCGAGCTGCGCGACCTGCGCCAGGCCGTAGAGGCGCTGCTGGCCGAGCGCAAAGAAAAGAGGGATGAATGACGATCATGGGCAAGTATCCAGTGCATCCGTTCGCGGAGACCTTCCCGATCCTGACAGGGGAGGCACGCGAGGAATTGCGCGAAGACATTCGCACGCATGGCATCCGCCAGCCGGGCTCCTCAGCGGGCAGAACGTCGGCAAGAACAACTTCGTCTATCTCACCGGGCTGCACTGGGATCGCTGGGACGCGCACAGCGCACACGGCACCGGTCAGTACAGGGGCTTCGACCTGAAAGAGCACAAGGCCGAGGTGACCTTGAGCGATTCGGTTCAGCGCCTGTACACGCGCTTCGCCGTCCGGGCTGCGGACGGCGGCTGGCACATGCGCGGCCGCTTCGAGCTGCAGGGCTAGCGCCGCGCGGCGGGCTTCTTCGCCGCCGCGACCGGCTGCCCGTTGCGGCGGATGCCTCGCCCCACGCCCAGCAGGCCCGCGCCCACGCTCAGGCCGGCCACGGTCTTGGCGTACTCATCGAAGCTCATCGAGCCTTTGATGGTGACGACCGCGCCTGCGATCACGACCACCACCGCGCCCACCACGGTCAGAAGCGTCGCCCATGGAACCTCGTTCCAGTTCATGCCCTCCTCCTTTCAGCCGATGCAGGTGAAGATGCTCACCTGTCCTCCCGGGCGGTTGATGACCAGCGTCCCCGGGGAGAAGCCGCTGGGGCAGGAGAGTCCTCCCGGCGGCCCTTGCGGGCCTCGTGGGCCGGTCGCACCCGTAGCTCCGCGAGGGCCGCGTTCACCCTGCACTCCACGCGGGCCTGCAGCTCCTTGCTTTCCCTGCTGCCCGGTGGCCCCGGTGGCTCCCTGCTGACCACGAGCGCCCTGTGCGCCGCGTGACCCCTGAGCGCCTTGTGCGCCCTTCGCACCAGCCGCACCCCGAGTACCCTGCGCACCCGGTACACCGCGACTCCCTGCGGCACCGGGCCGGCCAGCAGCACCGGGTGGCCCAACCAGTCCGCGAAAACCGCGTGGGCCAGCGGGGCCGGCCGCGCCCTGCTTACCCGTGCTCTGGATCTGATGGACAATGCGTGTGACCGCCTGCGGCGAATGCTCGACGATGCGAGTGATGTCGGCCTGCTGTTTGGCCGAGAGCGGGGCGAGCACCGCCCCGCTGGAGATGTGCTTGCACTGCCGCGCCGTGCGTCCCTGCGAGCGGCAGAGGGCGAACACGGACACGTTCAGCTCGACGATCTTCTGCGTGTTGTGGTGCGTGGTGACGACGGCGTTCTGAACCTCGAGCCCGGCCAGCGCCATGATGACCGCGGCGACGACGATCCATAGCCAGGTGATCGCGTTCCAGCGCCGCACCTACAGGCTCCCCCGCAGCAAGGTCGTGAGCCCGAAGATGACGATAGCGGCCAGGATGCCCCATACCCAGCGCATCTGATCCTTGCGCTCCTGGCGCTGCTCCAGCAGCAGCTCCTGAACCGAGGCGTCCAAGCGCTCTAGCCAGCGGACGATCTCCGCGATGGTGTAGTCATCGGGCACGGCTGATGATCGACACCAGCACGACGGCAGCGAGCGCACCGAAGAAGGCACTCCAGAACACCGTCCAGGAGAAGGCGAGCGCGAGCACCTACACGTACCTGCGGATCTGCCCCGAGTCGGAGCGGTAGCCGGAGGGAACGAGAAAGGGACCGCCCTCGGAGCCGTGCGAGACGACGCGGCCGGCGCCCACGTACACGGCCACGTGATGCCAGGGCGGCCCACTGCCGTAGAAGATGAGGTCGCCCGGCTGCGGCGTCGACACCGCCTTGCCGTGCGTGCAAAGTGTGCCCGTGTATCCGGCTCGGTACCCAAGCCCGTTGGGGTCGGGCAGCTTGGCCATCTTGAAGCAACCGGTGGCGAAGCTCGAGCAATCGCCGTAGGCCCACATGTGCTCCTGCCACGGCACCATGTCCACCGGCTGCCAGCGCGCCCCGCTCTGGGTGTAGTGCCGCGGCTGCCTAGCGTGTGCGTACAGGGCGGCCGAGGCGATGCGAGCCCCTGCCGCCTGCGGCTTCGGCTTCGACTTCGCCGCCGCGGAGCGCATCAGGTGCGCGCCGTAGGCGTCGAAGTGGCCGTGCTTGCGCAAGCGCTCGTGCGTCCCGCGCGTGTACGTGCCGGTGGGCTTGAGGTCGTGCCGGCGCTGGTATTTGCGCAGCGCGGCGGCGAAGTCGCGCCCGCCCGTGGATGTCACCTTGGACAGGCGCTGGTCGAGCGAGCCCTGGTGCACGAGCGCGCGCTTGACCGCGCGCACATCCGCGCCGCGGCTGCCGCGCTTGAGCGTACGCGTGTACGGGACCACCTGCTTGCTCACTTGATCAGCCCCTCGGATTTGCACACCGCGATCAGCAGGCTCGAGCTCGTGCCCCAGCCCGAGGCCTCGATCTCCTTCGCAACTGCCGTCCAGTCCGGCGCCGCCGGCTTCATCAGCGAGCGCAGCTTGTCGTAGCGCGACAGGGCCAGCGTCTCGATGGTGGCGGTGACACCATCGCGCTTGGTGAGGTAGTTCTTCACCCCCGCCTGGTTGTAGTCGGTGGCGCCCGCCATCTTGTAGGTGGTGTTGAGCGGGTTGTTCTTGGCCTCGCCGCCTTCTGCCCGGTGCCAGCAGTACATGAACGAGCGGTGGGCCGCGTTCATGGAGATCTTGAAGTAGTACAGCACGGGCATGTCCCAACAGGGAAAGTCACTCATCTCCGATTCCTTTCTCGCCTCGCTCCACCGCCACCTGCAGCAGGGCGTTGTCGCCTTCTTTGGTCGGGTCGGGGTCGAGCTCGAGCTCGCCCACGCCCTCGACGCCCTCGCCGTACTCGGACGGGTCGATCACGATCTCGTCGCGCTCGTCCATGGCTCTCCTTTCTTGGTCAAGCTCCGAAGAGCACGTAGCCGACCGAGATGGTTCCCGCCGTGCGATTCACCAGCCGGATCTTGGCCGGCGCCGCTGTGGAGACGTCGATCGTGAATTGCGAGGCGGGATACGAAGCCACGGTGTCCGTGCCCAGAGTCGAGGTGCTGGTAGTGCCGCCGACGAATACCTGCTGGACGAAGCCCGACGCATCGCCGGCGCGGAAGTTGATCCAGCCTCCGCACCCGACGTACGAGTTGCTGCGCGGGAAGAGGATCATGGAGCCGATGACCACCGCGGCCCTGGTGGACAGATCAATAGTGGAGATGGTGCCGGCGGCGATGCTGGCCACGTTGCCGCCCTGGAAGGAGTAGGGAGGGGTTGCAGTCACTCCCTGGCTGCCGGTGACGGTCGCGCCTGAATTGACGTTTCCGCTCACGCTCAGGGCGGCGACTCCGCCCGACCCGGTGGCGTCGAGTGTGAGCACGTTTGCGGCCGAGCGGTACAGGAACGCGTCCTGGGCAGCGCTGCCCGAGCCGAAGGAGAGCCGCCCGGTGTTGGAGAGCACGAGGCGATAGGCAGAGTCTCCGGGCACCAGCGTGACCACGCCCGCCGCCCCGGAGAAGACCTTGAGCCCGCTGATTCCCTCCGTCCCGGTCAGGTGCACGAGGTTGGAGTCGTTGATCGGGACGCCCGCCTGGCTGGACAGGAACCAGCGCCCCGCCCCGCCGCCCGAGTCGCCGTACTCGAACTCGACCGTCTCGAAGCGGTTGATGGTCACCGGCCCCGAACCAGGGAGCACGAAGCAGTTAGTGGCCAAGCTGTTGCCGGAGTCGAAGTGGGTGAAGGTGATGCTGCCGCCAATGTTCAGGGCGTTGCAGATGACGATCTTGCGCCCGAACACGCCCCCGGCGATGCCGGTGATGGTGAAGGCCGAGGCGGCGCCGTACACGAGCACGAACCCGTCGCTGGAGAAGCCGACGGGCGCCCAGTTGTTCTGATTGGCGCTCAGGGTCAAGGTCGCCACCGAGGCGTCCGGCAGCACTCCGCACTCGACCACATCGCCGACCCCGATCGCCCGCGCCGTGGAGCTGTCGGTGCTGCGCTGCGCGAAGGTAAGCGTGTCCGCGGTCTGCGTGAGCGCGGAGGCGTCTCCGCTCAAAAGCGCGACGTCCTGCAGCGCGAGCGCGCCCTGAAAGGTGAGGCGGTAGTTGGGGTAGGCGAGCTCGACCAGCACGTTGCCCGCGCCGATGGCGGCCAGTCCCTCGAGTGCCGTCTGCAGGGTGGCGGCGGACACGTTGTAGGCCTGCGCGGCGGTGTAGTTGACGCCGTCGAGCGAGAGGCGGAAGGTGCCCGCATCGGCATCGATGTGCACGGTCTGCACCTCCGACTGCCCGGGCGCGGTCAGCAGCGAAGAGTCGGCGGCCACCAACGCCACGTTGGTGGCCGCCAGCGTGCCCGCGAATGTGAGCGTGTACGGGTTGGCGCCGGCCACGGTCACGTTTCCGGCGCCGATCGAGGAGAGGCCCTGCAGCGCCGTCTGGACGGTGGCCGCCGGTGCGTTCCAGGCCAGGGCCGAGGTGGTGGCGCCCCCGAAGGTGAGCGTGTACGTGCCCCCGTTGGTGGTAGCCGACACGGTCAGCGTCTGTACCTCGTTCACCGGCCCGCCCGCGGCCCCGTCGATTACGACCGACACGGTGCCCGTGGCCGTGAGCGAGCCGGTGTTGGCGGTCATCTGCGCCACGTTGGTGTTCGCCAGCGCACCCGTGAACTCCACCCGATAGAGCGGATAGGCGCCGGTCACGGTGGCGTTGCCGGAGCCGACCGTGGACATGGCCTGAACGGCGCTCTGCACGGCGGCCGCGGCGGCGTTGTAGGCGATGGCGGCGGAGGTGGCCGCGCCCAGCGTGAGCGTGTACGCGCCCCCGCCGCCCCCGGACACGTCGACGGACTGGACGTCGTTCACGAGCGCCACCGGATCACCGTCGGATTCGGTCAGGACGGTGACGCCGGATGTGAGCGCACCGGCGGCAAGCGTAATGGCGGCCACGTTCGTGCCCGCCAGCGTCCCGCCGAAGGTGATCAGTCCGGCCGCAACCGTCACGCTGCCGCCCGCGCCGCCGATGGTCGCCAGCGCGTTCAGCGCGCTCTGGATATCGGCGTCGGTGGCGTTGTAAGCAAGCGCCGGCGTCGTGGCGGCTCCGAAAGTGAGCGTGTACGTGCCGCCCGCGGCGGCGATGGAGAGTTGCTGCTGCTCGTTCTGAGCGTCGAGTACGCCGGCGGCGGCACCCGCGACCGTCTCCTCCACCGTCACCGTGCCCTGACCGGGCATGCCCTCCTGCACGCTGGCGATCACCAGCGAGCCGGCGCGCGTCGAGGAGCTGACCCCGGAGACGAGGATCGTCTCCCAGTCCGGCCCCGGGTCGAGCTGCTGCGCGCCGTGCGCGACAATCTTGAACGGCGGCGTGAGCGTGGACAGGGTCTTCATGAACTGATCGTCGGTGAGGTGATCGACCTGCAAGCTCATGCCCGTGTCCGGCGGCACGGGTGGCACCGACACCGCCGCGCGCACGAGCTGGGTCTTGGGGTCAACGGTCGGCATCAGTAAGGGGCGTTGGTGATGCGGGGCGAGAGCTCGAGCTCGACGGTGTAGTCACGCCAGCCGCTGTCAACGCTCGCGCTCTCGTGCAGCCCCTCCACCCAGAAGTCGGAGCGGATCAGCTGCGCGGCCGTCGCGGGCGGCGGGCGCTCGATTACGCTCACCGGGCTGGAGATGTCCAGCAGCCCCACCAGCGGGTACAGGTGAGCCGGGTCGCGCTCGGGCATGACCGAGAACGACTCCACCCGGTAGCGGGGGGTCGACTGCGTCTGCATGATCCAGTCCGCCTGCTGGCCGGCGTAGTAGTCGGGCTGGCCGCCGGCGTGCTTTCGCACCAGCGTGTCGCGGTCGAGCGAGCGGCGCCCGTAAGTGTTGACGGAGAAGGAAGAGACGCGCCGCTGGGGGATGAACTGCTCGTCGTGCAGGCCAAGGCGAGTGACGCGGACGTCGTTAAACACATGGTCGAGATCACGCGCGGAGGTAATGCCGGCGTAGTAGTTCTCGGCCGTCGAGCGCCCCGGCTTGGTGAGCGCGTCCCCGAACACGGCCGGGTTGGCCCACGATTGGTAGCGCTGCTTTCGGCCCTCGAACTTGAGCGCGCCGTAGCGGGTGGCGAAGAACTGGCCCAGCTCACTATCGGCGATCGCCTGCGCCGCCTCCAGCGAGGACGAGCCCCAGGGCGAGTGCGGGATGAGCGAGTGCGTGCCGGTGGCAATCGAGCGCAGCGAAACAGGCCAGCCCCACTCGTTCAGCATGGCGGTGATCTGGGCGCCGCTGGCAGCGGCGGGGAAGATGGGCCGTTCGCCGAACACGGTCAGGAAGATCGAGTTGGTGTATTCGCCGGACACGAAGGTCATGGAGCCGATCGAGCGCACCAGGCGCTCCTGCTTGAGCGCCACCTCGTATACCGTCCCCGGCAGCGGGTGGCGGCCGTGCCCGCCGTGCTTGTGGTGGTGCAGGTGGCGGTGGTGGCGGCGATGCTTGTGCCGGCGGTGGTGACGGTGCCAGGGCTGCAACGGATGGTCGAGGCGGAGTGTGGCCTTGTTGCCGGTCACGCCGTCCTGATCCATGTAGCGGATGTCGAACTCGGTCGCCGTGCGGATGAAGATCTCCTTGCCCGGGGTGCGCGGCCCGGGCGTGATCTCGGCGTACACACGCGCCGCCTCTTGCCCAGGAGCGCCCATGGTGCCGATCTGGTTGTAGGCGGGCGTGCGCTCCGTCCACGTGCCCAGCTTCACCCGCCCGGCACCGAAGCCGGCCCCGTCGTCGTTTTCGGGGTAGAAGAACTGCGCCAGCAGACCCAGGGCGTCCGTGGCCGTCACCGTGACCTCGCTGTAGCGCGAGCCGCCGCCTGAGGTCGTGCCTCCGTCCGGAGTGCGTGTCACTTCGGCGCGCTCGATATAGCCGGCGAAGCGCAGCCAGAAGCCCGACCCGTATACGACCCCGAGCCGGATCGGCGTCCACGGCCTGACCCAGCTCGAAGCCGCACCCGAGAAGGGATGAAACCTGCCGTCGACGTTCTTGAACACCAGCTGGCAGTCGCCGGGCTCGAAAGAGTCGAGCTCGTACTGGCGCCCGCGGTTGAGGTCGAATGAGCGCAGGTACCTGGACACGTCCGTCCACGTCCACACACCGGCGTTCCAGTTCTGCCCCACGGCGATTTGGCACACCCAGCGGCCGGCGGCTGCCATCTACGTCCCCGCAAACTGCAGCCCTCGGCGGTTTCCCCTGAGCGCACGCACCCGCACCGCCTGCGCCACCTCGCGCCCGTCCAGGTGCACGTGGATGTGCTCGTGGACGACCCCGCCGCCACCACCGGCACGGCCCGGGACGATGCGCCCGCGCGAGGAGGGCACGAACAGCTCCGGGCCGCGCTCGCCCACGATGTAGGGGCGCCCCATTCCCACCGGGCCGCCGTGCTGCTTGTGCCCGATGTGCTTGAAGGCGGTGGTGACAGTCGAGAACACCGTGCGCGGCACGCTCCGCAGCGTTGCTGCCAGGTGGTCGAGCGCTGCCTGCCCGGCCACGCTCAGTTTTATGTCCACCGATTTCTTGCCCGGCAGTCCCTGGATCTGTCCCTTGAGGCTGCCCACCTTGCCGGCGGCGCCCTGGGCGGCGTTGCCGGCCACCGCCACCGAGGCGCGGAAGTCCTGGGAGCGCTTCCTGGCCGTGCCGGCGGCGGCGGCGTAGTTCTTGTGCGCCTGGGTGGCGCGGGCGGTGGCGGCGGAGAGCGTGCGGCTGGCCGCCGCTCCCTTGATCGCACCGTCCTTGACCGCCCGCTGCACATTGCGCAGGTTGGTCTGCGCGGCCGCGTCGCGCTTGGAGGCCTGGGTCGCATCCTGCTGCGCGGAGCGGTAGCGGCGGTAGCTCGCGACCACGCCCGAGATCTGGGTCAGGAATCCGCGCACCTTGCCGGTCGGCAGCGCCGAGATGCTCTTGAACACGCGCGCGCTTGTGACCGGGGGCAGGCTCTGGATCTGCTTGAACACGCCGATCAGGGTCTTGTACGGGGCCGTGGGCAACTTGGTGGTCAGGGTGCGGAAGCGCGGGTGCGCGGCCGCCATCGTTTCGAACGGCGGTGTGGCCGCCGCCCCGGGGCCGATGGGGAAGCCGAGAAAGCTTGAGTAGTCGCCGCCCTTGCGGCCGCTCACCTTCTTCAGGTGGAAGAAGGAGCGCGCCAGCTTGTCGGTGCCCTTGGCCAGGCCGATGGTCGCGGCCACCGCGGTGGCCGCGGCGGCGCCCCATCCGCCGGCGCCGCTCGAGGCCGCCGCCCAGTCGATGGACTTGAACGCCTTGCCCATGCTGACCAGCTGCACGGTGAACTGGGCGATCTTGAAGGCGGCGTAGGCGGCCGCCACCGCCTTGATCGCGTTCCCCCACCCGCCCATCAGGCTGACGAAGCCCTTCACCACCGCGATGGCGGCCTTGACCGCGTCCACCACCCCGTGCAGGGCGTCGCGCAGGTCGTTCTGCGCCTGCTTGGAGTGACGGAAACGCAGCACCAGCTGGTCGAACCACTTGATCGCCTTAGTCAGGTAGGGGATCACCCCGGTGGCGAAGGAGATCTTCAGCCCCAGCAGGGCGAAGTTCATCTCGTGCTGGGCGGCGATGAAGTCCTTGACGCTCTTGATGTTCTTGCCCCCGAAGGAGGCGCCGTACTTGTTCGCCTCGCGCAGCTGCTCGCGGATGCCGCTGCCGCCCTTGGACAGGATGGGGATGAGCGTCTGCCATCCCCTGCCGAACAGCTTCATGGCGATCGCGGCTTTGCGCGCCCCGGTCGGCATCCTGGCCAGGCCGCTCGCCACCTGCTCCAGTGTGCCCTCAAAATTCTGGTTCTTGAGCTCGCGCACGGGCACGCCCAGCAACTTGAACTCCTCCCGCGCCGCCTTCGAGCCCTGGTTGGCGGACACGATCTGCTTGGACAGCGTGCCGAAGCCCTGCGCCAGCGATTTGGCATCGATGCCGCGCGCCTTCGCCACCGCGCCCCACTCGGAGGCCTGCTTGGTCGTGAGCCCGAGCGTGTCGTGCAGGCGAATGGTGGTCTTGGCCAGGTCCTCGGTGGTGGAGATCGCGTCCTTGGCCGCCGAGATGGCCGCGTATCCGGCGCCCAGGCCGAGCAGCGCCTTGCCCACGTTCTTGAGCGGATTGGTGATGGAGGCGGTGACCTTGCCGAAGCTCTGCGCGTCCTTGCCCGCGCCCTTGAACGCGCGCGAGAGGCCACGGGTATCGCCGGTGATGAAGACTTCAAGCTTGCGGGCCATACATCCCTCGCATGAACTCGTACGTGTCCAGCCACTCGCTCAGGCGCACGCCGCCCATGTCCTCCGGCCGGCGCTGCATCACCCACCCGATCCAGGGACGCCACCAAGCTCGAGGCTCGGTTGGCCATTCGTCTCCCCGGACTCCGCCGGCGCGGGCAATGTCGGCGAAGAAACCGGAAAGGCTGCGGCCGGGGGGCGGGAATCATCCTCGGACGGCGGCGGGAACACGAACTCGACCTGGTCGATGTCCAGCTGCCCCACCGTCTCGACTGTCTCGCGCGGGTTGGAGCGGTGCAGGGCCAGCCACAGCATCGCCAGCATGACGCGCGCATCCGGGTCGTCCGACTCGAGCTCGGTCCCGAAGGCGACCATGCCCATGCCGGTGATGCGGCTGATCTCCCCCGCCTCCTCCCAGTCGAGCCGGGACAGGTCGAGCGGGTAGAAGACGCCGCCCACCTTGACGCCGCTCTCGTTGGGCCCTGCAACCTGCTGCGGGCCGTCGTTCTGCGTCATCGCATCCTCCTAGGCGTTGAAGTGGTCTGCAACCCGGTCGAGCGTATGCTCCATCACCGCCACCACCTCGGGGCTCTTGGCATCGAGCGCCGGCATGAGGTCGCGGGTCATCTGGTACGTGCCCCAGAACGGGTGCTGCCCGGTCGTGCGGCGCCGCGTCTGCTCCGCCACCGCCGTGGAGGCGCCCTTGGCGCGCCCGCGGATGGTGGAGGCCGAAGGCGGGTACTTGGGCATGAGCCGCGAGCGCGCGTCCGCGGCCACCAGCTCGCCCGCGGTCTTGAGATCGGAGCGGATCCCGTCGTAGGCTTCACGGTCGGCCAGCTTGAGCGCCGCCTGCAGCTGCGCCAGGCCGACGATCTCGACCTGGCCTTTCATACCCGGTTGATCGCGCCCGAGACCTCGATGGTGGTGGTGGCGTTGGCGACGTCGCCCACCGCTCCCACCACGGGCACGTACTCGGCCAGGAAGCAGCTCGCCCCGTTGAAGCCCGTGCTGGCCCCGTCTCCCTTCACGTTGGTGATGAAAGACGTGCCGCCGGTGAAGAGCGGCGCCAGGGTGGCGTTCACCTTGGTGAGGGCGAAGTCCTGCCGCCAGGTGATGGCGAAGTTGTTGTCCTGCAGCCCGCCCAGCTCGTACGTGCCCCCGTCCGCGCCCGCGGTGGCGTCGACCATGTTGCGGGACATGTTCACGGTCACGTCCGCCACGTACGTGGACAGGTCGACGCCGTTGATGCTCACGGTCGGGTTCTTGATGATGTGCTTGGCCATCGATCCTCCTCTCTAGGCCGTCGCGTAGGTGAGGGCGCCCTGCACGGTCAGGGTCACGGTCGCATCGGCCGTATCCCCGATCGCGCCCCCGATGGGCGTGTAGCTCTCCACCAGCACCGTGCCCGTCCACTTGGGGTTCGAGGTTCCCACTGTGCCCGCATCCGAGCGGATCTCCACCGGCACGCCCGTGCCGGCCAGGAAGGCGGCCGAGAAGGTGGCATCCACCAGCGCGGCGGCGTAGTCCTGGCGCAGGGTGACGTCGATGGAGTCGTTGCGCAAGCCCGGGAGCTTGGCCACACCCTGGTCGCCCATCGCCGTCACCTCCTGCGTGGGCTGCGTCCAGTTCAGGGTGATGTCGGACACGTAGTTGGACAGGGCGACGGAGTTGAAGTTGAAGTACGCGTTCGTGAACACGAAGCGCGCCATCGCCTATTCCTCCTTTCCGGCGGTGCTGCCGGAGGGCGCCTCGATGTGCCCGCCCTCGACCAGCGCCTGCACCTGTTCCTCGGTCAACTCGGCGGTGAAGGTCTCGCCCGGCTGGGCTCCGAACACCACCGAGTCGCCGACGTTCTTGTACTCGTTCCCTGCTTTCTTCCTGGCCATCCGATCCTCCTTAGCTCGTTCCCAGCACCAGCCCGTGCACGTAGAAGCGGCAGGCCAGCACCGCCAGCCCGTCCGGTCGCTGCGCCACCCCGTAGTCGGATATGCGCGTCACCTGCACGTCCTGGCATGTCCCGCCCAGGCTGTCGTCGGCCTCCAGCGCCTGCTTCACCGAGCGCGGACCCGAGCCCGCCATCAGCTTGTCCAGCTCCACCTGCGAGCCGATGTCGGTGGAGAAGGGCATGACCGCCTCCACCACGAACTCGAACTCGTCCATTCCCCTGTTGGCGGCGCCGTCGAAGGTGACTTCGGCCGGATACACCTGCAGAAGCGGCGGGGTGGGATCGGCCAGCAGCACCGGCGATACCTGCACGTCGGTGATGGCCTCAAGCGCGTTCGCCATTCCCTGCCGGATAGCGCCCAGGTCGGCCATCTAGGACAGGAAGCTCTTCTCGTACGGCTGCAGGAGCAGGCGCACGTCCGGGTCGACCGAGGCGATGCGGGCGGCAGTGCCTTCCAGTCCGAGCGAGACCACGCCGAAGGTGGCCTCCCGCACCCTGCGCAGGAGACGGATCGTAAGGATGCGAGTGGCCTCGTTGATCTCCGGCGGGACGGCCGGCCAGCCGTACGTGCCGGTCACGGTCACGCGCCCGTCCCAGTTGGGAAAGGAGGGGTCGAGCTCGCGCTGCGTCCACAGGAACTGGCGCCCGATCGCCCGCGCGGCCGTGTACGGGCGCGACTCTGCCGCCGCGTTGATCGGCTCCAGGTAGAAGTCCGAGTCCTTGACCCAGGTGGAGCCCTGCGCACTGAGGGAGGTAAAGCTCACCAGGTCGTCGAAGGAGACCAGCCCCGGCGACAGGGGAACGAACTGGCGTGAGGAATCGGAGCTGTCCTTGTCGAAGCGCCGCCCCGTCTGCTGCTCGACCGCGCCCGAGGCGGCGCCAATGGCGTTGGAGATGTCGGCATCCGCGTAGGTTTGCGCGCTCAATGAGAGTGAGCCCTTGATCTCCGCCAGGGTGGTGTACGTCCCCACCTAGCGCTTCTCCTCCGCCTTCGCCGGCCGCTTGGCCGCCGCCGGCTTGCCCGCAGCGGTGATCTGCTTGCGGATCTCCTTGATCGCCTCGTCGGCGGCTTCCAGCTCGTCTGGGTGCGACTTCATCTCCTCCAGGGCGGCCTTGCGGTTGAGCGCGCCCTCGAGCTCGCGGGCGAGATCGTCCTTGTAGCGCTCGTAGTGCCATTCGCTGACGAAGCCGTCCGGCAGCTTGGCCTTTGCCACTGTCTTCACTCCTTTCTCGTCTCTTGCCGGAGGGCGGGCGCTGCGGAAGACCCACCCGCCCCCCGGCAAGCTCCCCGGGCTTAGAAGGTCGGCGGAACCAGGCCCGCTCCGCTGACGATTCCGCTCGCCGCTGGATATCGGCCGGCCGTGAACGCCGCGTAGCCGTACACGACCAACTGGACCTGCAGGCTGGTGCCCGCCTGCTGCTCGAAGGAGAGTGTGACCGGGTCGGAGTCACGCTCGAACAGGTGCACCACCTGCGAGCACTCCACGATGATCCTGTCCTCGTTCGTGCCCGCGCCCAGGTTGGTGGGGATGTTGGCGTCGGTGTACACGTTCAAGCCCATCATGTTCCCGACCAGCCCGTACTGGGAGGCGTCCCCGGTGCCGATCGTGTTCACGCCCGCCCCGGTGATCGGAAGCAGCGGCCGGTTCTGCGTGTCCAGCGCGGCCGTGAACCAGCCCCAGCGGCGCGGGTGCATGAACACCTTGTCCGGCACGTACCCCAGCCCGCCGAAGGCGGTGTTGATCTGCTGGGTGACGTCGGCGATCTTCGGCCACACGCCCTGGATGGTGGCCGTGGACGCCGTGGAGGTGGCCACGCCCGCCGTGTTCAGCACACCGCGCAGGTTGGGCGCCGTGCCCGAGCCGTTGATGCACTGCGTATCGAGCGCCGCCCAGTAGCGCGCGATCAGATCCTCGAACAGGATCTGGTCGGAGTAGGCGGCCCTGTCGAGCGTCTGCCGCGACACCGGCGAGTAGCCGGCGATTGTGGTCAGCGTGAGCGTGAGGTCGGCCTCGGTCGGGTCCTGCGTGGTCACGGCCGTGTTCTCCGACGACTGCACGCCCGCAGCCGTGCCCTGCGTCAGGCGCGGCACCACGATGGACATGCCCACGTCCGGCAGCGGCTGCCGGTTGGCCTGGTCGGCGTACACGCGCCCGTTCCTTGATGCCTTCGCGTACAGGTCGACCAGGTACTGCGGCGGCACGATGCCGCCCAGGGTGGCGGTCGCCACCGCCCGCTGCTCGGCCATGAAGCGCTGATGCTTGTTGATCCGCTCCATGGAGGAGGGGTCGTTCTTGGTCTGGGCGGCGTACAGATCGGCGAAGAACGAGCGTCCGCCGCGCTCGTACAGGTCCGGCTCGGAGATGCGGCCGATGCCCTTGCTCGTGCCCGGCAGCGGCAGCTTCTCGAAGTCGGCCCGCGCCCGCTCACGCGAGTCCTTGCCGTACGCGCGCTCCTTCAGCTCCTGCGCCTCGGCCGCCTTGAGCGCGAAGTCCTCGCGCAGCTCCACGATCTTGGCCCGCATGTCCGGGTCGTCGTCCGAGGCCGCCTCGTAGCGGGAGATGAGTCCGTCGATGTGCGCCAGCTGCTCGCTGGCCTGGTTGTACTCCTCGCGCAACTGCACGAAGCTCTTGGCTTCGGCCGCCGGCGAGTCGCCCACGTCACTGTCTGCAGGCATTGAGCTTGCTCCTTTCCGTCTCGAGTTGCTTCAGGAACGCCGAGCGACGCTTGGCGTTCCACTCCTCGCCACCGCCGCCCCCTGGCGCCGTCTCCGGCCTCGGGCTGACAGCGGACACGCCCCCTGACGAGGCCTCGGCCTCCTCGGGCTGACGCGGACGGCCTCCCTCGTGCTCGAGCTCGCCGGCCGTCACCAGCGAGCCCGACACCTCGGGCTGACCGAGCGCCCGTGCATACGAGCGCAAACCTGAAACCGTCTGCGGGTAGGCGCCCTGCGCCACCGCGCACACGTCGTACAGATGGCCCACGCGCCGGATGAGGCGATGATCGCGCGCGGGCGAGTCCTTGCCTGCCTCGGTGTACTCGAACTCGTCCTCGGCCACCGTGAAGGCGAACGAGGCCTGTCTGAGCACGCCGTCGCGCATCTTCACCGCCATCGCCACCCCGTCGGGGTCGTCGCGCGACACCTTGGCCAGGAAGCGCAGCCCGTACTCGTCGCTGGACAGGCGCAGCGAGCCCGGCTGCGAGCCGGGCACGTCGGTGGCGGCCACGGCGCGGTTCATGTCGTGGCCGAAGTTGAAGTGAACGACGCCGCCCGGCTCGGCCAGGCGCTGCTCGGTGAGCAGGTCGTCGAAAGCGTGCCGATCGACCTCCTCGGTCACCTGCAGGAAGCGCGAGTCGAGCAGGGTGGTGGCCTGGTTGTACACGGCCGCGTACCCGGACATCGTGTAGCAGTCGTCGCCGGTGCCCGAGGGGTCGCGCACGTCCACGTGCGTCAGCGGCGTAACCGCATAGCGCAACTCGGATGGCCGCGCAGCGCCAGCGACCACGTCCGGCTTGTCCATCTTCAACTTGGCGTAGCAGCGGGACAGGCGCTTGCGCGCCGCCTCCTTGCACGCCGCGCCGGCGCTGACCGCGCCCAGGCGCTGCGCGGCCGCGGCCACGCCGCCCTTGTCCGGGTTCTGCGACCACGAGGAGCCGGGATTGGCCACCGGCAGCGAGTAGCGCGCCTTGGCGGTCATCTTGGAGGCGTCCATGCAGTCGGCGCGGTCGAGCACGCACGCCTTGGCGTACTCGCTGTCGGAGTAGCGCGAGGCGCTGCCGTCCCAGCGCGTCTCGCCGGCGGATGCCGACGAGCTCTCCACGTCCTCCGAGCCCGCCAGCTCGTAGCCACACTGGTCGCAATAGCGGGCGTGGGGGTCGTTCATCTTCCCGCACTGGGGGCACTCGATGGTCTCGTCCGGGTCCGGCTGGTAGGGCGCGGGCTGATAACCCTGGCGGGTGTCGGTTAGCTCCATGTCTCCTCCTTACTGCTCGCTCGAGGCGCCGTTCGCGCCCACCGGGACAGGCGGCGGCGGCGTCGTCATCGGATTGGGCGCTCCGCCCACGGGCGTCACCTGCGGCACGTCGCCTTCGGGGCCAAGGTCGTCCAGGCCGCGCACCGCGCGCGCCTCGTTGGGCGTGAGGATGCCCGCCTGCACCAGCTTGACCAGCACCTCCGCCTCGGTCTGCACGTCGCCGCGCACGAACATGTCCGTGTCGAAGCGCGGGTAGGTCTGCGCGCCGCCGAACAATTGCTCGTCCGCCTCCAGCGCCGACTCGATGCGGTAGAGCTCGGGCCCCAGCCCGAAGCGCAGGAAGGCGTCCACGTCCTGCTCCAGGTTGGGCACCGGGCGCGTCGTCTGGCGCAGCAGGTTCTCGGGCACGCCCATGATCATGGAGGCGTCCTTGACGGTCAGGTCGGCCATCTCCACGTAGGCGGCATCGACGGCGGTCATGCCGATCGGCTTGATGTCGGGGCCGCCGCCGAGCACGACCGTGGTCTCACCGCCGGCGCCCTCGTAGGCGGAGCGGTACAGCTCCTTCCACTGGTCGGCCTGCTCCATGTTGACGCCGGGGGGAAAGAGGATCGCCTGCTGCACGGTCGTGCCCCGGCGCCACATCTTGTTCTCGTGTGCCATGCGCCCCACCGGCGCGGACACGGCGGCGCGATACAGCTCGATCAGGGTAGGGGCCAGTTTGAGCCCGCCGCCGCCATGCCCGCGAATGTGCAGGATGGTGCCCTCCGGCGGCGTGTACTCGCCCCGGCCCTTACCCACGGGGTCGACGTAACCGCTCTCGACCACCACTTGCCAGCGCCCGCGCTTGTCCAGGCGGACCTGGTCGGGATGCAGGGCGTACCACTCCACCACCTGCCCGGTGAGCGGGTCGACGTTCTTCCAGATCCAGGCGTTGTTTCGCCACGCCAGCGACTCGCCCACCGCGTCCCAGAAACAGAAGCGCGTCTGCTGCCCGTTGGCCGGACCGGAGAA
>Ga0126379_10000288_pt1 | contig 27326 bp, 21 predicted proteins | sample PanSoiMetPlot_24_FD_92640 | JGI IMG/M metagenome (GOLD analysis project Ga0126379, IMG submission 92640) | Tropical forest soil microbial communities from Panama - MetaG Plot_24 | ecosystem: Environmental > Terrestrial > Soil > Tropical forest > Bulk soil | place: Panama | collected 2016-02-17
CATCTGATGAAGAATTCGCGGTTCCGGATCCTGCGGGCAGATGTTTCGAATTACATGGATGTGCCCGGCCCATTGGATTATGTGCTGCATTTTGCATCGCCCGCAAGCCCGGTGGATTACCTGCAGATGCCCATTCCTACGTTGAAAGTCGGCGCGCTTGGAACCCACAACGCATTGGGCCTTGCGAAAGCTAAGAACGCGAAGTTCTTTCTGGCCTCCACGAGCGAATGTTACGGTGACCCAGAAGTCTCTCCGCAGAACGAAGAGTACTGGGGACACGTGAATCCCATCGGGCCGCGGGGCGTTTACGACGAGGCGAAGCGGTTCGCCGAAGCCATGACCATGGCGTACCACCGGTATCACCACGTGGACACGCGCATTGTGCGAATTTTTAATACCTACGGGCCGCGTATGCGATTGAATGACGGCCGGGCGCTGCCGAATTTCGTTTTTCAGGCGCTGAGCGGCATGCCGCTGACGGTTTATGGAGACGGGAAACAAACGCGGAGTTTTTGTTATGTGTCCGACCTAATCGAAGGCATTTATCGCCTGATGATGTCCGATGAACATATGCCGACAAACCTCGGAAATCCGCAGGAAATTACGGTACTCGACTTTGCCGAACGTATCCGAAAACAATTCAACAATCCGCCGCCGATTGTCTTCAAGCCCCTGCCGCAGGATGACCCAAAGCGCCGCTGCCCGGACATCAGCAAGGCAAAGCGCATCCTGAAGTGGGAGCCAAAAGTGGGATTGCAAGAAGGTCTGAAGCGCACTCTGGACCACTTCAGCGAAAACTTTAAGAAAAACAGTGAGGCCGCTTCTTAGTCTCTCCCGAAGGAGTAGTACTCGAAGCCCATATTGCGCATTTCCTGCGGCGGGTACAGATTCCTTCCGTCAATCACCAGCTTGCGCGCCATGGAGTTTCCCGCGCGCTGCCAATCCAGCTTCCGGAAGGAGTCCCACTCGGTACAAATGAGGGCGGCGTCCGCATCTTGCAGAGCTTCGTAGGGGTCCTCGTGATATTGAAGCTGGGGAAACAAAGACTGGGTTCGCGACATGGCCTCCGGGTCCGTGGCGTGGACGATGGCGCCTTCTTCGAGGAGGCCCTTGACGACTTCCAGAGCAGGTGCAAAGCGAATGTCGTCCGTATTGGCTTTGAAGGCTAGCCCCAAGACCGCGATGCGCTTCCCTTTCACCACCCATAGCGCCTGGTGAGTCTTTTCGAAAAAACGCTCGATGCGTTGCTTGTTGACGCGCTCCGCGGCTTTCAAGATGTCGAAATCGACGCCGACTTTGGCGGCCAGGTGAATGAAGGCCTGGACGTCTTTGGGAAAGCAGAAGCCGCCGTAGCCCAGCCCTGCTTTGAGGAATTGGCCTCCAATACGCGGGTCCAGGCCCATGGCGCGGGTAACTTCCTCAACGTTCGCTCCAAGCTTCTCGCACAAATCAGCGATCACGTTGGCGTAGCTGATTTTAAGGGCGAGAAAAGAGTTGGAGGCGTGCTTGATAAGCTCCGCGCTGCTGATGGTGGTGACGAGGAACTCGGGTTTCTGGCTCGGAGGGCAGGTTCCGTTGTGCACAGGGCAGCGAAAACCCTTATCCAGAATGGGACGGTAGATTTCGCGGAGTTCGGCGGCGGATGAGGGGTCCTCGACTCCGACGACGATGCGGTCGGGGTGGAAGAAATCCCCGACCGCGGTTCCCTCGCGAAGGAATTCGGGATTGGAAGCCACGCGGAATTTGATGTTGCTGTTTCTGGAATACGCCGACAGCGCGCGGCTAAGCTCGAGGCCGGTGCGGGCCGGGACCGTGCTTTTCTCGATCACCAGCTTCGGAGTTTTCGCTTCCGCTGCGATTTGGCGCGCCACGTGATCGATGGCCGAGAGATCGGCTTCGCCGGATTCCTTCGGAGGAGTGCCGACGCAAATGAAGATGGCCTCCCCGGCGCGGATGGCTTCACCGGCGTCCGCGGTATAAGAAATGTGTCCGGCCTTACGGGCAGAGGTAAGCGTCTGATCGAGGTGCTCTTCATAAATGGGGACGCCGCCTGCCTGAAGCTTGGCAATGCGGTCTTTATCAATATCCGTGCAAACGACGTCGTGGCCCGCTTCCGCGAGACAGGCACCCGTGACCAGCCCTACGTATCCACAGCCAATGACAGAAAGACGCAAAAAGAGAACCTCCCTAGATTGGAGCCTAACGGGCAACAACCCATGGGCTTTGGACGCTAGATCCCATTGTGACCGAAGCACGGGAAAGAAAAAAGTGCTCGCTGCCTTCCCTAGCTAAAACCACAGACAATCAAGGTGCACAGAGGCATTTCGCTAGTCCCTAATCCTTGTTCCCATGAGCAGACCGCGCAGCCCCAAGAGCAGCAGCCGTGGCTGACGCCGGACAAGGTTCCAAAGCAGACGAGTGGACTCGTCGCGATGAAACTCGCCCAGCGATTCGCGGGCGGAAACACCGAGCAAATCCACCAATTGGGAGTAGTCCTTTTGCTGAAAATGATGCAGGGCGCGGCGGATCATCCAGTGCGTGCCTAATTCGCGGCGCAACGCAGCCAGTTCCCCGTCGGCGTCTCTTCTTAACAACGCCTGGGCCACTCCGAGCGCACCGCGGAAACCAGTGACGATGCCGCCTACGGTCGACACCTTGACCTGGGCTGCGGCGTCCCCCACCAGGAAAACTTCTCCGTTCCCAATTTGCCGGCGCACCGGCACCCATCGGCGATAAACGGGAATGCGCGCGCCCTGCCATTCCAGAGGTTCCAGCTTTTTCCTTTCGAGAAAATTCTCGAAGAAGCGTATCGTGTCGCGTCCGTGCTCTCCAATGACGCCGAGAGCTGCGCGGTCCGGGGACTCGGGAATCAGCCAGTAAAAGTAGGGCGTGTCATCGGGAATGAACCAGACGCGTGTGGTATCCGGCGGACAATCCTTGGGGAGCCGCACGATGGCTTGCACGAGCGGGACGGTCTCGACAGGCGGCCAGCCGGCAGCGCGCGCTACGCGGCTCGCCGCACCGTCCGCGCCAACGATGCTGTCGGCGTGCAACTCTTCATGCTTGCCGGCGCTTTCGATTTGCAGGCGCAAGCCTCGTTCGTTCGGCCCGACACCGAGAAAACGGGTGTCAAAGGAGAAGGAAGTCCCTGCCTGCTGCGCTTCCTGCGCGAGGGCGTTAATCAACCGCGAACGCTCGATAATCAGATCCGGCTTCTTGAGGGCAATTTGCGCGGAGCGGCCATCGGTGAAAAGTTCAAATCGGCGGATTTCGTTGATGACGCTTTCTTTCGCTACGGCGGCCATTTGGATGCGGAAATGATCGGTGACAATCAGTGTGCGCGAAGCAGGCTCGAGCTGCGGTTTGGATTCCAACACGCGCACGGGGCGCCCGCCGCGGGTTACGCTGGCGGCGGTGAAGAGTCCGGCTGCTGAAGCCCCGACGACAATTACTTCTCGTGAATAGCCGCCATTTCCCTGCTGGGTTTTGGTGTCTTTCACAGTGCTGTAGATTCCCAATGGTACGCGGTCTCTCTCCTCGTTGCCGAGAGGACCAAGGCAAAGATTGGATTGCTTTCCGCCCGACCCGCGCGGGACTCTAAAACGGAATTGGGTCGGAGGAGCGTTGTAAGTATACAGAAACGTCCCGTAAGGACAAAGAAAGACGCGAATTCGGCACAATCGAAGGCCCTGCCGACGAGCGGCTCGAGAGTATTAAGAAGGAGGAGAAGTCTTACGTTCCTGGCGTTCATAGGGCGCGCGTTCTAAAAAGGCCACGCCAAGCAGAATGATGCCTAGGATCACGGTTCCCAAAACCAAGGCTCCCCGCGTCGAGAGGTAGTTGACGAACAGGGCGGCGCAGCCTCCTACCGCCCCCAGAAGATACAGGGTGATGACGGCTCCGCGATGGCCGAGCCCGAGGTTGGAAAGCCGGTGTGCAGCGTGGTCCTTGCCCGGAGTTGCAAAAGGCAGCAACCCGCGACGCGCTCGAGAGATAGTGACCAGGGTCGTGTCAAAAATGGCTGCTCCTAAAATCAATACGGGCGCCAACCAGGAAGAAAGATGCGAGGCATTTTCTGTGCGCAGCTTGAGGCCCAAGGTGGCCATCAGGAAACCCAAAAACATCGCCCCACCATCGCCCATAAAAATTTTGGCGGGCTTGAAGTTCCAACGCAGGAATCCGGTGGCTGCCCCTAGAACCGCCGCCGCAAGGATGGTGACCAGCGTCTGCTCGTTCAGGTACGCGAGAAGCGCGAAGAACACCGAAGCCGTGGCAGCAACACCGGCGCATAACCCGTCCATGTGATCGAGAATGCTGAAGGAAGCAGTGATACCCACCACCCAAACAACGGTCAGAGCAGCGTCCAGGAGTTCGCCGCTGGGACCTCGCAATAGCACGCTGAAAACCTGAGCACGAATTCCGCTGAAAAGCAGAATTCCTGCGGCCACAGGCATGCCAACGAATAGCTTTACTTGATGATGAAGGAGTCCGCGGTCATCGAGAATGCCAACGGCGGCCACCAAGGTGGCCCCGATCAGGATGCCTGCGATCTGGGTTCGCGCCGCTCCCTGAAATGCTAGCAAGACGGCAATCACCACGGCGGCATACATAGGCAAGCCGCCGAGGAGTGGAATCGGAGCGTGATGCACTTTTCGCGGGCCGGGCAGGTCGACCATGCCTACGCGCAGGGCGAATGCACGCACCGGAACGACCAACATCATGGAAGCAAACAGGGCGACAAAGAAAGCGAGCAGGCCTGCGGCCATGCAACCCCATTTCATACGGAAAACAAATTCCGCTCAGGCTGGCTCCGAGCGGACGTCCGTAATTCTTGCCGGGATTGGGTCCGGCTCCCAAATGGCTGCCCCCACGCAGCGCAAACACCATACTGCGATTATTGTTGCGCGGCAATGCCGGAAAGAACGGTTTTTCTTCATTTGTTGCGATGCTGAGGGGAAGACTCCAGGTGGAGTGAACGGCGTAGATGGATGCGCCAAGGAGGCGTTTCCGGCGGCATCCCGTTGCGCTTTGACATTTAGCGCGTCGTTAGGCGGTCAAAAACCTCCAGATATTTTTGAAGCTCGTTGCCCCGGTGATAAGCCGGGGCCGCGTTGCGTGCCGCTTCTCCCATGGCTCTCAGTGTTTTGACGTCACCGATGAGGGCGCGAATCACCTTGACAAGCTCCGCTGGTTTGTCCGGGTCGGCGGCCACCGCAAAGCCTTGCTTCGCGCCAAGCGACACGACGTCCGTTTCTCTTGGGGCCACCGCGATAATCGGTTTGCCGGCGGCGAGGATTCCGTACATTTTGCTTGGCACCACCATACCTTCGAGCCCGCGCTTTACTGTGACGATGTGCGCATCCCCAGCCGCAAGAACCGAAGGGATTTTGTTCGAAGGAAAATAATCCAGGAAGCGGATGCTTTCGGCTCCCGCTGCGGCAATTTCCACTTGCGCGCGCAACGCGCCTCCGCCAACGAAGACCAGGCCCACGCCGTCGTTTGCGAGTTTACGCGCCGCGGTAACCAAAGTATTCCATGCGCCATAGAATCCGAGATTGCCGGCGTGCAGCAGAACAAATGAAAAACCGTCTCGAATCGCGCGGACGACTTCGGGATCCGGAGTAGCCAGAGACTCCGTTGCTTGGGGAAGCTCCGCTCCATCGCGAATGACCACGACCCGGGAAGGTTCTACTCCCTTGGCGATGATTCGTGCGCGCATGTCTTCACCAAGAACGATGACGCACTTGGCGCGGCGCAAAGCCCAGCGGTGCAGTCTTTCCCACAGGCGAGCGAGCAAACCGCGCCGAACGATATCACCGCCCAGGGCCATGTCTGGATACAGGTCCCGTATGTTGTAGACGTAGGGTTTTCGCTTCAGCATCGCGACGAACGCTCCCACGATTCCTTGGAATGGCGGGTCGGTCATGGCGAGCACGGCATCACAATCGAAAAAAAGGGCGCGAGGGACGGCGAGCCCGACGTAGCTCAAGTAATTCATCAAGCGCTTTTTCATGTTGAATCGCGGAAACGCCGTCGAGCCGGCGCGGATGATTCGCACGAGGCCTGCTTTCTCCGTTTGATAGACGCGCCAGGGGCGCCGCTCTATGGGATCGTAGGACGGGCGCCCGCAAAGCACCGTGAGGCGGTGATGAACGCAAATGGCATCCACGACGGTCTGCGCCATTTTTGCGGTGGCTGAGGTGTCCGGTGGATAGTAAAGATTGAGCAGAAGAATTCGCAATCGTCTTCAGCCGCACCGCGGATTCAAGAATGTCTATGATGCGTCGTATTGCGCACGTATGTCGAACTGTTTCTGTTGGCTGGTGGAAATCAGCACGGTCTCATGTGAGGCTTCCCCGACGCTGGTCGAGCAGCAGCGGCGGCGGCTCGTATCCGCTTCGCATCAAGCGGGTACGTACGCGGTTCAGCGCATGAGTCAAGGACCTTTGTGATTCACGGACGCGTGATCAGCAGATCGCCCAAGACTAGCGCGTCCATTTGCGTGCGCTCGAAGCAGCCAATGGCTTCTTCCGGGCGGCAGACAATTGGCTCGTTGTCGTTGAAGGACGTGTTCAGGACCACCGGGACACCCGAGAGATCGCCAAACGCGGAAATCAGAGCATGATAACGAGGATTCGCCTCTCGCGAGACGGTTTGCAGGCGCCCCGTCCCGTCTACGTGCGTGGGTGCGGGAATTTTGTCGCGCTTCTCCGGACGAACGGAATACGCCAAAGTCATGAACGGCGAAGGATGGGATTTTTCAAAATATTCTGAAGTGGCTTCGGCGAGAATGGAAGGAGCGAACGGCCGGAAGATTTCGCGATGTTTGATGCGTCGGTTGAGAATCTCTTTCATTTCCGGGCGGCGCGGATCGGCTACGATGCTGCGGTTGCCCAGCGCGCGCGGGCCCCATTCCGCCCTTCCCTGAAACCAGCCGAGGATTTTGCCATCGGCGATGATGGCTGCGGCGCGAAGCGCTAATTCTTCTTCCTTGAGTTCGGCGATCGCACAACCATTTTGTGCCACGCCGCTCGACTCGACCGCCCGAAGAATTTCTTCCCGCGAATACTCAGGGCCCCAGTAGGCATGATCCATCACAAACGACCGCGGTTTGCCAAGAATCTGGTGCCACACGAAGAACGCGGCCCCGACGGAGAGCCCGCCGTCACCTGCCGCCGGATGAACGTAGACCCGCTCGAAGGGCGTCGCATCAAAAATCTTCCCGTTGGCCACGCAGTTATATGCAACGCCCCCCGCCAGGCAACCGGCTTTCAATCCTGTCCGGTCCGCAAGTTTTTTCAGCATGCCAAGATAGACTTCTTCCAGCCGCATCTGAAGAGAAGCCGCTAGGTTGCGATGGCGCTGCTGCAACGCCTGGTCCGCAGAGCGCGCGGGACCGAGGCGACGTTCCATCCCTTCGGAAAACAATTTGCCCAGCGTTGGCGTCTTGTCCGCTTCCGCCCAAGACATCTCCGGTCCCGTGCGATGGTGAGAAAAGTAATCCAGCCCCAACCGGAACCCGTTTCGACTGGAACCATTCTCGAAACGCAGGATGTCACGAAATAGTTCCAGTTGTTCCGGCTGCCCGTAGGCCGCCAGCCCCATAACTTTGTATTCGTCGCCGAATTTCAAGAAACCCAGATATTGCGTGACGGCGCTGTAAAAGAGGCCCAAGGAATGCGGAAACGCGATGGCCCCTTCAATCTTCATTTGGCTGCCACAGCCCGTTCCCCACATGGTGCTTGCGAAGTCGCCGAGACCGTCGGCGGAAAGCAGCGCCGCGCAGTCGAAGGGTGAACAATAAAAGCTGCTGGCAAGATGCGCCTGGTGGTGCTCGATGCGATGAAACTTCGCGCGGATTTTCTTGGGATCGGCATCGAACGCCTGCGCCAGCGCTTCACGAATTCCTTGGAATTTCACAAGGACTTTGGCGCGTTCGCGCGCGAACGAAGGCATGCGCAGCGCGTAAAAAAGCTTGGTTGCCAGTCGCGCGTAAGGATTTCGCGGCACCCCGACGTGGTCAATTTCGTTGAGCGTCAGACGGGCCGCTTTCAAGCAATAGCGTATCGCTTGCGTGGGAAATCCGGCAGCGTACTTGACGCGGTTGAATCGTTCCTCTTCCACGGCTGCGATCAGCTTGCCGTCACACACCACCGCCGCGGAAGCGTTGCCGTGGTACGCATTGATCCCTAAAATGTTCATCGCGTGATGAGTCAGTTTACCTCACGGGGACGGGGATTCGGGACAAGGGGTTAGGGAACAAGGAATTAAGAAGCGGAGATTCTTTGGATCAGTGTAGTTAGCATCCGGCCGATTTGGCCCGTTTGTTGAAGAGCAGATTTCATATCCGGTTCTTGAACGTACTCGAGGCGGGCGGCAATGAAGAAATGAGTTTCAAGCTCCGCAACAGAACCAACGGCGATGCGCAAATGATGCATGTATTCCTTGCGATGCCAGCGGTCAAACGCCTCAGCAGTGTTCGCTCGAACAGACACGGCGCGCGCTGCCTTTGGGCCCGCAAACCAAAAAGCGCTTGTTGAGCAAGCCTCCTTGCGGGTTTATAGGTTTCGGCCATACGCGCAAGTCCCGGTAGCTCTTGGGCTTTTTATTCTCGGTACGAGCCATTTTCCGTTCACGCCGAGCACACGTCAGGCAACAGCGAATCCCTAGTTATCCCCCGTCCCTTAAAAGAATTTTCGGCACCATTCGTTCAGCACATAAAGCGACCACGGGCGGGACCAAGAGGTTTTCCCCGCGAGGAAATCGCTCCAAACGCTTTCGACTCCGCCTGGCCGCAGCACTGGCGCAAGCGAAGGCGCGGGACTCGCGAAGCTAGCCTCGAGCTTTTTTTTCAGCGGCCCCCGCAGCCATTCTCCCCACGGCAGCGTAAACGTGCGCTTTTTCTGTCCGAGAATTTCTCTCGGCAACAAATCTCGAATCGCTTCCACGAGCAAGGCTTTCTGCATTCCCGGTCGCTGACGCACGGGGTCCGGCAGGGCGCTCACAAATTCCGTCAGCGGGGTGTCCAGCAGCGGCACGCGCACTTCGAGTGACTGCGACATGCTCACGGAATCCGTGTCCCGCAGCAGCGTGCTCGCCATGTAACTGCGCATCTCCAGCCAGGAGACTCCGGCCACTGGCTGCAGCTTCCGCGCTTCGTCGGCGGCGCTTTGCTGCCATCCGAGCCAGGTCGGCTCGAGTGTTACGCCGTCCGGTCCGATCGTACTGGGCCGGAATCGCGGCTCGATAATTTGTTCCAGTTTTCCTGGCGGAAAAAGCGTGCGAGTGAAGAAATACGGATGCGGGAGAGCGTCGGGAGAAACCCAGGCGGCAAGTGCTTTGCGCCCCGCATCCGGTGAACCGCCGTTTCCGGCGAGCATAGCAACAAGCAGCTTTGTCAATCCCCTTGCGAAAGCAGGCACAAACCAGGCCGTGCGAATCAGTCTCGCCATTCGAGGAGTGTCGGCAAACGTTCGGTATCCGGCAAAAAGCTCATCGCCTCCCAGACCAGAGAGCGCTACTTTCAGCCCGACTTTCCTCGCTGCCCACGACACAAAATAGGTGTTTACTGCATCCATCGTGGGCTGGTCTAGCGCGGCGACGGCTTCGTTGAGGCGCTCCACGACCGCTCCGCCGTCAAGCGGCACTTCGGTGTGCTTTGTCCCGCAGTGCCGCGCAATCACGCGAGCTGCTGGTCCCTCATCAAAAGCCGTGCCTGGAAACGCAAGCGTAAAGCTCTGAATTCCCGCTTGCGCTTTTGCGGCCAGCGCGGCGATGGCACCCGAATCCAGCCCACTTGAAAGGAACAATCCCACCGGAACATCCGCGATCAAATGCGTGTTCACGGCATCCTCGAGCATCGGTCGCAACCTCTTGGCTGCGGAAGCCAAGTCGCGCGGTTTTCGCGAGTCCCTAGCCGCCGGAGAAAGCGCGGGGTCCCACCATTGCCGAGCGCGCGGCACTCGGCGGCGCTCGGGAACGTGCAGCAGCATTCGGTGACCCGGAGGCAGGCTGAACACGCCTTCGACCAACGTCACGGGCTCGCTGACGCTGCCGAATAATAGGTAAGAGGTCAGAGCGTCCCGCGATAGGCTTTTTTGCGCCACGCCGGCCGCAAGAAGCGCCCGCATTTCCGAAGCAAACGCAAATCCTTCGAGCGTTTGGGTGTAATAGAGCGGCTTGATCCCCAGGGGATCCCGCGCCAGAAAAAGGATAGGGGCGGTGGCGTAGCGCTTGCGCAGGTCAAGCAGCGCGAACGCAAACATTCCGCGCAGCTCGTTCAGCGCATCTTCGCCCCACTCTTCCCAGGCATGGACGAGGATTTCCGTGTCGGATTGCGTTGCGAAGCGGTGTCCGCAAAGGAGCAGGCGCTCGCGCAAGTCGCGGTAGCCGTACAACTCACCGTTGAACACGACCGCGACGTCCTTGGTTTCGTTCCAGAGGGGCTGGTGGCCGCCGGCCAGGTCGATAATGCTCAGCCGGCGCATTCCCAGAGCAAGCCCCGGCGCGCGGGCCTCGCCAAGGAGGAACCCTTCTTCATCCGGGCCGCGGTGGCACATCGCGGCGCACATGGCCCGTACTCGCGATTCTGCCTCGGCATTCCGCGAAGTGAAGGCGACGCCGCAAATCCCGCACACGCTATTCTTTGATCTCCGGTGTGGAGAAGAACGCTAGGCCCGCACGCATCAAGTTTTCCCGAAAGTGGAAGCGGGGAATTCGCAGCATGCTGTCGGCGTACCACCCCAGGACTTGCCGGAACAACAGAAGAAGCAGAAAGGCCGTTGAGGCTAGCACTAAATAAAAGAAGGATTCGCGTTCCAAGAGCAGGCCCCAATCCACTGCTTCTTCCCAGGTCGGGTAGATGAAATCGAGAACCTTTCGCAAGTGGAACCCCTGGAACGGCAGGCGGGCCAATCGCACGTGGGCGACGTGCTCGTAGGTGTACTCGCTCGGGTAGTTTGGGATGGCGCCGGTCGCTTCCGCGAACAGTTCCGGCCGTTGCAAATCCGCGCGTGTCAGCATCCTTCCGCGCGCATCGCGCATAATCATCCGGTACGTAGGATCGACAACAATCCAGCGCCCGTCGATCAGCACTTCGGCGACAACGTGCTTGGTGTTGGCATCAGCCGTCAGCAGCAGCAATCTGCGCACGCGCAAATCATCCTCACGCGCTAGATTCAAGAAAGCATTCGTCGCCGTGCCGCACACTTGTAATAATTTTTGGTAGTTGAGAGTGACGTGCGGATCGCGTGTCGAGAGACCATCGGGGTTGCCTGGTGCGCGGGACGGTTCGACGCGCATCCAATCCAGAATGGCTTGAACCTTAGGTTCCGGCGGCAGAATGCCGGGTACGATCGCGTCCGAAAATCCGTCCAGATACCAGCGGATGGCAAATTCCCGCACTCCGGTATAAGCCACAGCGACAAGCGCCACAGCCAAGAGTAGGTTGCAACTCCACCATACCGCGCGGAAAACAGGATGTTTTGGTTTGGGCACCGCAAACCTACTCTAGTTGCTGGGTTTCGGACACACACCCACGGTACAAGAACTCCATTTCGCGGATAGGACCTTCCCATCCCAGGTCCAACGCGACTTTAGCGCATCCCGACTGGAGATGTCCATGAAGTTTGCTATCGGTCAAAATATGGCCAAGCGCCTCCGCTAGATCGCGTGCGTCGTGTCTCACCACCAGCCCGGCTCGATCTGCAAGTAGAGGAGCGATCCCACATTGTTCCGTCACAATTACCGGCGTGCCGGCCACAACGGCCTCCGCCGCGGTATTTCCAAAGTTTTCGTTTTGTGACGGAAGGACAAAAATGTCGGCGTCCCGGTAAGCCGCCCACTTATCCAGGTGAAACACCGGGCCGGCAAATTGAACGTCATGGCTGACATCCAGTCGCTTCGCCATTTGCTCCAGTCGCGCCTTCATCGCGTTCTCGTCGGGTCCCACAAAAGCCAGCTTGATTCCTTCCAATCGTTTTCTTACTTCAGCGAAAGCCCGCAGCAACAACTCTGGACTCTTTTTCTCAGATAGACGTCCGAGAAAGAGCACAAGTTTCGTATCTTTTGAAATCCGGAGCATGCTCCGAAATGCTCCGAACTCCGGCAACGATTTCGGGGTTTCCACCCCGTTTCTGCGCATGATGATTTTCTCTCGCGGGATTCCTCCGGACGCCATCTCTTCGATCTCCTGCTCCGAAGTGGCCACAATGGCGGATGCTCCTCGGAGCATTCGTCTCCCCCATACCCGGTGGTAAATGCGTTTCAGCCAAAGGCTTCGCACAATGGGAACAAACATCCCGATGGGCTCGACTACGTAGGGGATCGCTCGTTTCCGGCAGGCCGCCGCGACCGTCGGACCCAGCAGATCGTACAAACCAAAGATATGCGCGACGTCGAAATTCTCCAGCTGCGCCCGGCAATATCGATCCACAGCGGGGTTCCAGCTCACTTGCCGGTAATGCAGCCAGGTCGGCAGGTAAATCGCCTCGACACTATTCTCTTTGCGTCGGTAGCCGTAAGGCGACCGCTCCGCGGCGCGTTTCTCCCACGCCGCGCGCTTTGCGAACCCCCAGTCGGCCGTCAGCACGGTTACTTGATGTTCCTTTCGGGCCAGGCCTTCGGCAAGCGCCCGCACCTTCACGGGCGGCCCTCCAAATTCAAGAAATGGCGCGTAGGTTTCCGTGACGTTCAGGATTCGCATTGATCGCGCAGGATTTTTTTTAGAGCTTTCACAAAGTTCTGGAAGCGGTATTCGTGATCCACGGTTTGGCGGCCGCGCGCGCCCATTTCCCTAGCGTGTTGCGGATCCGCGAGCAGGGTCTGGAGTGCCGTGGCGAGTTGCATGGGATCCCCGTGGGGTACCAAATAGCCGGTAACGCCATCTTGAATCAGCTCCGGCGCTCCCCCGTGTGTCCCTCCAATCACGGGCTTGCCGCAGGCCATGGCCTCCAAATACACCAGCCCGAATCCCTCGCCTCGGCTGGGCAAAGCGAAAATCTCGCACGCTCGGTAGCACGCCGCCAATTCTTCGTTACTCAGCCCATTGAGAAAATGCACGTGGCGCTCCACGCCATTTTTCTCCGCAAAGTCTTCGAGCCACGCCCGATCGTCTCCGGATCCGGCCAGGACCAACTGCAGCTCCGGCCAGGTCGTTAGAAGCCGCGGCAGCGTCGTAATCAGCGTATCCATACCTTTGTAGCGTTCCGCCGCCACCCAGCGTCCCGCCGTTAAAATGATCCGCCCGTTTGGGAATTCTCGCGGCGGTTTCGATGCTGTATTCGCAAGCAGCACCTCGAATTGCGGGTCGAGTGCCCAGGGCAGCACGCGAATTCGCTCGCGCGCGACTTCCTGTTGCGTAGCCACTTGCTCTGCCGTGTCACGGCTCGGCGCAAGCACGAGATTTGCCCGCCGCAGCGCCGCCCGCCGCAAGCGTCCGAGCGGTTCCCACACTTCGACGCCGTGCGTGCAGACGATACTCTTCATCCTCGGGGCAACCACGCGCATGGCCTGAACCACCGGCGCGAGGTTCGGATGTGCGGTCAGGACCATCTTCGCGTCCCGTTTCGCGGCGCGCAGCGCCGTCACCGCGAGGCGCGCTTTGGCCCTCTGGCAACCGGTAAACACAAATTCCCGCCCGCCTACCGAGGCGCGGTGCAATTCTGGCGAGTCATTTAGACTGAGCAACCGGCAATCCCACCCGCGGCTGGAAGCAAACTCCGTCAGCACCGCCGCCAGATGGCGCCCCACGCGCTGCACCCCACCGGGTGCATCCAGTTCTGGGAACAGACCTATGACCACGCGCTGAGTCTGCCAACTGCCGCGCCTATTAGCAAGTACATCTCCAGGGAAAGTGGTTCAAAGCCAATGACACTTCGCGCGGCCGAAGGTTGTTCCCGCGACTGGGCCGGGCGAGTTTGTTGGTCCCCCTTCACTGGGTCAGAGTTCGAAGGTTTGCTCTCCCTTCACTCGAATGTTAGACTCCGTTCGATCCTCTCCTATGAAACAGGTAACTTCGCCTCCCCGGTCCTTCCCTGCATATGCGTCTTTTCTTCTAGGTTCCTGCTTGCTATTTGTGGAGTTCTCCTCCACGGTTTTTCCCCAGTCCGGCAGACCAAGAGAAAGCCTTCACGGCGTTCTATCACGCGTCCAGTTAACCCCACCCCTGCGCAGCGGCTCGTTCTATGTGCGGTTCAGCTCCGACGGCCGATACCTACTGGCGAAGGATTCCACAGGAGTCTCTGTCTTTTCCACCGACCAATTGAAGTTTGTCGTGCACATCGAGGCGGATAAGCTCTATCACGCTTCCTTTACCCCCGATTCGCGAGCCATCCGGATTGTTGCTCGCGATCTGCGCGTGGCTACCAGAAATCTCGAGAACCTGGAACAACTCGATCTCAAGACTTTGGCGACAACGGAAGGCTGCTTGAGTGTCGCCGTTTCATCGAGCGGAACGCGACTCGCGTGCACCCAACCCGACTTCTCGCTCAGAGTTTTTGACCTTGCGACCAGCGAAGAGGTCTACAGCGGTCCCCCGGACAAGGTTCTTACCGATAATGCAAGGACGGTGTTGCCGTTGGATACAAACGGCGTCTATGCAGGTCCCATAGGATTCATCATGGTTAATTCCTGGGCGCCCCTGGCCGATCGCGTTGGGCAGATTGTTCCCATGCTTTTTTCTCCGAACGCCCAAGAACTAATAGTCGGGAGCCCTCGCGGGGGCGGCTTTCGTATTGACCTGCAAACCCAGAAAAAATTGAATCTTCCCGGCTCCATCAAGGACCACCTGCATTCTTCCCTGGCTTGGCTGGATGGAAATCGCGTCTTGGCTTCTGAGCGGGAAAAACCGCATACGCCCAAGATTTTTTCGCTGGAAAGTGGCGCGACCCTGTCTGCGCTTCCGTTCACATCCAATTCGTTTCGAGCCTGCAGCAACCCGCGATATCTGCTCCTTCATGATTTCGGGACTTCGGGCGGACGCATTTTTGATATGGAGGAGAACGGCCTCTTGGATATTCCTGAGAACATTGGCGTTGACGTGTTCGGTTCAATCATGGCGCTGCTAATCGAGGACGGAGAACTATACCTGTACCATATTGGCGATAAACTTCCATACAGGATGGCCCATCTTCCGCTGGGCAACTTACCGGAATTGCGCGTCGCTTCGGTTGATTCCGGTCTTAAATTCCTTAACCTCGCCGTTGATGGCCGAGGTGCTGTTTTTTCCATCAGCGCCGGCGGCCGCATAGGAGACTTTGCAAAGTTTCTGGCCGCTTACACCAGAGATGCTTCTGCAAGCTTCTTGACTGTGCCGCCTACTCCACAGGGGCCGGCGAGGATTCTGCGCCTGGATAGCACGCTGCGCACTCTTTCTACCGTTGCACCTCTTAGCGACGAGATTCTGCGTTCCGGCGGCTCCATCCTTCTCGAATATTCCCTCGATAATCCCCTGGGCAAAGGGATGATGTTCAACATGGAGGGCGATGTTCGCTATCGGCTGCGCGCTCTCGATCCGCAGACCGGAGCCGTCCTTTGGAAGCGCTCGTTCTTTCGAGACACTCCCGTGCCGTTCCCGGACCCGCAAGGCACCCGTCTCGTGCTGGGCTGGCGGGCACAGAGCGATGAAGCGAAAGACGCCGCCGGCCACTTCCCGGTAGCCAAGCAAATCTTTAAGAGAGCCAAACTCGACGAACACGATACCTTTTTTGAGGTGCTGGACACCCGCTCCGGCAAATCGCTAGGCGGCGTGTTGGTCCAAGTGGGAAACCATGCGTCCAGCTTTGACGCCGCCTTCTCTGAAGGCGACACACTGTTTCTGCTCAAGGATGGAATGCGCGTTTCTCTCTATTCGTTGAGCGCTGGTGCCCTCAAAGCAAAACTTGTAGGAGACCGACCGGCAGCGAACGGCTTGAGCAATTTCCTCGCGTTGAATGAAGGTGCGGGTAAACTGGCGCTCTACGATGCCAATACCGGGACAAAACTCGACCAGCTTTTATTTCCGGATGGCATCGCCTATTCGCACTTCTCTGAGGACGGAAAGCGTCTTTTTGTCCTCACCGAGCGTCAAGTGGCATTTGTGCTGGACGTAAGCACGGTCCCACGCCCCCACTCGGTTTCATCGGTAAATTAGTCCCGCCTGAGGAAGCAGTCGTTTCCCAGCGGGCGAAGCAAGGCGCTATTTCCGGCCGTCACGAAGCAATGCCGCCAGCTCTGTCAGCCGATCCAAATAGATATCCGCGGGATGGGCTTCTCGGTCGTAGGTCCCGAATCCATAATTCACCACAGCCGCAAGAGTTCCGGCGTTTCGAGCGGTCTCGACGTCCACCGCGGAATCACCCACCATGAGCGCTTCGGCCGGAGCGGCATTGAGTTCTTCAAGAATTTTCTTCGCGCCCAGCGGATCCGGCTTCTTCGTTTCAAAACTGTTCCCGCCATAGACCGCACGGAAATATTTCGCCAGCCCCAATCCTTCCAGAATCTTCCGGCTCACTCGCACCGGCTTGTTGGTCAGCACGGCCTTGGGAAATTCCCGCAGCTCTTCCAATGCCTCCGCAACTCCCGGATACGCGCGTGTCGCATCCAGTTTGTGCTCTTCATAGTGCGCCAGAAAGAACTTCAGCGCTCGCTCACAGTCCACTTCCGTGGCTCCATTTCCCAGGGCTCGCGCCACCAGTCGCGGCGCTCCATGCCCGATGTAGCTGGAAACGGTGTCTTCGTGCAGAGGCTCGCGCCCCATCTCTACGAGCATCGCGTTGACGGAACGAATTAAGTCTTGCTTTGAATCAATCAGCGTGCCGTCCAAATCGAAAATCAACGCGCGAACCGAAGACCAATTGGGAGCCGTCATAAACCACTATTTTAATATGCGGAGGATCCCGCGCCACTTTTGGCGGCTGCCCGCTACGCATCCGGCGAAGAACTTCGTGCATCCAATACCCGTCCCGGAGATGGACTGATGCACAACACGGAGCTGCTTTTCTTGACTTCAATGGAAAGCCGTTCTAAACTACGGAGTTTTTAGATGGCCCCAAATAGTATCCAGAGGGGCGGGACTTACATGGACAAGAAACGACTCGATTACTACAAGAAAAAACTGCTCGCGCGAAGGGAAGAACTCACAAAGACCATCGCACGCACTCAGGAAGAGGGAAGAACGGCGGACGAAGACCCCACCGTGGACTTGGCGGACAAGGCTGCCAACTCTTATACCAAAGAGTTTCTCTTCGGCATGACCAATGCCGACCGGTCGCTCCTGAACTTGATTGATGGCGCTCTCAAACGCATCCAGGAAGACGAATACGGGGTGTGCGCCAACTGCCAGGAAGAAATGCAGCAGAAGCGGTTGGAAGCGGTGCCCTGGGCTAAGCACTGCATCGCGTGCCAGGAGAAGATGGAACAGGGCTTGTTGTAGGCGTTCCATTTATCGTTCCGCCAAGCTCCTCGCCATTTGATTACTGTACGGTAATTTACATCTTTGAGGTGCAAGAGCAAGAGTGTAGATTTTCCGGCTGTGGAGGAAGCGCGCAGATCGAGGCCAATTGCTGCGCTTCAAGGCCCTCCGGCTAGAAGGCGAGGCCTTCTCGAAGGTCTGCTACTCCTGGACTCGCGGTGTGTGCCGATCTGCCAAAATTCTCTCGGATTCTTTCGAACGGATCTCTCCAACCGTTTGGGAAATTTCGGTTGCCCTCGTTTCGGATTGCAGCTGAGAGAAGCGCAGCCGCGCTTCTGCCCGGCTTGCCCAAACAAAACGTATGGATTTGATTGTGTGCAGTTTCGTGATTAATCCAGGACCGCTGGTTCGCGCAGTTCTCTTGGTCAAGTTCGAGCAAATCGAGCCTCTGGGCGCCTGGCTCGCGGAGTCGGTACGTGGCGCTTTTGCCACGCGCCCGGGCGGCCAAGTTGACAGTCTTCGCGTCCTACTGGTAGATGATGTATGGAAGACCGGAGCGACCTTGGATGCCCGCGTGCGGGCGGTACGCGAAGCTGGCGCCAAGTCGGCAGTCGGCCTTACCGGGGCCCGCGCGATAAGAAATCCACTGCCAAGCTCCGTAGAATGGTAGAATACTTCCAGGAAGCTCGATGGGATCAAACCGGCACATGGCGGCCGATTCCCGGGGGGCTCATACCCCCGATGCGGCCCGCGTGGCTGCGCCCGCTTCGGAAGCTCCCGCTGGCAGTAGAATCTACAACTCGATTTCGCGCCGGGCATCGTTGATGCAGGAACCCGTGCTGGTCCTGAATGCCACTTACGAGCCCATCAACGTGACCGCCGTCCGCCGCGCGATGGTGCTGATGCTGAAAGGCGTAGCGCAGGCCGAGGAATTGCACAGCGCAGAGGTCCACTCCGCCGCCCACGCTCACCAGGTTCCTTCGGTGATCCGGTTGCTTGCCTACAGACACATTCCTCAGCAGAGCCGCGCGCTTTCACGCAAAAACATTTTGCTGCGCGACCGCAACACGTGCCAGTTTTGCGGGCGCGTGTTTCCCAGTTCCGAGTTAACTCTGGACCACGTATTGCCCCGTTCTCGCGGCGGCCGGTCTTCCTGGGAGAATCTGGTCGCCTGCTGCTACCGTTGCAATAACACGAAAGGGGACCGCACTCCGGAAGAGGCCGGGCTAAAGCTAGCGCGCAAGCCCCGGCCTTTTACGCTGCATACTTCCCGTCAATTAATGCGGCTGATAGGCCACCGCGACGATCGCTGGCGCAAATACCTGTTTTATTGAGATTTGCCCTACTAAATCGATTTTTCCAAAAAATCTTTCTGCCCCTAGGAAACCTTTTTCGCTCCCGTACATCTAACATTACAAAACCACTTCGAGGACACACCCCGGGAAGCGGTTAGGGCTAGCCCCTAACCGCTTCTCTCCTTTTATGTGCCAATTTCTCTCCGTTAGATTTTTTTCCCTCATACCCGGGATTCCGGAAAACTTTGTAACGCCTCTTCTTCGCTCGGGAATTCAGGGAAAACCCTGAATAGCTGGGTAATCTTCAGAACCTCTTCCACCTTCGCCGACAAACCGACCACTTTCATCTCGCCGCCCTTTTTCACCACGGAAACGTAGCTTCGGGCCAATTCCCCGATTCCCGAGCTGTCCAGATAGTCCAGGGCCCCCAGATTCAACACCACTTTCTTGCGGCCTTCCTCTAAGAGCCGCGTAATGGCATCTCGTAGTGCGCTAACCTCGAACGACGTCAGCCGTCCGGCAATATCAAGGACAGTGACTTCACTTCTTTTTCGAATGGAAATCGTGAATGAGCGGTGCGGCAACGTGGGTCCTCTCCGCTGGGAAAAAGATTGTACTGCGAGACCCGGTCAATGTGGAGATAACTTCCTCCGGCGCGGAACTTCGCGACGTTATTGGCGCATAACCACGTGCAGGCCGCGCCTCCAACTTTTTGCCATGCCCACGCACGCGAGTTCAAGTTCCGGCCACAAAAATCTCAAAATTTCATGCGTCGAAGGGTGGAAGCGCAGCGCTGGCGCCACAAGATACACGAGCGGAGGAATCTGCTGAAGTTCGACCCCGGGAAAATAGCCGTAACGCGAGATCTCTCGGCGTTCCAGGTGCTATCGGCCAACCATCAACCGCTGAACCAGCGGCTCGGGAAGGCGAGCGGAACGCATTCGTTTTTGCACTGCCGGGATGTCGTAGGGCACGCGCCAGAATTGCACCACGTTGTGCTCGAGGTCGGCGATGGCAAAGGCTGCGCGCGGGTCTCCGTCGCGCGGCTGCCCAATCGAGCCGGGATTCAATAAATACCGCCGCGCGGGCTCGACGCGCAGCGCGGCATAGGATTCTGCCGGGCGCGGCCGGATCTGTAACACCTCCAGCTGCGAATCTCGATACGAAAAACCTCCTTGATGATGGGTGTGCCCAAAAAACGTGACTAAGGCGTTCGAATCCAGCAACCCATCGAGCGCTTGTTCCGGTGTGAATACATATTCATCTTCGTCCTGAAGCGCGCCGTGAACGAGCACGACCCCGTCCGACTCCAGCGGTCCTTTGGGCAAAGCCGAGAGCCACGCCATGTGCTCCGCTTTGAGTTCCGTTCGCGTCCAATCGACTGCCGCCTTTGCCACCGGATTGAAATCTTCAGTGGCCATTAAACCGGTCACTGCTTTGTCGTGATTGCCTCGGATCGTCTTTGTGCCCAATTCGCGCAGCTTCGCCGTAACGTAATTTGGGTCCGGGCCATAGCCGACCACGTCCCCCAAGCAAACCGAAGAGTCCCAATGGTCCTTGGCCGCATCAAGAACAGAATCTAGCGCCGTGCCGTTCGAATGCAAATCGCTCAGAATCAGAATCCGCATCGTGGTCCTTGAAAAAAATGACCTAGAGTATAGATGAACAAGCTAGCCAATGCACGAAGCGATGAAACCTTTGTGAAGAACGGCAATCCAATCTCCCGGAGGGGTTGTGGGTTGTCTTCTAATTCTTTTTTAGGTGAATTTTATTCTCAAGAGCAGAAAAGATTCTTTTTTGAGGGAAAAGCAATCTCTCCAGCCGCAATTTTCTGCATCTTTGCAAGATTTTATTGAAAACCGGCGAAACATTCCCCACGGTAATTTCGTCTATACAGGCGCAGCTCCTTACCGGGCTTGCTAAAGGCGAGATTCAGAAAAAACCCCGCGGTGGCAGCCGCGGGGTCATGACACGCAATCTTTCCGGCCGTTAGTCCAGGAAGAAGAGGTGTCTTCATGGCGGAGACTACCCGTCCGCCCCCTGCGTGTCAACTCATTCTTGCCGCGGCATCCTGCTATCGGCTGACTCGATCCTGTTCCGAAAGGAATTTGACACGCATGAGAAACAACTCCTTTTTCCGCTGCGTGGCCCTGCTCGCCGCCATCGCGCTGGCAGTGCCCGTTTTCGCCAAGCCCTTTTCCAAGAATATTAGCCTCGCTCAAACCGCTAAACTCGGCAAAGCCGAGCTCCAGGCCGGCGAGTATCGCCTGCTGATCGACGGCAACAAAGCCACCGTGCAGAAGGGCGGCAAAGTGGTTGCCGAATCCGAAGGACGCTGGGAAGACCGCAGCGCCAAATCCAGTTACGACTCCGTGCTCATCAGCGAAAATGGCCAGGTGAAGGAAGTTCGTTTTTCCGGCCAGTCTCGGGTATTTGTCTTCAGTGAGTAGGATCTCTTCTTTAACCCGTTTCCGAGCGACGAGAGAGAGGGAGGCTGCAGCCCGCCGCAGCCTCTCACTTGTCCAATCCTTTTCTAGAAATTCGTCCTGCTTCTCCCTTGCTCACCGAATCAGCATGCAATCTCCGTAGCTATAGAATCGGTAGCCTGCTTCGACCGCGTGCCGGTAAGCTGCAAGAACATTTTCGCGGCCGGCAAACGCGCATACCAACGCCAGCAGCGTGGACCGCGGTAAGTGAAAGTTGGTCAGCAGGCAGGTGACGACGCGAAAACGAAATCCGGGCGTGATGAACAACTTTGCTTCGGCCTTTCCGGCGCTCACGACGGTCGAAGACCCTGATTCCGCCGCGCGCACGGCCGAATCTTCCAATGCCCGCACGACCGTCGTTCCAACGGCGAAAACCGGGCGTCCTTCCGCGTTCGCGGCATTGATCCGTTCGGCTGTTTCACGTGGAACCTCATAAGATTCGGAATGCATCACGTGGCCTTCCAGCGTTTCCCCGTGAATTGGCTGAAACGTGCCAAGCCCCACATCCAGCGTTAGCTCGCAGATCTCCGCACCTCGCGCGCGGATTCGTTCCAGTATTTCCTCGGAGAAATGTAGACCCGCGGTCGGCGCAGCAATCGCACCAGGATTCTTCGCAAAAAGGGTTTGATAGCGCTCCCGATCCGCCGTTTCCTCCGCGCGTTCAATGTACGGGGGCAGCGGCACGTGTCCCAGCCGCTCCAAATGTTCGTTCATCGTCCTCTGGTCGCGAGAAACGAACCGCAGTGTTCGCAGGCCGAATTTCCCTCGCGTGGTTATTTCGGCCTCCAACTCGCCTTCGCCAAAAAGAACACGCTCCCCAAGGTGCATCTTGCGCCCTGGCCGGACCAGGGCCTCCCAAGTGTCATCCTTGATACGGCGCGTTAGCAGGATCTCGACTTTCCCGGTCAAGTGCTCGCCTCGCGTAGACCGGGAAGGCTTCTGCGAGTGCACCGCCGCGCGCCGTCCAAAAAGCCGTGCGGGAATCACCCGGGCGTCGTTCAAAACCAGGAGCTCATTGCCTGCAAGAAGATCCGGGAATTCCGCAAATTCCCGATCCCCGAACTCGCCCGAAGAACGATTCAAGAGCAGGAGGCGCGAGGCATCTCGGCGGTCTAGGGGCCGCTGCGCGATTCGCTCTGGTGGCAGGTAGTAGTCAAGCTCGTCCGGGCGCATGAGCAGCCATAAGTCTAGCAAGAACCTCCCACCGATTTGCGAACCTGAGCCTGCGGCGGCCTCCGGATGGTCTGGACTCTTCCCTCTTTTGGAACCTCGTAGCGTCACCCCTTTCCAAGGCCAGTGATTCCTTCGGATGACTAGCTTGCGCTGCAAGATCGCTTGCAAGTAACCGCGCGGGGCAACCACCTCACATCTGATTCATTCATTGCGGGCGGGCTTAGGCCCTAGAATTCCACTATCTTATTGTATATAAACTACTTGTTGTAACACATAAAGTGCTTGACAGTTGTGCACTCATATCTTATGATGTCACTACAATCACCTATGGAGGTGCTTACAACTATGAGAACAATAGCCCGATGGGAACCCTTTCGCGGCGTTTCTACCCTGCAGGAACAGATCAATCGCCTGTTCCACGAGACGTTTGAACGGACCGGCGAGCAATCCAGCCTCAGCGCGTGGGCGCCAGCCGTTGACATCTACGAGAACGAGCATGAACTCGTGGTGAAGGCGGATCTCCCCGATGTCGATCCCAAGGATCTCGACATCCGTGTGGAGAACCATCTCCTCACGATTCGCGGGGAGCGCAAGTTCGAGAAGAAAGTAAACGAAGAAAACTACCTGCGCGTCGAGCGCTCTTATGGTTCCTTCGCCCGCAGCTTCACCCTCGCGAATACCGTGAATCCCGATGCGATCAAAGCCGATTATCAGCACGGGGTGCTGACGCTGAGTATCCCCAAGCGCGAGGAAGCGAAGCCGAAGCAGATCAAAGTGAATGTAAACGCTCCGGCGGTGACCGCCGCGGCTGCCTCAGGCAAGTAAGGGCTACGCAGCGAAAAGGCTGCAAAGCAAGTACGCAAGCTGTAAGAATAGGGGCTGGCGGTCGGCCAGCCCCTTCCCGCGACCGATACACAGAATTGGATCGAGGGTCCGATGTTGCGATTTGAAAAAATGACGGTGAAGGCGCAGGAGGCTGTGCAAGGCGCCCAGGAAGTGGCTGCACGGCACGAGAATCAGCAGATTGAGCCGATTCACCTGTTGTCGGCTCTGGTAGCCCAGACCGACGGTGTCGTGCCTCCTTTGCTCGCCCGCTTGGGAATTCACGGCGAGGCGCTCACTCAGGAAATTGAGCGCGAGATCGCGCGCCTTCCCAAAGTGCAGGGCTTCGCCCAGCAGCACATGGGCCGTCCGCTCAACGACATCCTCGAACAGGCATTCAAAGAGGCGGACAGCTTCAAAGATGAGTTCGTTTCGACCGAACACTTGTTTTTGGCGATTGCCAAGCGCGACGGTGATCCTGCCGGGCAATTGTTGAAGCGGCACGGAGCTTCGCATGAAGCGATTCTGCAGGCGCTGGCTGGCGTGCGTGGAACGCAGCGCGTGACGTCTCAGAATCCCGAAGCCACCTATGCGGCCTTGGAGAAATATGCTCGCGACCTAACCGAGCTGGCGCGGAAGCAGAAACTCGATCCGGTCATCGGCCGCGATGAAGAAATTCGCCGCGTGATGCAAATCCTCGCGCGGCGCACAAAAAACAATCCGGTATTGATCGGCGAACCCGGGGTCGGAAAGACAGCCATCGTCGAAGGTCTTGCCCAGCGCATCATTTCCGGCGACGTTCCGGATGTGCTTAAGACAAAACGCATTGTAGCCCTCGATCTTGCAGCCCTCGTGGCAGGAGCGAAATTCCGCGGCGAATTTGAAGACCGCTTGAAAGCCGTTCTCAAAGAAATCACCGAAGCCGAAGGACAAATCATTCTTTTCATCGACGAGCTGCACACGCTCGTGGGAGCCGGCGCAGCCGAAGGCGCCATGGATGCTTCCAACATGCTAAAGCCGGCGCTGGCCCGCGGTGAACTGCGCGCTATCGGCGCCACCACTCTCAACGAGTACAAGAAGCACATCGAAAAAGATCCGGCGCTCGAACGCCGCTTCCAGCCCGTGCTGGTCTCCGAACCGACCGTGGAAGACACGATTGCGATTCTGCGCGGGCTGAAAGAGCGCTACGAAGTGCACCACGGCGTGCGCATCAAGGACTCGGCCATCATCGCCGCGGCAACGCTTTCCAACCGTTACATTTCAGACCGTTTTTTGCCGGACAAGGCCATCGACTTGGTCGATGAGGCCGCCGCAAGCTTGCGGATGCAGATTGATTCCATGCCTGTGGAGATTGACGAAATCGAGCGCCGCATTCTACAGCTCGAAATCGAGCGCCAGGCGCTGTTGAAAGAATCCGACACGCATTCCAAAGAACGGCGCGGGCAGATTGAGAAGGAGCTTGCCAAACTGAAAGAAGAATCGAGCGCGAAAAAGGCGCGGTGGCAAAACGAGAAAGAAGCCATTGGCAAAATTCGCAAACTGAAAGAGCAAATCGAGCAGCTCAAGGCCGAGGCGGAGCGTTACGAACGCGCGGGAGAACTGGCCAAGGTCGCGGAGATCCGTTATGGAAAGATTGCCGCGGCAGAACGCGAACTGCAGCAAGCGCAGCAGCGCTTTGCTTCCGTGCAAAAAGATGCTCCTATGCTGAAAGAAGAGGTCGACGAAGAAGATATCGCGAAGCTCGTCAGCAAATGGACGGGGATTCCAGCCGGCCGCTTGCTCGAGGGCGAAGCACAAAAGCTCGTGCACATGGAGGAACGCCTACGGCAGCGAGTGGTTGGCCAGGACAACGCGCTGGCGCGGGTTGCCAATGCTGTCCGCCGTAGCCGCGCGGGGCTTTCCGACACGAAGCGCCCCATCGGCTCGTTCATTTTTCTTGGGCCGACCGGGGTAGGAAAAACGGAACTGGCTCGGGCCCTGGCGGAATTCCTCTTCGACGATGAAAAGCTGATGATTCGCATTGACATGAGCGAGTACATGGAAAAGCACAGCGTTTCGCGGCTGATCGGCGCGCCTCCGGGCTATGTCGGCTACGAAGAAGGCGGACAGCTTACCGAACAGGTCCGGCGCCATTTGTATTCCGTCATCCTTTTTGACGAAATCGAGAAAGCGCATCCCGATGTGTTCAACGTGTTGTTGCAGATTCTCGAGGACGGTCGCCTCACCGACGGCAAAGGCCGCACGGTGGATTTCCGGAACACCGTGTTGGTGATGACCAGCAACGTCGGCTCCGGAGCCATTTCGGAATTGGCGGGCAAGGATCCGGGGCGCGCGCGAAAGGCAGCAATGGAAGCCTTGGGCGCGTCGTTCCGGCCAGAATTCATCAACCGGATCGATGAGATCGTGATCTTCAATCCGCTCGGCAAGGAACAGTTGGCGGAAATCGTGGGCCTGCTCATGAAGAACGTCGAGAAGCTGCTCGCCGAACGGCAGATTACTCTGGAACTGAAGCCAGCAGCGCAAGAACTGCTGCTGCGCGAAGGCTATGATCCGGCTTACGGCGCTCGGCCTCTTCGCCGCACGATTCAACGGTTGGTCCAGGACCCGCTCGCGTTGCAGATCCTGGAAGGCCAGGTGCTGGTGGGCGATCACGTAATCGTCGATCGGGGTGGGCAGAAGGACATCCTGCGCTTCGAGCGCAAGCCGTCAAAACAACCCGCGGCCGCAGCGCGTATCTAATCTAGAGGGGAGAAATGTGGCAGAAGAAGCTGATTTACCCCTCAATCATGCAGAGTAACACTTCGTACGCGAATGGCGCACGCATAGAATAGAAGGAAATCATGAGAGTCTTTCGAACAACTTTTTTGCTAGTAGCTCTTACGCTTTTGTTGATGCTGATTGGGCAGTATTTCGGTGGCCGCAACGGCATGACTCTTGCGCTCGGCTTCGCGGTGGTCATGAACGCTTTTGCCTATTTCTTTTCGGACAGGATTGCCTTGAGGTCTAGCAGGGCCAAATCGGTAACGCGCGAGCAGTTACCGCGCCTCTATGCCGTGATGGACCGCCTTGCGGCGAAAGCAAATTTGCCGGTCCCGAAACTCTATGTCGTTCCCGAAGCCGCACCCAATGCCTTTGCCACCGGAAGAAATCCGCGGCATGCGTCGGTTGCCGTAACGCAGGGCTTGCTCGAACTGATGAATGACGACGAACTTGAAGGCGTCATCGCTCACGAGCTATCTCACGTGCGAAATTACGACATTCTGATCAGCTCGATTGCCGCAACCCTAGCCGGAGCGATTTTCCATCTCGCTACCATGGGCCGCTGGGCCATGATTTTTGGGGGATACGGAGGGGACCGCGAGGACCGCGACGGCGGCGGAATCGCTGCGATCCTGATGCTGATTTTGGCGCCGATCGCCGCAATGCTCTTGCAGTTAGGCCTCTCCCGGCAGCGGGAATACTCTGCGGACGCGACCGGCGCGAGGATGGTCGGCAATCCCTACGGCTTAATGAGTGCTCTCGAAAAGCTGGGCGCATACAACAGCCGCATCGCAACGACCGCCATTACGCCTTCTACTTCGTCTCTGTGCATCGTGAAACCCCTCTTTGGGGGCGGGTCGTTGGCGACGCTGCTGAGCACGCACCCGGCGCTCCCAGACAGGATTGCCAAGCTCCGCGATATGACCATCATTCCCGAAAGGTAAGGCATGCGCGGCTCGTCGAATCCGTGCTCATTTTGTCCATTTGGGGTGTAATCTTTTCAGAACGAACTCTCTCCTACGGTTTACATGGCCCGTGCTAGGATTAGCTAAGCCTCTTTGTTTCAGCATCTTGAGGCCTTGAGCTCTCCCGGCCACCTTTGGCGTCGCAAATGCACGGTCAAATAGCGCCTAGCTGTTTCTATTGGGGGAAAGCTGGGGGCAAGGGTAATGAGCTGCCGCGATACAATCCACCTGATTTGCTGGTACTTAGAGGGGCGTTTGTCTTCGGTGGTCGAAACCGAGATCAGGCGTCACCTCGAAAGCTGCTCGGACTGCCGTCTCGTACTTGAAGCGGCGGTGAACACGCTTGACTGCTACTTTAACGCAGAGCGCGGTGAAGTGACTGCCGACGCTTTTCGCGCAGCTTAGTCCGCTCGCTTTGTAAGCCCATCAATCCAAA
>Ga0126379_10000289_pt1 | contig 27287 bp, 28 predicted proteins | sample PanSoiMetPlot_24_FD_92640 | JGI IMG/M metagenome (GOLD analysis project Ga0126379, IMG submission 92640) | Tropical forest soil microbial communities from Panama - MetaG Plot_24 | ecosystem: Environmental > Terrestrial > Soil > Tropical forest > Bulk soil | place: Panama | collected 2016-02-17
ACCATGCCATTGCTCTGAGCCTCAGCAATTAGCAGAAACGTCGCCAAGCTCTTCCCTGCCGAGAATGGCCCGTAGAACTCCGTTGTTCTACCCAACGCAACTCCGCCGCCTAGAAGTCTATCTAAAGCGGGGATCCTCGTCGAGATTCGCCTTATCCGATAGCGGGGGTCGGAGGCTTTGAATAATACGGGCTTCTTGTACTCGCGCTCCAGTGTCCTCGCGAGGTCTTCGACCGAGGACTCTTCGAGATCTAGTTTCGCAGTCCGGACAGACATAGATTACTACGACTTTCCTAAGCGGCGACCGACTGCTCGGTCGGTAGCTCAAGTCGTTCAAGGATAATGCTTCCCTTGTCATGTTGGTACTTTCCGTATACAAGTACGACCCTCCCTCTGATGAGTGAGTGTAGGTACTGTCGCCATTCGTTGGGGAAAACCACGATATCGTACTTACCCACCCCGTCATAGGTAACTTCCACGAACGCCATCTTTTCTCCTCTGCGGGTGGAGATTTCCCGAACACCTGTAACCAAGCCACCTATCCAGTAGCTCGAATCAAAAGGTCGGTTCATACTGCTGACATTCGTAGCCGATCTCATCTTCCTATCAAGCTTCACTCGATAGTTGTCCAGAGGATGCACTGAAACGTAAGCACCTAATAGCTCCAACTCCACCTTTGCTCGGTCGGACTCTCCAGGTATTCCAATACTCTCCAGAGCACCTATCCGTATGAGTTGATCGACGACACGCTTGTTACATCGCCTCCTGTCTACTCCAGTCCAGATTTGCTCCAGACTACTGAACGGTCTTCTTACCATTATCTCCTCGCAGGCTTTGGGGCCTACACCAAGTATAGCAGTCAGACCGTAACGAATCGTCCTGCGGCCTGTTGGTGTGAAACCTACGTTACTGCGATTGATGTCTGGCGACTTGAACCTGATCTTGAAATAGCGCTTGGCCTCTTCAATCACCACGGGCCGCTCTTTGTTCTCTCGATGGCTTAGAAGAGCACAGTAAAATATCTGGGGGTAGTAAGTTTTGAGCCAAGCTGTCTGGTAAGCGATCACCGCATAAGCTGTCGAATGCGCTCGGTTGAAGCCATAGCCACGATAGTTGAAGATCATTTCCCAGATCTTGTTGGCTACTTCCTGTGTACATCCGTTATTCAGCGCGCCTATACAATGACCACCCTTGTAATCTCCCCCATCAAAGAATATAGGCTTGAGATCATCCCACACGTCGCCCTTCTTATACTTGATAGCCTCCTTCAGTTCGTCGACGACATGGTGATCCATACCAGCGATCTGTAGTCCGATCTCCATGACCTGCTCTTGATAGAGCACAACCCCCTTTGGGAGAATGCTGCGTAGTCTTGGATCAGGCAAAGTCCGAACAAGGTGGGCACTACCCTTGTCCCGACCTTCTTTATAAGGACGAACGAACTGATTCGCGCCGCCTCTTCCAAGAGCCATGACGGCAATAAGATCTTCAAACGATTTGAGCTGAAGGTCACGTACCACCTGACGCGAGGCTGCCCCTTCGACTTGAAATACACCAGCACAAGCCCCAGAGTTGATGACACGCCAAACCTCAGGATCTTCATACTCGGACATCCCTTCAAAGGGATCCTCACCAATGTAGTCGATGCACTCTTGGATGATGTCAAGGGTATCAAGACTGAGGATGTCAAATTTCACCACCCCTAACTTCTTCAGCGCGTTCATGTCATACTGCGTGACTACAGCTATATTCCCCCTGCCTGCGCCACGCCCTACGGTCATGGTAGGTACGAGCCTTCCAAGATCGAATGTGTTGTCGCTGATAACAACACCCGCCGCATGCTTGCCTTCGCCGTTTACAAGCTCCTGTATGGTCGTACACCAGTCGTAGAAACCTGCATATTGCTCCATAGCCTCAACCACGGTATGCGGTAGGCCAGGTTGCTTGAGTAGTTCTCCTAGCTCGCCACTGGCCTTGAGGTTGACGATGGCCGCGCTATCGGGGAAACTCTTGCTCGCTCCCATGCACTCCTGTGCCGAGTAGCCCAGGACGCGTAGGATTCTCTGTATCGTACCCCTTGGCCCAAGCCGAGCGAACGTCCCAACTTGCCTGGCTTGATATGGCGCCTGATTATATCGTTCGATGATGTATTGGACGACCTCGTCACGTCTACTGCGAGCAAAGTCGACATCAAAGTCAGGTAGCGACGGGCGCGCAGGATTGAGAGCACGCTCAAACATGAGATCGTACCTGATAGGGTCAACATCGACAATGCCCATAAGGTAGGCTGCGAGTACCCCTGCCATAGAGCCACGACCAGGGCCAACCCGTATGCCGTGATTCCTAGCCCAACGGATATAATCACGGACAATAAGAAATTCCTCTTCAAACTTCGCGCCAAAGATAATCTTGAGCTCGTACTGTAGCCGATCCCAGTATACCTGTACATCCTGTGCAAGTGTGCCATTCTCATCAAGCTTCCTGAGCCTACGCTCACAAAGACTACGCATGTAGTCGGCCGCAGTTACGCTAGTATTCTTGCGGGGAGCTACTGGGATATGCCACACTCTGTTCTCGAACTCGGGTATGCTGATGTCTACCTTGCCTACCAGATCACTGATAGCAGTCTGGCTGTAGCGCCACGTTGTAGTGTCCCACAACGCCTTGACTTCTTGCCACGTCTTCAGGTGATACCCATAGCCACTGAAGTGGAAGCGGTCTGTGTCCCGCCACTTTGCCCCTGTCTGCATCGCCAGCCAGATATCGTGTATATCATGCTGCTCTGCGTCCACATAGTGACTATCGTTCGTTATGACATGCGGTATGCCGTACTTCTCGGACCAGCGTATGAGCCTTGAATTCACTTGATCCAAGGTCTGCCCATACTCGATATCGCCAGGGTTGTTCCGCCGCAGGTCATGTCGCTGTAGCTCGAGATACAGATTTGGGAATAGCTCCCTCAGATATAGCAGTTGCTCTCGGGCCTGCCCATACTTCTTGGCTAGTATCAGGCTCGGTACATGCCCGTTGAGACATGTGGTTGTGATAGCAATGCTAGCTCTGTCCCGCCTGCTCAGTTTCTCTAGTACGTCATAGTCTACCCTCGGCCTGTAGTAGAAATACTCGGGGCTGTTTGCGATACTACTGAGCTCGCACAGCACTTCGTATCCACGCTTGTTCAGGGCTAACATCAACAGATGGTAAGTGCGCGGCCCTTCTTTCTTGCCAGTTTCGACATTGAGTGTGCGGGTTCTGTCTGCATGATCCTCACACAGATAGAACTCCTGACCAATGATTGGTTTGACATCCTCCTTACGGCATGCCGCGTAGAACTCAGGTGCGCCGCTCAGTCTACCATGATCAGTTAGAGCTAGAGCTGCCTGCCTGTTCTGCGCTGCCTTATGCACTAGATCCTCGATGGGCGCAAGCCCATCCAGAATGCTGTATTCGCTATGCACGTGGAGATGCGCAAATCTGTTCATCGCAGTTCAAATGAGATTGTCATGGCACCCTTACATTGTACACGTTTAGACGGGGTTTAGCATCCGCCTACGGACCATTCACTCCTGGAGCCAGGATATTTGAGTAGCATGAATCCCATCACCCGCCGCACATCTGCCAGCGAATGGAGACTCAAGGGTCCCGTGTAGCCCGTTGCCGCGCGATACAATGCGACGTGTCTCGCCCAGGTTCCTTGAAAGTATTGGCCTGGACCATTTGCTCCACTGCCTCTACGGTTAGGGATATCCAACCCACCGCTCTCTTTTGAGATAATACAGTCAACCCGCGCCATCGGCCCCACGATTGAGGGAATTGGTGGCGGAGGCGGAGCTAGCACACCAGTCACAATCAGGTATTGTCGCGGCGACAACCCTGTTGTAAATGATGCACCCTGCAAATCAATGGGATCAACCTCCACTTCTTGTGCTAGTTGGATCACTTCGTCACTGACAGCAGGCGCATCCGTGTCGTCCGCAGCATACGCGACACTCTGGGTAAGTGCCGAAGCTATCAGTGCGAAACTGGCGAATAGTCTCAATAGTACCTCCTTGGTAGTAAGGGTGCCCTGACATCATTTGCGATCTACGATCACCCTGTTTGCGTACCGAAGAATCTTGCGTAACTGGTCCTCGGACACAAGGTAATCGCCGAAGTAGGTTAGCTGGATAACGGTAAACTCGGGCATGCCGTCCGAATACGCGAGATCGCACCACGCTTCACTATTCTCGACCCTGGTCTTCATGTAGATATTGCCAGGGTTGATAATATCAAATAAGCGCTGGTTGGATTCTGCTGAAGGCGTTGAAGTTTCTGGTTCTTCCGCCACCTCTTACAACACTCCCATCTGGTCTTTGTCCTGTACGCATCCGCATATATTTGCTGAACTCGCACAGGCAATTCTCAATATCACTTGCCACAATAGTCTTATTCTGCCAGTATGGGAATGCCAAATCATACTGCTGGAAGTAGCTCTGCTGACTATCTGCAAGGCTGTGTATGGCTAGATGATACGATTTGACACCACGGATACCTGGGTACAGCCATTTTAGCCCATTGATACAGCCAGGACCAGCTTCAGCAAAGCTGTTGCGGTCTAGCCGTGGGTCATAATATGCCCAATCCACGGCTACCTGGAAGCCTAGAAAGCGTCCAAACCCATCTACGCCTAGGAATACGTGATAGGCTCGCTCAAAGTCTGGAGCGTTGTTCAGACGCACAACAATCTCGGGCACCTTCTTCTGGAGCAGCTCCATCAAGAAGCACACGTTGCTCACCTTATCGGTGTAGTTGCCAAACTTGACGCCCGTTACCGTGAATGCACCCGTGAACGGTTGATTGCCTGTTTCGTTCACCCAATACTTGATATAACCTGCCTGATCTCGATGGTCCCAGGGGGTGCGCCACTCGAGATATGGCTTACCATCACGCAGAAAGTCAAACGTGGGTATGGCGTTGAAGTAGCGGTAGACCAGTATGTTCCACAGCGCATCCTCGGGTGTACCGAAGGTAGCCGCAGCCTCCAGCACCCCGATGATGTATTGTGTTCCACGGTCTAGCTCCCGATACACGTTGCAGAAGTGGTGGTTTGCCAGCCACTGATCCTGCGTCCAAGGCGGGAGATCTTGCCTCTCGAAGCGCCTGTGGTAGACCATCTGGCGCTCGTACACGAACTGCCAGAATAGCCTCATGTTGTCAGGGTTTTCTGTCATGCGTTGCCAGCCCTCAAATCTTCTCCGTATTTACCAATCTCCCTATGCAACGAACTAATGTATTCCATGTCTGCTTCAGTTGGCTCACGGTTGTCATCAAGCTCTGTAACCAGAGCCGCTAAGATACTTGCTGCACCACCATAGAATGCCCGACGCATCTCTTGCCTTTGGATGCTCGAAACATTATAGAGGCCTACCCGCAGTGAAAAATCATCCCACTGTTCGGATATAGACTTACGTTTCATATGAATGCCATGTCACTTGGTTTAGATAGCTCTTCGTTCAGCACGTCATTGTACACGGAGAACCTGCAATCATAGTAGTTACACTCGTGGGTCTGCACCCTGTTCATTGCCTCAAGATGCTCTTGCCCATACCACAATTCAATGAACTTCTTCTCTGTCAAGCTTCCAATACTTATGTCCTCCTCTCGGTCCTGATAGTAGCAGCAAATCCACACGGTACCTAATGCGTCTACCACGGTATGCAGCGGGTTGAGCCAGCATACACCGTTCTGGTGAGTCTTCTGGGTGCTCCCAAACACTTTACGTGGGTACTTGGCACTTAGCGCGGCCAAATGCTCTGTGAGGCATTCCTGTGCGTCTTGCGGCAGCAGGGCAGGGTCGTCCGCATTATGACGCTTTGGCTTGATACTTACGAAGTCTACACCAGTGTCCAGAATCTCAGCTACGAGATAGTCAAGCATTGGAATATCGCTGATACCAAGAAGAATCTTGCCACCGACGCTTGCGTTCGATCGCGTGTTATTGCGAGATCGTACGATATCTCTAAGTGATCCGAGCTGATTGACAGTATATACGCTAACGCGGATGTACCGTACTCCGTTGTAACAGAGAAGACGGCCAATAGTCTCAGGGTTGGTTCCATTGGTGATCATGCCAAACTGTAGGCCCTGTTCGCGTATTGCGTCCATGAGATCGTCGAACTTGGGATGCAGCGTTGGTTCGCCGCCACCCGAGAACTCGATGCTCTCTCCGCCCATAACAGCAAACTCTGTTACGAAGCGTTTGAATATCTCCGCATCCAGGCTAACAGGAGTCTTGGCATTCTCCGCATTCGCAACACATCCGAAACACCTCATATTGCAGAAGTATGTCGGATAGACTATTGCCATCGTAGGCGCTACCATCTTACCCTGGTGTAGCCTGATGGCATCCTTCCTGAAGGCCAATGCCTTGTCTCGCAAGCTAACAGGAGCGTAGCTTATATCAGTAGTCACCAAATGCCTCAACCCAAGCTCTTGCCACACCTGTCATGAATCTGATCCATCTGACCCCGTCGGCGGGTCCCGTGGGTAGAGCCACTTGTCCGTTAGATACAGCAAGATGCCGAACAATATCACCGACGTCGGAACCAATGGAATCTGTTGTAGCCAACTCAGCAACGAGTTCCTCTTGTTCTGGGGCCTCTTCTTCAATAGTAGCGGGTTTAGGAGCATACTTGCTCACGTATGGCTTGAGCTCGTACTGTGTGTACTCATAAATCGGGACTTCGTCTGTGCAGATATTATCATAGAACGTGGCAGGATGCTCTGGATCTTTGATAAGGTCTGCGTCCAGAAACTCAAGCACCATGTAGGCCAGTGCTCTTGCGTCGCTATACTCGGACACAAAATCAAGTGCCCGTTGTGCGATACGCGCCCTGGTCTTAGGCTTGCGCATGATCTCGTTTACGCGCTCCGCAATCCCCTGGGGATCAGACGGTACAGTCCAGGTTATGTCTTGTCCTGCCAGTGGCGACCACGGATGACTGTCAACCTTCTCATGCACAATTGATAGGCAGCCGTACACCATTGCCTCAAACATGATACAGCTTGTCTGACCATCGAAACGGTCGCCAATACTGCCAGCAAGATCAATACTAGCCGCGTGGGTTTGATAAATTCCAGGAATAACATCTGGCAGTTGGCTCCCCCAATACTGGTGCTCTGGGTTGCCGTTACCCTTGGTCTTGTTGACGTGGTTCAGCCCAATCGCCCTCTTCCACAACCCAGAAGGATCTTGCCGCGCGTTGTGATATTCGATACCACTGTTGTATAAGTCCACGGGTACCTGGATGTCTGGCAGCGCTGCCAAGAATGAGTAGATCCCCTTCCACTTCTTCCATTGCGGCATCCAGCAGAGCGTGGAGGTCTTGTCGTCCTGGTACAGTCCCGCCTTCCGTACGTCTAATGGCGTAGGCAAGAAGACGTAGTTTCCTGGTAGTCTGCTCAGGCTGTCGTACTTCGACTGATAGCACGTAAACAGGTGGAACTTCACTAGGTCGCTCACTTGTCGATACCATTGGTAGTACCTATCCCAAAGGTTGTCGTGGATAATAACAACAATCGGCTTGCCTAGTTCAGCGGCGACCTCGTACAGCATCATCCAACTCATGTCTCCACCCTTGCCTTTGATGTCATGGGGACACGCTTGAATCATGAGCAGTACGTCGTATTGCCTGAGCAATCTTGAGAAGTTATGAGCGCTATCTTTTCGCTTGTAGCTTAGCTGGCGTGCTGGCAGGCGGTAGTAACGGTCGTTGACCATCGTAGGAGTCTCAGGACTTAGGCTGCGTAGCTTGCCGCTAGTGCTGGCCCAATAATAGTCAAAGGTGCAGCCTGCGGTTCGCAGACCGTATCCAAGACCTTCAACTATCCTGTTGATACCGCCACGCTCGATGACATCAAAATCAACGGCTAGGAACTTCAACGCGATCCTCCACCTTCAAAACCTCTGGTACATTATACGGCACGTGAAGTTCATCGGTTATCAAGAAGAGAAGAAAGTTGGCACACTGTTCCATGTCTACGAATATGCTGGTGCAGAGCGCACGCCACCCATCATAGCCCTGGTCTAGCGGTGCTTGATCGACACCAATAATTCGGCGGCCTCGTGCATACGCATATCCAACTTCCGTAGCTCCGAAGAGACTGTTGTTTCCGATAAGCGAAACCACCAGATCACAGCGATCAATAAGAAGCAGATCGCGAGGTACGTAGAATCGTGGGTCTCCGTGGTGCCCGTTGCCATTCCAGTCACTCCTGTCGGGGGCAGGTCGCGGGTGTAGATAAGTGATATGGCTACGCAGATCCTCCATCTGCTGCCTGGGTCTACTCCAATCGTCTGGTGTGTTGGGCCAGTTTATCATAATCTGCTGTTTTATCACACGATCAACAGCACCGACAAACTCAGCACGCCAGGGTACCCGCATACTCCCACAGGTGTAGACTGAAATGGCATGTGGCATCAGAGGTCTTCCCACTCGAGCCTGTAGCCGACAAGCTCCGTTTCAACGTTGGTGGAATGTATGAGACTGAGGTGACATCCCGTCGCCACGTACTCATTGGTATCCGCTGTGTTGTGCTCTTTACAGATAGTTATGCGGTTACCTGGGTCTGGAGTGCTCTCATACATCAGAGTCTTGCCGCGCTTGGTCCTGACAGACAACCCCAATGATACCAGTACCAGATCTGCACGCCCTTGACAGATAGCGCAGCTGAACCCAGGCTCTTCATACACAAGCTCTGGGCCAAACATCTCATCCAGGTTTGGCATCATGCCACCGATCAATGGTGTACGGCGCTGGACTTTCTGTTACCTCATTTACCACCAGCCCGTTAGGCGGACGATCATCATCATCGTCCTGAAAGTTGAGTCCCTCCCATGCTAGGATCATGAAAGCGCGTACGATTAGATCAAACAATACGCCTCGGCGTTTGTCTGGATCCCAATTCAACGCCGCCCCGTTGCGCCATGCACCTGATAAGCGTGCCAGCTTATCGATCATGTCCGCAGTTGGGATAATCTCACCTAGTGTCTGCCAACTACTATCGTACTGGTAGTTCTTCTGGGCCACCAGTGCATCGAAACGCCTCAACGCTGCCGCGAACTCTGGGTTTATCTCACGCATCAGCGTTTCGTAATCGCCAGGGGTGAGAGACTGCCCTGGGCCGTAGCCCAGGACATGCTCTGCAAATTGGTTGATCAACCAGCCCTGCTGGATCTCAACCCGCCTAGTTTCGACGGTCTCGCTCGGCTCCACTCTCTACGGCCTCCACAATCTCCTGGTTGATACGGTGGTGGCGCGGCATCAAGCGGTGGCACTCACGACAGATGAGGTGGTGCTCCACAATATGTCCCGCCGCCGCTTGCAACCGACGTGCCAGGAACGGGTCTTCGACCACCCTTGCGAAATTGCTGGCAACGTAAGTCACGTGCGCCCACAGACCATACATATTCGGGGCTGGTTGATTGATAAGCCTGCGGGCAATCATCCCGCGCACGCGCACGGGGATACCGTACTGGCTGAAGGTACTCTCGAGCGTTTCAGCCGTATGGTCGCTCAGTTGAATGTCTTGCAGGCTTCGGATACGGTCGAACTCGAAAGCACCCGCACCGTAGACCTGCCCCACCTTCTCACGAATCCACTCGTCACGGTCGCCCTTGGCTTCCTTGCGGGTGAAGTTCATGACGTTCTGGGTACTGACAGCACCGTTGGTGCAGACCAGCTGATGCGTGAACCCACCAATCTCCAGCGGTACAGCCGTGCTTGGCAGGTCAATACCAAGTGGCGTGAACGTTGCTGTCACACCATAGTTGATCACATCGCCAACCTTGCGGCCAGCTTTGTTCTCAACCTTGCCCATCTCCTGGTTCTGCCCACCCACGAGAGTGATGTACTGCCTGTCCCAGCCTCCGCCAACCTGATAGCCAAGGGCTTCCTTGCGGCCACCAAGCCCACGCTCCATAAGATTGAGCATGTGGACAGGGTCCATCACCTGCGCGGCGGCAGGCGTGAATGCGATAAGCTCACCTTCGCGAACCACTGCCTTGAGCTCCTGCTCGTGGCGGCGCAGGGCTTCATCCAGGATTGGTGCGACCAGGACTTTGGGGTACTTATCCAGCCCCGCGCCCTTGAGGCCACCAATCTTGTAGATGTAGTCCCACGCATCATTGCTCATTGGCAGTACGTCGCCACGCTTGCCGAACTGGTAGCTGGCATCACCATTATCACCCAGGCGAATGCCGTAGCTAGAAGTAGGTGCGAAGACGCGCTCCTCAAGGCCACGGTATGGGCGCAGCGTTGCGAGCGCTTGATCTCTAGTCTGTAGCTGCATTTCTTCTCCTCAGCGCTACGATCTTGTACACCGTGTTGCCACACCAGGGACAGGGACCGCGGAGACTTCCGCGTGGTCCACTATTCCCAGCCCCGTTGCCGCTACGCGGTGTCTCTACGTAGCGGCCCTTCTGGACCTTGACCTTCTCACGGCAGCTGAAACACCTGCCTTCGAAGGGTTCGGGCACTAGAGCTCCTTCACCTCGCTTATACCTTCACGCAACTCTTGCGGGGTGACCACTCTATCCATTGCGATGGCTGCATTGCAGGCAGTACAGCGGAGCACAAGCTGACCCTTCCAAGCCACAATATTCGTGGCATGGCAGATAGGGCACACCAGCCTGGCTCCATCCATCAATTGACCACTCATCGTCGTGTACGTGCTACAGGCTTGGCGACTGTTGCTCGGGACCTGGCTGTGGGGAGAGGCTTGCGCTGGACACGACGAGCGGGACGGACTGGCTCCTCGTCATCTTCCTCTTCATCCTCTTCATCTTCTTCTTCGTCGTCGGCTTCTTCGTCATCCTCAACTTCCTCGTCCTCGTCGTCATCACGAGCTACGGGCTTACGAGCACCACGCTTGGGAGCAGGAGCCTCCTCCTCTTCCTCTTCGTCCTCCTCATCTTCATCTTCTTCGTCTTCGTCGTCCAGGTCTTCGACCTCCTCGTCCTCATCCTCATCATCTTCGAGGCGGGAAGTCTTGGGCTTGGCCCGAACGTTGGCACCGTAGTAGTTCTCGACCTCGCTGGCGAGCTCTTCATCTGCACTCAGCTTGACGAACTTACTGAGGGCACGAATGCGGCCATCGATCTCCAGCTTGCCAATCTCCTCACCATCGATCTCGTACTTGGTATCCACGTCGCTGCCAATGCGCACGATGGTCCAGTTGCGATTCATGAGGGTTGGCTCGCGGTCACCAGCCTTGCCACGGCTGCGCTCGTACTTGATGATGAAGCTGTCGACCATGCCCTTGGTCATGTACAGCAGGCGGACCTCGCCAGTGCCTACGTCCACCACATTCGCGAGCCATCGTGTCGCAGCACGGGCTGCGGGATTGCCATCCAACTGGCACCCTTTGTGACACGGTACTCTGCTCCAGAAACCGCCGCTGCGTTGAATACCGTGCTCGTAGAACTTGGTCCAGGCTTGACCAGGCTCACCAAACGGCTCATCCAGAAAGCGCACCGTAACGCTCTCTTTGTCACGCAAGCGGATAACCTTGCTGGGAGTGCGCGCAGCATCACGCTTCAACTGGTCGAGCGTGCCAGCCGTGCTGCTGTTGACCTGGATCTTCTCTGGGCGCGTCCCGTTAGTACCGTTGCGCGATACACTCTTAGGCTTGAGCCTACCTTCTGCCATACGTGCCCTCCTCATGGCACCAAATGTGTGTGAAACAGGTTGGTCGTCGGATGCGCTGTTGTAAGCCGTCTTTTAGCCCTCCTGCCTGGATTGGTTTTGGCATGCCAACATTGTACGGCTCGGCCATTCGGGCTGACAAGCCGCAGTGAACTAGGGCCAGCCTTTCAGGACAAAAGTGCAGTCCAGTGCCGTTTACCGTCTAGGATCTGCCACCATTCAGTGTAATCCAGTTCATCTGGATCCTTGCGCACGATCTCATCAAATGGTGCGACCAACAATCTACTTACCGCAGTGTTTAGACGTTCGGCATTCCGCAGTGTGGCAATCGCACCAGCTGGATCATTGTCCATCAGCAACACTACTGAATCAAACCGATTTGCTATAAGCTTCAACTGTCCATCTGTTACGGCTGTACCCATGAGACCCATCACATTATCAAAGCCCCACTGGTGGCCCCGCATAACATCAGTTGGTCCCTCTACCAGGACACACTCGTTGGCATCATCGGGTACTTCGTCCCACCCGAATAACACACGGTCTTTCGGGAACTCCTTGTTGTAGAGATACTTGCGCAACTGATTATCGTTGGTAGCACGTCGGCAAATCCCCACCCACTTGCCCTTGAAGCGTATGGGGATAATCGCTCTACGGGTGACGTTATCATAGCCCAGGTTGAATTCTCGTATTACTTGATCGTTGTACCCGCGAACGTACTTCCACCAGCTACGGCCATGACTGAACTTGGATACGTCTACCTCTTCGAAGTCTGCACTCTCTGGCGGCGTGAGAATACTCTGTAATTCTCTAAGATTGCGGTCGCGTATTTCAGCTATGCTTAGTACCCCACCGTGCTCTTCGAGTAGCCCGATAGCCTCCTTGTACGTCAGAGAACGTAGCTGCATCACTAGCTGCACCAAGTTGCCCTTCTGGGTGCAGACCCAACAATGCCACAGGCCCGTTTCGGAGTTTATCTCCAGGTTAGGGCTATCACGCTCCGAATGGAACGGACAATACGCCACAAGCTCTCGGCCAATGAGATGGCTATCAAGCTCTAGCGCTTCGATGATACGCGGGATATCTACCTTGAGATCGTCGAAACGCTTCATTCTTCTTCGGCTTCTGGGACCTCTTCATCACGGTAGTTGCTCGGACGCCTGCCCCGCACGATCTCATCAATCACACCCTTGTCGATATCCAGGTCGAACCGAATACGCTGGTTTTCTGGACCAAAGCGATTCTTCCTGACATACAACGTCAGCTCGCCACGGCTAAGGCGCAGCGCAAACACTCGGTCACTATCACGACCCAGGCTATCTGTCATAGCGATCTGGCTTAGCTGTGGACCCTCTTTGCTCTCAGCAGCGGCACGGTTAGCTTGAGCGTTCAACACAATCGGGATGTTGTACTGGATGCAGATCTGCTTGAACCCGCGGCTCATGTTGGCCGCTTCGACCCAGTTCTCAACACGAGCATTGTCGCCCATACTCAAGCCGAAGTAGTCATAGAACGCAACATCGGGTCCATGCTCTTCCACTTTGGCCTTGAACTGAGCTACCTTGGCGCTGTCGTTAGGTTCTGGGATTACGATACCCTTCTGTACGTACTTTCGGCTGCGGCGTGCAAAGCGAGCATACTCTCGTATGTCTACGCTGCCCATCATCAGGCCAGTGTTGCTGAACGCTTCCTTGAAGTACTCGCTGTGGTCTTTCGCCAGCATGCGGCTCAGCAACGTATCAATCCTGAAGCTAAGCTGCTCGTGGCTCATCTCCAGCGAGACATACATCACCTTGCCGCCATGCAGCGCTGCTTGAACTGCGAAGAACAAGCTCATCCACGTCTTGAACTCACCTTGTCGCGCTACCACAGTTATCAAGTCTGGCGCTTGTATGCCCCCAAGCTCTGTGTCCAGACTTGGTATCCCAAACGGGTAGCCCAGGAGTTCATCATTACGTCTGGCTGCCTTGCGCTGTCGAACCCAATTGACTCTGTCCCGCCAGCTTTCCACGATATTGATATCATTGCCACGGCTGTACGACTGTATCAAGGCACCAAGCTCGGTCTGCATCTTGTTCACGAGATCTACACTCTCGGTGGTACCGTACTGCCGCTGGTACTTCTGAAACACTTGTCCCAGCTTGTAGTCAAGCATGAACTGGCGCGTGCCCTGCACCAGATCCTCAAGCTCGTCTGGGTTGCTGGCATACACCTTGAAGTCTGGGAACTTTGCCCTGAATGCCAGCTTGGTTGTATCTGGGTGCCCTTCCAGGTACATCCACTCTGCGCGCCTTGTCAAGAACAGGTCTCGGTCCACCCCGAGCTTGATAGCCGCCCGTACCCCTGCGCCACGGAGTACAGCGCTAATCAACAGGTCCTCATGCTTGGGCATTCGTCATCCTTGTAGTCTTTGCCACCCCAACAGTATAGCATTCGACCACTCAGCGGCTAAATACGTCCTCATCGGGATACTCACCGTCTACATCTCTCTCCCAACACCGCATGATACGTTCGTAGACCTTGGGCCGCAAGAGCACAGATATCTCGAAGGTGCTGAAATTTTGACTGAATGAATACATTGCTGCCTTCAAGAAGTGTCTTACTTCACGGCCACGACCATCGAATCGTTCAAGAAGCCTCTTAGCATGTGGGCTTTGCCCTCGCCAGTCTACAACTGGCATAGCCCCATATTCAAACCTGAACAGGCAAGCCCAGAAACATATCACATCATTTGCGTTCCACTTACTCGGGGCATATCGCTTAGCCCAGAAACGCATAAACGGTCCTGAAGATGTCTTGGTCCAACTAATATTGAAGTTGTCCCTGCCCAACTTACTCATGAAAGTTAGGCGTCCATTCGGTTCTTGGACAAAAAGGTTCGGCGTGGCAGCCTGCCGCGAAGAAACAAGACGACTAGGCTTTATCTCCTCAGTCGTAGCGTACACGCCTGTGCCCGCAGTACGTGTCACATATCTTTCTTCTATATCATTCGTCAATTCATACTTCAATCTTCTTTCTTCAGCTATCTTACGTTTACTTTTTATAAGATGTAATGCAGCGATCGTAGTAGCCACCCCCTTTAGACCAGGTCCACGATAAACGTAAGCCGTCTTAGTTTCAGGGGCAGGAGATTGCCGTTTTTGCTTCTTTATGACAATCATAGTAGCCATGTCGATCTTCTGGATGTAGTATTTATTAGGTCTTCGGCCTACACCAGAAAGAACTAGAGTAATGGCGTCCTTTTCCTGTAGTGTTCTGAGGACCTTCTCAACATAGACATCATTCCAGCCAAATTCTCTTGCCAGTGTGTACTTTGACACTTTGACGAATCGGGCACCATCGGAATGAAAAATCAAGTACATAAGCACTTGATGCTGATTTCTTGTTAGACGAAGTCCTTTGACAATCAACAGATTCTCCTTGAAGATGAATTCGTAGTAGCCACCCCAAAGCATACCACCCCAGACGGTCTTCGAGTTTACAAGTTGAACTTAGAGACACAGGGTTTGCTAGACTGACACCAGGACTGCTACCATATAGGCAACGGGCCAAGGATGTCTAAAGATAACATTATCAAGGCAAAGATAAGCAGCAACCTCATTATCCCGAAGCGTGAGCTTCCTGAGAGGTTGTATAACGATTTGATTGACCAATTGAGCTGGGAGAACCCTGAGTATCGTGCGGCCAGGGTAAAGGGAATGAGCACGTACAACATCCCGCAATGGATATTCGGGATGCGTGAGATTCGCGACACTCTCTATATCGCTCGAGAGTACTACGGCGAGGTAGAAGCTCTCGCGAAGAGATACGGGTATGTGCTGGATATCAAGGATGAGCGCGTGTTTGATGAAAATGCACAACCCATCCCGCACAAGATCACCCTGTGGAACAGCCAGCGGCCAGCGGTAGAACGATTACTTAGCGATGTCTACGGACACCAGGGAGTGTTAGTAGCCCCGTGTGGTGCTGGCAAAACGAACGTACTACTGTATGTTATCTGTGAGCTCGGTCAGAAGGCGCTTGTACTCTGCCATACTAACGACCTAATGCACCAGTGGGTGGAGCGCATTCGCGAGTTTGTGGGCATTGAGCCAGGTATCATCCAGGGTGAAAAGTACGACGTAAGACAAATCACGGTAGCCAGTGTTATGACCCTTGCCCGTAGGGAGCTTGACCGTGAGTTCCTACGCACTTTCGGGCTGGTAGCCTTGGACGAGGCTCATCACTGTCCAGCAGATAGCTTCAAAGAAGTAATGGATCAGTTCCATGCCTATTTCCGCTTCGGAGCTACAGCTACACCAGATAGAGTAGATGAGCTTGAAGGATTACTGTTCGCTATCTGTGGCCCGATTATTGCTGAGATTAGGAGAAAGGACCTGCTAAATGAAGGCAAGATCATACCTACAGCAGTACAACCTGTAGAGACAGGCTTCGACTTCGCGTACAGAGGTATGCGCAGTTGGCACCCGATGATACGAGCTCTAATATCTAGCCGCCAGCGCAATGAGCAAATAGTGAGCAACATCGTGAGGCAACATAGGAGCGGCGACCATGTGCAGCTTGTATTATCCAAGCAGATTGACCACCTGCTCAACCTACGTGAGCTCCTTACCTCCAGGGCACCAGATATACCCTCATCGCTGCTTATCGCTGGAGGCAATAAGAAGGACAGATCAGGTCGTGTCGTTCGTAATGTGGCGATGTCGAAGAAAGAACGGCAGGAGGCCATCGAACGCGCTCGAAGGGGCACTGTGCGAGTACTATTTGGGACTTCACTGGCCGACGAGGGATTGGACTTCCCAAGACTTGATCGACTGCACCTTACTTTTCCCACGAGAGCAGAAGGCAAAGTTACGCAGCAAGTTGGTAGAATACAGCGTGCCGCGCGAGGAAAGACGGATGCTCTTGTCTTCGATTACGTGGACGAAATCTCCTTACTTCGGGACCAATGGGGGGACCGACGACGTGCATACCATGAAATTGGACTCACAGTAAACAGGGTGAGACAGTGATACACGCTATCAAGAGCAGAGAAGATCTCGAGACTGTTATATCGTACATCCAGCGGTACAAACTCCTGATGGATAAGTACAAGGCACTCATGGATCTACACCGTGAGATGGCTGTACGCTACCTGGAAGTAAAGAACCTGAAGAGCGTGGTAGCTGAAGATGGCGCTCGTTGGCAGAAGCGCCAGAACACAAGTGTCCAGTATCAGATGGACAAGCTGCGCAGGCTTATGCGCCACCACCGCGTGGATCCGTCTACAGTAATCAAGACTCGCACTGTCGAAGAGGTGGATGAAGAAGCGCTCACCAAACTGTTGAAAGCAGGGGTTATCACCGTTGAAGAGTTCGAAGACATTGCCATCCGTCACACTGGCAAACCGTTCATAGTCAGGCTACCCAATGCCAAGAGGAAGTCGAAAGCGCCAATCTCTATTAGATCCAGGCGACAAGATTACGATCAGCATCGGAATGACGGTGCAAGTCGGGGAACGAAATTTCGTAAAATTGGACTGCGCCGCGGAAACAAAGATTCGGCCTGATGAGGGCGTAGATCAGGCTCAGGACAGATTGTTTGAAGCATTGGAGGTGACGCTGAACGATAAGATCGACGAGTACGTCGCGGCCATGAACAGGTAACAAACCCGTAACATTACGTTCAACTTGCAAGGACGATCGGGGGGAGCTATACTACTGATGTCGTGCCAGGACAGGGCAATTTCAGGGTCGTCACCCTGACTCTATCGCAACTCATTCAAATGATTCAAGGAGAAGGTATGCCAACCAGCACCAAACGAAAAGCCGCTCCTCCAGTAGTGGAGGATGACGAGGAAGAACTAGACGAGGAAGAGGAAGTACGCCCTGCACGGCGTCCCAAGACCTCTGCCGCCGCCAGCACCAAGACCTCCACCAATGGCACTGCTCGGAAGCCCCGCCCCAGTGAGCAGGCCGAAACAAAGCCTCGCACCAAGAAAGTCGTCGCTGCGCCAACGGGCACCAGTGCTCGGGACTACGCACTCGCTATCCTGCTCGAGGGTGCTCCGCGGGACGAGGTCAAGAAACGAGCCATTGCTCTCGCCAAGAGTGAGGGAGCGGATGTCTCGTGGAAGACCTTCGACGTCTCGTACTACATCAAGTACCTTGGGGAGAAGAAGAACTACCGTATCATCGAGAAAAATGGTACGGTGCGAGTTATTGCCCCCAAGGGCTAACCCGCCTCTGTCCTGGCACGGGAAAGGAGGGTACCCGCAAATACCCTCCACCCCTTGTCGCATGCCTGGAGGGGACGGATGCGACAAGTCTGGCATTATCCCCCACCAATGTTGATGCCGAACCCTGCAAGAATCTTGGGTATCAGGAAGATGAGAACCAGTAGGGTCACAATACTGCCCACTAGTAGCAGACCTACTGTATCCATTCTGGCTTCCCAACGATCCCCCTGAGTATCGGGTCTCCGCCGCTCGTAGCCAATGCTGAGAGTAAAATCTATCCGCATGCCAGAGTTACGAGTGTCCCTAATAGGTGGTTCCCCATCAGGTAGTGGCGGTCCAGCCATCCATGCACCTATCAGGTATCTTTTGGAGGTTTCCTGTTCCTCCAACGGTTGTGTACTTCACCACCTATCAGGCCACCGATAAACCCTGCCAATGCAGGAAAGCTGTGATCCGCAAACCAGCCAGCAATAACCCACAGTGCCTGCTCTAGGAGATTCATGGGCCATCGTGGAGTCTCTCGTTGGTGGGGTTAGGCCGCTTTACCGTTGGTTACGGCATGGATGTCCTGGAGAGCCTCTACGCGTGCCTGTAACGCGGCATCGTCGTGCTGCCAGCGTCCTGGGCCATCCATAGCTTCTACAAGCTCTTTCACATGATCGACAGCATTGGTATCGGCAGCAGCCCTGGAAGCACGAGCAGGTACTTCTCCGCAAGCACAACCCTGGATATCAATCTTGTGGACGAACATCTCCTGCACTTCGTACGGCGCGGCTCCTCCGCCTACAGGATGTGTTGAGCTTGCCCCACAACCATCTGGGCAATTGAGCACGATGAAATTGTGGTTCTCTGTATCATCAATATTCTTGGTGAAGTTGATATCCGCCAGCATGATTGTACCTTCATGCCCCGTTTCATCAAAGATCACCTTCATGCCGCCTGGGATGAATTCTGTTGGCCGAATACTCATGGCATCTTTACCTCGATCTGGAATCTATCTGCTGGGAAACGTGGCTCATCGGTAGCTTCCATCACATCATCGTAGAACTGAGCAAACCTGCGGTCGACCACAACCCACGTCATCTTCTCAACCTTGCGCTTGAGATACTCCCAATCTGCATCCTCCAGTTCGAGAATACTGCCTTCTTCCTTATCAAGAGCATCCAGCACCCGCACGCCCCTGCGGATCTCCACAATATCAGCTCCCGCAGCCTTGTCCAACGGAGTACGGACCACCTGCTTTACAAGAGAACTGAAGTCAATGATATTGTCTTTATAATTAGGATCATCGGGCGACAAATTAGGATCGGGGATCACAGCGAGGAAGATTCGTTTCATGCTGGCTTGTGCCTTTCTACAATTGGTCTTGCCGCCTCAGGTAGCTCGATACGATTCCCAGGCACATTATTATCATATGTGAACAAAAGCGTGGGCCACTCTGGAGGATCATCAAGACTCGGGCCTTCTGTGCCAAGCCCGTTGATGTCAATACCCTCAGCTTCAATCTCTGCTTCCAAGTTATGTAGATCATGAGTAGGCTCACTCAAGAAATCATAACCCGTGACATCCCAGCCAACCGTGTAAGGTGCTTCGGCCATACAATCATTTTATATGTTCAATAATCGTAACGTTGCTGTAGATGCCTGTGTTGGTAGAAATTGAGCCTGCCCCTTGTAGCGACCATGCAAATGCAATGGAGAAGCCTGAGTAGATACCTGGTCCATACGAGTATATAAACGGAACTGTCTGCGCGCCATTTGCAGCAGAGCAACTATTGATCTGCACTCGGTTATTAGCATCCGCTCCATTGATGTAGACACTTATGGTCATACCAGAACCGACATTACTTTGGATCAGAGCAAGATTGGCAATGATAATAACCTTGCCGCCTTGATACCCAGAGCAAGCCATACCAGAACCGAGTTGTCCAGGCATATAGACTGCAGAGCCGCTACTAGTACTCCCCGCTGGAGCAAGAGTAAACGTCCACATATGGGAGATATAGCCGTCAGGGATCTGGGCGTTGAAGTTACCCTGCCTCAGTAAAACTTGCCCTGAAGCATAATCTGTGGGGCCAGCGGCAGGAAACATAAGACCAGCAGCGGTGTTATCGTTATATATGCCGTTGCCACTACCACTGATACGGAAGTAATCACCCGTCAATCTAATGGTACCGCTTGAGGAGATACTTGTCACTGTAGCAGCATTCATACTCGTAGTCGCTGCCTGGAGTACGAGCGTGCTTCCATTGAGTTGGATGTATGATCCGCTAGGCCAGGTAAGTAGGTTTGTATTCTGTCCAAATGTAATGTTGCCGACAACAGTTAGGCCAGCGCCGAGTGAAGTAGCTCCATCAACGACTAGAGAGTAGTTGTTCGTCGCTCCTGATGGTGCCCCAATGCGAACCACGTAGTTGTTGACAAAACCTGTAGGAGCTACCATCCCAACAAACTGCGCCCCAACACCTGTCAAGCCAGTCTTACCATTGGCTATCAGGCCTGGTGCATTGTAGATCCCATAACAGAAATCATTGTTGTTCGCAGCAGCGGCAGAGGCTTGATTATTCAGACCACAGACAGCAGCTCCAGCTCCTCCAGCTCCATTCGTATATACCCCTGTCGTGGCAATAGCCGTATTGGAGCCACTAGGATGCGGAGCAATACTGAGAGCTGAAGATGGGCTTGGAGTATAATTGACTCCAAGACCGTTATTGACTTGGAGTCCAGTTATAGTCTGGTTTGCGGCAATCTTGGCTCCAGTAACGGCACCATTAGCCAGATCAGCTGTCTGGATAGTGGCATCTTGGATCTGGTTGCCTTTTACCATTACCTCTGCCATGAGATTCTCCTATGGATTAGCCTCTATCGTGATATACTGCTGAGCTGCGGTGCCAACTAATCTACTCGAGTTACCCGCTACTAGACCACCGCCACATGATAGAAGAAACACACTGCTATTAGGAGAAGTATAGTTGGCACTACCACCTGTAACAGCTACAACGGCTCCACCAGAGTTAGTAATCTGTGGTGAGCCAACAATCGTGACTGTTGGCACAATCGGCTTCGGTATGTAGTGAATCTGGAAAGCAGCAGTCGTAGTCGAATACACAGCTCCCAACGCCAACTCTGTCTGCACCTGTGACGGATAACCAATAATCTCATAATACCGCCAACATCTTGCCAAGTCGTCCGCGGGATGCAGAGGAACAAAATCCGACGCTACCGTGCCTATAGTCAGCATGGCGCTATCGATATAAGCAACCCCAGAGTTTGTATCGAAGTAAGCGCTCGCTGCTACATAGCTACAGGCTCCCAAAGATACTGTCACGCTAAGTGTCTGCCAGGTTCCATCTCCAGAGTGATACAGGCTTCTTGGAGAAGGAGTATTATATATCCCACCACCACCAGCATCCGTATCAAGACCTACACGGACCATATTGGCGACAGAACACAATACACGCATCGATAGAGTTACAGTACGTCCTGCCAACTGAAAAGCATCAGCTTGTTTGAGATACTGAAGTACGGCACTGCTGTTTCCCGATCCTTTGGTATATGTCACGCCAGCAGAGTAATTAGAGCCAGTTACGCCATAATCGGCGTTATTACCCGTAGCCCGACTAACACTCAACGTATCGGAACCATTGACACCAAGTAACCATCTATCAGCACAGTAATTACCTGTAAATGGACCAGTTCCTCGTTGCCAGATCTCAAAACCGCCATTGGTCAAATAGTTGGGTCTCAAGAGATCTGAGGCAATACGCTCATTCGGCAGTGCGTCTGGATAAGATGTAGCTGGAAAGAAGTTCTCTGCCACTTGCCCTATGACTAAACTAGCACTATCTACGTATGTTGTTCCAGCGGTTGATCCTTGGCACTGCAAGCCAACGCTTATATTATTCGTATTCAAAGGGATGGAAAAGGTCATCCAGAGTGTATGATAAGCTCCATCTGCAGGAGCTATCATCGTTGGACTAAAAGTACCACCAGTTCCATCAGTCCAAGCAAATATCACGACGTTTGCTTGAGTTGTTTTGACTCGAAGACTAAGGGTGACCGTTTTTCCTCTTAGTGGTGCCGCAGGAGGAGTCTGCTGTATCCCACCATATCCGCCGCCTCCTGCAATGGAGTTCACCATCGCTACACAGTACAATCCTGTATCCTGGTTGACAGAATCTCTAGAAACTGTAAGCGTGGAGCCAGAGCCAGTGCAGATCGTTTGCCATTGATCTGCGATTGCAAAGGTTGGATTACCCGTCGTTGCCGCAAACGGTCCAGGACCACGATGCCATTGCTCAAAGCCGCCATTCTGTAACAGGTTCGGCCTGGCAACGTCGGGGGCCAGCATCAAGTTGGGAACAAGAGTCTTACTCATGGATTGGCCTCTATTGTGATATTCGCCCCTCCGCCAGAGGCATAGTAATAACTATCGCCCGCATTAGTCGCCGTATAGTAGACCCAGAACACGTTCACGCCTGCTACTGGAAGAGTGAAGCTACTAGCTGTCACATTTGCCGCAACCCACGTTCCAATCGCAGTCAATGTAGGAGTAGCTGCTTTCTTAGCTTTGAGCCATACAAGATTTCGAATTGTAGCTCCTGCCGCCTGTGCCTGGCCTGAGAAAATCAGCTCGCTGTTGCCGTCACTACTAAGCGCTCGCTCGTAGTACCGAAGACATCTTGCCACATCATCAGCGAGATTCATTGGGATATATGTCATCGGCACTTGGCCTACTACGAGCGTACAGTTGTCGACCCAGAACGTAGTATTGATACTTGCCCCTTGTACAAACACTTCAACTCGGAAGAATGTTGCATTTGCCCCTACAACAGAAGTTATACTAAGTGTTTGATAAGTATTGTCGCCAGTATGAAAATTGTAGGTCGTAGGAGTAACGGTATTATTGCCGCCGCTATTCCAGTAAACTCGTACTGCACAGATCCCAGCGACACTACATCTTACTCTTGCTGCGAATGTAACCGTCCGCCCGCGCAACTGGTAGACTTCTTCGATATCCTGGTTGATGCCAACAAGAGATCCCGTCGCATTAGTCGTTGCTGTTACCGCCGCACAGTAGCGTGAACCAGCGCCATCATAGTTAGAGGCATCGGGAATGACACTAATAGTAGGAGCACCTGTTCCTTCAGCGTAGGTCTTCCATCTATCTGCCGACATAACAGTGGGAGAGAGTGAAGTGTATGGTCCGTTTCCGCGCTGCCATACCTCTAGCCCAGGATTGACAAGCAGATTCTGTCGTGCCGTATCAGAGGCCAGATCCTGATTACGCACCAATTGTTTAGGCATCAGTAGCCCTCCAGTATAGCATAATCATGGATTAGCCTCGAACGCGATGGAGCCTGCGGTAGAGTTATTGGCAAACAGTGTCGCTACGTTGCCCGCAACCAATCCATTGGATACGCCAATGACTGTCCTACAAACCTGGGTAGTAGTAAAATCGGTGGTTATACTAGTCAATGCCAACGGACTAAAAGTAGCATTCATTACCTGATATACTCCAACTGCACCATAAGTCACTGTCGGAGTAAGCGCAGGTGGGACTTGATAATGAGTTTGAAAGAAGCATTGAGTTGCTGCGGAACATTGTCCTAGCGCCAATTGCGAGCTACCGTTTTCCCCGCCAACTTTCTGATAATACCGCAGACACCTTGCCAACTCATCTGCAGGATGCGTGGGGATGTAGTCAGCAGGAGTTGCAGCTTGAACAAGCATAGCGTTATCAACATATGCTGTACAAGAGCTAGTGAAATATACTCCTACCCAGACACTTATACACGAGGGTACAATCGTTGCCGTAACCGTCAACGTCTGGTATTGCCCATTCCCGATATGATACGGCGAGAGATTTATAGTTGCATTCGTAGCATCAAAGATTGTAGCTCTAATTGCATTAGCGCTTGAAGTCTTTACACGAATGGAGAATGAGATAGTCCTGCCTGCGAAAAAATAGCCATCCCCTGTCTTGAGTACCTGAACATAGTATGAGCCTCCCACATTTGCAGTATACGTACACGCTGCGCAAGAACCCAAGCTTCCATCAGAGTTAGCATTATCTCGACTGATAGAAAGTACGTCAGGAGTACCAGATCCGTTATAGTAATTATTCCATCGATCTCCCGCAAACGTACCATATGCCGTAAACGGACCATTACCTCGTTGCCAGTTATCAATACTACCATTCGTCAAGAGATTGGGAGATGTACTCGGGATCACAGATCCTGGTAGCTTGCCTGTAGTCGGGTTCGTAGCAACTATAGTTCCAGGAGTAGCTACAGTATCACTACTCGCATTGAATCCTTTGACTGTGTTAGCGTCTCCCAGCACTACACCGTAAAGATAGTTGATAACAACTCTGGTCAGACCATCAAAAGCATCCGCAAACGTAATAACATTACCAGAGATAGTGTAATGTCCATCTTGCGCTGACTGAAGTACACCATCTCGGAATACAGATGCTAGAGTCTGTGGCGTCTGACTCAGGGTAACCGTGGTAGCCGCGTTAGCAGGAACAAACTCCTCATGGAAGACTGTACTGGTTGGCATGATCGCCAACGGCAAGTGTGCAGTTCCATCTACGGCTACGAGAGCATTGGCTTGAGGAGTGCTGGCAGGCACAGCGGGGATATTGTTGACTGTGCTGGCATTCCCAGAGCCAAAGTTCTGGCTCCAGGTAACGATAACATGCTCTCCCGCAACAAAGGCATCAGAGAACGTTACTGTCGTAGTGCCAGAGTTCCAGGTCCAGTCACCAAGAGAAGTTGATTGGGTAACACCGTTCCGCACTACACCCAGGATCATACCTGGCACTGACATCAGAGTAACTGTCGTAGCCGCTGCTGGAGGATCGAACTCCTGATAGTAGGGTGCCGCGCCAGGAACAAACGAGTTGACTTGATAGTAGACTACCGAGATATCATCACTAACCAGGGCTGTTGTGAAAGTGACGATCGTCCCAGCTACGGTGTAGTCTGTGCCAGAGCGTTCCTCCAGGCCGTTCTTGCTTACGGACATAATGGTATCGGCGGGCATACTCAGGGTGACTGTTGTTCCAGATACGCCTAGGAACTGGTCTCGTCGTACAATACCAGAGCCAAATGTGATAGCTACTGATCCGCTACCCTGGTCCGTGAGAGACCCATTGGGGAACGTCAACACTTTGGCCCCAACTACGTCAGGAGCACCGTCAACTTCTTTGACTTCCAGTGTTGGCGGGAATACAATCTCAGCTACTCCACTGCCTCTATCAATCAGAGCGCCATTGGGAACCTGGATTGTATTTACACCATTGACGGTAGGGGCTAAGTCTACCTCGCGTACCGTAAACGGGAACGTTACTCCTACAACCTGCCCGCCAAGATCAGTTAGGCTACCATTGGGAAACTGTAGCGCTCGGGTGCCTACAACGTCTGGAGTGCCGTCGACCTCCTTGACCTCCAGACCGCCTCCGCCAATACCGCCAGTACGTATGCTGGCTGTGACTGTATTAGAGGCATCTGGCGCAGTCAAAGAGTAGGCAAACGACCCAGGTACCACTATTGCGCTACCGCTGGCGTAATATTGTCCTGCGACGGTCTGTAGATACTGTCCCCGCAAGGTACCGCCAGCAACCTTGACGATAGCTGTCCCAGAGAGTGTGACCCTGCCAATAGCTCCCGTGGCAATGTTCTCGGCGACCACCATTACACGAGAGCCATCTATCCCACTGACGTTAGGCTGAATAAAGGCCATGTCCGCGCTAGGATCTGTGATCACCACATCACCAGCTACTCTTGCCGAGCCAGTGTTGTTCTTGAACAGTGCCACAGAGCCCTTATCAGCTACAATGCCGTTCTGGAACTCCCATCTACCAGTGATAATCTCATCCTGGTTGTACTCGGTCATGTTGTCCGCGATCGTGCCTTGAGCGTTATCTGTATCGCGAACAATACCCGTGATGTTGAATGTCCGCCCTGGAGGTCCAACAGGATACGTGACGTTGTAGACGTCTGTCGGATCTGGCAGCGGGAAGCCTTTACGTGTGGTAGTCCTCATGCTACATTACTCCAATCGGCATTACCAAGATTCTGCCAGTCCTTATCATGTGTAAGATCGGTGGCTAGTGTCTTCCAGTCTGCTTCTGTTTGGATAAGCTGCCACCCCAGATGTGCAGGTTTCGCGGCCTCGATAGCCGCCTGGAGATTAGCCAGTACCTGAGGAGGGGTCACGCCAGCCGCAGGTCGGATAATCCTTACATCAAAGGTGTATGTCGAGATGTGTGGTACGACCGCAGCCTGGATGACAAAGTACTCAGCGACACTCTTGATATACTGTGGCGTCGGACTAAGTCCTCGCTGCTGCATCCGTTGGACAAGATAGTCTCGCCTATAGCTATCAGGGATGGTGGTGTCGTTGGGTATGCCAAGCATATCCTCCCACCAGCCCAGATATGGCTCAAAGGTCTCTCTAGCCAACCATGCCGCGAGTACACCCTCATGGCTATACAGCCAGTCACCATGCAGAACATTGGTAAGGTCTTCAGCCGACTCATAGTGCAGCCAGCGATCGAACTGATCAAGCTCTCCCTGCCAACTATACAGCATCTGCTGGATATAGTCATCACTACGATACCACGGCTGGATATTGTCGAAGTACCGTATAGTGCTGATGGGAACAGGGATAGCCATCAGGGTGTCACCGTAATCGTACCTGGGGTAACCTTGGCTGTTCCAGGAATGACAATATTGGCTTGTGTCCAAGTCCCACTGGTGGTGAGTTTGATACCATGACCAGCGCTCAGGATATCGTAGTCACTCACACTGGCTCGGTAGTAGGCTGGCTCGGCTGGATCGTACAGTATCACATGCTGTACCTGGGTGAACAACACATCATCGCCAACATTGAGATCGAACAGGTAGTTGCTGATGGCTGCCTGTACTTCATTCACGGTTGCCGCCGTGTTGAAGCCTGGAGTTACGTAGATCTTCACGCTGACGTCAACCTGTGTGACCGTCGCGGCTACGACAGTTACCTGGGCACCGATAGGAGCTACGCCTCCGCCTTGACCAGCCGCATTAGGATCGATGTATTGCTGGACTGCGGCAATAGTGGCAGCACCAGGGACAGTACCATCGGCGTTCATGATAACTACCTTGACAGTGCCGTTTCCGTTCCAAAGAGGAACAACAGATACGTCACCAATACTGGTACCAGGAGTTTCTTTGGCCCATCGCTGGTAATCCACGACGTTACCGCCGCTTGACGGACTGCGAACGGTGAGGAGAAAACGACTGAGTAGTTGCGCATCAGTCTCTCGATCTAAGCCACTGGTAAAGGCAATAGGATTTGTAACTCCCTGGACAAACTGCGTCGCACTAGCCATGATGTTGATAGC
>Ga0126379_10000290_pt1 | contig 27235 bp, 23 predicted proteins | sample PanSoiMetPlot_24_FD_92640 | JGI IMG/M metagenome (GOLD analysis project Ga0126379, IMG submission 92640) | Tropical forest soil microbial communities from Panama - MetaG Plot_24 | ecosystem: Environmental > Terrestrial > Soil > Tropical forest > Bulk soil | place: Panama | collected 2016-02-17
CGTCAAGGAAGCACTGGCCTGTGGGATCCCGGTGATCGCGACGGACGCAGGGGACGTGCGGGAACTCATCAGTGGCCTGACGAACTGCGCCGTCGTTCCGCCACAGCCCGAGGCTTTGGCTCATGCGCTCGCCGCCGCGATCGCTGACGGGCGGGGGTGTCCAGAAGGTCCTGAGCAGATGAGAAAGCATTCGTTGCAGGTTACCGTCAAAGAATTCGTGAGCTTCTACAGCGCCGTGGCTGGAATCGAAGCTGCCTAACAGCCTACGTCTGGCGGCCCTCGTTACAGGCGCAGCCGAATGATCTGATAGGCCTCAGCGTAGCCCACACCCGACATCCGGCCCAGCGCGCGCGCCAGATCCCGGCACGAGTCGACATCGAGCGTGCCTTTGGCGACCTGGGAGGCGTGGGCGCGCAGTGCGGCTATTTTCACATCGATGGTTTCGCTAATGTCTGCGAAGCACTCGCCCACATTGTTCCAGGCAATATTGAACTCCGGACTCGAGGGAAAGGAGAGCAGGTTGCAAGGAATCCGGCGCACCGCGGCCAGCGTTGCCTCGTGCGCCAAGCGATGGTCATTGTGCCGGTCGTACTTGGCGTGCGCCAGGACGACTTCCGGGCGAACTTGGGCCACCACTTCGTCGAGCCGGGCGACCAGCTTGTACATCGGAACATCTTCCACCCGGGTTGCTTCTTTACCCTGAAGCATCACCAGCTCGGCGCCCACCAATCTGGCGCCCTCACGAGCTTCGGCGATGCGCTGCTTGGTGTTAGTGGGCGCCGACAAAATGGCGATCACTACCTGCTTGCCGGCGCGCGATAGCCGGGAGAGCAAACCACCGGCGCCAAGCTCCACGTCATCCGGGTGCGCACCGACGGCGAGCACCCGGTCGAAACCGGTTCCATTTAAAAGATGCATGCTCCTCAGGGTGCTGCGGTCGCTTCATGCCTCCCCTCGGCAGCGACTATCCCCGGGCGCGACGAAGTAAGGAGAGGGCGGTACTCTGGAACTATTTCCTGCATCAGCCTCAAAACGGCGTAATCATCGCCGTCCGCCGCCTGACTTTCAAGTAGGTCGAGAGCCTCGCACAGCTGCCTGGGGTTGACCGCGGGACATTCACTCTCGACCAGCCAAATTCCCGGGACCGCCGTTCGCTTTGCGTTCTCAGTCTTCAAGGTGAGCTCTTCGCTGAGCTTTTCGCCCGGCCGTGCACCGCTGAAAACGATGGGGACGTCGTGACCAGGACGCAAGCCGGCCTTCTCGATGAGGCGGCGTGCCAGATCGAGAATCTTCACCGGTTGTCCCATGTCCAGCACGAACATCTCGCCTCCGTTGCCGAGCAGTGCCGCTTCCAGCACGAGGTGGCAGGCTTCCGGGATGGACATGAAGTAGCGGTTCATCTCCGGGTGGGTGACGGTGATCGGCCCTCCCCGTTTGATCTGCTCGACGAAGATGGGGAGGACGCTGCCGCTCGAGCCTAGCACGTTGCCGAAGCGCACCGCCACGAAGCGTGTCGTACGCAAATGCGACATCCCCTTGAGGTACGTCTCCCCAATGCGCTTGGTGGCGCCCATCACGCTCGTGGGGTTGACCGCCTTGTCGGTGGAGATGAAAACGAACGTGTGCACGCCGAAGGCATGGGCGGCATCTGCAAGCCGGCGCGTGCCCCCGACGTTGTTGAGCACCGCCTCCGAGGGATGCCGCTCCATCATCGGCACGTGTTTGTGTGCGGCGGTATGGAAGACAAGGTGCGGGCGGTATTCCTCGAAAAGCCGGCGCACCGCGAAGGGGTCCCGGATGTCAAGAAGGTGCGCCTCGATCGGAAAATTTGGCGACCGCGCGAGGAGGTCAGCCTCGATGCGAAACAGCGCATTTTCCGCGCGCTCCACCAGCGCCAGCGAAGCCGGCTTGTGCCTCAGCAGCTGCCGCGCGAGCTCAGAGCCAAGCGATCCTCCCGCACCGGTAACCAGCACGCGCTTGCCCGTGATAAAGGCGTCGATGGTATGGCTATCGCCCGCCACGGCAGGGCGGTCGAGGAGCTCGGACGAAGCGTTCTCGATTACATCACCCAGCGACTGAATTGAGGTGACGGAGTCGCACGGTGTGCCGTAAGCAGCGCAGAGCCGTTCGATCTCCCGAACGAAGGCCGGTTTGACGGGCGGAACGATGATCACCGCCGCCAGAGCCCGACTGTCCAGCTTTGCCTCCAGCTCGTCCACCGAGAGGACCGGAATCTGGCGTAGGCGCGCCCCTACCAGCGCGAGCCCTTCCAGAACCAAGCCGCTCACCCGGTCCCCATTCGCCCGCAGCTGCCTGCGGCGCAACTCGAGGTCGACGAACTCGGGGCGACCGGCAAGGACGATGCTTCGCCCACGCTTTGCCAACGCTGGCCGGGCAATTTCGTGAACCAAGCGCGGCATCACGTGTAGTCCCCCAACGAGCAGCAAGGTGATGACCCCGTCCACGAAGGCCAACGAGTTGGGAACGCCCAACGGGAACACCGTCAAGATGACCGCGAGCGCCAACGTGGTCACCACCGAATTGCGGGCCAGCGCCGCCAGGTCCTCAAGACCGGTGTGTCTCCACAGCTCGCGAAAGCTCCCTGCGTAAAGCGCCACCGGTGCTTTGACGAAGACGAAGATGGTCCCCAAAGCGAGCACCGACTTGAGGGCGAGCGGTTCGCTCTGAACTAAGAAAAGGGCGGCCAATAACCCGGTAAACCATGCGGCGAGGTGCGCAACCGCGAGGCTTGCAACATGTTTCATCCGGTCCCACTGCGCCTCTGCCTGGCCCCGCGTCGATTGTGTGGTTGTTGTCGTTTGCATACCCCGCCCCCCCTTCTATGGAGTTGTGCCCTGCTGTCAGGAAGCGGAGGCAGCCATATACTGCCAGGATGGCCACCGCGTAAAGAGGCTGTGGACAAATGTTAAAAAGTAAGAAAGTTACGCACCTCGAAACGTTGCATTTGTAATAGTCTCGAAATCTCGGAATTCCCCGACGTCGCTGTGGCGCATACCGGCTTGTGGCGGTGCGGAATTCGCGTATAAGCGCACCTGGCAAAGGTCGGAACGAGGAAAAGGATGTCAACTTCGAGAGATGCTGTTGCAACGCTGCTGGCCCTGCTGACCGCCTTACAGCCCTCCATGGCGCTGGCGCAGGTGACACCCGCGACGGCACCGGTCCCGGCCGAACCCCCCCCTCCATCGGTACCCGACGGACGGGTAGTCCTCGAGGGCGCGGTGGACCCGAAGACCTATGTTGTCGGGCCTGGCGATCGCCTTCTCGTCGAGCTTTGGGGCGTGCGCGAACTGTCCTCAGAAATCGAGGTGACAGCCGAGGGACGTCTCTCGGTCCCACACGTTGGCGTGTTTGGTGCGGGAGGTGAGAAACTAGCGACGCTTCGCGACGCCATCACCGCCCGTCTCAAGACGGTCTATCCAAACCTGCACGCCAGCGTCAGCTTAGCTCGCCCGCGGACCTTCCTGGTGAACATCGTCGGCGCGGTGAGCCGCCCGGGTTCCTACCCGGCCAACCCACTCACCAGGGTAAGCTCCCTCGTGCCGCGCGCCTTGCCGCTTCCCAACGCGTCCACCCGACGAGTCGAGATCCGCCGCAAAGGCAGGGCTGAAAAATTGATCGCCGACATCGCCCACTTCACCCTCTTGGGTGACCCTGCTGGGGATCCCACCCTTTTGGATGGGGACACCATCTACGTGCCGGCTCGGGATTTGGAAGTGGAGATTACCGGTGCGGTGAGGCGCCCCGGGCGGTACGAGCTGGTTCGCGAACGAAACATTCGCGAGCTGCTTGAGCTCGCTGGGGGGCTGTCGAGCGATGCCGCCGCCACGCTTCCTATGCGGCTTGTCACGCGTGAGAGCGGCGATCGCCTCGTTTCACACTCGCTGCCACAGGCCAATGCGGCTCAGACAGTGCTTCACGGTGGCGACAGCGTCCATGTTCCCGGGCTAACCGATCTGCGCCGCAACGTCATCGTCGAAGGCGCAATCGTCGGTACGCCCTCGCAATTAGCTCTGGCTTCCGGCGCTGGGCTGGAGGCGGACCGGCGGGCGGCAATCAACGACCGGCCCTTGGACCCGAACAACCCTGTCAACCCAAACAACCCCGTCAACCCGGTCGGCAGTCCCAATCGCGACGTTTCCGTGGTACTCCCATACGCAGACGGAGATCGTGTGAGCGATCTGGTGGTCAAAGTAAACGGGCTGCAACCCTGGGCGGACGGCTCCATGGCCTATTTGATGCGCTCGACCGCCGAAGGTGAACGAACCCGCATTCCGGTGGATATTGCGGCGATAAGCTCACATCAGGCCCAAGACGTCGCGGTAAAACCTGGAGACACCCTGGTAGTCCCAGGGCGGAGGGATGCCGTCGTGGTCGGCGGAGCGGTACAACATCCGGGGCTGTTCCCCTACAGCCGCGGCCTTCACCCACCCGATTACATCACGCTTGCGGGTGGGCCAACACGCAGTGGGAATGCTGGCTCGGCTCAGGTGCTGAGGCGAAATGGGGAGCGTCAGGGCATCAGCAAGGTCGGTGAGATCGAGCCCGGGGACGTTATTTCGGTACCAGAGGTCTCGCTCACCTCTGCGGAGTGGGTCACCGTCCTTATCGTCCTCGCGAATTTGGCAGTTTCGACCACCGCCCTTGTTCTCGCCTACAGGAGATAGGAGTTCTTCGTGAGTGCCAAGGTAAGACCGCCGTTCGAGGAAGGCCGCATTGGATTGACACTGGCCGAACCGCCTCTGGTAACCCTCACCACGCCGGAGCGGCTCATTGGCGCAGTCAAGAGACGGTGGCGGCTGCTTGCGCTCGCGCTTCTCGCTGGCACCTTCGGCGGCGTGATCGCCGGCCGGATGCTGCCCGCGTGGTACGATTCCACCGCAACCTTCGCGGTGATTCCGGTCGATGATCCGACTGCCCCGATACAGGGCGCGTCGGAGTCCGCGGGCGCGGCGCTGCCGCTCTTTAGCTATGTGCTGGTCAGTCACCGCGTCCTTGACGACGTGGTGCAACAGCTCCAACTCCAGCGTGCCTACGGCAAGTCGAGTCCTTACGAAGCGCGCAAGGAGCTGCTTAGACACGTGGCGGTGAGTACCGACCGCAAGGCAAACGTGGTGGTGCTAGACGTCGAGGACCGGCAGCCGGTGCGCGCGCAGAAGATTGCCAGTACCCTCGGCGATGTGGGGCGCGCGGTGAACACGGAGATCTGGTCGGCGCGCGCGAGTGAGCACCGCAAGAAGCTGGAGGCCCGCCTCGCGGAGGTTTCAAAAAGCTTGGCGGCCGCCGAGGAGGCAATGCGCCAGTTCCGCGAGCGGGAACACGTCGTCGACTTGGCGGAACAGATGAAAGCCTCGGTGGCAGAGGCGGCATTCTTGGAACGCGTCAAGAACGAGAAAAGGATGAAGCTGCGCTTTGATCAAAGTTTCGCCGGCGCCGAGTCCCCGGAGGTCCGGCGGGGCCAACTCGAGACAGGGGGCACCAATGCCGCCCTCCAGGGGCTGGTTCATGGTGGAGCAGGCGCTGGTCCGCTGCTCGCGCTCGACCGCTTGCCGCGGCTCGAGCAAGAGCACGCGCGGCTCAAGCGGGATATTGATGTCAACAGCTCGACGTACGATCTGTTGTCGCGTCAGGTTGAGCAGCTGCGCGCGGTCGAAGCGAGGCCGGGCGGGAGAGCTGAGCTGGTGGACGCACCTGTTGAGCCAAAAGACCGGACACGTCCATCGCGCATAGCGCTTGCGCTGGAGGGGGCGTTGATCGGCTTCTTCGTCGGACTCCTGCTCGTGGTCTGGTCCGGTTCGCAGTTCATCGCCCTTCCTCCAAAGTTATCCCCGCTGCGCGACTTCAGCCGCTAAAGCGGCAAAGGACGAACGCCGTGGATGGCGAAAACCAAGGAGGGCTGCTCTTCATTGCAGCGTTTTTCCTCACGTTCGCTGGTTGCGCGGTATTGTCTCGCGCCGTCCCGCAGCCGGAGCCTGAGCCGGAGGCCAAGACGGCGCCGGAAACCTCGAGTGGCGAGGGCACTGAGCCGGCCGAGGAGCTCGGGGCTGGCGCAGGTGGCGCTGGCTCTGGGCAAGAAGGTCGACCGGCTGCCAAGGGCGCGACTTACTATGTCCATCCGCGTGGCAACAATGCCGCCGCAGGAAGCATAGAAAAGCCGTGGCGTGATCTCTCGTACGCGGCAAGCCGCATGGGGCCGGGGGACATCACGTATCTGCGCGGGGGTACTTACGCGGTGAAGAACACGATCGAGTTGCGCGCGTCCGGCACGGCTGCGGCGCCACTTACCTTCACTACCTACCATGACGAAGAAGCAACGCTGGTCATGGAGTCAGTCCAGCCGGGGACGGCCTTTGACGCAGTCCAAGTCTATGGCAGTTACCTGGTTCTCGAAAAGTTGCGCATCCGCAATCGCAATGACCCGGGGACCGGTCTTTGGATCGCCAACCAGGCGCACCATGTCACCGTCCGCAACTGTGATCTGTCAGCCGAGCACGGGGTGCCGCTTCTGGTGAGCGGGAGCGAAAGCACCTTTGTTAGCAACCGCATTCACGACGCCGGCGCGAGCCTTACCGTTCCGATTGCCCCCGGCGAAGACCTTCCCAATTATAACTGCGGTGTTTATGTAGAGGGCGCTCGCAATCTACTCCGCGGCAACCACATCTACAACAACGGGAATTTAGGTCTTCAGCTGTACAACGGCTACCCGGGCGGCAGCGCTGGCAGGAACATCATTGAGTACAACTATGTCTATCACAACGGCTATCCTGCCTATGGCAAAAATCCGAAAAAAGCATTGGCGGGTATTGTCGTTGCTGGCGGCAGCGGCAGCAACAACGTGATCCGTTACAACCGCAGCTGCGACAACACGAAATACGGTATCTTTCTGCTTGATTCAGTTGCAAACAACCAATTCGTCGGAAATGTGACTTGCTACAACCAGCTCGGAGGGGTCGCCCTGGTCGAGCCCGGTCCGGGAACGGTGTTGTCGGGTCATATCTCATACAACGACCTGGGTTTCGCAGTTGCCGCGAATCCTGGAGTGAGGAGCGATCGCAACATCTACTTCAACTCTCAAGGAAATCCCAAGCTCAAGTGGGGCGACAAAGACCTAACCCTGGGTGGCTTGCGCAGGGAGTCGGGCGGGGATCAGAGCAGCCGCATCGCGGACCCGGCGTTCAAAAACGCTCCGAAGGAGCGCTTCGATCCCGAGGCGGCGCAGGCCTACGATTTCGCTACCCCGGCCAATCCGGCGCTTTCTGGAGGCCCATCGGGAGGCGGTTGACAAGGCGCCGAGCCTAATGGTCGAGTCCACCCACTTTTTTGGTAGGTCAACATGATCGTCGCCGCGCATCAACCCAACTACCTTCCCTGGATCGGCTTCTTTGAGAAGATGGCGCGAGCCGACTGCTTCGTCATCGTCGATCACGTTCAATTCGAGCGCCAGAACTTTCAGAATCGAAATCGGATCAAGCTGGCGGACGGGGTGCGTTGGCTGACGGTGCCAGTCCATCGCGGGCGCCAAGCCGATCGGATCTGCGACAAGGAGATCGTCGCTGGCGCGAGCATCCACACCGACTGGCAACGTCGCAGCTGGCTTACCCTAGCGAACGCCTACGCCGCAGCTCCCTACTTTTCGACCTACGCCGAAGAGCTTCGAGCCGTCTACGAACGGCCGTGGCAGCGCCTGGTGGAGCTCAATGTCGAGCTCATCGAGTTATGTCGGCGCTGGCTCGGCATCACCACTCCCACCCTCCGCAGCTCGACGCTGGCGGTGACCGACGCTCGAACAGGAATGATCGTCCAGTTCTGCAAGCAAGTGGGAGCTGACACCTACCTCTCTGGGACGGGTGGCTCGAAGCACTATCTGGATCTCGGGCTGCTCAAGGAACAGGGCATTGCCGTGGCCTGGCAGAAGTTCGTGCATCCGACATACGCCCAGCTGCACGGACCGTTTGTTTCCCATCTGAGCGTCATTGATCTGCTGTTCAATTGCGGGCCGCACAGCAGGGCGCTGATGCTCGGCGAAAGTGTCGAGCTCTCGCCAGCATCCGGCCAGGCGGCCTGAGAGTTATGCAGGCTCTTGATGGCGAGCATAGCGCCTCGGCGCTGGTAGACCCGCTTCGACGGAGGCATCGGTGAGCGAGAGGATTCCATTGCATCGTCCAGATATCGGCGACGAGGAGGTAGGGGCGGTCACGGCCGTTCTGCGCTCCGGTTGGCTAACCAGTGGCAACGAATCTCGTCAACTCGAGGCGGAGTTTGCCGCCTTTGTTGGCGCTCGACACGCGGTCGCCCTCAACTCCTGCACTGCGGCACTCCACCTGGCGCTGGAGGCAACTGGGTGTCAGCCCGGAGATTGCGTGCTGCTTCCGACGCTCACGTTCGCAGCAACGGCCGAGGTCGTGACGTACCTGGGCGCCATCCCCGTGCTGGTTGATTGCGAGCGCGACTCACTAAACCTGGATCTCGGCTCGGCCTCCCACGCGCTCGACGACTTGAAACGCGGACGGCCGGTCGGAGGAGTGACCGCCAAGGGCCGAGTTCACGCCATCATGCCGGTGCATTACGGAGGGCAGATGGCCGATGTCGATGCGGTAGCCGAGCTCGCGAGCCGCCACGGGCTTAGAGTCATCGAGGACGCAGCGCACGCATTGCCCGCGGCTGCGCGAGCGGCCAATGGCAGCTGGCGCTCAGTCGGCACCACCGCTGAGCAAACGTGCTTTTCTTTCTACGCGAACAAAACGATTACCACCGGAGAAGGTGGAATGCTGGTGACGGCTGACGAATCCCTGGCCGCTCGGGTTCGCCGCATGTCCCTTCACGGCCTTTCGAGTGATGCCTGGAAGCGCTTCAGCGTTGGTGCGAGTTGGGACTACCAAATTCTGTCTGCGGGGTTCAAATACAACCTGACCGACATCGCCGCGGCGATCGGACGGCAGCAGTTGCGCAAAGCGGCAAAGCTGGCGGCGGCCCGCGAGCGAATTGCTGCGCGATACGCGCACCTCCTGGCCAACGTAGACGAGGTGGAGTTGCCCACCGCCAGACCGGATCGCCAACACGCCTGGCACCTTTACGTGCTGCGGCTACGACTGGAGAAATTGGCGATCGGACGTAACAGTTTCATTGAAGAGCTAAACCGACAGGGGATCGGGACCAGCGTGCATTGGCGGCCACTTCACCTTCATCCCTACTACCAGCAGCGCTTTGCATACCGGCCAGGAGATCTGCCGATTGCCACCGCCGAGTGGGAGCGTTTCATTTCCTTGCCCATTTTCCCCTCGATGACCGAGGAGCAGGTGGAGCGAGTGGCCCGATGCGTACGGGCTATTGCAAGCAAGTACGCCAAGGTCAGCGCGGTCGCATGAGCTCGAACCTGCGCGGCGTGCCGGCTTCGCCCTGGTCATTACATCAACGAGCAATGAAGCGGAGCTTCGACCTTCTTGTCTCGTCGGTAGCCCTGATCGCCGCCGTTCCGCTGCTCCTGCTCATCGCGGCCGCGATCAAGCTCAGCTCGCCCGGCCCTGTGCTTTTCAAGCAGCAGCGCGTAGGGCGGGGAGGGCGAACATTTCTAATCTGGAAGTTTCGAACGATGATCCCCGGTGCCGCCAGCCAAGGTCCGGCGATCACCGCGGCCGGAGACCCCAGGGTGACGGCGGTCGGTCGTTGGCTTCGCCGGACCAAGCTCGACGAGTTGCCTCAATTGGTGAACGTTTGGCGCGGGGATATGAGCTTCGTCGGGCCGCGGCCCGAGCTGCCGCGCTATGTCCGGGGATATCGGAGCGAGGATCTCCTGGTTTTGGCGGTGCGCCCAGGCATCACCGACCTCGCATCCATTGCCTATCGCGACGAGGAGGCAGTGGTCGCCCAGTTCAACGACCGCGAGCGCGGATATGTCGAGGTAGTTCTGCCACGCAAGCTCGTGTTGGCACGAGAGTACATCCGCGGGCAAAGCTTCACGGGCGACGTGGCACTTGTGTTTCGGACGCTCAGAGCCGTGCTCCGGTCCCCCGAAGCACCGGCTGAGTTCGCCTCCACGGCGCCTGACAAGGCGATGTTCAATGTCGAGTCCGCTTCCGGACCATCGAGGCGCGCATGAGCAGAGAAGGTCCCATGAAGCGGCTGCTTCACCGAGTTTCCGAAGAGCTGGTGCGCCCGCTGATTCGCGAGGAGATCAATCGGCAGCGCCTCATTGCCATGCGGACGAGCGCGGCGATGGAGGCAAAGTGATCCGGGTCTGCAAGCCGCCCCGCGCATGCCTTGTCGCCACGGCAGCGGGGATGTTAATTGCTCGCAAGGGTGGAAGGGGTTGAGATGCAGGCGGCGCGAGCTTCGATAGCTCCAATGTCGTTCGACAGCGCGGTCATCGCGGTGCCGCTTCTGGGCGCGCTGGCGGCGTGTGCTATGGCGATGCCCCTTTTTGGGTTCACCCAGGAGCCGGCGCCGGCTCTGGCAGCGGCCTTCATCGGCGCCGCCTTGTGCTTCATGGTGCAAGAAGTCTTACGAAGAGGCCCGACGTCCATCGCGGTGCTCTTTGTGGCCGGACTCGCTTACTATCACATCGTCATTCCCGCGGAGTATCTGATCAACCCCAGCCTACCTTCGGAAATCGTTTACTATTATCCGTCGCTCAATCGGCAAACGATGGTAGGTCCGCTGCTTGCCACCGACCTCGCGCTGGCGGGTTTCCTGGTCGGATACGCTCTGCGCCGCCCTCGCCCGGCCGCCCGACCAGCGGGGAGCGACGCTTTGGACGAGTTCTTCGACGAGAAGCGAGCTCTCATTGGCTGCGCGGCGCTGTTCGCAATCGGCCTGCTGCTGTACCTGACGATGAGCTACGTCGCCACCGGCTCGTTCATCAAGATCTTCAGCACCACCTACCGCGAGCGCGACGAGCTGTTCTATGGCCTTGGGGCGCTGGGCTTTGGCGCGAGTGTTGCCACCGTCGGGCTGGCTTGCGCTTCGGTGATACTGCTCAAGCGGGGCGGCCTCACGCGCACCCTGGTGGTCATCGGGCTGATGGCGATAATGGTGTTGTATTCGTTCTTGATTGGTTCCAAGTCCCCCGCGTTTTACGCAGCGACGGGGACGCTGGTTGGTACGTACGTAGCAGGGCGCAGGCTGCCGCTATCGACGCTGTTGTCGCTCGGCCTTCTTTTGTTGGTGCCGTTGAGCTTCGTCAATCTGGCGCGCAACAAACAGGGCGAGGGCTTCGCGGAAATGGCCTCGTACGTGCGCCAGGAGGCGGAGCCCGAGCAGTTTAATCCAGCCAACAACGATGCCCCGGGTCCATACTTAACCCTCATAGAAACCGTTTCCACGCTTCGTGTTCCCGAGCAGCTTCGTTACGGCTCGACCTATCTGAAAATGGTGACGTTGGTACCACCGCGCTTTCTGAACCTGCCCCGAAGCGAGCCGATCGACGAGGAGTTCTCCAAAAAGTTCCTCGGAAAGGACTATTACGACAACGCCGGTTTCGCATTCTCCGGAGTTGCCGAGGCCTACCTCAACTTCGGCTACCCGGGGGTGTTCCTCATTTTCGTCCTCTTCGGTTTGGGCTTTGCCGTGCTGCGCGACAAACTCGACCGAGCGATGGGTACCCTACCTGCCGGTTTGATCGTCGCTGCCAGCGCCTCGCACATCTTTCTGGCGCTGCGCAACGCCTCTCCTTTTTTGACCAAGTCGTACCTAGTCATCACCTTGATACCCGTGTTGCTGGTGATTCGCTATGCGAGGCGGCGCGCCCCGGCATGAATCCGATTCCCAACGTCGCCGAGATGATAGCCAACTGCGCCGGTGACAAAGACATGAATGGCACCAATTCCATCTCCCAAAAGCTGACCCACTCTGACGGAACTCATGCGACAGTGGCCAGCGCACGAGACCGTTCACTTGTATCCCATCCGCACCTCTGTTTTGTCGGCTACATCGCCGGGCGCAATCCTGGCCGTGTTCCACACCAAAGCGAAATCTTGGCCAAGTTGTTCAAGGAAGCAGGCTATCCGGTAGCGGCCGTCTCGGATGAACTCAGTCGGTGGAAGCGCCTAACAGATATTGTCAGCACGCTGATTCGACGCCGTCACAACAGCGAAATAATCATGCTGCAAGTCTTTGGCGAGATGAGTTTCATCGGCGAGGATATCGCAAGCTCGCTTGCCAAACGATTTCGCCAACCGCTGGTGATGGTTCTACGCGGCGGCACCCTGCCGGAGTTCATGGGCCGTTTCCCCCACTGGACCACCGGGGTGCTTCGGCGGGCTGACGTGCTAGTTACTCCGTCGTCATATCTACCCCGTGTTCTGGCTTCCTACGGGCTGCGCAGCAGAGTCATCCCAAACGTTGTTAACCTGCCTCTTTATCCCTATCGCCATCGCCAGACTGTACAGCCACGTCTCTTTTGGATGAGAACCTTCCATCCACACTACAACCCGTTGATGGCTATTCGCGTGCTGGCTCGTTTGCGTGCTTCGAGGCCCACGGCTACCTTGGTGATGGCTGGGGCCGATGATGATGCTGCTCTTCAACGGGAAGTACGGCAGACGGTGGAGGCGTGCGGTCTGAAGGACGCGGTGAATTTTCCCGGATTCCTCGACATGAAGGGCAAGAGCCGCGAAGGTACCGCAGCTGATATTTTTCTCAACACGAACCAGGTTGATAACATGCCGGTGTCCGTGCTCGAAGCGTGCGCCATGGGAATACCGGTGGTCGCAACTAAAGTGGGTGGCATCGGCGATCTATTGGTCGACGGGGAAACGGCCTTGCTCGTGCCCAGTGATGACGACGAGGCGATGGTCAAGGCGATCGGGCGTCTACTGAATGAGCCGGGGCTGGCTGCACGGCTCTCCGCCAATGGCCGCCGCTTGGCCGAAAGCTGCTCTTGGAAACAAGTGCGCGGGTGCTGGGAAGAGCTATTCTCCGAGCTCCTCTCGCGCCGGGCTCGATAAGCCGGCGGGCAATGCACTGATGCGAAGGCGTCTCCTCAGATGGTTGGCTTGTCCAACTTGTCGTCGCGCGCTGCAATCCGTCGTCGCACAATCAGAGGCGAGGCCAGTTTCCCCGGAGGATTATGCGGTTCTCCAATCGGTGGCTCCCGTCACAGCGAGCGATGATGTTGAAGTCGACATCCTTGTTGGCGCGCTGACCTGCGAACATTGTCGTGTCTACTATCCAATTCACAATGGCATACCCAGACTGCTCAGCTACTCCACCGAGGTTGCGCGCGTTCACGCGGAAGTGAATGCCGGATGGATTAGAGAAAGGCTTTCTGGTTACGTTCTGCCCAGGGGTGATCCGACTCCGGATGACGAAGCGGTGCTGCGAAACTTTTCGCCGGAATCGACAGGCCACAAGGGGACGGGCACCAGTCGCATGCCCGAGACACCGGGCAATCGGAAAGGCTATAAGCTCGGTATTCCGGGCCAACACCAAAAGCCCGACCTCGTCCTCGCAGTCGGCATCGGAACCGGCGAAGCTGCTGAGGCAATCTCACGTTATCAGGACTGCGAAATTGTGGCGATGGATCTCGGATCCGCAGCGGATCAGCCACAGCAGCATTTGGGTGGAAACCCTCGGCTTCACACCGTCCAGGGGTCGGTGTTCGCGCCGCCCTTTCCGTTCGGCAAGTTTGACCTCGTTTACAGCCATGGAGTCCTGCACCACACTGGTCGCACTCGAGAGGCGTTCAGCCGCATTGCTCGCCTTGCCAGACCGGGCAATGGCGTGCTTTGCCTTCGGCTAAATTCACAGGAGAAAGAACCGACCACACCGCGGGGGCGCATGCTGATGGGCCTCAAACGGGTTATGCGCGCCACGATTGGTCGCCTACCGGAGCCGGTGCAGAACGCACTGGTGATGCCAGCAGTACCTTTTTACATTCTCTACCACAATGTGTTTGCTCGCCGACCGCGCGGCTTGCAATTGGGCCCACGTTACGGTTTCCTCGTCAACGCCGTCTTTGCTGGGAATGAGGCCCTGCATGCCGCGCGCGACCACCTAAGGACGCCCTTTGCGGGTCGCCACGGCTTGGAGGAGCTGGCGCACTGGTTCCGCGCCGAGGGGTATTCCAAGCTCGAGTTGCTGCCTGATGAACCGGCGCCGGAGGGTACCTCTTCTGTTGATGCCGTAAACCTCGGCGTCTGCGGCTTCCGAGATGAACTGCCCAAGAGTCGAGAAAGATAGCGGCGGCAGCTGCGGTACTTTTCAATGCTGCATCACCAGTTTTCTTTGCTCTAGCTTGTTTTTATACGTGTGGCACCGTCATGCGCGGGTTCGCCGCCGCCCGGTCCTCCCGCAGACCCTCACCTTGACCAACGATGTTCTGCATTATCCACCGGCTCAGGACATACAGGGACCAGGGCCGAGACCAATCAAGTCGACCACGCCGGAACTCTTCCCAAACTTGCAGCCTTGCGTCGCCTTGCCACAGCTCCCCAGTGTCTTTCTGAAGGACGGTCGCAACTTCGCTCGCCAGAGGACCTCTGAGCCACTCCGGCCAAGGCAAGGTGAACCCCATCTTGCGGCGACTGAAAACCTCCTCCGGAAGTTGAGGGGCAAACGCCCGACGCAAAAGCATTTTCGGTGTTTTGCCAAAACCCTTGCGGTCGCTGGGAATCGAGAGCACGTGAGCGGCCAGAACTTGATCGACGAACGGAACGCGGAGCTCGAGCGAGTGCGCCATGCTCATTTGATCACTGTCTCGTAACAACATATTCCCCATGTAGGTACGAGCTTCAAGCAACGAAATCTGATTCAACGAATCTAAGCCGTCGGTCTCCTCGTGGAGGTACTGCTCTCGCATCCGTACTTTCTGCTGAAGGTCGATCGAGCAAGGCGGCGAGATGCGCAGCAAGCGTTGGATTTGGCTAGGGAAGAACGTCGTCCTCTGTAGAAAGTACGGATGCTCGTCGAGGTCGCCGTGCACGAGAAACTGTCGCAGCTTGATCGCGGCCCCGTCGCGGGGCGTCAACCCGAGTTGCAGCGCCTTGCTTGCCAAGCGCGATGCGCGCGGGGCGAGGCGGGCATACCTCAGTGCGGCGTCCAAAATGCGCGTGCGGCGAAAAGTGGCATAGCCGCCGAAGAACTCGTCCCCGCCTAGCCCGCTGAGCGCCACAGTAAAACCAGCCTGACGGGCGGCACCGGAAACCAGGTAATTGTTGATAGCGTCCATCGACGGCTGATCCATCTGCGAGATGGCAGCGCGGGCCTTGGCTTGGACTTCGTCGCCTTTGACTAGGACCTCGTGATGAGTGGTTCCAATATGTCGGGCCACTCGGCGCGCGTAGTCGCGCTCCGAGTAGCGACTTTCCTCGAAGATGAGGGACATGGTGTTGATCGCGCTGCCCCCAACCTGACGAGCCAGTAGAGAGACCACACTGGAATCAACACCTCCGCTCAAGAATACGACCACCGGAACATCGCTGATCAGCTGCCCCTGCACCGATTCGCGCAAAATGGTGGCGATGTCTTTTCCCGGCTCGGGCGCTTCTCTTCCGGGCAACTCCATATATCGGCGGATTTCCACCTGCCCGCCGGACCACCTCAAAAGTTGTCCCGGAAGCAGCGCGTAGACACCGTCTACAATCGTCACCGGATCTTGCAGAGCGCCAAATCGCAAGAAATCCTCTACGCCCTGGCGACTCAACTTGCGCGGAATCATCCCGCTGGCCAGAAGTCCTCGCACCTCGGAACAAAACAGCACCGAATTCTGATCCGTCCAGTAATAAAGCGGCTTGACTCCCCAGTGATCTCGGACGAGCCATAACTCTTCTTTCGCTCTATCCCAAACTGCCGCGCCGAACATGCCTCGCCAGTCGTCGACCGCCGACACACCCTTGGCGCACCAGGAGGCTAGTGCCACCTCGGTGTCACAACGCGAGGAAAAGGGGTAGCCGTTCTTTTGCAGGTCCGCGCGCAGCTCGAGGAAATTGTAAATCTCTCCGTTGAATGCGATCGCATTACCGGTGGCGGCATCGACCATCGGCTGATGTCCAGCGGGAGAGAGGTCCTGGATGGCAAGTCGGCGGCTGCCCAACCAGACTCGCGCATCCTCGTCGGCCCTCAACCCTGCGGTATACGTGCCGCTGTCGTCGGGTCCGCGATGCTCGATCGCGGCGAGCATTTGTTTCAATTGCGCATCGCTGAAACGGCTTGCCCGCCCGACGTATCCCGCGATTCCGCACATGTTTAAAACCCCGCCTTGTCAGCAGCCGCCCGAGCTCGAGCGAGCGCGCGCTTGTCGTCCAACGGTGGTGCCGGCACCACTGTTTGCGGTGCCGCTAAACGCCGCAGTTAGCGCGGGCGTCGGCTCGAAACGAAACCCGAAGCAGGATATCGCCCCGACGCAGGCTACCATCGCGCCCAGCAGCGACAGCCCGATTGGCTCGGCCTCGAAGTAGAACTGACTTGCGAACGCTCGCGCCATCTCCGTCTGTACCCCTTCTGTTTTAGGGGCCGTGCGCGCCAATTATCATTTGCGGTGCCCGGACGGCAAGACCACCGTGGCGAGGCAAAATCGGCGTCAGGTTACGAAGGGTTGACGATTGCTCGTTGCGTCCCCGCCCGCGGGCGTGGACATTCTACAAGACAGCTACGCGGTGCCGCGAGGAGAGGTGGGGGACATCGTCTGCACCGGCTTGCTGAACCGAAGCATGCCGCTGATAAGCTACCGCGTAGGCAACCGCGAAGCGCTCGAAGCCAAGGAAGACCTTTGCGCATGCGGGCGAAGGCTCCCGACGTTTGCTCGGATCGAGGGTCGGACCGAGCCGGCCGATCGCTCTGCCATCGCTGGTATAGAGCACCAAACTCGTCGACGACGGTGATATGTGTGCGGTAGAAGGTTGATCTGTGGAGTAGGCATGGCCGAAATGGTTCCTTTCGTCTCACCCCGGTCCCGCGAGATCCTCCGCGCCGATGGACCCATGCTGGTCTCGTCCACGGGCGAGCGGTTCCCCATCACCGCGGGGATCCCGCGCTTTGTCGGCTCGGACAGCTACGCTGCGGCATTCGGCCTGGAGTGGAAGCGCCACTCCAAGACCCTGCTCGACAGCGCCCTTGGTACCTCCATTTCGCGCCAGCGGCTCGAACGCTGCCTCGGCATGCCGGTCGAGGCACTGGCTGGCAAGACCGTGCTCGAAGCAGGCTGCGGCGCCGGGCGTTTCACCGAGCTCATGGTTGGTGCGGGGGCCCTGGTGCATGCGGTCGACCTGAGCGTGGCTGTCGAAGCGAACCTGGAGAACGTCGGCGCGCGACCGAATTACCGGGTCACGCAGGCAGACATCCGTGCCTTGCCCTTCCCCCCGGGTGCGTTCGACGTTGTCGTGTGCTTGGGCGTTCTCCAGCATCTGCCTTCGCCTGAAGAGGGAATGGCCGCGCTGTGGGCCATGCTTAAACCGGGCGGGCTCCTGGTGATCGACCACTATACGTGGACACTGTCCCTGGTTACCAAGCTGGCTCCGGCATACCGGCTGCTCTTGAAGAGGCTCTCCCCCGAACGCGCCAAGGCCGTCACTGACGGTTTGGTCGAGGTGTTCTTCCCCCTCCATTGGGCGGTGCGAAGGTTTCGGCCGGCGCAAATGCTGCTCAGCCGTATCTCACCCTGCCTGGTCTACTTCCGAGATTTTCCGCAGCTCAACAAGGAGCAACACAAGGAGCTGACGCGCCTCGACACCTACGACAACAACACAGACCGCTACAAGCACCTGCGCACGCTAAGGCAGATCCGTCGGACGCTGGCATCGCTCGGCGGCGTCAGCATCCAGGTCGCGCCTGGCGGAAACGGCGTCGAGGCGAGGTGCCGCAAGCCGCTGGCGACGCACTCGGCTGTTTAAGCCGCGGCGGGGAACCGAATCGAACCGCCTACCTCATCTAAAACCCAACGAGCCGGGGACGTGGAGTAGGTCCTTTTTTCTCACAGCACCCTCGCGTGCTTTGGCGCCACTCCCAGGTGTTTGCGCCAGGCGCCCGTCGCCACCAACAGCCAGCCTTTGGTAATTCCGTAGCCGTAGGTGAAGTGATAGGTGAACAGCACAAACGCGATCAGGGGGGTAAGAAAAAGCCCTGGGTGCCGCAGGCCGACGAGACACGAAAAGAAGAGGTTCATCAGCGCGTAGGGCAAGAGGCAAGCGGCGCCGACCAGCGCCAGGCGATAATCGGTGAACAACCCGGCGACGATCAGTGCGCTGCAAGCGAGTACGCCGAGAAAGAAAATGGCAGGAAGGAAGTGGCGCCAGCGGAAAGTGTAGGGGTGAAGCCTCTGAGTAAAGGCGTTCCACATCCCAGTCACCCAGGCTTGCTGCCATAGCTTCTTAAGTGACGACCGCGGATGGTACTGGATGGTAACCTCGGCGGTCATGTGGAGCCGCCCACCAGCGTGCAAGATGCGGCTGGAGTGCTCGTTGTCCTGATTGCGAACCATCCGCTCGTCGAACAAGCCGACGCGTTCGAAAATCTCGCGGCGCCAGCAGCCGAGCTGAACTGCATCGACGGGGCCATCCTTTCGCCGGTAGCGGAAGCGGGCACCGGTGCCAAAGGCACAGCCCGTGCCGACGGCGATGGCGCGGCAGACCAGCCCCTCCTCCGCCGGTACGAAGGTGACGCACCCGCCAACCATGTCGGCACCAGTGGACTCCAGCGTCCGCACAAGGACCTCGGCGTAGCGCGGCGGATAGATGCTGTGCGAGTCGATGCGCATGATGATCTCGCCCCGCGCGGCGCGAATCCCAATGTTGAGCGCGACGGGGGTCAGACCGCATGGGTTGTCGAGAAGGCGCACTCGTGGATCTCGTCTGGCAATCTCCTCGATGATAGCGCGAGTGCCATCCTTGGAAATGCCGTCGACGACCAACACTTCCATCTCGGCGGGGTTGAACGTGCCGGAGAGGAGTGATTCGAGAGTGGCGCGGATGTACCGTTGCTCATTGTAGCACGGGACGACAACGCTCACCCGCGGGGCCTTGGGAGCAGCGGCAGGGAGCGAGCCGGTGCCTTGACTGTTCCGGTCGCTGCTCGGCGACCTGGCAACACTATCGGTTCTCCCCGCCGCGTCCGACCTCGCGCTGGCTGGGTCGGCTGCTTGCAGTCGACTGGTTGCTAGATCGATGGTCATGACAGCCCCTCCCCAACTGCAGGCCCGCGACCGTGGGCGGTGACACCCGTTGCCGCAGCGAGCAGAGTGGCGCGCCGGTCGAACCCGAAGTTGAAGGGCGGCCCGATCATCCCCAAAAAACCCATCCGTGGAGAAGTTACCTTGGGTTGAGCACTGCTAGAATCAGTAAGAATTCCGGCAACGGCTGCGCATGGAAACACGAACCATCGCGGGCTGTCAAACGTTCGCTTCCCCCCGAATCAACTCAGGATCGGCGCGGACCGGAACAAGGCTGCGGTTGCGCAGGAGTTGTCCCAGATACTTCGAAGAGATGTCGTGGCAGGGCACAGGTCACGTCGGACCCACCATGCGGCGCCACGGCCCGGTGTTCTCCGCCATTCCTCTACTGGAATTACAGGTACCTAAAGTCTCTCCTTGGCCCAGTTGGTTTGCTTTGAGCATGTCGACACTTGAAACCATGTATGTGGTTAGCGGCGCGGTCAGTTGGCACGGGCTCTTGCCTCTTCAGTAGGCAGGAAAATTGACTGGTTTAGGTGGGCATGATCTTGCGCCCTTTACCTCGGCGCGTCGTCAGCGAACGCGGATGGTGCCGGCGTAGCAGAACGACCGTTCGAAGCTCAGCTGCGGCACGGCAACTCGCAAAAGTCGTGGGTGCCCGCTCAAAGGCCGCTCGACTTCGTGGAATTCGCTGAGCCGGCGCCTCAGCCCTCACCACCTCAGGGGCGCCATTCGGAGGCCCCAATGTCGAAAGCGGGGCCATAGGGCCTGGAAAGATCGTCGCAATCATAGCGAGGTGCGCCGGTCGGTCGCCCGGTGTCAATCGCTGGGCTGGTGGGTAGCAGGTGATAATCCCCGTCGCCGTCAGGGTCATAGTCGACGAACTGCGGATCGGCCTCGACTGTGCCCGTGTGGGTCAGGCCATTTTGAAGGCGGAATCCTCCGCGGGCATTCCCGTAGACGAGATTGTTTAGATACCTGTTGTTGGTCCCTGTAAGGCTCTCTTCAATGATTCCGTAACCACCAATCGTCCCTCCCTCAGGATCGTTGGCTTCGTTATAAACCACGATGTTGTTCGTCACCAGCATGTTGTCGTCGACGCAGTCTGAGCAAGAACCGCCTGATCCAATCAAGATTCCGCCGTGCATGTTATTGAAGATGGTATTGCTGGAAATAATGATGTCCGAGGCCTCATGCCATAGGTGAATCCCCCACCCTTGGGTATTGTAGACGACGTTGTTGAGACAATTACCTCCTGGGCTTCCGTAATAGATTCCGTGGGGCATAAGGTACGCATCCCCAGCGGAACCAGGAGTTCCGATGTCGTGAATGACGTTTCCGATCACGTCGAGGTAGCCTTCGCCTTCTGGGCGGGTGCCGCCTCCGGTGATGACTCCCGACGCGATAGTACTGCCGTCGAGCGCGATGTCGTGGATGTGATTACCCAGAACTAAGTCGTGGTAGCCGTGGGCCTCGACCCCCGCGCTATTTCCAGGGGCGAGCACGGTGATATCAAAGTCCTCGACTGACGTGTAATCACCCACCATATAAAAACCCCAGTTCCAATATCCGCCGCCCATAATCTTCGCTTCCCATTTCTCATCAGAGACAAAACGAATCGGGGCGTCTTCCTCTCCATTGGCTAGGACCACTGGAGATTCGTAGTAGATGCCGGGGGCGACGTGGACCACGCTTCCGGCGCCGACTCGTTCCCCCGTCAATTCAAGTGTTCGCCAAGGATGGCCGAAAGATCCGTCGTTCTGGTAGTCGTCCCCGTCTGGATCGACGTAGTAATGAGTCATTCCTCCCGCACGCGCTGAGAAGGCAAACAAAAGGGTGGCGATTGTGCTGACCGCTGCGAAGCGGGTCGAGAGTTCCAAGAAAAGTCTCCTCGTTAGCTATTTCGGGGCATTTTTGACGACACGACTCAGCAAACTGAAGCTATCAGGGCTCGCACGCAGGGCTGACGAGACAATGGTTGCTGGAGCGAACTCTGATGATACACATCTCCTTTGCTCCGGCCGGACAGCCGAAGGTCAAGCACCGATACTTGGCGCTAATCGGTCACCACTACCGAAGAATTCAGGAGGTGAGCCGATCGCGGCTGATGCAATTCAAAAAAATGTGCCCTGGACCTACGGCCCCCTGTATACAAAGCTCCGCAAACGGCCGTTAACGCGTAAACAACGCCAATTGTGGCGATACCACGTACCTCTAGCGGCCGACCAACTTCCACTGACGGGGACGCAATACAACTCCCCATCGTTATCCGAGAGAAGCGCAGTCTCTCGAATACATCGCGATGCTCGTCAGAATCGGTAGCTCCCCCGCAGGCAAGCGCGATTCAACAATTGGAGGTTTTGTATTGCAGGCAAATGAACAAGTCAACGAGAGCGATTCTGACTCCCTCGGTCAGCAGCCGACCAAGCGACGACCGATCAACCCTTGGTCATCGCCAAAAGCACTCAGGGTTTATACCTGCTGCGTATCTTTCGCAGCGCGCCCTCGGCTTTTTTCAGCAGTGGATGTCGCGGGGCGAGCTTCAGCAGGCCGTTGATAACCGTCCAGGCGAAGCGATTAGCGAATGGTCGCAGCAGCGGATTGACGACAAATGCCCGATACACGGGCGTCGCTTCGAAGCCCATCTTGAGTTTGAAGCGATACAACCCTTCTGCTTTGGAGTCCGCCTGGATGGAGCTAAGTCCATAATCGACGACGCCCAATTTCTTTTCGCCGAGTTAGGGTGCAGCGCATAGTAAATCAATCCATTGTTTGGACGCAGGGGAAGGAACTCATTGGCGGAACAGTCGGCGAGCAACACCCAGGTTTCCACGACGGTTACTCGCAAAGACGCAGCCAGCCGTCCTCCCTTCAGGGCTCCGAGGCATGCGGTATCTCGGCGAGGTCAGCTGTACTCGACTTCAAACGCTCGTCGGTGTTTAGTTGATAGGCCTTTACGCAGCAGCGTGTCGTAAGAGGATTGCCTACCCAATCTGAGGACCTCTGATTGCTCGATAAACCTGATCTCAAACTCGCTAAGCGCACGACGAACTTGCGCGCGAGCCCCTCCTTCGAGCTTCTCGAGCGAGTAATGGGGATCTCTGCACTGGTAGAGCACGCTGTTGGCAGCGCGCGGGGCGAGGGCTCTACCGCGCTCACAATGACGACCCAGGATTGCCAAAAGACCCTAGGCAGCTCCGCTCTCGAGGGCTAGTGGAGAGCAACCTCGGGCACGCGCACCATCGACAAGCCTTCGTGGCTTACCCACAGCGTGCCTTCCGAGCCGCAGACGACCTTGAATCCTGCCGCTCGCAGCTGGGCGGCCCATTCGTTCAAGTGCACGTGCGATTCGATTCCCCGTCAGGCGGACATGGATCATCTCGGTTGGACGCCGGTCGTTCATTGCACGGCGAATTCATCCGCGGTGCGTTGCTGCAGGCGACGAAGCGACCAATACAGCAAACAGGCGTGGAGCAGGTAATACACGCTTACTGCGAGCGCGATGCCCTTAATCCCGGCGACGAGAAACCCGATAACCTTAAGCCCAATTCCAATCGAGTAAGACACAACGCCGATCTGCGAAGGCTTGTCGGACCGACCGATCGAGTAGAAGGCATTAGAGAGGATTTTTCCAATCGGCTCAGCGACAAAAGCCCCGACAAGGAGAATGATGAGCCACCACATCAGCGTGATGTCTTCGGCGGTGAGGCGTTGCCCATGGAAGGCGAGCGCGAGGCCCGACCTGCCGATGAAGACGATAGCCATGGTTGCGAGAGCGCAAAGTACGATGATCAAAAGCAACCGATTGCGTATAGCCCGATTGAACGCGAGCCAATCCCGGGCATTGGCTGAGCGGGCCAGCTCCGGAACCATCGGCTGTACGATCGATTCGCGGAGTACACGGTTGCTTGCATGAATGACCTGACGCGACAGCCCCAAGAGCGAAAGTTGTCCGGCCGGCGCGAAGGTGGCCAGAACGCGCTCAACGAGGATATCGCTCTTCAAATAAGCGGATGAGAGCATCACCGGTCGAGCACCGCGCCAGATCTCCCGGAAGAGGGGTGCCCGCCAGCGCAGGAGAGAGTACGAGCCGAGCCCTGGGAGCATCAACAGTACCGCGACTGCCGCCCTGACAACCACGCTCCACGCGGCGGCAAGGATTCCTAGACGGGGCAGCAGATAAATGGTGCAGATAAGCGAGAGAAACGTGGTGAGTGCAACACAGCTCTGGGTCCAGAGGAACCGCCCGCGAGAATAGTGATAGCAGAATAGGACCTCCCACAGAACAGACAATACCATTCCAAAGAGCAGAACCTGCGTGATCGAAACAGCTCTGGATTTGCCCGCCGCGGTGAATCCAGGGGAAAGAACAGGCAGCCAGTAGGGTGCGGCAAGGGCGAGGACAGTGGCGAGGCCAGCAAAGAGCATACCCATTGCTTGAAACACCGACCAGGTGTTGCTGCCGGCCTGATCGGGTCGAGTAACGAGCAGCGGCATCAGAACAACGCTCACTGAAGCGCAGACGACGTCATAGAAGAACGAAGTGACCGCCAGGCCAAGATAGAGAGCATCGGTATCGTTGCCCGCTCCGAGCCGGGCGAGCACGTAGGCCTGGGTTACAAAATTGAGGACAATGGTGAGGGCGGTCAGCGACCCCAGGGCGAGCGTGGACCACAGGCCGGGGAGGCCAGAAAAGCGCCTGATCAATCCCACGGTTCGGCCGGCGAGCAAAATAAACCCGCGGTCGCGCTAGGTGGAGAAAGCACGTTCTTTGAAATACCAGGCAACCGTTTCATCCAAGCCCTCGGCGATCGCGTACCTCGGCGAATAGCCCAGCAACTTGCGGACCCGCGAGATGTCTGCCTCGGAGTGTCTGACGTCACCCTCGCGAAATGGTTGGTGCGCAGCCTCGGCGGCCGCCAGGTGAGGGTCGCGCTTGGCTACACTTTCTCTGATCAGCGAAAACAGCGTGGTCAGCGTAGTGCGACCGCCCACCGCAACGTTGTAGATCTTGTTGACCGCCTGAGATCGCGGTGGCGCGGTAGCGGCCAATAGATTGGCCTCGATCACGTTATCGATGTAGCAGAAATCGCGGCTGGTGGAGCCGTCGCCAAAAATGACGCACTGTTCGCCCTGAAGGAGCGAGCCAATCCATTTTGGAATGACTGCAGCGTAGGGTCCTTTCGGATCCTGGCGCCGGCCAAATACGTTGAAGTAACGCAGGCCTATCGTCTCCAAGCCATACACGTCAGAGAACACCATGGCATAGAGCTCTCCTGCGCGCTTGCCGGCAGCATAGGGTGAGAGCGGCTTTCCCAGCTGCTCTTCCAATTTTGGCAGGCCGGGGTGGTCTCCATAGACCGAGCTGGAGCTGGCATAAATGAAGCGCTTGACGCCTGCGCCCCGAGCGGCAATGAGCATGTTTACTAAGCCATCGACGTTCACTTGATGAGTGGCGAGGGGATCGCGAATCGATCTGGGCACTGAACCGAGCGCAGCCTGATGGAAGACCACGTCAACGTCACGACAGGCTCTGTGGCAAGCCTCGAGGTCTCGGACGTCGCTCTCCAAAAACTCGAGCTGCTGACCCGCTTTCGTTCCAACTGCGGCCAAAACGCTGTCCAAATTGCGTCGGCTCCCGGTGGAGAAGTTATCAACTCCGACGACCGGCTGCCCGATTTGAAGCAGTCGTTCAATCAGGTTGCTGCCTATGAATCCGGCGGCGCCAGTGACAAGCCACTTTCGCGCCCGTGGCCCACTTGCTGTCATTTGCCACCCCTACAAACTCCAGTAATGGATACCGCGACCGATGTCCCTTGGATCAATGGCTGATTTGACGTCGATCAACACACCTCCCGAGCGGAGGCCGACTAACAATTGCTCGCGCGGCATTTCGAGATAAGCGCGATGGGCCACAGCCACGATCAAAGCGTCGAGCTGATGAAACTCCTCGAGCGAAGTGATGGCAATGCCATAACGCTCTTTAGCTTCCTTCGCGTTACCATGTGGATCATGTATCAGAGGAGAGATTCCAAATTCACGAAGCTCGGAGAGGATGTCTACCACTCGGCTGTTTCGTAGGTCCGTGATGTTCTCCTTGAACGTCAAACCGAGGATACCCACGCGCGCGCCCTTCGTTCCAAAGCCATGCTTGATCAACAGCTTCACCGTCTTCTGTGCGATGTAGGCTCCCATGTTGTTGTTGATGCGGCGGCCGGCGAGGATCACCGTGGGCTGATACCCGAGCTGCTCCGCCTTGCAGGTGAGGTAGTAAGGGTCGACGCCGATGCAGTGGCCGCCAACCAGGCCAGGCGAGAATCCGAGAAAGTTCCACTTCGTACGTGCCGCGGCAAGAACGTCGCTGGTACGAATATCCATGCGATCACAGATGATTGCCAATTCATTCATCAACGCGATATTCAGATCGCGCTGGGTGTTCTCGATGACTTTTGCCGCTTCAGCAATCTTGATCGACGAGGCGCGAAAAATCCCTTTGCGGACGATGGCACCGTATACCTGGGAGACTCGCTCTAACGTCGCTGCGTCCTCTCCGGCGACGATCTTGGTGACGGACGCAAGCGTGTGCTCATTGTCACCAGGGTTGATCCGCTCCGGCGAGTAGCCGAGCTTGAAGTCCTTGCCTTGTTTCAACCCGGAGAGCTTCGCCAGCACCGGTCCCGCGATCTCTTCCGTCACGCCCGGGTATACGGTGGATTCATAGACCACCACGGCGCCCGGTCGCAGGTTCTTGCCCACTATTTCGGATGCCTTGATCAGCGGCGTTAAGTCCGGTCTGTTTTCATTGTCGACGGGCGTTGGCACGGCAACGACAAAGAAGGTGCACTCCGCGAGCCCCTGGGGATCGGCAGATAGTCTCAGGCCGGTATTCTTGAGCTCGGACATCTCGATCTCGCCATTCCGGTCGATACCCCTGCCGAGTTCTTCAACTTTTGAGGCGTCGATGTCGAAGCCAACCGTTGGAAACTCTTTGGCGAAGGCAAGCGCGACTGGAAGTCCCACGTAACCTAAGCCAATGACGCCGATCACTTCCCTGGGTTTAGCTGACAATGCGCTGCTCTCCTCTCCACGGTTTTCCTAACGAGTGGCGGGGCTATCATACCGAGTGCTGAGGTCATCATTGCTGGGGCGCGGCTGCCAGCTCGGCGAACGGCTGCTCCCACTGTTGGAGTACCTGTTCCCGACCTGACAGTTCCGCCAACTTGCGACCGTTGATCGAGAGGCGCCCGGCCAACGCAGGCTCTTTGAGCAACCGCTCGATCGCAGCCGCCATTGCCTCGTCATCGCCATCGCGCACCAAGAGGTCGAAGTCACCTCGCCGCCGAATCAAGGTCACAATGATATCGAGCAATCGGTGATAACGATTTCGCTTCCTGGAGACCGCGACGACCTGATAACCCTCAGCCATGAACAGCTCGGCGAGGATTTCACCCTGGGTAACCACCCACCCAGGGTGGCGGCCAAGCGGGCCGACCATGCAGAGGCGTGGCTGCCGCAGCTGCGAGGACAAAGGTGCCGGACCCGCAATCATTTCTCTGACGCAGCCTGTCACGGCTGTTACACCGCTCAAGAGGGGGGAGCAGACTACGCAAGACGCCTGCCCTCGTCAACCGTGGCCTACGCGGCGCCAAACGCAGGGACACTGTCATTTATGTTAGGTTCACCCGCCGGCGAATTGGGGGAAGGTGAGGTAGAGGTTCGATGTGCGGTATCGCTGCAATCGTCCGCTCGAAAGGTCTTTACGAACATGAGCGGGGCGCCACCCTGACCCAGATGCGGGATGCGCTCGCGCATCGCGGGCCAGACGATGCAACCTTGGAGCAGGTTGACGACTGGGTGGGGCTGGGTTTTCGCCGGCTCTCGATTATCGACCTCGAAGGGGCTCGCCAGCCACTCTGGAACGAGACACGCGAGATTGGCTGCATCTTCAACGGCGAGATCTACAATTTTCAGTCCCTCCGCGAGCGGCTAATCGCGCTAGGTCATCGGTTCTCGACCCGCGGCGACGGCGAAGTCATCGTCCATGGCTACGAGCAGTGGGGCGCTGAGATCGCCGCCATGCTCGAAGGCATGTTTGCGTTCATCCTGGTGGACAGAACCCGC
>Ga0126379_10000291_pt1 | contig 27218 bp, 22 predicted proteins | sample PanSoiMetPlot_24_FD_92640 | JGI IMG/M metagenome (GOLD analysis project Ga0126379, IMG submission 92640) | Tropical forest soil microbial communities from Panama - MetaG Plot_24 | ecosystem: Environmental > Terrestrial > Soil > Tropical forest > Bulk soil | place: Panama | collected 2016-02-17
CGCGTCCATCCCCGACAGCAACTCCATCACGTAGTAGAACGCCCCCTCCTCCGTGATGCCGAAGTCGTAGACCTGGACGGTGTGGGGCGAGCACAGCGCCGCCGTCGCCTGCGCTTCCCTCTCGAAGCGCGCGAGCGTGTCGGAGGAGATTCCCCCCGAGGCGTCCGGGCGAATCAGCTTGATCGCCGCGGGCCGGGCCAGCAGCCGGTGCTGCGCCTGCCACACCTCCCCCATTCCGCCGCGGCCGATCGCCCGCACGAGCTGGTAGCTGCCGAGCTCTCGAGCGCGTTTGACCTCCTGGTTGAGGGCATGGATGATCCGGGAGAGCACGATCGCCAGGACGCTCGAGACCGCTACGGGAAGAAAGCTGCGGCCGAACTTCGCGAGCGTCGGAAGTGGCGCTCCGGCGACGACGTGGATCATCATGCCGACCACGTCCATCGCGGCGGTCGCCAGCGTCGCGATCAGAACCCTCCGGCGCGTGTTGGGAACGAGGAGGGGGAACACGATGAGCCAGACGACGAGCGGGGACCAGCCGCGCGAAGCGTCCCTCAGGGCGATCGGCGACGCGTGGTAATAGACCGAGATGAAGAAGCCCTGCAGGACCTGGAACGCCGGCGCCATGTCGATCAGGCGCCGGGGCTCGAGCCGGAAGCACAGCCAAAGCATCGTCAGGGAGTTGAGCGACCCGAGGCAGGGCGCCCCGAACCCCAGCCAGCGGCCGATCGGCGTCGCGTTCGCGGGCGGAGAAAAGAAATCCACCAGGCCGATCAAGGGCGCGGCGACCGAGCTCGCCATGCAGACCAGCTTCATCCGCCGGACGGCCGTCTGGAGGAGCTCCGGGGTCAGGACTGCGGAGGGAGTCGAGGCCTCGGGCAGGATCTCTGCGTCGGACTCCTGGCGAGCCCCCGGACCCGCGGGAAGCGCCCGAGCGAAAGCGATCCGAGGATTCTAGCGGGTTCCGGTTTCTTCCCGGAGGCGATGCTTCTGGACCTTGCCGAGGGCGTTGCGCGGCAGCTCCTCGACGACACGGACCTCGCGCGGGCGCTTGTAGTCGGCGAGCGACCGGGCGCAGAAGGCCGAGAGCTCCTCGAGCAGCGCCTCGGAGGAGATCCCGGGTCCCGGATCCGGCCTGAGGACGACGGCGGCGACGATCCGCTCTCCCCAGACCCGGTCGGGCGCGCCAAGGACCGCCACCTCGCGGATCCTCGGGTGGCGGCGCAGCACGTCCTCGATCTCCCGCGCCGAGATCTTGAAGCCGCCGCTCTTGATGAAGTCCACGGACTTCCGGCCGGCGATCGTGACGAAGCCGTCCGCTCCCCGCCGGCCCATGTCCCCGGTCGCGAACCAGTCGCCGCGGAACGACGCGGCGGTCTCCTCCGGGCGGCCGCGGTACCGAGTCATCATGCCGTTGCTCCGGACGAGGAGCTCTCCGGGCTCGTCCCCGGGCGAGTCGGCACCCGACTCGTCCACGATCCGGACCTCGCAGCCGGGTACCGGGCGTCCCACCGTGCCCGGCCGGCGGTCGTCGTAGAGGTTGGAGAGCGTGAAGAGCGTCTCGCTCATCCCGTAACGCTCGAGGATCCGGTGGCCGGTCAGCTCCTCGAAGCGGCGAAAGTCATCGCCGGGGAGCGGGGCGCTTCCCGAGGTGAAGAGGCGGGCCCGCGACAGGGCCTCAGCCGCGCGGGGATCCGACCCGGCGAGCTCGAGGAGCTTGACGTACATCGTCGGGACGCCCTGGAATAGCGTCGCGCCGCCCGTGGCGAACGCCTCGGCGATCCGGGCCGCGTCGAAGCGCTCGAAGAGCAGGACCGTCATCCGGTTCAGCAGCGCGCCTTGGATTCCCAGCCCCAGCCCGTGGACGTGGAAGAGCGGCAGGGCGAGCGCCATCCGGTCCGCCGGCGAGAAGCGCCACAGGCCGGTGACGGCCTCCATGTTCTCGACGATCGCGCGGAAGGACAGCTCGACGCCCTTGCTCTTTCCGGTCGTTCCGGAGGTGTACAGGAGGATCGCGGTGTCCTCGTCGGAAAGCGAAGGAGGATCGGAACTCCCCGCGCTCCCTTCCGAAACGAGATCGTCGAACCGAACGTCTCCCGCTCCCGGCGCCTCGCCGCCCAGGCGGACGCGGAGCGTCAATTCCTGGAAGGAATCCGTTTCCGCCTCCCCCGGCCCGAGAAGGACCGCGCTCGCCCCCGAGTCCGAGAGGATGTGCGCGATCTCCTCGCCCCGGTAGCGCGTGTTGACCGGGACGTGGACCGCCCCGAGCCGGTAGTGGCCCAGGAGCGCGATGACGACCTCGGGGCACGTCGGCGCGAAGACCGCGACCCGGTCGCCGCGCGCGACGCCGGCGGAAGCCAGGCCGCGGGCGTAGATCCCCGAGAGGCGGTCCAGGTCGGCGAAGGTCCATGTCCGTCCCTCGAAGACGATCGCGGGCTTGCCCGGCTCCTCGCGAAGTCGGGAGAAGAGCCGCTCGAACCGCGACGTCGTCATACCGAGCCCGCGCCGAGGAACTGTTCCCGCACGCGCGGGTCCCGCGAAAGGTCCGCGGAGGTTCCCGCCAGCGTCACGCGGCCCGTCTCGAGGACATAAGCGCGGTCGGCGAGCGCCAGCGCGTGCGGGACGTTCTGTTCGACGAGCAGGATCGTGACGCCCTGCTCCCGAATCCTCGCGAGCGCCGAGAAGACTTCCTTGACCAGCAGCGGCGCCAGCCCCAGGGCCGGCTCGTCGAGCAGGAGCAGGCGCGGCTGCGACATCAGGCCGCGGCCGATCGCGCACATCTGCTGCTCGCCGCCCGAGAGCGTGCCCGCCTTCTGGCGGGTCCGCTTCGCCAGCTGCGGGAACATCGTCAGGACCGCCTCGAGCGTGGCCGCGCGGCGAGGTCGGGCCGCCCTGCCGTACGCGCCCATCTCGAGGTTCTCGCGCACGGTCATGCCGGGCCAGAGCTGGCGCGCCTCGGGGATCAGGACGAGGCCGAGGCCGACCAGGTCGTAGGCGGCCTTTCCCGCGACCTCTTCGCCCGCGAAGAGGACCTGCCCGCGCCGGGGCTTGAGCAGCCCGCAGAGCGCTTTGAGGATCGTCGTCTTCCCCGCGCCGTTGGCTCCGATCAGCGTGACGACCTCGCGCTCGCCGACTTCGAAGGAGACGTCCCAGACAGCCTGGACGCCGCCGTAGAACACGTCGAGGTGGGAGACCGAGAGCATTGCCCCTAAACCGCCTCTTCACCCAGATACGCCGAGATGACTTCGGGATGACGGACGACCTCCATGGGCTTGCCCTCCGCGATCTTGAGGCCGAAGTTCAGGACGAGGATCCGGTCGGAGACCCCGACGACCGCGTGAACGTGGTGCTCGATCATCAGGACCGTCACGCCCGACTCGCGGATCGACCGGATCAGCTTCATCGCGTCCACGATCTCGGAGGGATTCAGTCCGCCCATGACTTCGTCGAGGCAAAGGACCTCGGGCCCGGTCGCCAGCGCGCGTGCGATCTCGAGCCGCTTCAGCTCGCCGATCGTCAGCGTGCCGGCCAGGACCTCCGCCTTGCGGACCAGGCCCGTCTTCTCGAGGATCTCGCCGACCCGCCGCCCGGCCTCCGCCCCGCGAAGGCGCGCGCGGCCGAAGTGAGCGCCGACCGAGACGTTCTCGCGGACGGTCATGTCCCGGAACGGCCGGACGATCTGATGTGTCCGGACGAGCCCGCGCGCCACGATCGCGTGGTTGGGCAGCCGCTCGATCCGCTCCCCGCGGAACCGCACGATCCCGGAGTTAGGTTGCACCGAGCCGACCAGGCAGGAGAAGAGCGTGGTTTTGCCCGCCCCGTTCGGGCCGATGACGCCGAAGATCTCGCCGCGGGCGACCGAGAAGGTCACGCCGGAGAGGGCGAGCAGCCCCTCGTAGCGCTTGATCAGGCCCTCGACGCCGAGGATCGCGTCAGCCGGCATCGGGCACCGGCCTCGAGAAGGAGCGTGTGATCCGGCCGCGCACGCGACGGTAGAGCCCCAGCAGCCCCCGAGGCTCGAAGAGCATCACCGCGATGAGCATCCCGCCGTAAAGGAAGAGGTAGGAGTCGCGAAGCGCGGGGCTCGACAGCAGCTTGATCTGGAGGTATCCGAAGAGCAGAGCGCCCAGCACCGGCCCGGCGACCGTCCCCAGGCCCCCGACGATCGGCATCAGGACGATCGAGAGCGAGAGCCGGAAGTCGAAGACCGAGTTGGGCGAGATGTACTGAAAGTTGATCGCGAAGAGGCTCCCCGCGAGCGCGACGAGCGCGGCCGACAGGGCGTGGACGAGGACCTTGTACTTCGTGGAGTGCACTCCGAGGGCCTCGGCCGCGTCGATGTCCTGCCGGATCGCCCGCAGGGCCTGGCCGAATGGGCTCGCCTGGATCCACGCCGCGAGCGCCACGACGAGGACCGCCAGGACCACCATCGCGGAGTAATCGCGCTGGAAGTCGAAGGACCCCGCCGGCATCCGCAAGCCGGAGGAGCCGCCCGTGAAGGCCACTCCCGCCGCGACGACCCGGACGGCCTCGGAGACGCCGATGGTGGCGATCGTGAAGTAGGGCCCGCGCAGGCGAAACGTCGGCAGGCCCACGATCACCGAGAACGCCGCGGAAAGAAAGGCCGACACCGGCAGCGTGGCGTAGGGGTGCCAGCCGGCGAGCGAGAGCAGGACGGTCGTGTAGGCGCCGATACCGATGAAGGCGGAGTACCCGATCGAGACCTGCCCGGCAAAGCCGCCGAGCAGGTTCCACGCCGAGGCCAGGATGACGGCGAAGGCGACGTTCCAGATGTCGTTCAACGTCCCGCGCTCGAGAAACCGCGGCGCGGCCAGGAGCAGGACGAGCGCGGCCGCCGCGAAGACGCCGCGCGTCTTCACGCCCGCCCCAGTCGGCGCCAGCGTTGGGTCGCTCGTGAGAACGCCCCGACGAGGCCCTGGGGGAAGGCGACGAGCGCGAGAACCAGCAGAGTGAAGCTCAGGGCGTCCTGGAAGGAGGTCGGGAGCGTGGTGTAGCCGCCGACGAAGTTCTCCAGCAGCGCCAGCACGAACGCCCCCGCCGCGACCCCGGCGACACTCTCCATCCCGGCCAGCACGATGATGCAGAAGGACTTCAGCAGGAAGCTCCTCCCGAAGTCGGGCGTGAAGGCGTACATGGTCGCGAGCATGCTGCCCGCGGACGCAGCGAACGCCGTCCCGATGCCGAAGGCCGCCGCGGAGATCCGGTCCGCGTTGACTCCCGCGATCATCGCGGCGTCGCGGTTCTGGGTGACCGCCCGGATCGCCCGGCCAAGGTAGGTCCGCCGCAGGACCAGTTGGAGGACGACGAGTGAGAGCGCGCTGACCGAGAAGACAGCGACGGTCGGGATGCCGACGCGCACTCCCAGGAGGACGACCGACTTCATCGTGTAGCGGGTGAGGATGGACTGCGTGTCGCCGGTCCAGATCGCGTACGCGAGGTTCTGGAGAACGAGCCAGACGCCGAAGAGGAGCAGGAGCGACTCGATCGAGGGCCCGCCCGAGGACCGCGGCAGCCGGCGGATCATCGTGAGGTAGAGGAGGACGCCGAAGCCGAAGAAGACCGGGATGACGACGACGAGGGAAAGGAACGGGTCCATCCCGAGCCGCGAGTTCAGGGTCAGGGTGGCGTAGGCGCCGAGCATCAGGATCCCCGCGTGCGCGAGGTTGATGATCCGCATCACGCCATAGATCACCGCCAGGCCGTACGACATCGTCGCGTACAGCCCCGCCGCCAGGAGGGAATTGACCAGGACGGTGATGATCTCGTTCACCGCCCGTCTCTCCGGTTAGCTCTTGGGCACGGGCGCGACGGCGTCTCCCGTCTTCGAAGCCGCCGGCCACACGATGTCCACCTTGTCGCCGGGCTTGTTCTGCGTGACGACGAAGGGAAGGATCGCCTGGCCGGAGGGGCTGAACTTCAGCTGCCCGCCCGGAAGGATCGAGTCCTTCAGATCCACGGCGGCGAGCGCCGAGCGGATCGCTTCGGGCTTGAGCGACGGCGCCTTCGACAGCGCCGCGGCGAGGACCCGCACGGTCTCGTAGGCGAGCGCGTGGTACCACTGCGGATCACTTCCGGTCGCCGCCTTCCACTTCGTGTTGAACGCCTTGACCTGCGGGTACGGAAGCAGCTCCGACCACCACCCGCTCGCAAAGATGTAATCGGTCGCCGGCCCCAGCGCCTTGCGCGCCGCCGCGTCGGCGCCCCGCGCGCCGTAAGTCACCATCTGGTAGTAGAGGCCCATCTGCGTGTAGAGCCGGTGCATCGCGATGAAGTCCTCCAGGTGAGCGTCGCACATAAAGAGGTCCGCCTTCGCGGCGGAGACGCGTGTCAAGAGCGGCTTGAAGTCGGGGGTGTTCAGCTCGAAGTTCTCCTCGATCGCGATCGAGAACTCGCCCGGGTGGGCCTTGACGTAGTCGTGGACGCCCTGCGCGTAGTCCTTGCCGTGCTCCGTGTTCTCGAGGAGCAGCGCGATCTTCAGGGGCTTCTTGAGCTTTCCGCCGGCGACCAGGGAGCTCAAGAAATCCATCTGGGTCGCCGAGAGGATGTCCACGGGAGAGAGCGTCCCGAAGACCCACTTGCTGCGCCCGTAGATGCCCCGCGCTCCCGCCCCTCCCGAGACGTAGGGAATGCCGTAGCGCTCCGGGACGACGCTCTGCGCCTGGACCAGGTGGGAACCGTAACCGCCGAGGACGACGTCCACCTTCTGCTGCGTCATGAGCTGTTCCACAAGCTGCGCGCTCTTGGCCGCGTCGGAGGTGTCGTCGAGCAGCGTCAGCTCGATCTTCATCGGCTTGCCCGCCACCGTGATGCCGCCGCCGTCGTTGATCTCCTTGACCGCGTATTCGGTCGCCTGCTTGTAGGCGCCCCCGATCTTGGATTCCTTGCCCGTGACCGGGAGGACGGCGCCGACCTTGATGACGCCGTCGGCCGCCGCAAGCGGGCCCGAGAAGGCGGCGAAGGCCGCCGACGCCGCGAGAAGAACCGACCCGAGCGTTCTCGTCGTTGGTTTCATCGTTTTCCCCCTCCGATTTTTCGCCCAGAATACATGAGGTTCCCCTCTCAGCCGCAGAGCACGCCGTCGGCCGCGAGCCCCACGAGAAGCGCCGCCACGCAGGACGCCGCGACCCCCGGCCAGCCCCACGCCTGCCACGCGAAGCCCGGCAAGGCCGACCCGAAGCTCGCCCCCACGTAGTAGAACGTGACGTAGAGCGAGCCGGCGGCCCCCTTGGCCCCATGGGCGTTGGCATTGACGAAGGCGGGCGCCGTGGACTGCACGGTGAACATCCCGACGCACAGGACCACAAGGGAAAGGACGATCGCGGGAAGCGAATGCACCGTCGTGCCGAGCACTCCCGCCGCCGCGATCGCCAGGCCCGCCGCCATCACGGGCCGCCTCCCGAACCGCCGCGACAGCCGGCCGATGACGAGCGACGTGAAGACCCCAGCGATGTACACCAGGTAGACCGAGGAGACGAGCGCCGTCGAGAGGCGGAAGGGCGGGGCGGTCAGGTAATACGGCAGGTAGGTGAAGACGCCGATGAAGGAGAAGAAAACGCCTCCGCCGATGATGAAGGCGCCGATCAGCCGCCGGTTGCGGAAGTGAGTGAGCATCCCGCGGTAAGCGTGGGCCAGGCGGACCCCCGGGATCCCCTGGCCCGACGGGAGGCCGCGCCCGATCGCGGCGGCCCCCAGCAGCGTCAGGAACCCGAAGAAGAGAAACGGGACGCGCCAGTTGGTGGCCGCCGCGAGGAGTCCCGAGACGACTCGGCCCGTCAAGCCGCCGGCCACAGAGGCGGCGATCCAGCCGCCGACTTTCGGGCCGAGGTCCGCCTCGCTGAAGTAGTCGCCGATGAAGGCCACGGCGACCGCGGTGACGCCCGGCATCAGGAGGCCCTGGAATGCCCGGAACACCAGGAGCATGCGGAAGCTCACCGCCGCCGCGCAGAGCAGCGTCGGGATCGCCAGCAGGACGCAGCTCGCTACCATGACCGGCTTGCGCCCGACCGCGTCCGAGAGCGAGCCGTAGCCGCTCGAGATGAGCGCGATCATCAGGACCACAACCGAGATCGTCAGCCCGGCCGTGGCCGGCGCGACATGAAACTCGCGGGAGAGGAGCGGAAGGATCGGCTGCGTGATGTAGAGGTCGGAGTAGACGGCAACGGTCGCGAAGTTCAGCGCTCCGATCGTCGCGATCGCGCGTGGCGAGGCTGTCCGGGAGTCGTCGCCGGAGAACGCCACCGCTAGAGCCCGAGGTAGGCCTGCCGGATCCGGGGGTCGCGCAGCAGCTCCGGGGCGGCGCTCGCCTGGACGACCCTTCCCGTCTCCAGGACGTAGCCGCGGTGAGCATGCTCGAGCGCGACCTGGACATCCTGCTCGACGAGCAGCACGGTCGTTCCCTTTCGGTTGATCTGCGAGATCAGGTCGAGGAGCTGGTCCACGACGAGCGGCGCCAGGCCGAGCGACAGCTCGTCGATCAGCATGAGCGCGGGCCGGCTCATCAGTCCCCGGCCGACGGCGCACATCTGCTGCTCCCCGCCGGAGAGGCGACCCGCGAGCTGACCGGAGCGCTCCTTCAGGCGGGGAAGCAGGTTGAAGACCCACTCGAGATCGTCTTCGATCACCGCCCGGTCCCGGCGCAGGTAGACGCCCTGGAGCAGGTTCTCCTTCACCGTCAGGCCCGGGAAGAGCCGGCGGCCTTGCGGAACGTGCACGATTCCGGCTCCGACGACCTCCTCGGGAGAGGCGCGTGTCAGGTCTTTCCCCGCGAAGCGGATCGAGCCGCTCCGGGGCTTGACCAGCTGCGAGAGCGTGTAGAGGAGCGTCGTCTTCCCGGCGCCGTTGGCCCCGATCAGCGCGACGATTTCTCCCTGCAGGACCTCCAGGCTAACGTCCCGGAGAATCTGGACCTCGCCGTAGCCGGAGCAGAGGTCTTTCACCTCGAGGAGCCGGTCGCCCGGAAGCGGAAGCGTCGGCTTCCACGGCTCCTCGTCCGGAATCAACGCCTGTCGGAAGACGCCGTCCTGCGTGACCCGGCCCAGCTGGCCGGCGCTCCTCGCCCGCTTCGCGAAGCGCTCTCCGAGATACGCCTCGATGACCTGGGGGCTCTCGACGATCTCCGCGGGCTTGCCTTCCGCGATCTTCCGGCCGAAGTGGAGGACCGCCAGCCGGTCGGAGATGCCCATGATCGCCTTCATGACGTGCTCGATGACGAGGATCGTCACGCCGTCGGCGTTGATCTTGCGGATCAGCTCCATCGCGCTCTCGACTTCCGTCGAGTTCAGGCCCGCCATCACCTCGTCGAGCAGGAGAAGCTCCGGATCCATCGCCAGCGCCTTCGCCAGCTCCAGGCGCTTCAAGTCCGGGATCGTCAGCTCCGAGGCGGTGTCCTCGATCCGATTCCCCAGCCCGACGCGGGTCAGCACCTGCTCAGCTCGCTGCCGCGCTTCCGAGGCGGAGCGCTCCCGGCCGTGCGCGCCGAACATCGCCCCGATCGCGACGTTGTCCCGGACGGTCAGCTGCTTGAGCGGCTTGACGACCTGGAAGGTCCGCGCGATCCCCATTCTCCCGATCGCGTAGCTGGGCTTCCTCGTAATGTCCTCACCGTGGAAGATCACCTGCCCGGAGGTCAGCCGATCGAGCCCCGTCACGCAGTTGACGAACGTCGTCTTGCCCGCTCCGTTGGGGCCGATGACGCCGAGGATCTCTCCCTTGCGGATCTCCAGGTCCACCCCATCCACCGCCGCGAGGCCGCCGAAGCGCCTGGTGATCCCGCGGACCTGGAGGAGCGGAACAGACAGAGGCGGAGCGGTCGCGCTCATCAGTCGAGCCGGCTCGCCCGGACGTTGGCGAGGAACACGTCGGAGCCGAACCGGCCTCCCCGGGCCACGGCGCCGAAGCGCCGCAGCAGCTCCATCAGGCCGCGGGGCAGGAACACGACGAAGAAGACGATGATCGCGCCGAGCACCGTCGGGTGGAGCTCGATGAAGTGGCTCCAGACGTAGGTCGAGAGGAGCTGATAGACCGCGGCGCCGAGCAGCGGCCCCCACACCGTGCCGGTCCCGCCGATGACGCAGGCGATGATCGTCTGGAGGGTGTACTCGATCTTGAAGAAGTCGTTGGGCGCGACGTGGATGTTCTGGTACGCGATGATCCCGCCCGCGATGGAAGAGAACGTCGCGGAAAGGGCGTACGCGGCGACCTTGAAGAGCGTCGTGTTGATCCCCAGCATCCGAGCGGCGTCCTGGTCCTCGCGGATCGCGACCCAGCCGTACCCGAGCTTGGACCGGGCGAGGTACGCCGTCAGCGCGACTCCGAAGACGACGAAACCCAGAGCCGTGTAGTAGTAGAAGTTGCTGTCGCTGCGCAACGGCAGGTCGATCCCCGTCGCTCCCTCCGTGACCTTGTCCCACGCCCCCGCAACCTCGCGGAACGCCTCGGCGACGCCCAGCGTGGCGATCGCGAAGTAGTGCCCCTTCAAACGCAGGATCGGGAAGCCGAGGAGGGCCGCCACGCAGGCCGACAACAGAGCCCCCGCCGCGAGGGCCGGGAAGAAGGAGAGGTGCCACTTGGAGATCATCAGCAGGCCCGTCGTGTAGGCGCCGATGCCGAAGAAAGCGACGTTGCCGAAGGCGGCGTAGCCCGCGAAGCCCCCGATGAAGTTCCACCCTTGCGCCATGATCGCGAGGCAGAGCACGGTCGTGTAAGTCAGCAGCTTGTAGGAGGTCACGAACCGGGGCAGGAGCAGGAGCGCGGCGAGGGCGGCGAGGAGGAAGCCGGCCCGGAAGACGCGCATCAGGAGAAAGACTTGCCGGCGATCCCTTGCGGCCGGGCGACGAGGAGGAGCACGAGGATCCCGAACGTCACGGCCTGGGAGAGCGCCGGGACCCGCGAGCCGACGAAGACCTCCACGACCGCGTACACCGCGGCGCCGATCAGGACGTTGACCACGTTGCCCAGCCCGCCGATGACGCAGATGACGAACGCGCGCTCGGTGTAGCCGCCCCCCAGGTTCGGGTCGAAGGGAACGATCATCGAGAGCAGCGACCCGGCCGCCCCGGCCAGCGCCGCGCCGATGCCGAAGGTCAGGGCGTAGATCGTGGGGGCCTTCACGCCCGTCAGCCGGGCGGCGTCGATGTCCATTCCGGTTGCGCGGATCGCCCGGCCCAGGCGGGTCCTCGTCAGGAACGCACCCAGCATCAGGACGAGGCCGATCGCGACCCCGAGGGCTCCCAGGCGAATCCACGGGACCCGGACCGGCCCGATCGAGAAGCCCGTCCCGCTGTACGGCGTCATCACGGAGCGCGTGTCGGCCTTGAAGAAGAAGTTCAGGAGGTTGACGATCAGGATCTCCAGGCCGAAGGTCAGGAGAAACGTCGCCAGCAGAGGAGCACGGATGACCTGGTTGATCAGCACCCGCTGGACGAGGAAGCCGACCGCGAAGAGAACGGCCATCGAGACCGGGACCGAGAGGAAGGGGTCCACCTTCCAGAGCTCGTGCATCCAGAAGGTCAGGTACGCGCCGAGGACGATGAAGGCGCCGTGCGTCAGGTTGACGATGTTCATGATCCCCCAGACCAGGGCGAACCCCAGCGCCACCAGCGCGAGGATCCCGGAGAGGAGGACCGCGTTGACCGCGATCTGGCCCAGCTCGGCGCCGCTCATCGTCAGGCCGCCTTGAGATTCCCGTATTCTTTTCGGGCTTCGATCAGAATCGGCGCGTCCGCGTCCGCGTCTTTCCACAGCTCGAGGAGATCCCGGTACGCCTTGCGCGCCTTTGCCGTGTCGCCCTGCAGGACGGCCGCGCGCGCCAACCCGAGCTGAGCGAGCGGGTGGAAGTGAGACAGGGGCTGCACGCTCCGGTGATCGAGGATCTTCTGGAATTCGGCCGCCGCCTCCGCTCCCTCTCGAAGCTCGAGGTGCGCCTGGCCGCGCAGCCAGGCGGTCTGGAAGAGCGCGTATCCCTCGTAGGTCCCGGCCGGCTCCAGCAATCGAATCGCTTCGGCCGGCTTGCCCCGATGAAGCTCGATCCGGGCCCGAACGAGCGGCAGCTGAACTCCCTGGAGCAGGGTGTCTTTCGGAAAACGCCCGGCCAGCTCGTCGAGGATGGCCCGGGCCTGGTCGAGCTCGCCGCAGGTCGCCAGCGCGTTACCCGCGGCGACCATCGCCTGCTGCCGGCGCGACATGCCGAGCGCCTTCGCGGTCTGCTCTTTCGCCAGCCTGCAGTCACCCAGTTGCGCCTCCCGCGCCGCGGCCGCTGCCGCGGACTGCGCGGCGACGTCTTTCAGGTCCCGCGCCGCGGCGAGGTCGAAGGCCCGCCTGGAGAATTCCCTGGCCCTTCGCAGCTGGCCCGAAGCCGCGGCCGCCTCGGCTTGCCAGCCTTGAGCGAGGTGCTCGTCCGGCTTTCCGCTCAACGATTCGATCTGTTCCCTCATCGCCGCCGAGTCGCCCCGGACGAACGCGATCCCGTAGAGGGTCCTGTGCATGGACGTGGTTTCGAGCTTCTGCGCCAGCGCCCGTCCGACGACCTCCTTCGCCTCGTCGAGCCTGTTCAGGCCCATCAGGGCGCTCGCCAGGAGAGAGTAGCCGGAGGCGGAGTTCGGATTGAGGCGGATCGCTTCGCGCGCCTCGTCCGCCGCTTTCGAGGGCTGGCCCAACTCGTTGTACTTGAGGGCCAGGTTGTTGTGCGGCGAGTTGTCGCGCGGATAGGTGCGTTTCCACAGCTCGAGCGTCTCGAGGTACTTGTCCAGTTCTCCGGTGACGTTGTCGTAATAGCCCGCGGAGACGTAGAGCCGTTCGCGCTCGCTGACCCGGTCCCGCAGCTCATACGCCTTTTGCGACGCCTCCGCGGCAAGCTCGTACTGCCGGCTGTTGTAATAGACCGACGCCATCCGGGCGTAGGCGAGCGCGAAATTCGGGTCGATTTCCACCGCGTGCCGGAGAAGCGGAATCGCCTCGAGCTGCCTGCCCTTCCGTTGCTCCTCGACGCCCAGGGAGAAGGCCTTGAAGGCTTCCAGCGAGGAGGTCGTGACCTGCTCGATCGGGGCGCCGAACTTCTGGATGGAGGGAAGCAGCTCCCCGAGCTTCTCTCTCATCTTCACCGCGGCTTCGCCGAGCGCGGGAAGCACCTGCTCCTTGGCTTTTGCCTCGACCTGCTCGCGAGCGATCGCGTCGCCCGTCTGCGCGTTCACGGCTTCCAGCGTGATCACGTAGTGGAGGCCCAGGCTCGCGATCGAGCTCACGAACATGGCTTTCAATCCCTGGCGCTGGCAGATCTCCCGCCCGACGTCCCTCGTTACTCGCTCGTCGGGCGAGCGCCCCATGAAGCGGAGCGCGGCGCGGACGCGATCTTCGGAAAAGACGTTGAGAAAGGGGGATTGGCCCAGTTGAACGGCGAGGGCCTGCTGGAGCGTCCCGTCAAAGACCGGGTCGCCGGTCGTGTTGACGAAGTCGGTCAGCAGGATGGAGTCCTTTTCGGTCAGCGAGGGGGCGGGGGCGCTGCGGGAACGAAGGAAGAGGAGCGACGCCGCGACGACGGCGACCGCCAGCGCGGAAACGAGGACGGCGCCGATCCGGCGGCGCCGGGCTTCGGCGGCGGCAACCGGTACGGTGGATGCCGGATGCGTGGCCGTCTCGACGGCCGGCCCGGTGGGAAAGATGGCCGCGGTCGGCGCCGTCTCCGCGGCCAGCGCATCGGCGCCGAGCGGCGGAGTCGAGCGCTCGAGCCAGCCCTGCAGGTCCAGCTCCCGGCGCAGGTTCTTCAAGTCGATGGTGAGATCGCGGGCCGTCTGATAGCGCTCGCCGGGCTCCTTGGCCAGGCACTTGCGCACGATGCGCTGGAGCTCGGGAGGAGTTCCGGGAGCGAAGCGAGCGAGCGGCGGAGGGTCGTTTTCGAGGATCGCGACGATGACATGGCTCGGTGTCTTGCCCTGGAACGGCGCGCGGCCCGCGGCCATCTCGTAGAGAACGACGCCCAGGCTCCAGATGTCGGAACGCCCGTCCATCGTCACGCCCCGCGCCTGCTCCGGCGAGAGATATGCGTCCGTGCCGAACACCACGCCTTGCTCCGTCACGGCCGTCCCCGCCGGTGGATCCGAGTCGCCCGATTCGGGAGGGAGCCGTTCCACCAGTTTCGCGATTCCGAAGTCCAGCACCTTCGCGATGCCGTCTCCGCGGAGCATGACGTTTTCGGGCTTGACGTCCCGATGCACGATCCCGGCGGCGTGGACCTCCGAGAGAGCGCTGGCGATCTGCGTGGCAACGTCGAGGACCTCTTTCCACTTGAGGGGCCCGCGCCGCATCCGTTGACGCAGGGTCTCGCCGTCGATGAACTCCGTCGTGATGAAGTGAACGGAATCGGCTTGGTCGATCTCGTGAATCGTGACGATGTTGGGATGGTTCAGCGCGGAGACGGCTTTCGCCTCCTCCATGAAACGCCGCATCCGATCCGGGTTCGCGGCGAACTCGACCGGCAGCGTTTTCAACGCGACCTTGCGGTCGAGCTTCGTGTCCTGCGCGAGGTAGACCTCCCCCATCCCGCCCTTCCCGAGCTTCGAGCGGATCTCGTAACGACCCAGTCTCGAGCCGGACGAGAGCTTCATCGGAGGTCAGACCGACTCGGCCGCGAGGAAGACCACCTACCTCTTGTCCCAGGCCGGCATCGGGTAGAGGGCGCCCTTCTCCGCTACGTCGAACGGCCAGACGGTGTACTTGTTGCCGTCCGGGTGGTACTGCTCGGCGGCCATCGCCTTGTAGATGTTCACCCCGCGGGAATCGAACTTGATCTTTCCGTAGAACGTCATCATGTCGAGCGCGGCGAGAGCGTCGCGGACCTTGGTCGGGTCGATCGTCCCGGCCTTCTCGATCGCCTTCTGGTAGGCGATGACCGCGACCGCGGACTCGGCGATTTGGTAGGGGATGACCTTGTAGGCCGGCATCTTCGCGCGGAAGGCGTCGCCGAACGCCTTCGGGGTCTTCCAAGGGTCTTCCCCGTCGTACTTCAGCGCCTCGGTCCACTGCGTCGCGCCGAAGATGTAATCGGCCGCCTTGCCGAGGTTCGCCTTGAACTCGGGCGAGGAGGGGCCCACGGAGAACCCCATCGCCTTGGGCGAGACGCCCAGGTCCTTGGCCTGCTTGACGATCAGGAGCGAATCCTGCAGGTGGCCCGAGCCCAGCATGATGTCAGGGGTCCTCGCCTTGATCGCGGTCAGTAGCGCACTCACGTCCTGGGCGTTGGTCGGATAGAGCTCGTCGTAGATGACCTCGATTCCCTTCTCCCTGGCATAGACAACCGCGCCGGCCGCCACTTCCTTGGAGAAGGCCTCGTTCTCTCCGAGGATCGCCATCGTCTTCGCCGAAGGATCCTTCTTCAGAATGGTGTCGAGGACGCCGCGCAGGTAGTTCTTGGCGGGCGAGAGGATCATGAAGCTGTACTTGTAGCCCTTCGAGAAGATCGCCTCGGCGGCGCCGTTGGCCTCGACCATCGGGATCTTGTAGCGCTCGCAGATCGGGGCCGCGGTGCCCGTGGGAGAGGAGCCGTAGGGCCCCAGGATCAGGTTGACCTTGTCCTCGTTGATGAGCTTCTCGATCAGCTGCGCGGTGCGCTCGGGCTTGGTCTCGTCGTCGTAGTACTTCAGCTCGACCTTGTAGGTCTTGCCGCCGACCTTGATGCCGCCCATCTCGTTGATCTTGTCGATGGCGAACTGGTAGCCGTCGCGCGTGTACTCGCCCTCCTTGGCGGTCTTGCCGGTGATCGAGATCGCCGCGCCGAACACGATCGTGTCGGCGGCAAGCGAGGTCGTCGCGGCGAGCAGCACCGCGGCAACCGCAATCAGGGTTGTCTTCATGGAATCCTCCTTACTTTCCCGCGACCAGACTTGGGAAAACTATACCCGTTACGGAATCAGGAGGAGCTTGCCGGTGGTCTGGCGACCCTCGAGCAGGCGGTGGGCCTCGGCGGCGTCGGCGAGGGGGATCTCGCAGAAGATCGAGAGCTTCAACAGTCCGTCGCGGACCCATCCCAGGACCTGCCGCGAGCGCAACTCCAGCTCGTCCCGATGGGCGATGTATTGAAAGAGGCTCGGGCGGGTCAGGTAGAGCGATCCCTTCTGGTTCAGCACCTGGGGATCCACGGGCGCGACCGGCCCGCTCGACTGCCCGAAGAGCACCATCATTCCCCGACGCGAGAGGCAGTCGAGCCCCTTCTCGAACGTCGCCTTGCCGACGGAGTCGTAGACGACGCGGACTCCCTTGCCGCCCGTGATCCGTTTCACCTCCGCTTCGAAGTCCTGGCTCTTGTAGTCGACGACCTCGTCGGCTCCCGCCTGGACCGCGATCCCGGTCTTCTGCTCGCCGCCCGCGGTCGCGATGACGAAGGCCCCCCGCATCTTCGCGACCTGGCAGAGGAGCCGCCCCACGCCGCCCGCCGCCGCGTGGATCAGGCAGGCGTCGCCCGACTGCAGCGGGTACGTCGAGTACGCGAGGTACTGCGCCGTCATCCCCTGGAGCATCGCCGCCGCCGCCTGGACAAAGGTCACGCCCTCGGGGATCTCGACGAGCTTCTCGGCGGGAGCGAGCGCGTACTCGGCGTACGAGCCGGTCATTCCGACCGACGCGACGCGATCCCCGATTCGAAGGCCGTGGGCTTCCGCTCGGGGCCCCAGCGCCACGACGGTCCCCGCGCCCTCGACTCCGAGGGTCAGGGGAAAGGCGCCCTTGTAGGACCCGGTCCGGTGATAGACGTCGATGAAGTTGACGCCGGCTGCCTCGACCCTGACGAGGGCTTCGCCGTTCTTGGGCTCGGGCCGGGCGACCTCTTCGAGCCGGAGCGCGTCGGCTCCGCCGGGCTGCGCGATCCGGACCGCCTTCATGCCAGGATTATGCCTGCCGCTGCGCCGCCACCTGCGCGGTCATGTCGCTCCAGGCGTGCCGTGCCTCCTCGACGGACCCTTCATCCTCGATCGTGGTGATGTCGCCGGGCTCCTTGCCGAGGGTGACGGCCTTCAGCACCCGGCGCATGATCTTGCCGCTGCGCGTCTTGGGGAGCATGTCCACGAAGTTCAGCTCGCCGATGACCGCCACGGGGCCCAGCTCGTGCCGGACCGTGTCGAGGAGCTCCTTGCGGAGCTGGTCGGAGCGCTGCTGCCCCTGCTTCAGGACGACGAACGCCGAGATCACCTCGCCGCGCAGCTCGTCGGGCCGGCCCGTGCAGCCGGCCTCCGCCACCGCCGGGTGCTGGAGGCACGCCGTCTCGACCTCGATCGTGCCGAGCCGGTGGCCGGCGATCTTGATGATCTCGTCGGCGCGCCCCGCGAACCACACGTAGCCGTCCTCGTCCACGTGGGCCGAGTCGCCCGTGTAGTACACGCCGTGGAGGCGCTCCCAGTAGTCCGTCCCATAGCGCTCGGGCTCGCCCCAGAGAGTGGGGGTCAGGCCGGGGAACGGGCGCTTGAGGACCATGATCCCCTTCTCGCCGGGTCCGCACGGCTTGCCTTCCGAATCGACGACTTCGCACGAGATCCCCGGCAGCGGGATCGCCGCGGAGCCCGGCTTGATCGGGAGCATCGCGATGCCGTACGGGTTCCCGAACACCGGCCCGGCGGTCTCCGTCTGCCACATGTGGTCGATGACCGGGACGCGCCCCTGGAGCACGCGGTTCTGGAGCCAGTCCCAGGCCGGGGCGTTCAAGACCTCGCCTGCGCAGAAGACTTTCTCGAGCGAGGAGAGGTCCGCGCGGCGCGCCGGCTCCTCGCCGTAGCGCATCAGGAGGCGAACGGCGGTCGGCGACGTGAAGATGCCGGTGACCGCGAACTCCTCGACGATCTTCCAGAGCGTGTCGGGCGCGGGATGGTCGATCGCGCCCTCGTAAGCGAGCGTCGTGCATCCGGCCAGGAGCGGCGCGTACACGATGTAGCTGTGCCCCACGACCCAGCCGATGTCGGAGGTGGACCACCAGACGTCGGAGGCCTTCAGCCCGAAGACCCACCGTCCCATGCTGGCGATGTGCACCTGGTAGCCGCCGTGGGTGTGGACGGCGAGCTTGGGCTTGGCGGTCGTGCCGGAAGTCGCGAGGATGAAGGCCGGCTCGTTGGACTCCATCTCCACGTGCGCGCCCGACTGCCCCGCGCCCAGCGCGAGGAACGCCTCCCAGGAGATCTCGCGGCCGCCGGCCGCCTTTCCGGCGTCGGTCCTCGCGAGCACGACGACCTTCTCGACGGAGTGCGGCTCCCCCTCCAGAGCGTTGCTCACGATCGACTTCAGGTTGACCTCCTTGCCCTTGCGGAAGGTGATGTCGGTCGTGAAGACCAGCTTCGAGCCGCTGGCGCGGATCCGGTCGCCCAGCGCCCTGGCGCCGAAGCCCGCGAAGACGACGACGTGGATCGCCCCGATCCGGACCGCCGCGAGCATCAGCATGATCGCCTCGGGCGACGTCGGCATGTAAACGGTGACGCGGTCGCCCTTGCGGACGCCCATGCCGCGAAGCGCCGCCGCGATGCGCTCGACCTCGTGGAGGAGCTGCGCGTACGTGTAGACGCGCCGCTCGCCCCGCTCGCTGACGTACGCCAGCGCTGCCCGCCCGCCGCGGCCGTGGCGAACGTGGTGGTCCAGGGCGTTGTAGGAGAGGTTGGTCAGCCCTCCCTCGAACCACTTGAAGTTGGGATAGTTCCAGGAGAACGCCCGGTCCCACTTCCGGAACCAGGGAGACTCCTCCGCGGCCTTCGCCCAGAACGTATCGGGGCTCGCCGCCGCTTCCGCCATCCACCGGGCAACGATCGGGTTGATCAGGTTCATAGAGCGCCTCCTGGGTGCGAAAACTCTATCGCCAGACGCGCAATCGGGCGATCACCAGATCATTCGATCGCCCGATTCCTGAGACAGATGCATTCGCACCATTCCCGTAGGATTGGCGGGCATGAAGCGCCGCGCGATCGCCCTGCTGGCCGCGGCGCACCTCTTCGACGACGTCAACCAGGGAGTCATCCCGGCGCTCATCCCGTTTTTCGTGACCGAGAGAGGGTTCACGATCGCGGCCGCGGCCGGGCTCGTTCTGGCGGCCAACGCGTCCTCCTCCGTCCTCCAGCCCCTGTTCGGGCAGATCGCGGATCGAAGGAGCGCCCCGTGGCTCGTCCCCGGCGGCCTCCTCCTGGCCGGGACGGGCGTGGCCCTGACCGGCCTCGCACCGACCTACGCGCTGGCCCTGTCCGCCGCGGCCGCCAGCGGGATCGGCGTGGCGGCGTTCCATCCCGAGGCCTCCCGCCAGGTCCACTCCCTCTCGGGCCGGCGGCGGGCCCTGGCGATGAGCCTCTTCGCGGTCGGAGGCAACCTCGGCTTCGCGCTCGGGCCCGCGCTGGCGACCCCCCTCCAGATCGCTCTGGGCTTGAGGGGAACGGTCCTCCTCGCGATCCCCGCCCTGACGATGGCGGTCGTCCTTGTCGCCGCGAAAAGACGGGCCCCCGGCCTGGAGGCCGCCGCTCCGGCCGCGCCGGAGACCGAGGACCGCTGGGCGCCTTTCGCGAGGCTGACGATCGCCGTGTCCTGCCGGGCCATCGTCTTCGCGGGACTGAACGTCTTCATCCCGCTCTACTGGATTCGCGTTTTCGGGCAGTCCAAGGCGGCCGGCGGCGCGGCCCTGAGCCTGATGCTCTTTTCCGGGGTCGTCGGAACGGTGGCCGGCGGATGGCTCGCCGACCGTTTCGGCCGTCGGGTGGTCGTCTTCGGGTCGCTGGCCGGGCTCTGCCCGCTCCTGCTGGCGTTCGTCGCGGCCTCGCGCCCCGGCCTCGCGCTGGCGGCGCTCTTGCCGATCGGGATCGCGCTTTCCCTGCCCTTCTCGGTGATGACGGTCCTCGGGCAGGAGTACCTGCCCGGGCGCGTGGGCACCGCTTCGGGCGTCACCATCGGCCTGGCCGTGACGCTGGGCGGCCTCGTCGCGCCGCTGCTCGGCCGCTTCGCCGACCTCCACGGGATCCGGGCGGCTGTCTGGACGATCGTGTTCGTCCCGATCCTGGGGGCTGCCGCGGCCCTGACCCTTCCCCGCGAGCGCCTGCGGACCCCGGAAGCGTAGGATCGAGGCGTGGAGCCGATCGATCGCGTCCGGGTGCGCGCCCGCGAGGATGAGACGGACATCGAGCGGGAGGACGTCCTCGCGGTGGAGGAGCCGCTGGAGATCCGGGTCCGCGGGCAAGAAGCCCCTGCCACGTCCTTCGTCACGACCATGCGCACGCCGGGCAACGACGAGGAGCTCGCGGCCGGGCTTCTCTTCGCCGAGGGAGTGCTCGAAGCGCCTTCCGACCTGATCTCGCTCGACCGGCCGGCCGACTCACGGATCGATCCCGAGCTGAGAGCCAACGTCCTGATCGCAAATCTCAACCCGGAGGCCGCGCGGCGCGCCGCCGGCCTCCAGCGCGGAACCGTGATGGGCTCGGCCTGCGGGGTCTGCGGTAAGACCTCCATCGAGAACGTGATCCCGTCGGACCGCCCTCCGTTGACGAGCGCCCTGCGGGTCTCCCCGGACCTGTTGTACGGGCTGCCGGGCCTCCTGCGGGAGCGACAATCGGTCTTCGCCCGGACTGGAGGCCTGCACGCCGCCGGCCTCTTTTCCGCCCGAGGAGCCCTGCTCGAGGTGCGAGAGGACATCGGGCGCCACAACGCCACCGACAAGATCGTGGGCTCCGGCTTCCTCGCGGGGAGGCTTCCGCTGGGCGAGCGGATCCTGCTCGTCTCCGGGCGCGCGGGGTTCGAAATCGTCCAAAAGGCATTCGCCGCCGGCATCCCGTTCGTCGCCTCGGTGTCCGCCCCGTCGAGCCTCGCCGCCTCCCTGGCCGAGACAGCCGGCGTGACGCTCGTGGGTTTCCTCCGGGAGAGGCGCTTCAACGTCTACTCCGGCAAAGAACGCGTCATCCGAGACACCTCCACCGCCGCTCGAAGCTGATCCATCGCGGGACAGATCCCGAGGTTCAAGAAGCTCTTAAGGCGTCTTGACAACGGGCAAGCGAAGTTCTGGAATACAGCCTACAGAGGCCGCTCGGCTAGGAGGGTTACCGCATGGAACTCACTCGTCGGGGATTCTTCAAGGCCACTACGATCGGCGGAGGCATCGCCCTGGGGTTCGATGTCTCAAAGGCGGAGGCCGAGATGCGCGAGTTCAAGATCTCGCGCACCACGGAGACGAGGAGCGTCTGCCCCTACTGTGCCGTCGGATGCGGCGTCATCCTCCACACCCTCGGCGACAAATCCCGCAACGCGAAGGCCGCGGTCGTCCACGTCGAGGGGGACCCGGACCAGCCGGTCTCGCGCGGCACGCTCTGTCCAAAAGGGATCACCCTGAAGGACGACATCACTCACAAGAACCGGCTGACGAAGCCGATGGTGCGAAAGCCGGGCTCGGACAGGTGGGAAGACATCTCGTGGGACGACGCGATCGCGAAGATCGCCCGCCACATCAAGACGACGCGCGACAAGTGCTTCGTCGCGAAAAACGCCAAGGGGCAGGTCGTCAACCGCAACCCCGGCATCGCGTGGATCGGCGGCTGCACCGACACCAACGAATTCAACTACCTGCAGTGGAAGGTCCTCACGGCCCTGGGGGTACTGTACCGGGATACCCAGGCAAGACTTTGACACGGCCCCACGGTGGCCAGTTTGGCCGCCACGTTCGGTCGGGGGGCGATGACCAACGGATGGGTCGATATCAAGAACACCGACGTCATCCTCGCCATGGGCGGTAATCCCGCCGAGAATCACCCGGTCGGATTCAAATGGTTCCTTGAAGCGCGCAAGACGCGCGGGGCCAAGATCGTAGCCGTCGATCCGCGCTTCACGCGCACCGGCGCGCTCGCCGATCTCTATGCGCCGATTCGCTCCGGAACCGATGCCGCGTTTCTTCTCGGCATCATTCGATACGCGCTGGAGAAGGACCGTTACCATGCGGATTACGTCAAGCTGCACACCAACGCGGCGCTCCTCGTCAATCCCGCCTACGGGTTCAACGATGGGCTCTTCTCCGGCTTCGACGAGAAGTCGGGAACGTACGCGAGGGATTCCTGGTCGTATCAGCTCGACGAGAAGGGGATGGCGAAGACCGACCCGACGATGCAGGACCCGCAGTGTGTGCTGCACCTCCTGAAGAAGCACGTGGACCGCTACACGCCCGAGATGATCGAACGGATTTGCGGCACCCCGAAGGACACGTTCCTGAAAGTCTGCGACATCGTGACCTCGACCGGTAACGCGGAGCGCGCCGGCACGGTCACGTACGCACTCGGCTGGACCCAGCACTCAAAGGGAGTGCAGATGATCCGCGCCGCCGCGATGCTTCAGCTTATTCTCGGCAACGTCGGCCGGCCGGGAGGCGGCGTGAACGCCTTTCGCGGCCATTCCAACATCCAGGGCGCCACCGATATCGCCGGCACGTTCGACATCCTGCCCGGGTATCTCAAGATCCCCTCCGCTCAGTGGACCACGCTCAAGGAATACATCGACGCCAACACGCCCAAGCTCCTCGCCCCGTCGATGAATTACTGGCAGAACTACGACAAGTTCATGGTGTCGCTGCTGAAGGCCGCGTACGGCAAGGCAGCCACGAAGGACAACGACTTCGGCTACAGCTGGCTCCCGAAAGTCGACGGGAATTACTCCTGGATGTACATGTGCGACGACATGTACCGGGGCAATTCGACGCGCGCGGGAGGCAAGGAGCAGGGCCCGGAGGGCTTCATCTCCTTCGGCATGAACCCGGTCGGCCTCGGGCCGAACTCAAAGAAGTGGATCGCCGCGCTCTCGAAATTGAAGTGGCTCATCGTCGTCGAAAACGTCGAGACCGAGACCGCGGGCTTCTGGAAGGCTCCGAAGCAATATGAGCCTCCCGACCCGTCGGCGATCCCAACGGAGGTATTTCTCCTTCCCGCCGCAGATTTCGCGGAAAAGGACGGTACTTTCACGAACTCCGCGCGCTGGATCCAATGGAAGTGGAAGGCGGTCGACCCGCCCGGAACGGCCAAGTCCGACCAGGAGATCCTGGCGCGGATGTTCCTCGCTGTTCGCGACCTCTACAAGAAGGAGGGGGGCGCGCTGCCGGAGGCGGTCACGAATCTCTCGTGGGCCTACACGAACCCCGTCGAGCCGGACCTTGGAGATGTCTTGAAGGAGATCAACGGCAGGGCTCTCGAGGACATCCCCGATCCGAAGGACAAGACAAAGACGCTAAAGACCGCCGGCCAGCAGGTGGACGGATTCGCGCAATTGCAGGCCGACGGATCGACGATGTGCGGCAACTGGCTCCACTCGGGCGTCTATACCGAAGCGGGCAACAACGCTCAGCGGCGCTCGACCGCCGACCCGACCGGCCTCGGCATGTATCACAACTGGGGATTCTCCTGGCCCGCCAATCGCCGCATCATGTACAACCGCGCGTCGGCCGATGCCGAAGGAAAGCCGTGGGATCCGAAGCGCCCTGGCATCGTCTGGAACGGCGAGAAATGGGTGGGCGACGTCCCCGACATGAAACCCGATGCTCCTCCCGGCACGTACGGCGCTTTCATCATGTTGCCCGAAGGGACTGGCCGCCTCTTCGCCTCGGCGCTGAACGATGGGCCATTCCCGGAGCACTACGAGTCGGTCGAAGCGCCGGTCGATAACCCGCTTCACCCGAAAGTAAGCACAAATCCGGCCACCAAGAAGTTTTCCTCCGACAAGGACGTCTACGGCAAGAAAGAAGATTTTCCCGTCGTTTGCACGACCTACCGGCTTACGGAACACTTCCATTACTGGACACAGCACCATCACAACGGAGTGTTGAACGAGCTCCAGCCCGGCTTTTTCGTCGAGATTCCGGAAGAGCTCGCCAAACAGAAGGGCATTGCGAACGGCTCCCAGGTGAAGGTCACCTCGGCCCGCGGATCGATCCAGGGAATGGCGATGGTCACCAAACGATTGCGTCCGATGAAGATCGACGGAAAGGAGGTGTGGCAGATCGGGTTCCCGATCCACTGGGGCTACGCGGGGGATCCGAGCCACACCGGGCCGCTCGCCAACATGCTGACTCCGTCCGCGATGGACCCGAACACCTGGACGCCCGAGTACAAGGCCTTCCTGGTCAAGCTCGAGAAAGCGTGAAAGGAGGACGATCATGAGTCAAAACCTCGAGATCCGCCGCTCCTCCGCTTCCGTCCTGGGGAGCCTGTCCGGAATCCGAAGCGTCCCGACAGTTTCGAAATACATCGACACGACCACATGCATCGGCTGCAAGGCTTGCGAGGCGGCCTGCATCGAGTGGAACGACCTGCGGCACATCGCCACGGAACAGACCGGCACATACCAGACGTTGCCGACGCTCCACGCCGAGTTCTGGAACCTGATCCGATTCAACGAGCGGGACTTCGACGGCGGCATCGCCTGGCTCATGCGCAAGGACCAGTGCATGCACTGCGACGAGCCGGGATGTCTCGCCGCGTGCCCCGCGCCGGGCGCGATCGTGCAGTACGCCAACGGCATTGTGGACGTCAACCCCGACCAGTGCATCGGCTGCGGCTACTGCCATACCGGCTGTCCCTTCGACGTGCCGCGCTTCCACCAGACGACCGGAAAGATGGCCAAGTGCACGCTCTGCGTGGACCGCGTCGAAGTGGGATTGGAGCCGGCGTGCATCAAAGCCTGCCCGACCGGATGCCTCCAGTTCGGCACAAAGGACGACATGGTGGCCATGGGGCTCAAGCGCGTCGATCAGCTGAAAGCGACCGGCTTTCAGTCGGCAGCGCTCTACAACCCTCAGGGAGTCGGCGGAACGGGAGTCGTGACGGTGCTCGCGCACGGCGACCATCCGGAATGGTACGGCCTCCCGAGAGATCCGCACGTTCCGCTCCTCGTGAGATTCTGGAAGTCGGTGCTGCGGCCGCTCGGCGTCGTTGCGATTCTCGGCGCGGTCATCGGCGCCTTCGGGCACTTCACGAAGTACGGGCGCAAACAGGTCGAGGGATCCGAGGACGAAGGCACGAACCTTCCCCGTCTGACGCGGCAGTGAAAGGGGGAAATCCGATGGCTGCATACCAGCGTCCCCGCCCCGTCGATCAAGCGGTGATTGCGGCGCAAACCCAGGAAAATATCGTCGTCGGAAACGAGATCATCCGCAGCAACCGGGCTTCGCGCTTGATCCACTGGACGGTCGCGGTCTTGTTCTTCCTCTGCCTCTTCACGGGCATGCCGATCTGGACGCCGGTTTTCGGATGGATGGCTGCTTTTTTCGGCGGGCTCTCCGTCTGCCGCGTGATCCACCCGTGGGCGGGCGTCGTTTTCTTCCTCGCCAGCGCCGTGATGTTCGTTCACTGGTTCGCCGACATGTCACTCGACTCTTCGGAGCGCGAATGGATCGGGTGGCGATTACCGATGCGTTACATGCGCTATGAGACCGATGATTCCAACGTTGGAAAGTACAACGGCGGTCAGAAGCTCCAGTTCTGGCTCGTCTGTCTCGCCGCGCTCGGCATGCTTCTTTCCGGGCTGCTCATGTGGTTTCCGGGCGTCTTCCCGCGTTTCCTGATGGAACTCGGCTATCTGATCCACGACATCACGTTCATCCTCTTCGCGATGCTGATCGTGATCCACATCTATCTGGGAACCGTCGCCGAGCCGGGCACCTTGGTTTCGATGACTCGCGGAACGGTGACGAAGAGATGGGCGCGCTTGCACCACGGGCGCTGGTACCGCGAGGTGACGGGCCAGGAGCCGGACCGCGGATAGTTCGAAGCTCGTCTCGGAATTCGAGCGCCGCGCGGAGCGGGCGGAGTTGCTGGCGCGCCAGGCGGCCGCCGCGGAGGAGCCGCTCCGGTTCGCGGCGGGCCTGTACCGGATCCAGGCCCGCGGGGCCGACCTCCTTGCCGCGGCGCATCGCGACGACGCGCTGACGGCCCACCTCGATGACGACGCGGAAAGGCTCGCCGGCATCGGCGCCGCGGTCCTCCGGTATGCGCAGGAGGAGGGCCCGCCGGCCCTCTCGGAAGAGTCGCGAGAGCGGCGCAGCGACCTGCCTTCGACGGCGCGCACGCGGCTCCTCGTGTACTGGGCGGGAGACCGGCCCTCCACCGAGGACTACCTCTCTCGCGCGATCCTCCGTCCCTACGTCGAGTTCCTCCGCTCCTGGAACCTGGCCCCGGACCGAGTGCACAAGCAGGGCAAGTGCCCCTTCTGCGGCGGCGCGCCGTGGATGGCGGTTCGACGGGAGGGCTCGCTCCAGGAAGGGGCGCGGCGGACGCTGGCCTGCGCGCTCTGCGGGCTGGAGTGGAGGATCAACCGGATCTTCTGTCCCGCCTGCTTCGAGGAGGACCCGTACCGGCTCCCCTCGTTCCAGAACGACCGGCACCCGGCGGTCCGGATCGAGGCATGCGAGACCTGCCACCGCTACGTGAAGTCGCTGGACCTTTCGCTGGACGCTCGTCCGATCCCGGAGGTGGACGAGCTCCTCTCGATCGCAATGGACCTGTGGGCCGTGGAACAGGGGTATACGCGGATCGAGCCGGGACTTGCCGGACTCTGATGTCCGTGCTCCGGGGTCAGAGAACGGTCCAGGGTTAGAGGTGGAAAGAAGCGTCGAGGGTCTCACAGGGGCACAGAGTTCGCTTCGGTCCCGGTTCGAGGATTTCCGGCGCGCCTTCGATCGGCGGGACACAGAGGCGTATCGGGTCGCGCTGGCCGACTTTCACGTGTGCGTGAAACGGTGGACCGAGGCGGAGGAAGCCGTGCTTCTTCCCGCGGTCCTGCACGCCGGAGTGCCGGGACGCGATCCCCGGCGGGAGCTGCGCCTCAACTGCGTGCAAGTGCGGGAGCTGGCCCGGTTCCTCTCCGAGGAGGTCTCGCGCGGCGCGCCACTCTCGGACCTGCTCGGCCTGATCGAGAACCTCGCCCGCCGCTTCTCCGCCCACGAATCGGAAATGGCCGGCGTCTACTTCCCCGCCGCCGCCCCCCACCTCACGCCGGAAGAGTGGAAGCTCCTGGAGGCCGCCGCTCCAAAAGGCTGAGGACTACCGCGCCTACCCCAGCTGCGGAATCTCGAACGGCGGCTCCTCCGACTTCGGCAGCAGCGCCATGTAAGCCGCCGCCATCTGCTCCTGCGTCCACCCCAGGAAAACCCCTTCCCCGCGGTAGAACGCCTCCCCCGGCCCGATCTCGATGAAGACGATCGCCCCCTGCCCTTCGCCGCAGGTCACCGACAGCCGCCA
>Ga0126379_10000293_pt1 | contig 26975 bp, 25 predicted proteins | sample PanSoiMetPlot_24_FD_92640 | JGI IMG/M metagenome (GOLD analysis project Ga0126379, IMG submission 92640) | Tropical forest soil microbial communities from Panama - MetaG Plot_24 | ecosystem: Environmental > Terrestrial > Soil > Tropical forest > Bulk soil | place: Panama | collected 2016-02-17
AAGCATGATCTGGCGGCGTCCGCGCAGCGTGCCGCGACGATCGGCCTCGCATTTGATGAAGCAGTTGATCAGCCGGCCGTCGAGATCCGCGGCGCGCGGCCGTGTCGGTAGATCAAGGCCGGCGTTGCGGATGGCATCGTAGATGCCGTCGAGATCGAGGGCGTCGTGCATCAGCGCATGCCCAATGCGGTAGCGCCCCCCTGCGCCTGCTTTGTTGCCGAGCAGCACGACCTGTGCCTGCGTAAGCTCGACGCCTGAGGAGCACGACGCAACGGAAGAGTAAAGGTCAAGGTCCTTGCAGATCTGTTCGGCGCGCGGCGGCTTAATCTCACCGAGCGCAGCCGCGATGCCAAGCGCGGCCGTGCCGTTCGAGACACCCATCGAGTCGTGCACCTCGCAGGCGACCTCATTCCCGCGTGATAGCGCGTCGCGTACGGAATCAATGGTGAGCAGCGGCGTCTTGGTCTGAACGTAATGTACGTTGTTCGGATCATCGATGCCGGCCTCGCGCATCGCGGCTTTCACCGCTTGCGCGACTTTCTCAACCATCGCCGGGCGGCCGATATCTTCGGGTAAGAGCTCCGCGCTCATTGCGGTTCCGATCGCCAGGCGCAATTTCGAGGCGGGGCCGGTCCTCGCGTTCCGCGCGAACACGGTCGCGTGCGGGGTGATGACCCCGTCGCAGCCGCCCGACCAGACCATCGGGATGGCGGCGATCTCCGATTCGCTGCGCTTGCCGTGCCTTTGCAGCGCCCGGCGAAAGGCCTGGTCGGCCAGGATGCGCGTGAAGTCGTTGACGCCGCCATTGCCTTCGGTCTTGCCGATGACGGCAATCACCTCGTCCGCGGCGAACTGCCCGCGCGCGAAGCAAGCCTCGAGCCCGGAGGCGTCCTGAACCGCCTTGAGCTCCACCTTTGCCGCTTCGATCGCCATGGGTCCATACGCTATATGGTCTTCATCCGTGGCGCGCACTCACCCCGCATCATTCGTTCATACGCTGGCCCGCGGTTAATCATCAGTCGCGGCGCCACACGTCGGGCGCGCAGCTCGGCGCGCAGCTTCGCCGTCGCCGCGACGTCGACATCATAGTCGTCCGAGGCTGCACCAGGCTCAAGGACGACGCCATAGTCCTCCCGCGCTGCCCGATGCGATACGCGGCTCTCCGTCACATCGTGGGCGACCAGCTCCGGCTCCCGGTCGAGCGGATCGCCCCAGCCGCCGCCGCCCGTCGTGACCACGCGCACCACCTGCCTCGCCAGCACCGGCTCGCCATCGACGAGGCCGCCGAGGTCGCGCGGAGTGCCTTCGAGATCAGCCGTGACGCAAAAGGGTTGTCCGGCGACTCCGCCGTTGACGCCATAGCAGCCGAGCAGCACCCGGTCGGCGGTGACAATGGTGCGGCAATCCACCAGCGCGCGGTAGTGCTTTTCGTAGCCAAGGCCGCCCCGCCGCTTGCCGGCGCCGCCGGAGTCTGTCCGCAGCGCCAGCTTCTCGACCAATAGCGGAAACCGCGTCTCGGTGAATTCGGCAGGTTGATTGCGTGAGTCGGGGACGATGTGAATAGCGTCGCTTCCGTCGGCGTAATAGCGGCCACCCGAGCCGCCGCCCAGCACCTCGCGGGAGAGGAACGGCTTGCCGTCGGCATCATGACCGAAGAAGCCGGTATAACGGATGGTCTCCTGGTCCGCAGGCATGCGCCCCTCGACCGCCTGCGCCACCAGGCTCGCCAACAATCCCAGGCAGCGCAGCAGCACGAATGAGCGCGCATTGGTCGCGGCCGGCCATCGCGGCGTGATCAGCGTGCCCTTGGGCGGGAAGACGACATCGAACACCTCGCACACGCCTTCGTTGACGTGGATCTCGGCGGCGCGCTCCGGAGTGTCGGCAAGATTTCGCAGGATCGGCGCGATCCACTTAATGAGAAAGGCACCGCCCACATAGTCCGCCGGCCAGTTGATGGGACCACGCGACTGCGGATCGGTGCCGGTGAAATCGAGCGTGATGCGCTCCCCGCGCTTGATCATCTTCAGCGCGATTTTGTGCAGCTTGGGGTCGCTAACGCCGTCGTGTTCGACATAATCCTCCCAGGAATATTCGCCATCGGCGATCTTCGGCAGTAGTTCCTTGCGGTAGATGTCGCGGCACTTGTCGAGGATGGCCTGGAAGCAGGCTTCCACCGCGTCGCGTCCGAAGCGGGCAAACAGCCCCTCCATGCGTCGCGCGCCCATGACGCAGGCCTGCACCTCGCTGTCGAGATCGGCGGCAAGCATTTCAGGGACGCGCGAGTTGCGCTTGATGACGGTGAACACCGCCTCGTTGCGCACGCCCGCGCTGTATAGCTTGATCGGCGGGATTAAGAGTCCCTCCTCGAACACCGTGCGCGCCGTGCCCGGCATCGAACCGGGAACACGCCCGCCGATATCGTCATGATGGCCGAACGCCTGGATATAGGCCACTACCTCGCCTTCGTGGAATACCGGCACGGTGCTGCAGAGGTCGGGCAAATGGCCGATGCTGCCCTCGGTCAAATATGTGTCGTTCATCAGGAACACGTCGCCCGGCCGCATGGTTTCGGGCGGAAAGTCGCGCACCACGGCGTTTGGCATGGCCGAATAGGACCGGCCCGTGAGCTTGCGACAGTGGCGGTCGAACAGGCCCACGCGGTAGTCGTGCGCCTCGCGGATCATCGGACTGCGAGCGGTGCGCTCGATGGCGTATTCGATCTCGGCTTCGATCGAATTCAACGTGCCCTCGACGATCTGCAGGATGATGGGATCGACGTTGGATGCCGCCGCCGCAAAAGTCGCCGTCGCAAGCATGCTTCGCGGATTCATCGCACGCCCTCGACTCGAACGGATCTGACGATCAGGATGCCATGCGGGTCGACTTCAAGTTTCTGGCCGGGAAAAACCACGGTGGTCGAGCCGAACTCCTCAACCACGGCCGGGCCGTCGAGACGGAACGCGGGCGGCAGTGCTGCGCGCTCGTAGACAGGGGTCTCGCCGAAGGCGCCGTCGAAATAGACCGGCCGCACGGACTTGCGCGTCGGTCGGCCTCGCGTGCTGAGCTTGGGCACTCGCGGCCGCTCCACGAGGCCGAAGCCGGAGACGCAGAAATTGACCAGTTCGATCTTCTGTTCCCCGGCATAATTATAGCCAAACGTGCGCAGGTGCGCGGCGTGGAACGCGTCGATGAGTGCCGCCAGGAACGCGCTGTCGATCTCACCGGCAGGCGCGGCGACCCGCACTTCCATCGATTGGCCGGCATAGCGGATATCGGCTTCGCGTGCGACCCGGATCCGCATGGGATTAATGCCATCGCGTTCAAGACTGTTCACGGCATCTCGTTCCAAGGACGCATAGAGCGAGGCCACTGTCGCAAGGTCGACCGCGTCCTCGTGCATCACCTTGGTGATGATGAAATCGGTTCGCCAATCGACGGCAAGCAGCCCGAAGGCGGACAAGTTGCCAGGGTCGCGCGGAACGATGCACGCCCTCATCCCGAGCAGTTCCATCACTGCCGGCGATTGCGCCGGCCCGGCGCCGCCGAAGGCAAGCAGCGCGAAGCCGCGCGGGTCGATGCCGCGCTGGATCGTCATCTGGCGAATTGCGTTGGCTTGATTCCAGTTGGCGATCTCGATGATGCCATGGGCGAGCTGCTCCACGGTCATCGCGCCGGGAAGCCGCGAGGCCAAGGCGGCGAGCCCTGCGCGCGACCGCGAGACGTCGAGCGCAACGCCACCACCGATGAGGGCGGAAGGGATGCGTCCGAGAACGAGGTTGGCATCAGTGATGGTCGGCTCTGCGCCGCCGTTGGGATAGCACATCGGCCCTGGCTCGGCGCCCGCGCTTTTCGGCCCCACCTTGAGGTGCCCTTCGCGGCCGATCCACGCGATTGATCCGCCGCCGGTACCAATGGTTCTGATGTCGATCATCGGGATGCGCACAGGAAAGCCGCCCACCGCGCCGCCGTTGGTGACGTGCGGCGTGCCGTCTTCGATCAGACAGAGATCGGAGGAGGTGCCACCAGCATCGAGCGCGACCACGTCGGGAAAACCGGCAATCTCCGCGACCACCGCGCTCGCGAGAGCGCCGGCCGCCGGTCCCGACAGCGCCGTCGTGATCGGCTTGCGCAGCACCTGATCTGCGCTGGCAACGCCGCCGCTCGATTGCATCACGAGGAACGGCTTGTCGTGCAACGATGCGCCGAGCTCGTCGTGCACGCGATTGAGATAGCGCTCCATGTGCGGCTTGACGAACGCATCGACCAAAGTCGTGACCGCGCGCTCGTACTCGCGATATTCCGGCAGTACCACGCAGGACAGCGACAGTGTGCAATCGGGGTACTCCTGCGCGAAAATCTCAGCAAGCCGGCGCTCATGGGCGGGATTGGCATATGAGTGCATGAGGCAGATGCCGATCGCGCGCACGCCGTGGCTGCGGAAGAAGTGCGCAGCCGCACGCGCGCTCGCTTCGTCCAGTGGCCGGATCTCCTCACCGCGGAAGTTCAACCGTCCGCCGACTTCGCGGACGAAATGGAGCGGCACGATGCGCTCCGGTTTCACCCAGAAGTACGAATTGCCGTAACCTTCCGGCACGGACTGACGCGCGATCTCCAGGAGATGGCGGAAGCCTGCGGTGACGATGAGGCCGAGCCCGCTGATTGGACCCTGCAGCAGCGCGTTTGTGGCAACGGTTGTGCCGTGGGCGAGGCCGGCGACCTCGGTCGGCGGCTCGTCGATTGCGTTGAGGATCTCGCGCACGCCGCGAACGAGGCCGATAGCCGGATTGGCGGGCGTGCTCGCAACCTTCGTGACGCGCATGGCGCCCGAGGAACTGTCGACGCAAACGACGTCGGTGAAGGTGCCGCCGGTATCGATGCCAATGCGCAAACGAGGCTCGTGGGACGCCGATGACATGCCGCGCTCGCTCCGGAAGCGATGCAATCGAGCTTGTTTTGGCCGAGATGGGCCGAGGCTTCAACTGCCCGGAATGAGGCCTTTGGGCAGCGAGAAGCAGTACTTGGCGATGTCTGCCGCGCGTGTGTACCAGACGCGGTCCTTGTGCTTGTGCTCGACGCAGTGCTTGATGGCTTGGCGCACCGGCCGCAGTCGGAACGGCTGTCCGACGATGAAGCCGTGCAAAGCGAGCGCAAAGACGAGCGGTTGGCGCTCCGATTGCTCCAACATTTCCTCGAACTGATCGACGATCATTTCGGCGAACTCACGGCCGGTATGATCGCGATGCGCTTGTGATCCCGCGTCGTTCAGTTCCATGGGATAGGGGACCGAGAGCAACGGACCTGCGCGCGTTTGCATCCAGATCGGCTGGTCATCGACCGGCCAATCGAGCAAGTGCGTATAGCGGGCCTCTTTGAGCAGATCCGGCGTGATGTTGGATTCGAGCGCGCCGGGTCCCATCCAACCCGTCGGCCGTACGCCCACGTGTTTCTCGAGTACGGCGGTGCATTCCTCGATCGCGCGCGCCTCGTCCTGCTCCCACATCCCCCGCAGCAGCTCGGCATTCGTGCGCCCGTGACCGAGCACGTCGTCACCGCGCGCTCTGATCTTTTCCACGATCTGCGGGTAGTGATAGCACACGCTGCTGTTTAACAGGATGGAGGCGGGCAGCTTCAGCTCGTCGAGCATTTCGAAGAAGCGCCAATTGCCGATGCGGTTTCCATAGTCGCGCCACGCGAAGTTGCGCGTCGTCTGCTGCCCACTGCGCACCGGGTCCATCCCCAGCCCAGCGCCGAACGCGAAGTGCTCGATGTTGAGCGCGATATAGAAGGCAAGCCGCCTGTCACCCGGCCAACTATAGTCTTTCCGCTCGACGATCGGCGAATAGGCATAGCGGTTGTGGGCGGGGAGTTTCAGCATGGGATCCTCCATCTCGGCAATTGTTGCCATCCAATGATGTGGCTTTGACCGTGGGCAGCCTACCCTTCGCGAAGAGCGGCCCGAAATGTGATATCATCTCCAAACAGGCGGCTGGCACACGCTAGAGCGTTCGAGAAGATATGCGATCCGACGTCGATCGGCAGCTCCCGCGGGCCGGCGAAATTTTTCTGGATCACCTCGCCCATTTTGTGCCTGACGCCGAGGCAGCGAGCCGTGCGCTGGCACGCGCCGGCTTTGCTCCTACGCCCATTTCTGTTCAGGTCAATCCAGACCCGGACGGAGCGCCGCGTCCCACTGGCACCGGCAACGTCACCGCCATGTTCGCGCGTGGCTACATCGAAATCCTATTCAAAACCTCCGACGCTCCTCTCGCCCGCGAATTCGAGGCTGGTCTCGCGCGCCATCCCGGCGTGCATTTGATGGCCTTTGCGGTGGCCGATGCCGCCGCTGCGCGGCGCCGACTCGCGGAGGGCGGGTTTCGGGTGCGGCCTCTGGTGGAGATGCAGCGCCCGGTCGATGCCGAAGGACAAGCCGCGACTGCGGCCTTTACGATTGCGCGCGTCGAACCAGGCGAGATGCCGGAGGGCCGCATCCAAGTCCTGACCCATCGCACTGAGCGCGCCGTCTGGCAGCCACGCTGGCTCTCCCATCCCAACGGCGCGTGGGCGCTAAACCGCGTCCTCATTGCGGTGGCCGATGTGCACGAGACAGCTCGGCGGTTTGCCCGTTTCACCGGCCGTGCACCGGCACCTATGCCATTCGGCCAGACAATCGCGCTCGATCGCGGTCGCGTCGATCTCCTCGCCGCCGATGAATTCGGTCGCATACTGCCGGAGGTGCCGATCCCATCGCTGCCTTTCGTCGGAGCGTATAAGATCAGGGTGCAGTCGCTGACGTTGGCGGCCGACTTGCTGACGCAGGCCGGCCTCCTCGTGCGGCAGCGCGATCGCGAGCTGGTCTCGATATTCCCCCCAGAGCTCGGGCATGGCGCTTGGCTGTTTGCGGAATGAACCGCAATAGGTCGCGTCAAGCGCGTTTCGCGCGAACCAGGCGCCCTGGAGAGCAGCATTCGCCGTAGCGGGGGTCGAGCCGCATCTTTCACCTCTTCAAAGGCAGGCCAATGGCGCTTGTGCTCGCGAAAACTGTGCTCCTCGGAGGGTCGCCGCTCACCGACAGCGACAGAATCAGCCTCGCCGTATCCAGTGCCAACCAGCGCATTAGCGTATGGTCAATCGTGTCCTCGCCCAGCCAATTGAGCTCCCGCAGCCGTGTCCGGCCAGTGCGCAGCGGCCTCGCGTAGCCAGGCAGGCCGGCGCTGCCGGCATCAACACCGGGGATCTCAGCCAATCACCATTGAACACCGGCGATGAGGTCGAAATGCTTTGCGGATCAGATCAACGACATGGCCGGAAAGCTGCACCCCACATGAAAAGCGTTATTCGATCACCTCATTGGCGCGCATCATAAATGCCTCAGGGACGGTCAGCCCGAGCGCCTTCGCGGTCTTAAGGTTGAGAATGAGATCAAATTTGATCGGCTGCTCGACTGGGATGTCGGCCGGTTTCGCTCCCCGCAAAATCTTGTCGACGTAATCACCGGCACGCCGGAAAAGGTCCGGAAAGTTTGGTCCGTAGGACATTAGACCTCCCGCGAGGACGTACTCGCGAAACGCATATACCGTCGGCAGATTCGCGTCGATCGCTGAGGTATTGATAAGGGTTCGATATGTCGTCAGGAGCGGATCAGTAGAAACGTAAAGCCCATCCACACGGCCCTTGAGTGACTCGATGCCGGGAATGATATCCTCCGTTTTTGAGATTTCGAGTCTCGTGACCTGGACGCCGAGCTTGGGCCCAACCGACTGCACTTCATTCATCTCCAATGCAGCGTTAGGGGTGTAGACATTGCCCATGACGGCTAGCCGTTGGAGGCCAGGGACAAGTCTGTGCAACTGCTCTAGCCGCTTGCCGGCAAGATCGGTCTGCTGGTTCGAGAGGCCTGTCACGTTGCCACCCGGACGCGCCAAGCTGGCGACGAGTCCGGTGCCGATGGGATCCCCCGCCGCCGCAAAGACAATCGGAATTGTCGTGGTTGCATTCTTGGCGGCTGCCACCGCCGCCGTACTCGCCGTCACGATGATATCGACCTTGCGGCGTACAAACTCGTCCGCAAATTCGGCGTAGCGGTCCTCCCGCCCTTCCGCCCAGCGATACTCGATGGCGATGTTCCGACCGTCTACCCAGCCGAGTTCACGCAACCTCTGCTGAAAAGGTGGGATGAATGCGCTCCAGATTGAAGGGGTCGTCGCGCCCAAAAACCCAATCGTCGGTAACTTGTCCTGCTGGGCGTGTGCGGACAGCGGACAGACCGCAGTTGCTAGCGCCGCACCGCACAGCAACGCGAAGACTTTCCGCCGACGCAAGTCGTTCGTTGGCGCGGTCAAAAGCATTGGCGCGCTAACCAGGTTTCGCAGCCTCGCACAGGCAACCTCCTTCCGGCGGCCTTCGGGCGCCGACCTTCCCGCGCGGGAAGGTTATTCGAAAATCTCGCCTGCCGTCACCTGATCACCTTCGCGCGAGCACGGACGCCCTTCGGTATCCGGAGGCCGAGCGCGTTCGCGGTGTTTTGGTTGATGACAAGTTCGTGCTTCTTCTGCAGCTCGACTGGGAGATCGGCCGCCGGTGTTCCACGCAGAATTTTGTCCACGAGTTCTGCCGCGCGCTCAAACATAATCCGGAAGTCCGGTCCATAGGACATCAGACCGCCGGTCTCAGTATAGTCTCGAAATGCATGCATGGTCGGCAGCTTCACGCTCGCCGCCGAAGTATTGATGGCAATTTGGTTGGTGGTCATTAACGGGTCAGTGCAAACAAAAAGCGCATCCGCCTGGCCTTGCAGTCTCTTGATGGCGGGCGCGATCTGTGCCGCTCGTCGGACGTCGCATATGACGGTCTCGATCCTAAGGCTGCGGGCTCTTCTTTGGATCCGATCCATCTCCAACGGGATGTTGCGACTACCGCGATTACCCATAATCGCCAGCCGCCGCAGACCGGGGACAACTTTGCGCAATTGGTCGAGTCGCTCGACGGCAAGATCGGTCTGCCCATTTGACATGCCTGTGACATTTCGTCCGGGGCGCGCGAGGCTGGCAACCAACTTGGTACGCACCGGATCCCCGGCCGCCGCGAAGATGATCGGGATTGCCGATGTTGCCTTCTTCGCCGCCATAGCTGGCGCAGTTCCGGACGTGACGATGACATCGACGTTGCGCCGGACGAAGTCTTGCGCAAACCGCGCGTAGCGGTCCTGCCGTCCTTCGGCCCAGCGATAATCAATGGCTATATTGCTGCCATTGATCCAGTCGAGCTCGCGCAATCTCTGCTCGAAAGCTGCGAGGAACGCGCTCCAGATCGAAGGCGTAGTCGCGCCTAGGAAGCCGATGGTCGCCTGCCTCGCCCAACTACGATGCAGGGTAAACTCCCGCGATGCCATCTATCCCTCCCATGACGTAGCGCTGGCCCCATCCGCCGGCGGGCGATTGAAACCATTAAAGCTCCTCGCGCGCGAGTCAATCGTCAAGGTCCCTAGATTTGATTGGCACGACTGTGCTTTCGGTCGCTCCGACCGGATTTATCATCTTCGGCGGCCATCGAGTGGGGACACCTCACACGGGTTGGCACGAATCATACAAACGCAAACAACGTAGCACCGTATGCTAAGGTCGGACGAGGCATGGTTATGGGCGACGTACGTGTTAACCATAGGGCGCTTACACGGTTCGTGACCGCCGTCTTTTCCGCAACCGGAATGGGCACCTCCGACGCCGGGACAGTAGCGGAAGTGCTGGTGTGGGCAAATGAGCGTGGCATCGACTCCCACGGTGTCATGCGTATACCGAGTTATCTGACGGAAATTAAGAACGGGAAGTTCAACCCCACAGCGCAGCCCCTGACGCGACGGCTGCTCCCGGCAACGTTCATGATGGATTGTCACAGAGCGGCGGGTCCCGTTTGCATGACGCATGCCGCTGCGCTGGCGATCGAATTGGCGCACGAGTTCGGCGTTGGGGTCGGATTGCTGAGCGACCCCCATCATCTGGGCGCCATCGGGCGTTATGCCCAATCGATCGCGGAACGTGGATACGTCGCCCTCGTCATCCTGGCGGGCCTGCCGTTCATGGCCTATCACGGCGCCAAGGTGGCAAGCATTGGAACCAGCCCGGTCGCGATCGGCATCCCTGGACCGGATCCGCAAAACGCGCCGCTGTTGCTCGACATGGCAACAAGCGTTGCGGCATCAGGCCGCATCCGCCAAGCCGCGGTGGAAGGGAGAGCAATTCCCGAAGGGATCGCGATCGATGCCGATGGCAAGCCCACGACAGACGCAGGCCAAGCCGCAGCCATGCTTCCCGTCGGTGGGCCGAAAGGTTCAGGCCTGTCGCTGATGTTCGAATGCCTGACCGGGATCCTCGCAGGGACGCCAATTATCGCGCCGCTTGGCCGTTCGAGTGGCGCGAAAGCGCCAATTCAGAATGCCATGATCATTGTCCTTAACATCGCAAACTTTCGTCCCTCAACTGACTATCGTCGCGATATCCAACAGCTGAAAGAGGTGGTGAAGGCACTACCCCGACGCGACGGCTTTAGTGAATTGCTGCTACCCGGCGAGCGCGGAGACCGAGAGGCAAAGCTACGTCGGCGTATCGGAATTCCATTATCTGGGAAGCTTTGGACTGAGTTGGATAACCTTGCGCGGGAGCTTGGTGTCTCGCGACTTAGGCCTTTGTAAGATCTGACGGTTCCTGGGAATCTGAATGATCCAGCCTAGTTAAGAGGCTCTCCCAAAACCAAGCCACAATGGCGCTGCTATCGCTGGTACATAGGTACCCGATAAATGCCTTTAGCTTCGCTTCGGCAGTCATCCGCTAACAACAGGAGCAATGATGTGCGCCTAAGCGTGCTCAGAAACATGCTCCGCGCCGTTATCGTCATGCTCATCGCACTATGCGGTCACAACGCGTGGTCGCAAGCGCCGAGAGCAATTAAAATCGTCGTACCCTACCCACCCGCCGGCACCGCCGACATTGTCGCCCGCTTGTTGGCAGACCAGATCGGTCGCGCGCAAGGGCTCACGATGGTGGTCGAAAATCGTCCGGGGGCGGCAACGACGATCGGAACCGAAGCCGTATTGCGAGCGGCGCCCGACGGAAGCACTCTCCTGATGAATTCGCCTGAATTCGTCATCAATCCGCATCTGCGAAAGGGGAACTACGACCCGCTCACGAGCTTCGAGCCAATCTGCCATCTCGTGAGCTCGCCCACGATTATCGTCGTCAATTCTGCATCTCCGTACCGCACGCTTGCCGATCTGCTTGACGCTGCGCGCGCCAGTCCGGGTGACCTTACGATGGCGGGTACTTTCCACGTTGCTATCGAAATGCTCAAACGGGTTGCGAACGTCGATCTCACCTACATCCGCTACCAAGGCAACGCGCCCGCGAGTAACGCGCTGTTGGGCGGCCATGTGACGTCGGTACTGGCCGTCTATCCGGCGGTGGCAGAGCTGGTAAAGGCGGGCAAACTGCGCGCACTCGCGACGGCGTCACGCAGGCGGATCGACGCGCTCCCGGACGTGCCGACCGTGATCGAGTCCGGCTACAGAGACTATGAGGTTGACATCTGGTTGGGGCTCGTCGCGCCGGCGAATACCCCAATGGACATAATCTCGCAAATCGCCTCATGGTTTACTGCTGCGCTCCAAGCCCCCGAGATCAAGTCGAATCTCGCCGCCCAGGACACCTATCCTGTCGCCATGTGCGGCTCGGATTTTGGCGCTTTCATTCGCAAACAATATGACGAAACCGGCCGGGCCATTCGCGAGGCCAACATCGAAGCAGACTAGCTCCTGTCCACGGGCAATTACCGCTGCCGCCTCTACACGTTTAAATGAGCGGGTATAGGCCACAGCTATAGACGCGGAGACAATCCTCCGAACCTGATGTAGCGGTCGTACAGTACTTTTTCGTTCATCGAACTTAAGGTAAGATCGGCGATGTCGCAGCGGAAGGCGAAATTATTGATCGTGGAATTGATCGCAACGAGAGGGTTATCATCATGCAGGTCATCGGCTTCCTTTACAGCGGCACGAAGAAATCGCTGGGCGGGCAATATGCGGCATTCAAAAGCGGCCTCAAGGAAGCCGGCTAGAATGTGAAGATTACATATCGCTGCGCGGACGATAACTATAAAACGTCCCGGGGTCGCCGGGCAGAAGAAGAACCTGCAAGCTGCGGCGAAAAAGATGGGGCTGAAACTTGTCATCGGAGAAGCCGGCACCAAGGGTGGCATCAAGAAGGTCATCGCTGCGCTCGCCAAAAAGAAGGTCGAAGCGCTGCTCGTAGCCGCCGACCCATTCTTCAACAGCGAACGCCAGATGGTCGTGAAAAGTGCCGCAGAAAGTAAGATTCCAGCGATCTATCAATGGCGCGAGTTCGCGGCGGCCGGCGGGCTGATGAGCTACGGACCAAAGCTAGCGGACGCTTATTTCAGGGCGGGCAGCTACGTCGGCCGCATCCTCAAGGGTGAGAAGCCGGCCGACATGCCGGTGACGCAGCCGACCAGGTTCGAACTCGTCATCAATCGCAAAACCGCCAAATCGCTCAGCCTCGAAATCCCCCCACACTGCTCAGCCGCCCCGGCGTTGAGATCATCGAATGATGGGGTGGAGGCGCGGCGCGCTTGTTTCGCTCATCGCCGCTGCGGCGGCAACATGGCCGTCTCTTTCAAGCGCGCAGCAGCCCGTCATCGGGTTCCTCTACAGCGGCACGCAGAAATCGCTGGGCGAGCAATATGCCGCGTTCCATCGCGGCTTGGGTGAGGCTGGCTACGTGAACGGTCAGAACGTCGCGATCGAATATCGCGGAGCGGACGATCATTATGACCGGCTGCCCAGTCTTGCCGAGGAGTTGGTCCACCGTCCTGTGACGGTCATTGTCGCGGCCGGCGGTCCTGCTTCCGCCTTAGCAGCCAAGGTGGCGACCGCGAGCATACCGGTCGTTTTCACAATCGTCGCCGATCCGGTCAAGAGCGGCCTCGTCGCCAGTCTCAACCGGCCGGGCGGAAACGTGACGGGGAGCGCCGGGTTGACGTCCGCGCTCGACTCGAAACGGTTAGAGTTGCTGCAGCAGCTCAAGCCGGCAGCCAAATTGATTGGCGTACTCGTCAATCCGAACCGTCCCGGGGTCGAGGGCCAATTGAGGGACCTGCAGGCGACAGCGAAGGCGTTGGGCCAGCAGCTCCTCGTCCAGAAAACCGGCACCGAGCGCGAGATCGATGTCGCGTTCGAGGCGCTCGCCCAAGAAAAGGTCGACGCACTACTCGTCGCCGCCGACCCGTTCTTCAACAGCTGGCGCCCGCAAATCGTCGCGCTCGCCAGACGTCATGCAGTGCCAGCGATCTATCAATGGAGCGGCTTCGTGACGGACGGCGGCCTGATGAGCTACGGACCTAGCATCGCGGACGCATATCACCAGGCCGGGATCCATGCAGGCCGTATTCTCAAGGGCGCCAAGGCCGCCGACCTGCCAGTGATGCAGCCAACCACGTTCGAGTTAGTCATCAATCTCAAAACTGCGAAGGCGCTCGGCCTCGAAATCCCGCCCACGCTGCTCGCCCGGGCCAACAGGGTGGTCGAATAAAGCGCGACGTCCGGCTTTCCGCACTGCAATATGCTTTCCAGTTTTCTCAAAACCGATTGATTTCGCTTTTGGATTCAGATTGTCCGGTCCTTCGCATGAGCAAAGAGGGTGCCCGCCTGCCTCAAGTGTGACAAAGATCATACAATGCGGCGATAGGCGTATGCTATTGCTTGACGAATGGGGGCGTACCGGGTCCACCACTTTCGCAAGTGGCTCGAGATTCCAAAGGAAATTCGCGCCACGCAGGGCGCGGAGCGAGCTATGTCTAACCCCGCGAATGTCTCAGAGCTCCGCTTATCTTACCGTCCACTCACCACGGCTCAGCAGCGAAGGACGTTCGACCTCGTAAGCCATTTTGAGACCGCAGAGGTGCTCGGCCGTCAATACGCAACGCAGCTGGCAGACGCCGATGAGGTGACCGAATGAGCCGCGGAAATTCACCGCGCTCGGCGGCTGACGCTGTCACGAGATGGATATCAGCGGCAGCGCGGGGGCTCACGAGCCCCTTGGCAGCGCCCTCTGGTATGAAGCGGAGCCGGCTTTTTCGCAAATATGTCGGACTGTTTGCGGCCGTTGTCTGCGTGGCTCTGCTGACGAACGGCGCGTTCGAGGTCTGGTTTTATTATAGGGATCACAAAGCGTCGCTCATCCGTATCCAGCATGAGCAGGCGGATGCGGCAGCTGACAAGATTGGCCGCTTCATCGGGGAGATCGAAAGCCAACTGGGTTGGACCACTCAAATGGCGCAGACCGCGAGCACCCCCGAACAACTCCAATTTGATGCTTCACGTCTGCTCCGCCAAGTACCCGCCATCACCGAACTCGTACAACTCGATGCTAGCGGCCATGAGCAGCTGCGTGTTTCGCGCATTGAAGTGGACGAGATTGGCAGCAATGCCGATTCTTCCAACGACCCCAGCTTCATAAATGCGATGGCAAATAAAATTTACTATGGGCCGGTCTATTTTCGTCGCGAATCCGAACCTTACATGACGATTGCGCTTGCCGGCAGCTTTCGCGATGCCGGAGTCAGCGTTGCCGAGATCAATCTGAAGTTCATTTTCGATCTCGTGTCGCAAATCAAAGTGGGCAAAAAGGGGCGCGCCTACGTGGTCGACTCGCAGGGTCATCTTATTGCGCATCCGGATATCAGCCTGGTACTGCGCAATATCGATCTCTCAAACCTTGCCCAGGTGCGGGCTGCCCGTGCAGTCGGTGAGACACCACCAGATCCCGTGCAAGTCGCCGAAGACATCGAAGGTCGACGGGTGCTGACCGCCTATGCACCGGTTGCTCCGCTCGACTGGCTGGTATTCGTCGAACTGCCAGTCGACGAGGCCTATGAACCGCTTTATTCCACCATTGGCCGAACGGGATTGTTGCTATTGGCCGCCCTGGGTCTGGCATTTCTCGCCGGCATGTTTCTCGCGCGACAAATGGTGGTGCCGATCAGGGCGTTGCAGGCCGGAGCTGCACGGATCGGTGGCGGGGACCTCGGCCAGCGCATCTCGGTCAAGACCGGCGATGAGTTCGAAGGTCTCGCTGATCAGTTCAACGAGATGGCTGGAAAGCTGCGGGATTCCTACAGCGACCTTGAAAGAAAGATCGAGGGTCGCACCCGCGAGCTGGCCCAATCCGTGCGCGAACTCCGCGCCCTCGGCGAAGTCAGCCAAGCGGTTAATTCAACCCTCGACCTCGAAAACGTGCTGACGACGATTGTTACTAAGGCGGTGGAGCTATCTGGCACCGAGGCCGGCGCAATCTATGTTTTTGACGATCGGCAACAACATTTTGATCTACGTGCGACCTACGGCATGGACCAGGAGCTAGTTGGGGCACTGAGGAAACAGGGCGTTGGCCTCGATCATCCGCTGGCGGCGTCCGCGATCGTGCAACGCGAGCCGGTTCAGGTTGCAGACGTTCGGGATCAGCCGTCGGTCGACGTCATCCGGCGCGCGGGTTATCGAGCGCTGCTAATCGCACCCTTGGCTCGGCCAGACCACATTGTCGGATTGCTCGTGGTTCGCAGGAAAGAGCCTGGGCTCCTCCCAAAAGAGACGGTCGATCTTCTCAAGACGTTCGCCGCCCAATCGGTATTGGCAATCCAGAATGCTCGTCTCTTCAGCGAAATCGATGAGAAGAGTCGCCAGCTCGAGATCGAAAGCAAACACAAATCGCAATTCCTCGCCAACATGAGCCACGAACTACGCACCCCGTTGAACGCCATTCTCGGTTACACCGAACTCATTCTTGACCACATCTACGGCGAGACGCCGGCCAGGATGCGCCAAGTTATCGAGCGCGTGCAGGCCAACGGCCGCCACCTTCTCGGCCTGATCAACGACGTGCTCGATCTTGCAAAGATCGAGGCAGGGCAGCTCACATTGTCGGTTGCGGATTATTCCCTCAACGAGGTCGTGGACGGGGTGTTCAATGCTGTGGAGCCGCTGGCAGTTGAAAAGCACCTCGCATTCAAGACCGACGTGCCGGCGCAGCTGCCGATTGGTCATGGTGACGAGCGGCGCATTGCGCAAGTCTTGCTGAACCTCGTCGGAAACGCGATCAAATTCACCGACGCGGGCGAGGTCGCCATCAAGGCGTCTGCAGCAAACGGAACATTCACCGTTGCAGTCTCGGATTCCGGGCCCGGCATCAATCCCGCCGACCAGGCCAGGATCTTCGACGAATTCCAGCAGGCGGACACATCGTCCACGCGAAGCAAGGGCGGTACCGGCCTTGGATTGTCGATCGCCAAGCGAATCGTCGAAATGCACCATGGACGGATCTGGGTCGAATCTGCGCCCGGCAAGGGATCGACCTTTTTCTTCACACTTCCTGTCTCAGTCGACCACGAGAAGGCGCGGTCATGAGCAGGCGCATCCTGGTGGTCGAGGATCAGGAGGACAATCGGCGGATTCTGCACGACCTGTTGACGAGCGCAGGCTACGAGATCATCCAAGCCGAAAACGGGGAAGAGGCGCTCGCTGCCGCAGCGAGGGAACGGCCGGACCTGATCCTGATGGATATCCAGCTGCCTTTGCTCGATGGCTATGAAGCAACGCGCCGCATCAAGGCTGACCCGGCATTGCGCGCCATTCCGATCATCGTGATAACGTCTTATGCCTTGAGCGGCGACGAAGGCAGGGCAAGGGCGGCCGGGTGCGATGCTTACGTGACCAAACCGTATAGCCCTCGGGCGTTGCTGGCCAAGATCCGGGAGTATGTGCCATAAGTGTCTCCCTCGGGGCGCCGCCATGAACGATCCCCCGCGCATCCTCGTGGTCGATGACAACGCGACCAACCGCGACATCCTTACGACACGGTTGCAAGCGCATGGTTACGAGACCTTGCAGGCGGCTGACGGCCAAGAGGCACTGGCCTCTGTCAAGCAAAATCGCCCCGATCTCATCCTCCTCGACGTGATGATGCCTAACCTCGACGGCATCGAGACCTGCCGCCGACTTAAGGCCGATGACACTCTTCCGTTCCTGCCCATAATTTTGGTGACGGCAAAGGCGGACAGTAAGGACATCGTGGCCGGCCTGGAAGCCGGTGCCGACGAGTACCTGACCAAACCGGTGGATCAAGCCGCTCTCGTCGCACGCGTGAGATCGGTCCTGCGCATCAAGGCGCTGCACGATCAGGTGCAGGCGCAGGCAGCCGATCTCGCCAAGTGGAACCGGACGCTCGAGGAGCGCGTGGCAGAGCAGGTCGCCGAAATCGAGCGTATCGGGCGCTTGAAGCGGTTTCTGCCGCCGCAAGTCGCGCAACTCGTCTCTTCCGGCGATGAACGCGTGCTGGAGAGCCATCGCCGCGAGGTGACCGTCGTCTTCTGCGACTTGCGCGGCTTCACCGCGTTTGCAGAGACCGCCGAGCCTGAGGAGGTGATCGCGATACTGCGGGACTATTACGGCGTACTAGGCGGCCTGATCGACAAATTCGAGGGCACCGTCGAGCGGTTTGCCGGCGACGGGATTATGGTTCTCTTCAATGATCCGTTGCCGTGTGAGGCTCCATGGGCAAGAGCCGTGCAGATGGCGGTCGCGATGCGCGATGGAGTCGCAAAACTCACTGCCAATTGGGGCACGCGCGGTCACGATCTTGGCTTCGGGATCGGGATCGCCCATGGCTTTGCGACACTCGGCTGCATCGGATTCGAGGGCCGTTTCCAGTATTCCGCGACGGGAACGGTCGCCAATCTCGCCTCCCGACTCTGCGATCAGGCGCAGAACGGCCAGATCTTGGTCGACGCGAAAGTGCGCGCCGAGGTGGAAGCCATGGCGGAGATGGAATCGACCGGCGAGCTCGATCTGAAAGGGTTCCACCGACCCGTCAAAGCATTCAACGTGCGCGCGCTACGCAAGTCCTCAGACGAGGCAGCCTAGAATCGGAAGCTCGCCCGGGTCATTCATCCCGGTGAGCCGCATATCGCCCGCCGTCCGCCCCTCCTCGCCCGTCCCCACCCAGTCGAACGCGCCCGAAGCGAATCAGCGAAAAATGTCCGAGCGGCGGCATCGGCCGGCGTTCGATGAGCCGCACGCCGCCGTGGCGCTCCGCCCATTGCGCTAGCCGCTGCCAGCGGAATTCCGGCCGCCAGCCGAGCCGTCGTGCCATCGGCGCAAAGCCCTGCTCGAACACGCGGCGCGGCCCGGCCTCGGCGCCGAGATGGTTGACCAGGATGATCTCGCCGCCCGGCTTAGTGACGCGGGCAAACTCGTTAAGCGCCGCCTCCGGGTTAGGCACCGTGGTGATGACGTATTGCGCGACCACGGCGTCGAAGAAGGCGTCGGGAAAGCCGAGATGCTGCGCGTCCATCACTGCCAGCGCCTCGACATGGGCGAGCCGGTGCGCGAGGACGCGCTCGTGCGCCTTGCGCAGCATCGGCTCGCAGTAGTCGACGCCGACGACCCGCTGCGTTGGCGCATAGTTGGTCAGCGAAATGCCAGTGCCGATTCCCACATCGAGGATGCGCCCGCCGATGCGCTCGGCCGCCGCGATCGAGGCCTTGCGGCCAGCATCAAAGACGGCGCCGAAAACGAAGTCGTAGACCGGCGCCCAGCGCGCATAGGCCTTCGCAACCGTACCGATGTCGATTTCGCCCGCCATCGCCCCCGCGTCAACTCACGCTTCGCCGCTCCCATAAGCCGTGCGGCGAAACTCACATGTGACTTGCGCCCGAGCCCACGCGCGCCTCTCGCATGAGCGGAAGGCGCGTTGCCGCGACCGCGCTTTGAATGAACCCGCCGCCGAGCACCCGCGCCTGTCCTTCGGCGGCGTCGTAGAATACGCAGGCCTGGCCCGGCGACACGCCGTCCTCGCCGTCGAGAAGATCGACCTCCACGCCATGTGCGCCCCGGCTGAGCCAAGCCGGCTGCGGCGGCCGGGTGGAGCGCACCTTGACGAATACCTCATGCCAACCGACGCACAGCGCATGCTCGATGCTGTCCCCGCCCAACCAGTTGACCTCGCGAAGACGCATACGGCTAGTGCGCAAAGCCTCGCGCGGCCCTACGAGCACGCGGCGCGATGATGCATCGAGCCGGACCACATAAAGCGGATGGCCGGCGGCGATGCCAAGGCCACGGCGTTGGCCCACGGTGAAGTGAATGATGCCGGAGTGGCGCCCGAGTACCCGGCCTTCGAGATCGACGATGTCGCCCGGCTCGGCGGCGCCGGGCTTGAGACGCTCGATCACCTCGGTGTAGCGGCCGGACGGCACGAAGCAGATGTCCTGGCTGTCGTGCTTGTCGGCGACCGCAAGGCCGAAGCGGCGCGCCAGCTCCCGAGTCTGTGCCTTCGTCTTGTCGCCAAGTGGGAAGCGCAGCACCTCAAGCTGCTCGCGTGTAGTGGCAAACAGGAAATAGCTCTGATCGCGCTCTTCCTCACGCGCCCGGTAAAGCGCGCGCCCGCCCCCCGGTAGCGGTCGTGAGGCGACGTAATGGCCGGTCGCGAGCACCTTGGCGCCGAGCTCGCGTGCGGTCGTTAAGAGATCGCGGAACTTGATTGACTGGTTGCACTCGATGCAAGGCACGGGGGTCTCGCCCGCCACATAGCTTTCGGCGAAGCGGTCGATGACCGCTTCCTTGAACCGGCTCTCGTAGTCGAGCACGTAATGGGGAATCCCGATCCGCTCCGCGACCGTGCGCGCGTCATAGACGTCCTGCCCGGCGCAGCAAGCGCCCTTGCGGTGGCTCGCGGCACCGTTGTCGTAGAGCTGCAGCGTCACGCCGATGACATCGAAGCCCTCGGCCTTGAGCAAGGCCGCAGTGACCGAGGAATCAACGCCGCCGGACATGGCGACGACGACGCGGGTATCGCGCGGGGAGCCTTCGAGATCGAGGCTGTTGAACATTGCGGTTTTCCGGCGCACACTTTCCTAGATCTTATTATAGGCATTGGATCGAGGCGCCGCACGCACGCGAGCCGCGAGATACGCGTCCGCATGTCGCGCGGCATACAAAGCAGGTGCCACCAGGCCGTGGCCAACTCGGTCCCGTCAACACATTGGAGTAACAAACGTTTTTGGCGCCAAGCCTTGCTGCCGCAGACGCCGGCGCACTGCCTGGCCGCAAGGATTGATGTCGGCCGCGCTTTGTCCCTGCCGTCTGGCATCGCTCGGAGCGCAAACCGGTCGGCGCGAGCCTGCGCCCGTTCGATACCCCTGTCGGAGTTGCTTATCGGCAACAATGCGGCCGGCCCCGACCGGAACTTAGGCAAATCTTAAGTGGCGGCCCCTACATTCCCCGTGATTTGGCAGTCGAGTGCGTGAGATCATTGATGATGGAGCCCCTTCGACCGAGGGCCAAATACGTCATCGGGCCTGACGGCAGCCCGCTGACGATCGCCGACTTGCCGGCGCCAGGCACCAAGCGCTGGGTCATCCGGCGCAAGGCCGAGGTTGTGGCTGCCGTGCGCGGCGGCCTGCTTTCGCTTGAGGAGGCCTGCAGCCGCTACACGCTGACGGTCGAGGAATTCCTGTCCTGGCAATATTCGATCGACCAGCACGGGCTAGCCGGCCTGCGGACCACACGCATCCAGCAGTACCGCCAGTAAGCCGACAATCCTCAATCGTCTATTCGCCATGCCCGGCCTTGTACCGGGCAGGCAGGTCTTGCTTTCCTCGATGCGCGAAATGCTCAGTCCGGGGACATAACCGACACCCGTTCGGGGACATCGCCGACGCATTCTTTGTTCGTCAAATCGGCGGCCCCGCAGCAAGCCGGTCGGTGGTCGCGGCTACGCGGGCGCTTCCATTTCTGCTTCGCGCTCCGCCGTGAGATTGATCGCGTTGGACCGCCTGTGGGACCGAGCACGATCAGAAAGCGCCCATCGCTCCACGTGCCGTGCTAGTTTCCTGCCCTCGCATCTAGGGCACGAAGCGGATTTCGCCATGACAAATGTCAAATTCAATACCGCGCTGATCGTCGGCGCGGGCGCGGGGCTTTCCGCCTCGCTCGCACGGGCGCTCGCCAAGGACGGCATCAAGGTGGCGCTCGCCGCGCGCTCCACCGCCGACCTCGATGCGCTGGTCAAGCAAACTGGGGCACGGGCGTTCGCCTGCGACGCGACGGAGCGCTCCCAAGTCGACAAGCTGTTCGCGGACGTCGACGCTTCCCTCGGCGCTCCCGACATCGTGATCTACAATGCGAGCTTCCGCACCCGCGGCCCGTTCGTCGAGCTCGATCCCCTTGACGTAGAGAAGGCGCTCGCGGTGACCGCCTATGGCGCCTTCCTGGTCGCCCAGCAGGCGGCGCGACGCATGCTGCCGAAGAAGCACGGCGCGATCTTGCTCACCGGCGCGTCCGCCGGGGTTAAGGGCTATCCGCAGTCGGCGCCGTTCGCCATGGGGAAATTCGCGCTACGCGGGCTTGCCCAAAGCATGGCGCGCGAGCTTTCGCCACAAGGCATTCATGTCGCGCATGTCGTCGTCGACGGCGGCATCAAAAGCACACGCCGGCCGGAACCGCCCGACAATCCGGACAGCATGCTCGATCCCGACGCCATCGCCGGCACCTACATGCACCTCATCCATCAGCCCCGCAGCGCCTGGGCGTGGGAGATCGAGGTGCGGCCGTGGGTGGAGAAATTCTGAGCGGCGGGAGTGGTCTGGGCAAACAGAGGGGACGATGGCGGCCAAGGTTACGATTCCCACGCTCTTGCAAATGAAGCGCGAGGGGAAAAAAAGCGTGGGCGTGGTCGCCTGGGATTATCAGATCGCGCGCATCGCGGACCGTGCCGGCGTCGACATCGTCTCCGTCGGAGACTCGGTCGGCGTGAACTTGTGGGGCCATTCCAATCCGCTCGAAGTCACGCTCGACGAGATGCTCGTGGTCTGCAAAGCCGTGCGCCGTGGCGTGACGCGCGCGGTCCTGAGTTGCGACTTTCCCTACGGTCCGTTGCAGGAAGGGACCGAGAGCGCAGTGCGCGCCGCCATACGGTTGGTCAAGGAGGGTGGCGCAGACATGGTTAAGCTCGACGGCGCCGCCGATTTTCCAGAGAGCGTGCGCGCGTTGGTGCGTGCCGGTATCCCCGTGTTCGCACAGTTCGGCATCACGCCGCAGACCGCGCTGCGATACGGCATTCCGTACGGCGCGCAGTCCGCGCCGGGAGCACAGGTTCCGCCGGAACTGACGGCAGACCTCGTCGAACAGGGCAAGCTTTTACAGGAGGCGGGCGCCTCGCTCATCGACTTCACCAATTCCGGACCGATCGCCGGAGCCGCGGTGGTGCGCGCGGTCAACATCCCAGTCCTCGGTGGTTTTGGCGGCGGGCCGTGGCTCGACGGCCGCATCCGCATGGCACATGCCGCCATCGGTTACGCCGAGAGATGGATCGATTCCAAGACCGATACCTACGCCAACGTCGCCAAGTTTACGCTCGACGCCTTGAGCGCGCTGATTGCGGACGTGCGCGCCGGGCGGCAGATCAAAGGATGATCAACCCACCAGCGCCCGCGTGGCGGGCGCGAACAGCTCCTCCGGTGCCACGCCTTTGGTGATGATGCCTTGCGTGAGCGCATGGCGGATGAGCTCGTCGAGTACCTTGCGATTGGGCGCAACCCCGTAGGGGAGCGGGTCGCCCGTGATCTCCATGATTCGGCGATGCACCACATCGACCTCCGTCGGCTTCTGGATCCGTCCAGCTTTGAGCTCCTCGACATACTGGCGCTTGGCGCGCACAAAAGCGTCGAACACATCGGCGGCGAGATCGGGATGTTCGGCGATCAGCTCATCCTTGATCACGACCGTATGGTTGATCGGGTAGTGTCCGCGCTGACGCAGCGACGCAAGCCCTGCTTCCAGGGCATTGGGGATGAGCGGCTTCACGTCGGGCGCGTTCAAGTCGACGCCGATCGCGGCGACGAGCTCGCCCGATGCCAGCATGTCGCCGATGTGCTTCCCCTTCTCGATCGGCACCACATTGGCGGGCGCGCGATACTCCGCCACATGCTCGTCGCCGGAGAGCACCCAGGTCACTTTGCTCAGGTCCACGCCGTGCTCGTCTTGCAGAATGCTGCGCGCCCAAACGCCGGTCGTCACCGTGTAACCGCGATTGACGCCGACCTTTTTGCCTTCGAGGTCTTTCGGAGTTCGGATGCCGGCCCTGCTGTTCACCAGGATCGCGCCGTGGTGGAACGCCCGCACCAGAAAAACCGGCAAGGCCGTCATCGGCTTGCGGTGTGCCTTAGCGCAGATATAGGTCGTGATCGCCATCTCACAGATGTCGAACTCGTTGCCTCGTACCATGCGGCGGAACGCGGCGATGAGAGGGTCGACTTCTTCGAAATGGAACGCGAAGGTGCGCGGCTTGACAGTGCCGTCCTTGAGCGCCCGGTTGTTGCCCTGGGTGCGCGTAACGGTTCTAAGCTTGAGCTCGGGCATGAGCAGTCTCCCTAATCGTTCCCGCTGCGGTGCGGAACTCCCAAAGCTTGCGTATATGCGCGATCGTCCCGCTCTCGCGGGACGGAAAGAGACTATCGCCAAATGGAGTCGGATCGTGTCAGACCGTCGTCTGGGCCATACCGGGACGCGTGATGAGGGCCTCTTTGGCGGCATCCTTGAAGGCCTGATCAGGCGGCAAAACGACCGAGGCCGAGCGCACCCTGTGGTGTGCCGGATCGACGCCGGGCGGGGTGATCCCTTTCTCCACCAGCGCCTTGGCCGCGCGCATCAGACGGTGCCGCGCCATGATGATGCCGTTGTCGGTGGAGACGAGGTTTTCCTTCGTGCGATCGCAAACCGGTCCCATGCTCTCCTGCAGCGAGGCATCTTGGATCGCAAAGCCGGCGACGCCGCTGAACGTTTGGCCCGCTTTCTGAGCCGCGCGGTCGATCAGGTAATCATTGTCTTTGTTGGCGAGCGGGCGGTAGGTACCAGGGACATATTTGCAATGCACGCCTGCCCCATCGCGCATGGCGTCAATCTCGCGGTGCGTGAGCGCGCGAACCGGGTGAAAGTCGTAACTCCAGGCCCAGCAATTCTTGTCATCGATGGGAATCCAGAAGTGGCCGTGGATCGGATGATCGCCGCGCGGCGGGATCATGGTGAAGCACGGCATCACCCAAGGCGTGATGCGCCAATAGTAATTGCCGTTCTCGGCGTTGCGCCGGGCGCCGATATAGAGGCCGCCCGGCTGCTCCACGACCTCGAAATAGGGCTGAACATCGGACAGATTGTATTCATTACCCTTGGCGCCCTTAAACAATGGATCCGACCCGAGATCGCCGCGATGCAGGAAGGAGACATGGCTTGAGTCAATGCCTCCCTCCATGGCCTGCAGCCAATTGCATTCCTGCAGGCGTTTGGAGATGAAGCTCTGCTCGGCGGGGACAGTGGCGAACTCCCATTCCGGCAGCGGCGGGTGCTTCTCGGGTGGTCCCATATAAGTCCACAGCACCGGACCCCGCTTCACCAACGGATAGGATTTGAGCTTGATCTTCTGGCAGAAGCCGCTCTCGCGCGGCTCCGAGGGAACGTCGACGCACTGGCCGGTCACGTCGTATTTCCAGCCGTGGTAGGCGCAACGCAGGCCAGACTCTTCATTCCGCGCGAACCAGAGCGACACCCCGCGATGTGCGCAGAATTCGTCGATTAGTCCGCATCTGCCTTCGCTATCGCGAAAGGCAAGCAGCCGTTCGGATAGGAGCTTCACCCGCACCGGCGGGCAATCATTCTCCGGCAGTTCCTCGACCAGTAACGCGGGCAGCCAATAGGCGCGAAAAAGCTGGCCCATCGGCGTGCCGGGACCGGTTTGCGTCAGCAGCTCATTCTGTTCTTTCCGCAACATCGGCTTTATCCGTGATCATCTGACCTGCGGCGCACGACCAAGCCAACGCTCCGCGATACCGAATTACTTCCAGCTCGCTTCAGGGTAGGCATTCGGCCTCGCTTCGGCAAGCTGCGCTCGCCCAATGCGCCTGGTGCCGCTGCAAATTCGCGCATAAGCGCCCGCTCAACAGCACTCCAGCCCTTCGCCGTCGACCGCTATCAGCGCGTTCTTCAGCCAAGCGGGAGGAAGGTCGTCGGGGACGACCTCTTCGACGCGCTTGAACACCTTGAAATGATGCCGCGTATCGCCGTCGGTCCAAAACGCGACCACGGTCTCCAGCGGCGGACAGCCTGGCAGTCCGCAGGCAATTTCGCCGACGAGAATCGGAGCGTCTTGCGGCAGCTTGAAGCGCGCACGCGTCCATTGCTTCACCCGCTCGAGGGCTTTCAAGCGTTCGGGACGCTTGCGAAAGGAGCGCAGCATTCGATCACTTTACCGGCTGCCGTATGGCTAGCTTTCGGCTTCATCAAAAGCATCTGTCCCCATCGCTGTCCATCCACGCGAGCGCGCCTGCGCATGCTTGCATGAAAACGAGCTTGACCGATCCAGGCGCGGTCCTAGATTGCGCGCGGCATTGATGAGTGGAGGCGTCTCGGTGGCAGAAAGCGTTTTGGCGGCGGTGCGGGTGGCTCCAAGCAAGACGGAGATCCGCGAATACCCCATGCCGGATATCCCGGATGACGCCGCCTTGATGAAGATGGAGGTCGCGGGAATCTGCGGCACCGATGTGAAGCTCTACAAGACGCCGCCCACCAAGAGCCCTGTGATCATGGGGCATGAGAACATCGGCACCATCGCCAAAGCGGGCCGCGAATTCACTCGCCGCAAGGGTTTCAAGGAGGGCGACCTCGTGTTCGTGGAGCACTATGTCGCGTGCGGCAAATGCGAATGGTGCCACCTCGGCCAATATCGGCACTGCGAAAACACCGACTGGCGCCGCAACCCGGACGCGATCCGCTATGGCTACACGTCGGCAGAGAAGGCCCCGCATCTGTGGGGTGGCTTTGCCCATTACGTTTATCTTCCCTGGAACGCGGTCGTGCATCATGTGCCGAAGGGCGTCACGCCGGAATTGGCCGGATTGGTGACCCCGATGGCGAACGGGGTGGAATGGTCCCTGTTCGACGGCGGCGTCGGCTATAATTCGCGCGTCCTCATTCAAGGCCCGGGCCAACAGGGGCTCTCGCAGATCGTGATCTGCAAGCAGGCCGGCGCCGCGCTCATTATCGTTACCGGCACATCCAAAGACCGCGCCCGCATGCAGGTCGCGCGAGAGCTGGGCGCCGACTTCATCATCGACGTCGAGAAGGAGGATCCGCTCGCGCGCATCATGGAAATCACCAGCGGCAAGGGCGTGGACGTGGCGCTCGATTGCACGGCTGGCGCTGGGACCATCCCGATTCTGCTCGGCGTGGAAGCGCTCAAGCGCAAAGGCGGGACAATCGTGGTCCAAGGTGAAATGAAGGAGTTCCCGAACTTTCCGCTGGAAAAGGTCACGGTGAAGTTCATCACCATCAAAAGCGCGCGCGGCCACAGCTTCAAGGCCTGCGAGCTTGCGCTCGAGCAGCTTGCCTCCAAGCGGTTCCCGCTGGAGAAGGTCACGACGCACAGGTTCGGGCTCAAAGACGTGGATCTCGCTATCAAGTCCGTCGGTGGCGAGGGCGTGCCGGACGTGATCCATGCATCCCTCATGCCATGGGAGTGATGCCCCCTCGCGCCTGCGCGTCGCGCAACCGATATAAAGAGCGGGTGTCCACGCATGGGCCACAAGACGAGAATTGCCATTGCCATCGGCGATCCAGCGGGCATTGGACCTGAAATCAGTCTCAAGGCCGCGCAGGATCCCGCGGTGCGGCGCGCCTGTAGGCCGGTCCTGGTCGGCGACGCCCGCATACTGCAACGCCATGCCGACGCCTGCCGCTTCCCGGTCAATCTGCGTGTGATCGCGCGCGTCCAGGATACCGACTGGTCCGCAGAACATGTCAATGTGCTCGACTGCGCACAGACCGGTCTGGCCGCGTTCGAGTTCGGCACCGTCAGCTCGGTGTCTGG